>Ga0210384_10009409_pt1 | contig 10083 bp, 9 predicted proteins | sample IncBWH2MmetaG_FD_160574 | JGI IMG/M metagenome (GOLD analysis project Ga0210384, IMG submission 160574) | Forest soil microbial communities from Barre Woods Harvard Forest LTER site, Petersham, Massachusetts, United States - Inc-BW-H-2-M | ecosystem: Environmental > Terrestrial > Soil >...
TCTTCATGTTCGGGGGTGGCGTACCCGGACGACATCGCCGACCTTCGCGCCGGTCTTCTTCCGGGCGTCACCCTTGTTGATGGAGACCTCGAGATTTCCGGTGGAGCCCACGACCGCGACGTACTCCCCTTTCCTCGCCGACGTGTAGGACGTCGAGAGCCCGCGGATCGTGGCCTTGCCGACCTTCACCTGGACCTGATCCGCGGGGGACAGGCGGTCGCCCGGGATGTTGGTCACGAGGTTGCCGAAGCGGTCGATCGAGACGACCTCCCCGACGATGACTCCTTCGCGGATCGTCCTAGGGGCCGGGGTTGAGATCCTCTGGATCTCCCCCAGTTCCGGGCCGAGCTGGGCGAGGTCCAGGCCCCGGGAGAGATGGCCTGCCACCGGCGCGAAGATATCGCGGCCATGGAACGTGTTTGAGATGGGCTTGAGGAAAAATCGGTTGTTCTCGACCCGCACGATGCGCCGGATTCCGCCCTCCTTCTCCAGGAACCCGAGGAGCCCGTTGTCGGGGGCGAGGAAGATGTGGCGCCCGGATTCGATGGCCACGACGGCGCGGTCGCCGCCGACTCCGGGGTCGACGACCGCGACAAAGACGGTGCCGTCGGGGAAGAAGGGGTAGGTGTTGGAGAGGAGGAAGTAGGCGTCGAGCACATCCTGCGAACCCACGCCGTGCGAAATGTCGATGATCCGCGCCTCGGGGTTGACGCCCAGGATCACGCCCTTCATGACGCCGACGTAATGGTCCTTGAGCCCGAAATCGGTGATCAGGGCGACGATGCCGGCAGCCGCAATCATGGGGAGCTATTTAACACGAAGGGAACGGGGTGACACAGGAGAATCCTCGGGAGCGGGCGATGGCTGCGTCCTAGCGGTTCTCGAGGGCGTAGTCGCGCTTCTTCTTCTTGTTCTCCTTGGGCTTGTCGTCGTCGTCCTTGAATTTGAGTTCGGCGCCGCACTTGGGGCACCTGCCGCCGAAGGGCTCCTTGACGCCATCCTTCTCGCAGACGAATTTGCGCAGGCGCTCGATCTGGGTGATCTCGGATTTCGTCACGGTCTTGAAGATGCGGTCGGCCTTCCCCAGCATCGCCTCGGTGGCCCCCTCCAGGACGAGCACGTCCTTGCCGCGCCGCTCCAGGAGCACGTGGCCCTTGGGGGTGTTGAAGGCGGTCCGGTCCTCACGGGTCTCAGAACCCTCGAGGTCGTACTTCCGCTCGACGCCCAGGCCGTAGGCCTCGAGGAACTCCTTCGCGTCCTTCTCGGTGTCCCAGGTCGAGTACCAGGTGTACATGGTGTGCCCCTTGCCGTCCTCCATCACCACGTACCGGTCGCCCCCCCAGCCGGCGGCCGCGCGCTTGAGCGCGGCGGCGGTCGGCAGGTCGCGCTTGAAGTTCTCGCGCTTCGCGTTTTCGCTGAAGAGCTCCTTCAGCATCACCCAGATCGAGAACTCTCCGTGGACGTTGTTGAACGTCTCCGTCCAGGGGGCGCCGAAGAACTTCGCGAGGTCCTGACCGGGGAGCGTGACCAGGATTGGATTGTCCCGCTGGTCGGGGTCGTAGTACTTCTCCGGGTGCATGATCTGCTCGGTCGAGAGCGGCATGTCCTTGAAGAGCTTGGATAGATCCTTGAAGTCCCCCTTCGTGGCCTTCAGGTACTTCATGATGAATTCGCTGCCGTAGCCGTAGGGGAACGTGAGGGTGAGGCGGAGGTAGGCGGGCAGGGAGGCCGCCTTGCCGGGAAGGCCCTCGCCGCTCTTGAGGCCCGCGTTCAGGAGGGGCAGCGCGCGGTCGAAGGCGGCTTTGAAGCCGTATTTGTAGCCGATGACGGAGGCGTCGCCCTCGACGACGGCCTTGATGGCGGCGACGAGGTCGTCGTTGGTCTCGTCTTCCATGGGCAGGGTGGAAAGCTCGAAATTCTGGTCCTGAGCGGCGTGGGTGAGTTCGTGGACGAGCGTGATCGCGTCCATGTCGATGCCCAGCGCCTTGGCCATCTTCTTCTCGCCCTCGTCCTGGTCGCCTGCGTCGATCAGGCGAAGCTCCTTGGTCTTGGGATGGTAGAACCCCGCGATCGAGCTGCCGTAGAGGTCGAGGTAGGCCTGGTAGATGTCCAGGTCGTCGGGGATGAGGCCGAAGAGGGCGTAGCCCCGCTGGTACTTCTCGGCCTTGTCCTTCGGCAGGTCCTTTTCGAACTCGGTCTTCAGGAATTCGAGGAGCTCCTTCTTCGTGTAGACGCCGACGGTGACGTCGTTCTTGAATTCCAACCCGCGGAGCTCGACCACGTCCTTCTTGTGCTTCTGGGCCCGCTCCTTCAATTCCTGCGGGTCGGTCTTCTTCTCCTCTTTGCGCTTCTCGTCCTGGGGTACCCCGGAGTCGGGGGCCAGGAGGACCGCGGCGATCCCCAGGAGCAATATTCGGATCATGGTCTCTCCTGATTCCGGACTCAGCGGTTATACGACGGGCCGCGGGAATTATTTGTCAGAACGGACCTGCCGCGCTATTATCGAGCCGCCCGAAAAACAAGTCAAGATGAATCCTCGGACGCGGACCAGCTCGGTGTTGCGCGAGGATATCGTCACCTCGACCCTCTCGTGCGGACTCGACTGCCACGTGGTCCCGAAGAGGGGATTCAGCAAGAAGATCGGGATCTTTTCCGCGCGGTACGGGTCGATCGACATGAACTTCACCCTGGATGGCCAGGCGCTGGAGACCCCGCCTGGGATCGCCCACTTCCTGGAGCACCAGCTCTTCAAGAAGGCGGGCGGCGAGGACGTCCTCATGGAGTTCGGGAAGTACGGAGCGTCGTCCAACGCGTTCACGGACTACTGCGCTACGGCCTACTACTTCACGGCGAGCGGCCATTTCGATCGGAACCTGGAGCTCCTCTTGACCTTCGTGACCCAGCCCTACTTCGAGGCGGAGAACGTGGCCAAGGAGAAGCTCATCATCGAGCAGGAGCTCCGGATGTACGAGGACTCGCCGGATCACCGGCTCTATAAGAACCTGATGCGCGTCCTGTACACGGTCCACCCCGTGCGGCTGGACATCGGGGGAGAGGTGTCGGACATCCAGGGAATCGACCGGGACCTGCTGGAAAGCTGCTACCGGAAGTTCTACAACCCGGCGAACATGACGCTGATCGTCGCGGGAGACGTCGATCCGGCAAAGGTCTTTGAGCAGGCGGAGACGCTGTTCGCCCCCTCCGGGTTCAAGGCCCTGGGTCCGATCGGGCGGCGGGTGCCCTCGGAGCCCCCCGGGGTGAAGGAGCGGGTGGTCCGCGCGGAGATGGCCGTCTCGCGGCCGAGACTCCTCGTGGGGTTCAAGGACCTGGAGGCCGGCAATGATCGTGCCCTGGAGCGTGACCTGGGGACGTCGGTGGTGCTCGACCTGCTCTTCGGACGGTCGAGCGCGTTCTACACGCGCGCCTATGAGGAGGGGCTGATCGATGACAGCTTCTCCTTCTCCTTCAACAGCGAGGACGCGTTCGGATTCTCGCTGATCGGAGGTGAGACCGACCGGCCCGAAGAGCTGGCGGAGAGGGTCCTCCTCGAACTCCATGGGGCCAAAGGGGGAAAGCTCAAGTCCGCGGACGTGGAACGATCGAAGCGCAAGCGGCTGGGGAAGTTTATCCGGTCCTTCGATACGCCCGATGGCGCGGCGTTTCTCGTCATGGGATGCGAGCAGCGGGGGATCGACCTGTTCAGCGTGCCCAAGGTGATCTCGAAGATCTCCGCCACCGCGCTGCAAGCCCGGCTCAAGGAACACTTCGACGAGCGGAACTACGCCGTGTCGATCCTCAATCCCAAGCCCGGTGCCCCCGTCCCCGCATCGGACGACTAGCGTTCGGGCGAGGGAAGCGGGATCCGGCTCGACCTTCCCGCGGCGGGTTCCCGGAACCACTCGCGCCCTGCAGCGCCACCCGTGCGATGGAGGGAACCCGGTCCGCCCCCCGGGCGGATCAGGCGGCCGGGGGGGCCTCGGTCTGGGCGGCGGGCTGGGCAGAGCCGCCCCCTCCGTTGACGCCCGGCGATGGGGCCACTTCGGGCGCAGGCGGCGGTGCGGCCGGAGGCAGGGGGGCTTCCGCGGAAGGAGGCGCCGCCGGGGGCGGGGCCGCCGCGATCTCGGCGGGAAGGGTCACCACCCCCTCCTCGGAGGATCCGCTCTCGCCGGCGCTATTCTGGGCGGTCACGACGTAATGGTAGGTCTTTCCCGGCTCCAGCCCCGAATCGGCGTAGGAAAGATCCGTGAGGTTCATGGCGACGATGAGGAGCGGGTCGACGCTGCTCGTCGCCCGCTTGAGATTGTAGGTGGTCGCTCCGGGCACCGAATTCCACGTGACGATGACCTTGCCGGCGTCGGCCACCTGGGCGATGACGCTCGTCGGGGACATCGGAATTTCGACTTGGGGGGCCATGGGGTCAAAGCCGGACTGGACCTTGTTGAGCTCGCTCTTGATTTCGTCCATCGGGATCTGCCGCTGGATCTCGTCCTTGATGTCGGCGATCTGGCGGCGGAACTTGTTGTACATGATGGCCAGTTTCCGGGCCGCCTGGGGGAGATCCTTCCCGTAGACGATGATCCCCACGATGACGAGCAGGATGATATGGCCGAACGAAAAATCGCCCATGGATGCGCGCGATCCTCTACCCTAATAGGCACGCCTGAAGAGCCGATTTTTTCACGGAATCCATTATAGTACGTCCACGGGGCCTCTCCACAATAGGCCGGTGGCTCGCCCGCAATTTGTTTTACCGTCAGGGCCCGGGGGCGTCCAATCGGGGGAAGGATGAGCGAGGGCGACGCGATGGTGGACGCGGAGCTGGTCCTGAAGTTCAAGGAGGGCGAGGAGTCCGCCTTCGAGGTCCTCGTCCGAAAATACATGAAAGACGCCTACAGTTTTTGCCTCAAGCTCACGCACGATGCCCAGGAGGCCGAGGAGCTCTCCCAGATGGGCTTCGTCAACGCCTATCGGGCCCTCCGGGGATTCCGGGGCGAGTCGACCTTCAAGTCGTGGCTCTACCGGATCTTCATCAACCAGTACCGCGACCACCTCCGCCGGAACCGGCGGGCCGAACATCGCCTGGAGGTCGTCCGCGAGGAGGCCCGCCACCGCCCCGTGGTGAACACCGAGGAGTCGGAGCTCAATGCGGGGGAGCTGGCCGACGTGGTCAAGGAGAAGGTCGAGCTTCTTCCGGATCGCCAGCGCGAGGTGCTCGTCCTCCACCTGTACCAGGGGATGGGATATACCGACATCGCCGCGTCGCTGGGCTGCACCTACGATGATGTGAAAATGAACCTGTCGCTCGCGCGCAAGCGCCTCAAGGCGGAGCTGAAGGAGTACCTATGAGCTGCGCCGACGTCCGGCTCGACGAGTACCTGGACGACGAGCTTTCGGAGCCCGTGCGCACCGAGATCGAGCGCCACCTCGCGCTCTGCGGGGAGTGCCGCATGGAGCTGGAGAGGTCGCGCCGGCTGGAGACGTTCCTCAGGAAGACCGCGCCCGCCGGGCAGGCGCCCGACACCGACCGGTTCCTCCGGCTCGTGCAGGCCCGGTCCCGCCGACCGGGCCGGTGGATGCTGGCGGTGGCGGCGGTTGCGCTGGTCGGAGCGGCTGGAGTCATTCTGTCCGCGCTCCGGGGAGGCGCCCCTGCGGACGTGCGGGAGGAGCTGGTCCGTTACGCGCTGAAGAAGGACGCCGGCCAGGCGGAGGCGCACCTTCGTGCGGCCGGACCGGCCGCGATCCCGGTCCTGGAGAAGGCCCTGGGCGACCCCGACGTCCGCCTCCAGGTTGCGGCGGCGACGATGCTCTTTAAGCTCCTGGAGCCGGACCAGCGAAAGGAGGACCGGGAGACGTGGAACCGGGTGGTCGCCCGCTTCCAGTCGCCGGGCGAGAAAAACGCGGGATGGAGCCTGATGCCCGTGGGCCTCGAGGAGGAGGATGCCGAGATCATCCCCGTGGCGGTCTCGATGGCCGCCGAGGGCCAGGAACGATGGGCCATGGACGTCCTCAAGCGTCTCAACCGGCTCGACGCGCTGGCTCGGGGAAAGGTCCTCGAGTCGGTCGTGACGCTCCTCCACTCGGACAACCCGAAAATCCAGAAGCTGGCGCTTGATATCGTCAATGAGCTGGGGATAAGATTCCCCCTGTCGGAGATCGTGGACCTTCTGGATTCGCCGGAGCTGGGGGAGGCGGCGCTCAAGTTCCTCCGGCAGCAGACGGGGAAGGATTTCGGCAGGGACAAGAGCGCCTGGAAAAAAGCGCTCGAACACGTGGAGGATCTATGAAGGCGCTGATCTGGGTCCTATCCGCCATGCTCCCGGCCTCCGCGCAGGACGGCAAGCGCGAGGAAGTCGAGGCCAAGCTCCGGAACATGCGGGTCACGCTTGACTTCAAGGACGCGCCGATCGACGCCGTGATCGACTATCTCCGCGAAATCTCCGATATCAACATCTTCCTGGACGGGAAGGTCAAGGACAAGAACATCGTCGTCTCGCTCAAGGTGAGCGACCTCTCGCTCAAGAGCGTGTTTGGCCTGGTCCTTAAGCCGCAGGGCTGCGACACGATGTTCCGCGACGGGGTCCTCGTGGTGATGACCAAGGAGGACGTGGTCGACCGAACCGTCAAGATGCAGATCTACGATTGCCGCGACATCCTTTACCCCATCCACGATTTTCCCGGGGTGGACATCGACCTGAGCAAGGGGGGGATTGGCGTCACGGTCCTCGGACAGGACGACGGCGGGTCCGCCGAGGTGCCGATCGAGGAGCTGGTGAAGGCCCACACCGGCGGGCGCAGCTGGGAGGAGAACCAGAAGTGCGTCTGCCGGTTGACCAACGGCCTTCTCATCGTCAAGAACACGCCGGAGGTCCACTCGCAGGTGCTCCGGCTCCTGGACATGCTCCGCCGGAACAAATAAGGGGCCGGCGGCCGTTCCCAGCGCGAATCGTTCAGTCTCGGACTCCGCTCGGATAGGACAGGGGGGACTCCATGAAATGGCTCATGCTCCTGGCGATGGGTCTCCCGGCCGCCGCCCAGGACGGCGTCCGCGACGAAGTCGAGGCGAAGCTTCGCCAACTGAAGGTGACGCTCGACTTCAAGGACGCACCCCTCGAATCGGTGGTCGACCACCTTCGCGAGGTCTCAAAGCTGAACCTGTTCCTCGACGCCAAGGTCAGGGACCGGGGCCTCGTCGTCTCGCTCCAGGTGACCGGCGTCTCGCTCCGGGGCGCACTGGGCCTGATCCTGAAGCCGAACGGGTGCGACACGCTGTTCCGAAACGGCGTCCTCAGGGTGATGAACCGGGAGGACGTGGTTGACCGGACCATCCGGTTGCAGGTCTACGATTGCCGCGACCTCGTCCATCCGGTCCCGGATCTCCCGGGGGTCGACATCGACCTGGGGGCGGCCGGCAAGCTGGTCTTCAATCCACCGGACGCCATGGAGGTGAACGAAGCGCCGATCGAGGAGCTGGTGAGGGCCCACACCGGCGGGCGCAGCTGGGAGGAGAACCAGAAGTGCGTCTGCCGGTTGACGAACGGCCTCCTCATCATCAAGAACACTCCGGAGGTCCACTCGCAGGTGCGGGGGCTCCTGGACATGCTCCGCCGGAACAAGTAAGGGGCGGGCGGCCGTTCCCTGGCCTCCTTCGGCACGGCGGGCGGGGTCCCCGGGGGATCCGGAGGCGAAGAGCGGCTCTTAGCCCAACCAGGCGCTCATCTCCAGCGACCGCGCGTGGATGGCTGGGAAAAGAAGGGCGAGCGAACCGTCGATCTTGTGGAAGGCCCGGAATTCCGGGTCGAGGGCGTCGATCGCGCGGCGATTTCCGGCCTCGTCCTCCGGGACCAAGGCGAGGTCCGCCAGGCGGCACGCGCCGTTCACGAGCGCCGTCAGCGGCTGGAGGTCCGGGAGGGCCTTCAGAACCGGGACGCCGGCGTGGTGATACAGGACGGCCTGGGTCGTGGCGGCCGGGAGGGACCAGAGTTCGCACAGGTAGGCACCCGCGTCTTCATGGGTTTGGCCGAAGGCCTCCTGCTCGGCCTCGCCGGGCGCGCGTCCCCCGCTCACCTGGCGGTCCACCCGGGTGGCCGCCTCGGGGAAGAACTGGCGCAGGATCGTCGACCCGAGGTCGTGGATCAGCCCCGCGATGAACGCGTCCTCCTCCGGGTAGCGCTCCTTCCGGGCCGCCGCCAGCGTCTGGGCCCAGAGGCTCGTCAGGACGGAGTGGGCCCAGATCCTCCGCATCCCCTTCCGGTCCGACCCCTGGAACCGGTCCAGGACCGCGGTCGCCAGGGCGACGTTGCGCAAGCCCCTGATGCCGATGCGGCTGATGGCGTCGGACGCGTTGGAGATCCTCCGGGCGCCCCCCAGCGCCGCCGAATTCACCACCCGGAGGAGCTGAACGGTGAGGTTCGGGTCGGTGGTCACCACCTTCCCCACGGCCCGGACCTCGCAGTTGGGATCATCGGTCATGGCGAGAATGCGCTGGACCACCGCAGGCAAGGTGCCAATGCTCCGGATCCGCTTGAGCACGGTGCGCACCTCGTCCCGACCCACCCGCTCACCGTCATCGGCGGGGGTCGGGGAGGCGGAGGGCGCCTGAGGAGCCCGGTTCTTGTCCCCGAGGAACCGCCGGAGGTCCTCCATCAGCGCGGGGAGATGGGAAGACTCGATGAATTCAGCAAAGACCAGCGTCTGGAGGAACAGATCCGAGGGACTCTTCTGGAGCGAGAGGATCTCCTGGACCTGCGACGGGGTCAGGGCGCCGGTCCGGACCGCCGCTTCGCCGAATCGAAGCGGGTTCTCGGCCTGCACTCCCAGGATGGCGAAGACTTGCTTGAGGGAGACGTAGCCCATCAGCAGGGCGAGCTGCCCGATTCTCCGGTCGAGCTTGGCGTGGAGCGAACGGACCCGGGAGAGCTGGTCGGCATCCAGCACCCCCCGCTGAGTCAGGAATTCCGACAGGATCCTCAGCCAGGCGGGTAGAGAAGTGACCGCCTCCATGGTGTCCCTCGAGCCAACCCCGGTCGCGCCGCACCGTCCTGCGGATGAAGGAGACTATCACATGGACGGGGAAGGGGTTGGCAATTCGACCGTGGCCTAGCGGCGGATCGCCGCCACGATGGCGTCGGTCATCTGGGTCGTCGAGGCGGTGCCGCCGAGATCGAACGTCACCGTCTTCCCCTCGCGGATCACCTGGCGGACCGCCCTGGCGACCCGGTCCGCCGCCGGCGCTTCGTTCAGATGCTCCAGCATGAGCGTGGCGGTCAGGATCAGGGCCGACGGGTTGAGCTTGTCCTGCCCCTTGAACTGCGGCGCGCTTCCGTGGACCGCCTCGAACATGGCGTAATCGCGCCCGAGGTTCATCCCCGGCGCGACCCCGAGTCCCCCCACGAGCCCCGCGCACAGGTCCGACAGGATGTCGCCGTAGAGGTTGGGGCACAGGAGGACGTCGTACTCCTCGGGCCGCTGGACGAGCTGCATGGCCATGTTGTCCACGATCCGGTCCTCCACCGCGATCGCGGGGTAGTCGCGCGCGACATCCCGGGCGGACTCCAGGAAGAGGCCGTCGGTCAGCTTCAGGATGTTCGCCTTGTGGACGACGGTCACCTTCCGGCGGGCGTTCCGGGCGGCGTACTCGAACGCGGCGTGGGCGATCCGCCGGCTCCCCTCCCGGGTGATGATCCGGATCGATTCCGCGGCATCCTTCCCGACCTCGTGCTCGATCCCCGCGTAGAGATCCTCGGTGTTTTCCCGGACGATGACGAGATCCACGTCGGCGACCGGCGCCTTCACCCCCTCCATGGACCGGCACGGGCGGATGCCGGCATACAGGTCGAACCGCTTCCGGAGCTCGACGTTCACGCTCCGGTATCCCGAGCCCAGCGGGGTCGACAACGGGCCCTTGATGCAGACCCTGTTCTTCTTGAATGATTCGATCACGGCTTCCGGGAGGGGGGTGCCATGCTTCTCGACCGCCGTCTCGCCCGCCGGGACGACGTCCCATTGGAGCTTCGCTCCGGAGGCGTCGACCACGCGGCACATGGCCGAGACCAGCTCGGGCCCCGTTCCGTCCCCGGGGATGAG
>Ga0210384_10009410_pt1 | contig 10081 bp, 8 predicted proteins | sample IncBWH2MmetaG_FD_160574 | JGI IMG/M metagenome (GOLD analysis project Ga0210384, IMG submission 160574) | Forest soil microbial communities from Barre Woods Harvard Forest LTER site, Petersham, Massachusetts, United States - Inc-BW-H-2-M | ecosystem: Environmental > Terrestrial > Soil >...
TTTATTCTATCGGGACCCGAGAGACTCCAAGAATGTCAATCAAGCTGAAGTCCACTTGATTAAGGAAGGCGGCGGGCTCGCCGACCTCATCCAACAATCGAAAAAAACTTCTTTCAAGCATGTAATACAGTTTTTCCAGCATCGCCAATTCCTGGGCTTGTACATCGGCCAATTCTCGGTTTCCTGTACTACGTGGTTCTTCTTGACGTGGTTTCCATCGTATCTTGTCACCGAAAAGCACATGAGTACCGTTAAATTTGGGATTTACGGCTCGATACCTTTCATCGGCGCAATTTTCGGTGTTCTGGCAGGGGGAAAGTGGTCCGACTGGATGATTTCACATGGCTACTCGGTAGCGATATCCCGCAAGTTGCCGGTGATTGTCGGTTTTTTGCTCTCCGCTCTCATCATCGCCGCCAACTACACCAACTCCATTGGAATGATCTTAACTTTTATGACAACGGCTATTTTCGGCCAAGCGATTGCTTCGACGGTTAGCTGGGCGCTATTTTCCGAGATCGCTCCGAAAGATTATATGGGCCTCGCTGGCGGTGTTCTCAACTTCTGCTCGAATCTAGCTTCCATAATTACGCCAATTGTCATCGGGTTAATTTACAGCTCGACGCAATCGTTTGCTGCAGCACTCGTATTCGTTGGCACGGTTGGAATTTGTGGGGCGCTCTCGTACATGTTTGTTATTGGCAAAGTCTATCGAATTGAACTTACGGACTGAATGGCAAAGCCAAGCGAGAAAATCTCCAAAAAGCTCGGATCCCGTGGTCGTCCGGGCGGCGCCAGTATTCCACCCGCCTACGAGTCTGCCGGTCATTTTGTTCGACCGGTTGCTCGAACTGATCCGTCACGACGAGAAGATTTTCGGCGACGCCCCGAGCTGGATCCTTCCAGTGGGCGTCGGCCGTGCGGTAGTCTCAAGAACTGTGAGCGAAGCCGATCTCGTTGCGGTTCTCGAAGAACAATCCGTTTGAGATATAACTGTCCGCTAAAGCTCTGCTTGCGACTCGTTCCGGTAGGGCGGTAAACAGGAGAATTGAGTGCGAGCTGCTCTGTTGATGGTACCGTCGAAGATCGAGATTCATGAGATCGCGCCGCCGGCCCTTGCGAAAGACGAGGTTTTGATTCAGCCGATTCGCATGGGAATATGCGGAACCGACATATCCATTTACCACGGACATCGTCCAATGGCTATATATCCGTTCGTGCTGGGGCACGAACTAGTCGGGCGTGTGGTCGAAGTCGCGGAAGGAGTTACGAAACTCAACGTAGGGCAAAGAGTAGTCGTAGAACCAAATTATCCGTGCGGCGCGTGCGCGTACTGCCTTTCGGGCAGAGGAAACATCTGTCCGAAAAAACAAAGTATGGGGGTTACCGTCGCGGGTTGTTTTGCGGACTACGTTGCGGCTCCGGCTGATTTCGTTTGGGCATTGCCAGATTCCATTTCGGACTCGGATGCAGCCACTATCGAACCCCTGACCGTGTCGTTGCACGCTCTCTTCCAGTCGGGTGCAATGATGGGAGACACGGTGGCAGTCCTAGGCTGCGGCGTGATTGGCTTGTTGCTCATTCACACCGCCGTTCGTCAGGGGATCAAGGTCCTGGCTCACGACAAGTTTGAGCACAAGCTGGCATTAGCTACTCGCCTGGGCGCCGTCGTTTCTCCCACTAAAGAAATCAAGGAAATGTGGCAGGCCGAAGGCGTTTCCACCGTGTTTGAATGTTCGGGAGCATCGGCAGCAGTTGAATTATCACTCGCTTCGGCGCCGCGGGGATCTCGAGTAATTCTCCTGGGCCTCGCGTCGTCGCCGGCAAATTTTATGCCATTTCGGTTCGTTCGCGAGGGCATCCGGCTCGAAGGGAGCTTGATTTACGATCACCCGTCGGATTTTGCCCGCTCGATCGCGTTGGTAGCAAGCGGAATCCTGCATCCTTCCTGCATCGTCAGCAACACTTTCCAATTCAGTTCCATCGCGGATGCGATCGAACTGGCGTGCACCGGGCACGCCGGCAAGATACATACAGTACTCGACTAGAGTACTTTTCAAACGCTCTGCTGTTGGTGCCCGTCCAATAGGGCTAAGAATAGCGAAGAAGCAGTGCGCTCATTTTGCGAGCATCTTCGATCGGTATCTGGCCGGGAGCCGATCCCGTCTTGCCCAGAGCGAAAGACATGTCCGATCCATATAGAAAGCCGGCCACCCTCGTAATGCTCCCGAGTGCTCCCATGGACATGGTAACGAGTGGCAAGTGAGGATAAAGCTTCCTCGCTGCTGCGGTCACATGGAACAATCGCAGCACATCATCGGCAGTCCGGGGCATGACTGCTATTTTGGCGATGTCCGCCCCCTGCAAGCGCATGGCGTCTATTTTCGCGAGGAGTTGATCATTCGAAGGGGTGCCCTCAAAATCATGTAACGCAAGTATCACCGGAATGCCGTACTCTTTCGCGATCGGCATTAACGAACCCAGGAATTCTCGATCATTCGCGAGCTCAAGATCGACGATATCAATCGTCTTCGAGCGAAGAACTGCTTCGATTAAAGTGCGCCGCAAATACTGAGGGACCTCTTGGGCGCCCCCCTCATTTTTTGCCCGCAATGTGAAAATGATCGCCTCGTCTGTCGCTATGCTCCTTAGCAGACGCACAGCGTCAACCAATGAGGATACGGCGAGGTTCGTAAGGAAATCGGCGCGGAACTCAACCAGATCTGGCTTCAGGCTGTGTGCAACTTCCGCCTGCGCAGTAAGTTCGGCCAAGTCGCGAGGAACAATAGGAATGCAGAAAAGCGGCTTTTGCCCGCCGTACTCCAGCCCTCGAATTCGAATCGGAGGTTCGACCGTGGGTCTCATGTTAACGAATACTCGCCTGGGCTTCACGTGGATGGCTGGCCAAGTATTTTTTGGCATTGGCCAGAGACAGCCGCGCATGTTCTGCGTAACCCATGCTCTTGACGCGCTCTAAATTCGGTATTTCCAAAGAATACGGTACTTCCGGAATCCGGTTCACAATGGCCGCCAAGTCAATTCCCCCTTCGCCTGGATCAAGGCGCGCCTGTCTCGCCGTATAGATCAATTCCTTTTTCTTCGACGGAATTTCCGCCGGAGCATCGCAGAAATGTATCATGTGAAACCACGCGGAGGGAATAGCATCCAGCTCCTCAAGCCTCACTCGCGATCGGTTGAAGTGAAGGGTATCAACTAGCAGTCCGCAATTTGACTGGTTCACCTCTTGAATCATTCTGGCGGCATCCTGAAGAGTGCTGACGGTTGTCCAGGTGAGGAACTCGAGGTTGATCGTTAGCCCGATCTTACCGGCCAGACCGCAGAGCTCCGCGAGGGAATCGGTTGCGTACTTTCGGTCCGCGGTCCAAACGCTACATGTTACTTGCCGAATATCCAGCTCCGCCGCCGCTTCCAGTTCAGGTATGTAGCTCTTGACGTCAACACCATCTGCGATTCGAGCTAGTTCGACGTCGAGCCCTTTTACACAAGTCTTGGTGAATGCCGCCTTTGTTTCCCTTAGCATTGCGGGATCGCGGGCCAAGGTATAGTTCGGTTCGTTCGGGAGGGTCATCGAAATTGTGCGGAAGCTGACGTAGTCGTAACCCGCGCGCGCCGCGATATACGTCGCTTCCGGCGGTGGGCAGCCCAAAATAGTAAGATGGGCAAGACTGAATTCATGTTTTCCAGGATGGTGAGGTTCTCCGACTGGTACTGCATAAACTGCATTTGGCATGGTGCACCTTACTTTCTAGCAAGCGTTTCTGACCTACGATCGACCTCTTATATGGACTCGACCTATCCCAACAATGCGTAGGGGCGCGACAAGGTTTGTTTCCATGTCGAAGCCAGAATATTCATCTCGACGGGAGTCGCACTCTCGCGCGGGTCTGGCTTTCGCTTCTACCGGGCTGTGATCGTCCGAGCGCGGAAGACAATCGGTGCGAGAAGAGTTGCGGAGGTAAATTGGGAGCTTATCGCTCAGATGGTAATCAGGAATCGAGTCTGGGGGGATAAAGAGCCCACCGCGAGATCCTGAAACGGCGGCGAAGCGTTTCACAGTCTTCCTCGGTAAATGCCGCCACGTGTTGGTTGGATCACGTAGTTCCAATCAATTAGAGGCGCTTTAGACGACTATTTTCCGCTTATCTCCGCTACAACTATGAAAATAGGACTCATTTTGGCTTGGCCGGGTAAATCCCGATGCGCCGAGTCTGTTCGCGGGCAACCTGCGCTCACTGAATTCGAATTGGGCGTTCTTGCGGGCCGTTTTGAATTTTGGCGAGTGGACATTTAAATTCTATTGGACATTCGACCTGGGGCCCGGTTGAACGTTCGATCCGGAACCGGCATCTTTCTTGGCTGGTGGTAGGATAGGCGGCGCAGGAGCACCCGGCGCCATTATCGTTCCGGGGGGTAGCTCGTTTTGAACGGCTGCTTCCATGATTTCACTTCGGGATCCGTCAGGATCAAAAACGTGAATCAGCCAATGGCGGTTGTTGCCGACGGTGGCGCGGACGCGAACATCGCTATAGTTCCCGCGCTTTTGCAGGAGATCGCGCACAGCCCGGATATCTTGTACTTCAAGCCCCACGTGATAAACCGCGCCATAAACTTCGCGCTGATACTGGTCGTGGGTCGCCTGATCGTTCGGATCGAGCGGCGGGTCTTTCGTTTCCAGATTGCGGTCTGAGCTGGGCAGTTCCACAAACTCGCCTTTTCCTCCAGGGACCGTCCGCGAGTTTTCGAACCCGAGTTTCAGATAGAAGGGCATTCCCGCGGTGCGGTCTTTCATCATGATGCCGACGTGTGAAATGTGCGTGGTCAGGCGGCTCGCGCTCAAAAACTTTCCTCGCGCAAGAGTCTGCTGCGATCCTGCGACGTACTGGACGAAATCGAGTGCATTTCCTTCGGGATCAGCAACGCGAAATACCGGATTACCGTCGGGCCCATTTTCGATCTTTCCAGGCTGCAGTCCCCGCTCGGTATACATGGCGTGCAGCTTCTCCAAATCCGAACTCTGAAAAACAACACGCGCTTCGCGAATCAGTTCGCCGGGCTTCAAAATTGGCGCAACCTCGATGTACTGATCGTCATTAATCTTGAAGTAGGCCGAGGTGATCTTGCCGGAGGCGTCCCTAATATCAAATGCTTCCGGAAGCCCGAGGACGCCCTGGTAGTACGCGCGGGACTTGTCAAGGTCGCTGCCCTTGAACGTGATGTTCGCGATTCCGACGATGGGAACTGCCTCCCCGGCATTCGCGTCATCCGAGGGGGGGACATTCTGGGCAGGCGCTGTGGTCATCAACCCCAGCCCCATTACAAGTGCGAGTAGTGCTGACGCCCTTATGAGCATGGTTACCCCTTCGTATCAGAGTCTACAGCTCGTCCGCCTGTTGTTTCTCTGTCAAGATCTAAGTTTGTGATTTCATGGCGTTATTCTGAGCTGAACTCTTGAATCGCAGTAATTATATAAAACTTGAGCATCTTGGCAAGGAGTGTCCAATATGTTCGGGCGATGCCGCAAGCGTTTAACAGTAGCCGCACGGTTAAGAAGAACCAGCTCTGCCAGCGGACCGACAAGAGAGAGTGGGATGGCAACCTGTTACGTACTTCCACAGCCTTCAGTCTCGTCTTTGATCATGCCGACCAAACGCCCCGTCGCCGCTTTTCGCCTTGTGATATTCGCGCCGGAATCCCGGGATTATCTTCTTTGAGTCCGAGAATGCCTCGGAGTTCACCCGACGGAGGGTAGCCCAAGCGATCATACTTCGAGGCGCCGCTCGTGACTCTGAACCTACGACTGGACCCAACGTCAACTGAACTGCGATCTTAGATTCGTCCTGATATTGCGAGAATTATGAGAATCAACAGCAGCAGACCCAATCCGCCGCTTGGGTAATAGCCCCACCCAGTACTGTATGGCCACGTGGGTAGGGCGCCGAGAAGGAGCAACACCAAGAGGACTATTAGAATGGTTCTCATCGTTAGTTTCTCCTTCCTGATATCCCAGTTGCGTACGGAGTGCGAGGTTAGCCAAAAGAGTTTCACGAAGCTATAAGGGGAATGTTGGTTTTATTTAGGCAAAACACCGTAGCTTAGGTGCGGTAACAAGCGATTCTTCAAACCTCACGATTAACGCCTTTTAATGCGGAGTACTAGTTCGGGTCTGTGACGTCGGGATGCGGAACTCCGGATCACGATGACACCGCCTGGCCGAAAAACATCGATGTACTTCGACAATGTTCTGACTGAGCCGACGAACGCGCAAGGTTTACATGGATGCGTTCGAATCGGCCCGATGTTTTGAAATGCGTTTGATTTAGGCGCGTCCTCAGAGAAGCCTTAGATTAAAAACAACGGATTGCCTTGCAGTTTCATCATATTTGTAGAACTGGTTATCGGCGGTGTCCTCGTTGGAAGGAGGGAATTATGGCCACCAAATCCCTCATTATTGCGGAACCGTTCCTCACTAAGCAAGACTACGAAAAATACACAACTGAGCAACATCAGATTTGGTCGGAGCTTGTAGAAAGACGACTTCCGCAAGTGCAGGAGTACGCGTGCCGGGAGTATATAGAGGGCTACGACATCATTGGATTGAGGAAAGATAGTCTGCCAAATCTACGCGAGATAGCCGCCCGTCTGAAGCCAAGGACTGGTTGGGCCACGACACCCGTCAGCGGATTCCTTCCGGCCGATGCGTTTTTTGAGATGCTCGAAGCGCGCATGTTTCCGACAACGACCTGGCTGCGAAGCCGCGAAGCGCTGGCGTATATCCCCGAGCCCGACATTTTCCATGATGTCTTCGGCCACGTGCCGATGCATGCGCATGCGGTGTTTGCCGATTTCCTGCAGCATTATGGGAGCGTGTGCGCGCACATAAGGGATGCACAAGTGCTGGAACGCTTAGGCCGGCTGTTCTGGTACACAGTTGAGTTTGGCCTTATGCGGCAGGACAAGAAGATAAAAGTGTACGGTAGCGGCGTGATCAGTTCGCATGAAGAATGCACGAATGTGATCGAGGGAGGTTGCGAAGTTCGGGCCTTCTGTCTGGCCGAAGTCTTGAATACTCCCGTCAAAGTGGATGAGCTTCAAAAAGTTCTATTCGCAATTGAGAGCTTCGACCAAATCTACGAAGCTATGCATGAAGCCGAAAGGCAGGTCAAAGAAATCACTCGTGCGTAACCTGGAAAGGAGGAACGGATGCCCGCTGAGAATCCCCTCAGGATAAAAAGGATTCATGGACATCGAAATCTTGGTCGGCAACGCCCGGTAAGCCGCATATTTCTATCGAGAGGCTCCGGTTTTTTCGCTTAAGACGTTCCGTGGCCGCTTTCTCCGCCTGCGATGTCACTTATCCCCTCCAGCAAATGATCGGTCCGGGTATTTTTGATCCACCCCCAGAGTTAGTTTCCGGCTAAATCATCGATTCCGTTCCAGCTCCACCAACATAGCGTCCAGATGTGCCGTCTTCGTTCTAATCGACTCGACTTCAATCTGCGTCAATTCGACAGTGGTCAACGAATGGAGAGCTTCCTCGTAAGCTTCACATGCTTTCTGCGTAGTTCTGGTGATTTCTCTCTGGTCGTCGGACTGCAGGGCGAGTTTCGCGAAGGCGAGGGCCGTTTCCAGGTTGGCGTGGATCAGCTCAACCTTATAAACGTTCTGCCTCTCCCTCGATTCAGATCTTGAGACCATCGTTGAGTATCTTAGCTCGCCATGGATTGTAGAGCAGCCTATACGACTTGTAGCATTGCAACAAGTCTGTCGGAGCTTTCCCGAAAATCGGTTCACACTTCAGCTTATATATGACTCGGAACGAGCGCTTCGCCCGTCCCGAGGTTAGGAGACGAGTGTTTGAAAAACAAGCCGCGCGTTGCTGAGCGGGTTATGAAGACTCGCTCATCTTCTTAATGTCTGTCACGCGGATTGTGTGGGTAGTGTTGTCGACTGTTCCCATCACTCTGACTTTCTCACCAGCAAACTGCACAGGCTTTTGCTGGTCGTCCAACTCATAGACTGTTTTGGATACACGGTCGTACAACACGAACTTGGATCCGCTTTTTACGCAGGCGAGCGTACAATCCCTGGCATCTTCAATATCCTTGTGTGACTTGATCATTCCATCGTGGGAATCCATGTTGGCGCAGGTCTCGTCCATGATCTCGCCACTGAAAGACCGAACCTGCGCGAAAGTGAGAGTGCCGGATAGCAGCAGCAACAACACCAACGATCCGACTATTCCAAGCGTTACTCGTTTCATATGACCCCCTTTATCTAACTGCCTGATTATCAAGATTATGGGCGGGGGCTTTGCGCCAATATGACCCAAATGATCACTCCAGCGGCAGTGAGGGTAGCGAATTCATGCACGACGATCCATACGGTAGTAAACGTAGAGAATCTCGATGCTCGAAAATCACGTTCGTTGGAGTTCCCGGAAGCACGGAAGGTATCGCAGTGAACAATTAGAAAAGGCGCCCTCTTTCGAAGGCGCCCCTTTGGAGCGCTGCTGTATGCCGTCGGCCGGACCGGCATCCTGACTGCGTTAGTTGCCGGAAACCTGCGTGCGAGCTGCGGCGATCTTGGGCACGCTCAGGTAGCCGGTAATCTTGTTCTTCCCAATCTGATTTACAACGAACTCAAGCGGAGCGCGGCTGCCGTGCGTGAAGAAGTAGACCGGCTCATTCGCCGAGCGGTTCTTCTTTTCGTAGCGTGAATCGTCCACGAACATCGCGACGGTATAGAGGTTCTTTTTCGCATTCACTCCGCGAAGTTCTACGATCATGTCTCCAACCTTTTTCCGCTGATTCTTCTTTTCAATCGTGAACTCGTAATAATCGCGATCGCCAAGGCGGCGGAGCTCTTCGATCTCATCATGATTCTTGGCGATCAACGTTCCGAACTCGCCGCGAGCCATGGAGAGATTGTTCTTGGTGGTCTCGAGGTCACCCTTCACGCCAGTGACGTCGGTGCCGAGTTTATTAACGTCGTCAACGCTGGCCTTCGTTGCGAGCTGGCCGTTCACGTTGTTTTGAAGGTCGGCTAGCTGCTTGGCATCGTCTTCTTTGATCGCCTTGGCCTGAGCCTTCGCGCGGTTGAGCTCAGTCTGGGTCAGCTTCATCTTGCCGGTTACCACGCTCAACTCGCCCTGAAGCTGCGCGTTGGTGTTCTCGGCCTTCGCAAGCCGCTTCCCGAGCACGCCTTCGTCCTGGTTGAACTGTTGTTGCTGCTGCTGCTGCGCGCCCAATGTCTGTTCGAGTGCCCTCTCATGGTTTGAGGCTGTCCAGCCGAAGCCCAAGCCCACAAACGAAACCAGCGCCAGCGCGACCACGGCGATGCCGATCCATCGAGGCATCGCGGATTCCTCTGTGACCACTTCTCGCTCGTTGATCATTATCGTGTCCTCCCTGAAATCCCCCTGCATTCTTATAGAAGAGCACGAGAGGAACCATTCGCGTCCAAACAGGGCAACGTCAGTAAGTGTCATAAATATAAGCAGTTAGACGACCTGGCGTGCGAATGCGGTGCATTGGAAAGGGGATACCGACGTGCAAATCTTACACGGTAGTAATAGTACCACCACTGGCGAACAAGTAGCGAAAAGCTCCGGATGAGGAAGTTCAGCCGGGGGGACTGCAACCAACAGACGAGTTGGTACAATCACAACGGGAGTGAGCTGGTAGGCGGCAGAATCGGTTCCTGGGTGCTTAATAGCTACTAAAAAGGTCGAGGCCATGGACTCAGAGAAGCAATCGCAAAAGATGCCGCATCAATCGTCAAAGGGAGTCATCCGAATTGTTCCGCTTCACAAACCTGAAATCCAGGCGGTCGCGCCGGCGACAGGTCCCAAACTCGTCTATCGGAACGGCCCTCTAATTAAATCCGTCGAGGTCTTCACAATATTCTGGGGCAGTAGCTGGCAGAAACTGCCGGCAGCATATCTCCTCACGCAGATGAATCGGTTTTTTGACTTCGTCCTCACAAGCGCCCTAATGGATCAACTGAGCGAATACAATGTTCCGGCACAATCTATCGCACATGGAAAGCGAACGGGGAGTAT
>Ga0210384_10009411_pt1 | contig 10080 bp, 9 predicted proteins | sample IncBWH2MmetaG_FD_160574 | JGI IMG/M metagenome (GOLD analysis project Ga0210384, IMG submission 160574) | Forest soil microbial communities from Barre Woods Harvard Forest LTER site, Petersham, Massachusetts, United States - Inc-BW-H-2-M | ecosystem: Environmental > Terrestrial > Soil >...
CCAAGAAGACAGTAGAAGCAAAGTGAAATTAATATGGTAAAAGAAATGGCATGTAGAAAATGTAAATTTGTAACAGTAGGTAAAGTATGCCCTAATTGCAAATCAGCAGATCTGACACCAGATTGGCGTGGTTCTATTCTCATAGTTGATCCAGCTACATCAGTAGTTGCAAAAACTCTTGGAATAACAGTAATGGGTAAGTATGCTCTCAAGGTAACCTAGATTGCATATTCGTGCAAGAAAAGCACTTGACAGTTTTTTAGTAGAAGATATTGGAAAAGGAGACATTACAAGTAATCTTTTACCACGAAAAAAAATTTCTGCCAGCATAATTTCACGAGAAGAAGGAATGGCAGCAGGAACACAATATACAAAATACATTTTTGCTTCAAGAGGAAGCAAAGTAAAAATTCTAAAAAAAGACGGCTCCAAAATTAAACCAAATCAGAAAATACTAATTATTTCAGGTTATGCACATGCCATACTGCCATGTGAGAGAACTGCACTCAATCTATTATCTAGAATGAGTGGGATTGCATCTCAAACCAACTATCTTGTGAGTAAAATTAAAAAAGAAAATCCAAAAGTAAAACTCTATTCGACAAGAAAAACAATGCCAGGGTTACGTTTGTTTGATAAAGAAGCAGTGGAAATTGGAGGTGGCAATAAGCACAGAATGTCACTTGACCAGATGCCCATGATAAAGGATAATCATCTTGCTATCGCTGGTCTATTGGAGTTGATTCACAAGGCGCGTAAACGACACAGAATAATAGAAGTGGAGGTAGAAAATCTCAACGATGCAATTCTTGCTGCAAAAGCTGGAGCCTCTATTATAATGCTAGATAACCGTTCACCAAAAGAAATTTCAAAAATTGTCAGCACTCTAAAAAAATTACATCTAAGAGATAAAGTAAAAATCGAAGCTTCAGGCGGGATTAATTCTAAAAATATTCAACATTATGCAAGGACTGGTGTTGATATGATATCTGTAGGGAAAATAACTAGTTCAGCACCAAGTCTAGATTTGAGTTTGGAAGTTAACTAATTGCAAGCATTCGTTCTATTGCAAGTTGTGCTTTTTGAGCAATATTTTTGGGGACCTTGACTTCGTATTTTTCCTGTTTTAACGAAGAATAGACTTTATCGAGAGTTATCATCTTCATGTATTTGCATATAGCATTTTCCGAGATCGGGATAAATTCTTTTTCTGGGTTTTGTTTTTTCATTCTGTAAAGTATCCCTGTTTCTGTTGCAACAACAAATTTCTTTGAAGTTGAGCTCTTTGCGCGATTCATCATGCCTTCAGTGGACAAAATCTGGACTTGCCTGTTACCATAATCACCAGATGCAACATCATACATAAGTGAAGACGTACAGCTGCATTCAGGGTGGATAAGAAATTCGGCGTTTGCATATTGATTTAGTTTTTCGTTAACATCCTGCGATCTTATTCCGGCATGCACGTGACATTCACCTGCCCAGATAAACATGTTCTTGCGATTTGTCATCTTTGCAACATATGATCCTAAGAACATATCAGGCAAAAATAGAATTTCTTTATTTTTCGGAATTGATTTCACAACATTTACTGCGTTTGACGAGGTACAACAATAATCAAGTTCGGATTTTACTTCTGCAGTTGTGTTTACGTAACCAACAGTAATTGCTCCTGGATGTTCACTCTTCCATTTTCTTAGTTGATCTGCAGTTATAGTATCAGAAAGCGAGCAGCCTGCAGCCAAGTCCGGTATGAGTACTTTCTTTTCTGGACATGTGATGGCAGCAGTTTCTGCCATAAAATGCACCCCACAAAACAAAATCGTTTTTTGCTTTGACTTGGCAGCTTGCCTTGATAATCCTAGTGAATCTCCTACATAATCGGCAATGTCCTGTACGTCAGGTATTTGATAGTTATGAGCTAAAATAAGAACGTCTTTTTCTTTTTTGAGCTTCAAGATTTCTGATTTTAAATCCATTTATCAAAAGGAAATTGCTTATTTTTGTCATTTAAAGGATCAGGTCTATGACAAATTTGATGACGTGTCGTGATATGATGGCAATATTTGCCATTTATGTTCCAATTCTAATATCGTCCTGACAGACTGTCCTCAAGCACTCTATCGCAGACAAAATTGCAAGCCTACTAGTTTTTGGATTACCAGAACTTGGCACATTTTCTACTTTTATTGAGAATTTACCAAATTTGCCATGAGCTATTATCTCATGAATGTTTTTGTCAGTATTTGGATCTGCAATAATTCTTACTTTTGTGTTTAAACTACCAAGCCCGGCCAAGCTGAGAAGAGCTGCTACATTAATGTTAGCAGGAAAGAGTCGAACAGCCTCTTGGGCATTACCTTCAAAAATCATGGTAGCCTTTTTGATATTTTCAATATCAAGTTTAGAAATTTCAAAGAATTTTGCGCCCTTTAGTGATCTTGGATTTTTTGTCGTAACCAAAGTAATTGATTCTAGCTCCTCCTTTACAGATCTAATGCCATCAAGACCTAAAATTGCGCCAGAAGGAAGATAAATCGATTTTTTGAAATCCTTGCAACCTTCAATTATAATATCTAAGATAGATTCGTCTAAAAGTGCTCCAACACTCATTATCATCAAATCTTTTCTGTTTTGCAATATACTTAGTACGTTATCTCTAACCGCATCTTGGGATGCTGCTTCTACAATAATGTCAGTTGTGGAGGCAGCAAGTAGGCCTACGTTTTCAGTAATCTCAGGTTTGTTCTTTAGTTTTGTTACCAGTAATTTTGAAGCGTCTTTAGAAAAATCAAAAACATGAGTAAGTTTGGCTTGAATCTTTCCTGAATCAATTGCCAATGCAATTTCAGTACCAATTGCGCCACATCCCAAAAGTCCGATCCTCTTCAAGATATTGAATGGTATAACGAACCCTTGTTAAAGCTATTAGTAATAGGAAAAATAATCCTACTCAAACAAGATTAGTACATAAAATTGAATTATGAAATTAATCTGATTAAATATAGAGAAAAGAAGGTAATTTGATTGAAAAAAGATGAATCTGGATTAATAGAGAGATTTCTCTTCAGAATAGCCAAACAATGGATAGCTGGAGATACCATGGAACAAGCTTTGGAATCTGCGCGCATTGCAAACATGCATGGTATGGATGCAATAATCAATAAGCTTGGCGAACATATTACTTCGAAAAATCAAATAGAGAACACTGTATCAGAATATCTTGTTCTTATTTCTAATTTACGCAAATTCAAAATAGAAGGCGGTATATCAGTCAAGCCTACACAGATTGGACTAGCAAAAAACAAAAAAGAATGTGCTGAGAATTTTAGTAAAATAGTAGAAAAGGCATCATTATCACAGTCTTTTGTCTGGATTGACATGGAATCATCCGAACATACTGATAACACCATAGGAATCTATGATGAACTATTTGACAAATATGAAAGATTAGGCATAGCCCTTCAAGCAAATCTAAAACGAACATCAAAAGATTTAACAGAACTGCTAAGAAAGGGAGCAAAAGTCCGTCTGGTAAAAGGGGCGTATCACGAAGATAAGAGAACTGCATTTCAGACAAGAAAAGAGGTTGATGAAAATTATAAGAAATTAATGGAAATGCTTTTTGTTAATGGTAATGAATTTGGTATTGCAACGCACGATTCTAAATTAATTGATGACGCCATACAATTGTACAAAACTCATGAAAGGAAGTTTGAGTTCCAAATGCTCAAGGGAATACGAGATGAATTAAAACCAATTCTTGTAAAAAACGGATTTTCGGTATCAGAGTATATTCCGTATGGGACCAACTGGCTTCCCTATTCTATTAGACGGTTAAAGGAAAGAAAGAGAAACATTCTGCTATTGGGAAGTTCCTTTATTCATTCACATCGAGTTTGAGTCTGCTCCCTCATGAATTGGAGAAGATAGTAAACTCCTCCTGCTCCTTTACCTGAAATTCCAGATTCTTTCCAACCAACAAATGGTTGGGCTCCCACCATTGCACCTGTTGTTGCGCTTGTAGCCCTATTTGCATAAGTCACGCCGGCTTCGATTTTTTCAAAGAATGCTTCAATCTCTTTCTGATCTTTGCTAAATATTCCAGCAGTAAGACCGAAATTGGTTTTATTTGCCATCCCTACTGCTTCAGCAAAACTATCAAACTGACTTACGCATACAAATGGCAAAAACAATTCTTCTCTTATTAGTTCATGTTCTTGTGAAAGATCGGTAACTATTGTAGGCTCTACAAAATATCCGTATTGGAAATTAGAATCCTTTAGAACAGAGCCACCAAACACAACCTTTCCATCTTTTTTTGCAATCTCTGATGCTCTTTGAAATTTTTTTACTGCACTTTCATTGATGACAGGTCCTAAGAAAACATCTTTTTGCCAAGGATGTCCTATCTTTATGGATTTTGCTTTTGATATTAATTTTTCCATAAACTGATTTGCAATATTTTTTTGTACATAAACTCTAGAACATGCACTACATTTTTGCCCACCATACCCAAACGATGCACGTAAAACTCCTTCTGCAGCTTTTTCAAGATCAGCTGATTCTGTAATTATTGTAGGATTTTTTCCTCCCATTTCAGAAATAAATGGGCGCGGTTTTTTTTCAACAAAAGCTCGAAACCCTGACATGCCAACTTCTTTTGAACCAGTGAAAGCAATTCCGTCAACAAGTGGACTTTCAAGTATTGTTTTACCAACAACACTTCCCGCGCCAGTAACAAAGTTAAGAGTAGCAGGTGGAAGCTTGTGATGTATAGATTCTACAAATTTGAAGGCAGAAAGAGGAGTGTCACTTGATGGTTTTAGAAGTGCAGAATTACCCGTAATGAGAGCTCCCGTAGTCATTCCAATTGCGATAGCTGATGGAAAGTTAAATGGCGATATTACTCCCCAAAGGCCATATGGTTTCAGTACGCTTCGTGTCTTTTCATTTGGGCTAGCGCTCTTTGTTTCCTTAGAAAACCCTTGATTCAATTCAATTTGATCTGTGTAAAATCTAAGAAAGTCAATTGCCTCATCCAAATCCCCCATGGCCTCAAGCCGGTTTTTGCCGTTCTCAAATGTCATAATAGCAGCAAGTTGAAACTTATCGGAAGATAAGGTATCAGCACATTCTCTGAAAATTTCAACTCTTTTTTGATAAGCCACTTGACTCCATCTTGAAAAGGCATTCTTTGCTGATTCTATCGCATGGAGTGTATCTTCTTTTGTTGCCAATGGAAAATTTGCAACAACAATTCTGGTATCAGCTGGAGATCGCACTTGGAATTGGTTTTCAGAGTAAATTTCTTTCCCTCCTATTATCATAGGATAACTTTTGCCAAAGTCTTTTTTTACTAGGTCAATTGCCTGATCAAATTTTCTATTGAATTCGTCAGTAGAGTTGTTTAATACTGCTTTAGCCCAAGTTTTTTCATTTTCGAACATGATAATCCTAGGTGTCTGTACAATAAATTAGCTGCTAATTTTATCAATCATAAATGAAAATAGTGAGATGTTGTAAGATACTATACATGCGTAAAATATGCAAACGCTGTAAAACTGAATACGAGGATAATGGGTATCCAGTATGTAATTATTGTTTAGAAATGCTAGACAATTACGAATAAGATTTGGATTAAAATTGATTCCATCTTAGCTTGTGCACTAATCTGTTTTAAACGCTAAACATTTTATGCTTGTATACAAAGTGTGCTTATGCTTAATACAGTCTATATTGACGCATTAAAAAAACGTGAAGAGACGCTTTCTATTTTAAAAGGAGAAAGATTTGAGCAGATCATAGAGGAAGCCAAGCATAATTGGATAGAATATATGCCACAAAAGCAGGATTCTGAAATTGCCGGAATTGACAGTAGTTATAACAGCACAAAATTCCAAGGTCTTGAACTTTGGGTAGTTACAGCTGTTGCTATAAAATCAAATAGTACTATGATTGCAGAATTTCACAATCATGGCCTTGGTACGCCATCACCTGAGCTTGAGACGCAGGCCAGTAAAATGGAAATAGATGCCTGTAACGCGTCAGTAGACAAGGCGGACGTGGTAATATTAGATGGATCACTATATTCCCAGTTTCTGACCAGACAGTCTTCTCTTAGTTCCATGATTACAACTGCCATTAAAAAGAGAAGCAATGTAGTGTTTATTTCAAAAACTTCATCAGCCAGAAAACAATTTGAAAAATTTGGTTCTTTGGCAGGAGACATTTTCTATTATAATCATGCCATAAAGAAGCCTGGTTTTAGTAAAATTTTTGTAGACAAAGAATTAGGACCAGGCAAAGTTATTTCATCAACATATGCAAGATTAAGTGATTCCACACCATTGATAAAAATTGAATTATTTGGATCTGATCACGATGAATTAGAAGTCAGATCACTTTTAGATAGATTGTGTAAAAATAGTGTTTCAGGTTATCCTTATGCCTTAAAACTTGCCCACAACAAATGCAAGATAACTCACACAGATCTTACACGACTTGTTAGTCTATATGGCCTAGGAAATGAAGTCGGATCAAGAGAGGTACTTGGATGACAATTGGAGTTGTAATAGGAGAATCAAAACCAACTGAAGTTACTGCACAATCATCCAAACCACTTGCGGTAGGAGAATATGTTATAGTTGATTCACGAAATGAAAAGCTACTGGGATTAGTAGAAAGATCAATTGTTTCAAGTGATGCACTCACAGATGTACGAAACTTTGATGAGGCCATAGAAAGCAAAGAAGTGGCCGAGCTTAATTCCAGAGATAAGAACTACAAAGTCAAAATAGGAATTCTTGGATTTTTAAACAAGTTACAAAAAGGACAAGCTGTTTTACCTGCAGTTCCTCCATTACCAGGCGCTTCAATACTTGATGCAACTGAAGATGACTTGGGAATAATTTTTGCACCCAAGGAAAAAGAATGGATTAGAATAGGATCACTTCTCAGAAATCCAGAAATCGAGGCCAAAGTAAATCTTAACAAAATTGTCTCAAGACACATAGGTATACTTGCTATGACAGGAATGGGAAAAAGTAATCTAGTTTCACTAATTGCGAAGCAAATAGCAACACTTCAAGGAACATTAATAATTTTTGATTATCACAATGATTACGAAAATCTGAATCTACCAAAAATAAATATCATGACGGCTAAGATAAATCCGAGATTATTACAGGCAGACAAGCTAGCCGAAGTAATAGAGCTTCGAGAAAATGCAGACAAACAACAAAGAGCATTACGCGAAGCGTTTACCGATTCAGTTAAACAGGCAAAGGATTTCTGGACAGCATTAGAAGACAGTGTTTCATCATTTGGACATATGACAAAAGGATACGCAGATAGTACAAGTCGAGTTCTTGACAAGATTGATGATGCAAAGCATAGATTTTCTGATATTTTAGATCCAGATTGTGGAGATCCTGTTGATTTGATAAAAGAGGGAAGAGTTAACGTATTGAGTGTTGCCGAGCTAAGTGAAAGACAAGCGAATGCAGGTTTGGCATATTATTTGCAAGAATTGTTAACAGATAGAAAAGATGCATGTTGGGCAAAAAGAGGAAGAGAGTCTTCAAGAAAGAATAATAAATTTTCTACGCCTATTTTTGTAATAATTGAAGAAGCACATGTTTTCATTCCAAAAGGAGAACACACCGACACAAAATACTGGGCGTCCAAAGTGGCAAGAGAGGGTCGCAAGTTTGGAATCGGACTAGGTATTGTATCTCAAAGACCACGAAACATTGATCCAAATGTATTAAGCCAAATGGGTTCTCTTGCAATAATGAAAATCGTGCAAGATGATGATCAACAACAAATCGCCTCAGCCGCTGAATCGCTCAGCAAGGATTTGCTTTCACAGTTACCATCCTTGAATATAGGAGATGCCGTTCTCATCGGGCAATGGGTCAATCTACCAGCAATAGTTCATGTTGACGAAATAAAAGGAAAGATGGTAGGTTCTGATCTGAATGCTGTATCAGAGTGGTCAGAAGCTACAAAGTTCAAAGAAATTGGAGTGGAGTCTACACAAGGACTAATCCAAAAAGATCTATTGATGGACTGATGATTTTTTCTCATATCTCAGACACACATTTAGGACTTATACAATATCATTCAGAGGAAAGAGAAGAGGACGTATATTCTGCATTTAACCAAGCAATTGACACTTCAATAAATGATCATGTAGATTTTGTAATTTTTGCAGGCGACATATTTCATGTCCCAAATCCCAGTGGAAAGGCAATCATGATTTTAGCAAATGCATTAAAACGCTTAAAACAAAATAATGTAGATTCCTTTTTCATCCTTGGCGAACATGATATCAGTAGAATACGTGCAACACCAGTCCCATTTGTTTATCATAATTTAGAATTTTCCAAATATATTGGAAATGGAAAACCACTTCAATACAAAGATGTCTTGATTTTAGGATACGATAAACGAAGAAAAAATGAGATTCAGACTTTTGAACAAGATTTTACAAAAGCAGAAATTGAAGCAAAAAACCATACTGGTCACAAGATTCTTGTATTACATCAAGGAATTGGAGAGATAAACAAATTTGCAGGGGAATTAAACTCTACAGATTTGCCAAAGAACTTTACATATTATGCCATGGGGCATCTCCATGAGAAAGAATTAAAAAAATTTAGCCACTTAGGAGGACCTATCGCATATCCAGGTTCCATAGAACTTACCTCAAGCGAAGGAATTAAGGAAACACAAAAAGGGTTTTATGAAGTAGACATATCGTCATCTGATGCAAGGCCAGATTGGATAAGACTTGATACTAGACCTCAATATTCAGTTAGAACTAGTTTTGAAAACCTAACACATGAAGTAAATGTTTTATCAGAAAAAATAAAATCATTTTCAAGAAAACCAATTGTTGAAATAAAAATTCATGGTGATAGCATAGAGACTGACCTTGTCCAATCTCAAATTGCAAGACTGTTTCCTCTTACACTACGATGTTTTTGGAAAACAATAATGTCAGAAGAAAATGAAGGTTCTATGTTTATTGATAAACCTGCAAAGATTGATGATGAAATGCTAAAGCTAGCAAAAGATATACTAAACTCTGAAAGTCTGGCAAATTTTGCAATTAGTGATCTACTTCCGCTTCTTTCAAAAAACCAAATTGGAGAAGCAAATCATTTGATAATTGAAAATTTCAATCAATTCAAAAAGGAAATAAAAAAATGCTAAACGATGTAGAGTTAGGTAATTTTCTTTCTCATTCTACTACAAAACTAGAGTTTAACAAAGGCGTAACAGTCTTTGTTGGCCAGAATGGCGCAGGAAAATCAAGCATAATTGATGGAATAACATTTGCGCTTTTTGGTCAACATACAAGAAATTCAAACAAGGGGTTGGTTCGTCGAGGTGCAAACCAGGCATATGCCAAGGTGGATTTCTCCATTTTAGATAGACGATTCGAGGCAGTACGCAAAATTGATTCAAAGGGAATAGTTTCTGCACAGTTTTTTGAGAAAAAAAACGGCACTCTCATACCGCTTGCCTCAGGGGAGAGAAAACAGTTTGGCGAATCCATGACAAAGACAATTGAATCTTTGATAGGCATGGATTTTGACAAGCTTAAGGTAGCATCAATTGTTCAACAAGGCGAACTTAATTCCATAATTAATGCAGATCCAAAAAAGTTCAAGGAATTAGTAAATGCTATTATCGGAATTGATAAGCTTGACATAGCGTTTGAAATAATGAAAGACGTCATAGAAAATTTTCGCATTTCAATAAAAGAGAAATTAGAATATGATGACAGGGACGTTGAAGGCCTGAAAATTAAACTTGATCTTCTTACTAAAGAGATCAAGATAGCAGAACCACAAAAGGAAGAAATGCTTGCAAGGAAAAAAATACAGGAAAATGAACTTGATCAACTACAAAATAAGATAGACTCTGATTCTACAAAAGAAGTAAAGATAAAGGAGTTAGAAAAAAGAAAGACAGAGCTTATTCAATATGTTAAAACGGCAATTTCTTCTCTTAAAAAAGAAATACGGGAAAAAGAGAAAAAATTCTCTGATTGCGATGGATGTTTTA
>Ga0210384_10009412_pt1 | contig 10080 bp, 10 predicted proteins | sample IncBWH2MmetaG_FD_160574 | JGI IMG/M metagenome (GOLD analysis project Ga0210384, IMG submission 160574) | Forest soil microbial communities from Barre Woods Harvard Forest LTER site, Petersham, Massachusetts, United States - Inc-BW-H-2-M | ecosystem: Environmental > Terrestrial > Soil >...
TGAATGATGGCACGACGCGGACGCCCCCGTTAAGCCAGCCAAGGCCGCGCCGGCCCCAAAAAAAGGAGAATGACTAGACAGTGAGGACGATGCGACATCCAGTCAAGGCAACGCTGTTTGCCGCCGTTGTGTTAGCAGCTGGGCTATTTACGGTCTCGGCGTACGCAAAAAACCAGCTTATATAGTGCCACGCCACGTCCCTCAAGATCGTTCTCGCAAGGAAATTCTGGGTCTTTCGGTGAAATCGATCCGATGCGAGGACTCTGATCGGAAAGGTGAAAGAAAGACAATGATGAAGCTCAAGACCATCGCCGTACTTATCACAGGTCTGCTGGTGGGGTTGAGTGCTGGCGCGCAATCGCTGCCCAACCTGGCCCCGCTTCCCAACGGTAGCGGATTTCTGGAAACGTACAACGTCAACAATGCTCCGATTAGTTTGACTGGAGCTTTCTTCCAATCGCTCGGAACCAATGGACGGTCCTGCTCCTCCTGCCACCTGCCCACGGAGGGCTGGAGCGTTTCAGCCGCCGAAGTCCAGTTACGGTTCCTTCTGACCCGAGGCTCGGACCCCATCTTCCGCACCAACGATGGTTCGAACTGCGACCATAACATCGACACATCGACGCTGGAAGAGCGGCGTGAAGCCTATAGTCTGTTACTCAGCAGGGGCCTCATTCGCATTGCTTTAGCCGTGCCTGCTGGCGCTCAGTTCACGGTTGAAAGCGTTAGTAACCCTTACGGATGCAGTGATACTTCGACGCTTTCGATGTACCGCCGTCCATTACCCGCGACAAACTTGAAGTTCCTCAGCACCCTCATGTCGGATGGGCGCGAGTCCTCTCCGCAAACAGGAACACAGAAAATCACCTATCCCGATCCTGAATCTGCGTTGCTCTTCGATTTGGCTCACCAAGCCATCGACGCCACCACCGGACACGCGCAGGGGGCGGTTCCCACACCTGCGCAGGTACAAGACATCGTGAATTTCGAGACGGCCTTGCGGACGGCGCAGGCCATCGACTACTTTGCGGGCTTTCTGAATGACGATGGAGCATCCGGCGGTCCCGTAGCGCTCGCCTCACAGCAATTCTTTATTGGCATCAACGATTCCTTCCCTCCGAGCTTTGGGTTCAACCCCACCGGAGCAGCCTTCAACCCCAATATCTTCAACTTGTTTAACGCGTGGACGAACTCGCTTGGCCGACGCGCCAGCATCGCCCGCGGTCAAGCACTGTTCAACTCGAAAGCGATTACGATTTCCGGGGTCGGAGGCATCAACGATGTGGTCGGGCTCCCGGCATCGTTTTCTGGCACCTGTGGGACTTGCCATGACACCCCCAATGTGGGCAATCATTCCGTCTCTGCGCCATTGAACATCGGCATAGCCGACGTGACGAGCCCGCTGGATGTCAGCTACCTTCCGGTGTTCACCTTGAAGAACAACACCACAGGCGCAACCGTGACGACGACTGATCCCGGACGCGCACTCATTACCGGGCAATGGGCGGATATTGGAAAAGCTAAGGGTCCCATTCTTCGGGGACTTGCCAGCCGAGCGCCTTATTTTCACAATGGGTCGGCCGGAAGCCTGGCGGATGTACTCACATTCTACGACAAGCGTTTCAACATCGGGTTTACTGCCCAAGAGAGGGCTGACTTAATCGCGTTTCTTAACGCGCTCTGAGCAGCCAGGAAAGTTAGAAGTAGGCGCACATTGCCCGCGTAGGGCAGCCTCAACTGAATCGCACACAATCGGGCGGCTGGTCGGGAAAAGTTACGGAGCCGCCCCTTCCCGCTTAGTGAAAGGAAATTCGAGAGAGCCAACTCGCGAAAAGTCTTGTTTCCAGAAACTGCGCTCATCCGCATCGTAGCGCTGCTATGACAATGCAGAGGTAGAGTCTCTATTTGACTCCCGAGTGGTCGGCAACTGGGAAGTTATGTTCTGAGCGGATCGTTTTCCTCGCGGCCCGCACAACTCCCGCAGGGATTATCGGAAAGCGGCCATCCTCTCGCGCGGTTAACGAAAATCGCGCTTAACCGGCGGTTGGCCGAGTGGGGATTCTGTGCTCGCTTTACGTTTCGTAAAGACGATGTAATCATTCCTACGCGACGAACATAGGGGGCAGCGGCATGAAAACGTTTGAGGTGCGATTTCGGTATCAAGATCGAAGTCAAGGAACCGTGGAATCGACGGTCAAGGTGGATGCGTCGAGTCTTCCGGGGGCCGTGGCTAAAGCTGCGCGTGAGTTTGTCAAAGGCTTGGACCGGAAACAGAGATTCGATATGAACAAGAATGGACTGGAAATAACAACCAAGCCTGTCGACAAACCACCGGAGGTACAAGGAGGTACACCCGCATAAGCCTCTCTCACTGAGAAGCCAGCAGGACCGAACTGTTTCTCCGGTATCTTCCGAGTGCGGAAGCACTCTGAGCCCGTGACCTATTTGTCGAAGGACTTCCCATGTCAGAGCTAACTCAGCTCTCGCGTCCCAGGAGATCGCACGCGTGAGGCACTTGAAGTTACTCGGCCAGACGCTCTCCCCCGACGGCACCGTCTTGAAGCTGGCCCATCGCGACGACGAGTACGTGATACTGGCCAACGGCAAAAGCCTCATGTCCAGCGGGATGTATGGTTCGGAGGAGGCGCTGGCCACGCTCGCCTGTCGCCGGGCGCGGACGCTCGAGCGGCCCTGCGTGCTCATCGGGGGGCTCGGAATGGGCTTCACGCTGCGCGCGACGCTCGATTTCCTGCCGCCGGATGCGACGGTCGTCGTCGCCGAGTTGGTGCCTGAAGTAGTGGAGTGGAACCGTGGCCCTCTGGGGCCGTTGGCGGGACACCCGCTCAAGGATAAGCGCGTAAGGATCGAGACGGGTGACGTGGGGGTCACGCTCAGGTCGAGCCCCGACAGGTTCGATGCTGTGGCGCTCGACGTGGACAATGGCCCGGCCGCACTTACGGCATCAGACAATGCCTGGCTTTATGACGACCGGGGAATAGCTGCCGCTCTCGCTGCACTCAAGAGGGACGGGGTGCTGGCCGTCTGGTCTGCCCGAGAAGATCGAAAATTCGAAAAGCGCCTGCGCTATGGCGGGTTCGCCGTTCAGGTAGAGAGTGTGCGTGGCCGCTTGAAAAAGGGCGGGCCTCACCACACGATCTTTCTGGGGCACAAAACTTCCTCGAGTTAAGAGCCATGGACCTGCTCCAAGCCCCGATCAGAAACGCTTCCTAAGCCGTTAGCCCGAATCTCCCGGAATCAGCCTGCGAACGTCATCCGACAATTTCGCCAAACGGGTGAGGCAGTTCGCCCTTGTTTCTCGCTTTAGAGAGTGAGGGACGATGCGAGCCAAATCGGAAATTAGACTCGCATCGACTTAAGGAAGGGAGAACGATAATGAGAATCGTACATGCAAACCGGGTCTCGACGTCGTTGAAGGTGCTTGTGGGCGTTCTAATGGCCACTGTGGTGTTCACCGTTGCGGCAAACGCTCAACCAATCTTCGTGGGCAACTTCACGCTGGCCCACGAAGTTCACTGGGGCCAAGCCGTGCTTCCCGCCGGGGAGTATTCCATCCGGATGGAGTCGGTAGCAGGTCCGGCCAAGATTATGCCGGCAAGCGGCAACTGGGCTGTCTATACGCAGGCTCCGATCACTGCGGATAGCGAGAAGGGCGGTGCGTACCTAACGCTAACCGTTGTAGGGAACGAACGCAGAGTTCATTCCATGAACCTGCCGGCGCTTAGGAAATCCGTGATCTTCGCGCCGCTCACCAAGAGTGAACGAGAAGAGCTCGCCAAGGGCGGCCAGATCGACAAGGTGCCGGTGGTCACTGCCGAAAAGTAAATTCCTACAGAATCGGCTCGCCACCGACCGAAGGGAGGAACTGCCAGGTTCCTCCCTTAAATTCAGTTTAGGAACCCAAAACTCGCACGGAGATTTGAGCGCTCGGATGACAGCGATGGCAAAAGCACAGCCAGGAGTGGCTGTGGCACGAGCAATCGCTGCAAAAAGCGCGTCAGACTTTCAATAATTTGGCCAGGTTGCCGCCGAGGATGGCTTGCTTTTCCGCGTCGGTTAGTTGCGCGCCGAGGATCGTATCCAGACTGTCGGGCCAGCTCAACGCGGGCAAGTCCGTTCCATAAACGACCTGGCTCGCTCCCATTTCCGCGACCAAGTGGCGGATGCCCTCTTTCGAAAACACCATCGAATCGACCAGGATTTGGGTCTTGAGATATTCGCTGGGCTTTTTCTTGTTTGCGCAATCCGCGTTGGGGCGCACATCGCACGCCGCTTCCGTCCTTCCACTGTAAGAAGGCAGGTAGCCGCCGCCATGAGCCGCGCAGATTTTTAGTCCGGGGAAACGATCGAGGGTGCCGTCGAAAATCAGATGGGTGAGGAAGACCGTCGTTTCAAGTGGCATTCCGACGATATTGACGAGGTCGCCGCGCACCTTCAGGCTATTTTCGGTGACGACGTTGGCGGCGTCCCACGGATGCATGAAGACGATCACGCCGAGTTCCTGCGCCTTGGCCCAGAAGGGATCATACTTCGGTGTGGTTATTGGCTCACCGGCAACGTGGCCGCCGACCGCCGCTCCACGCATATTCAGATCTTTCACCGCGTGCTCCAACTGCTGGACTGCGAGATCAGGGAACTGCAACGCCGGCGAAGTCAGCGCGACGAAGCGATCCGGGTGCGCCGCACACCAGGCGGCCAGGCCTTTGTCGTGAACGTCGACGATCTTGGTGGCCAGATCGCGATCGGCGTTGTACCACAGAACACATTCATATCCAGCACCTGAATATCAATGCCGCGTCTGTCCAGTTCCGCGATGCGATCGGGCCCTAATCGGCCGCCACCCTGCGCATAGTGAGCGAGTGGAGTGCCCTTCACTAGTTCCGCCACCTCCGGTATTCCGGCGTGGGCATGAATGTCGATCACCTTCACGCGTCGCCCCGCGATGGTGACTTCCCGGCGCTTTGCGGCGCCCGCTTGGGGCGCCTGCACGAAAGCCTCCGCCAAGCCACCGCGTGTAACCAACATTCCTGCGGTCGTGCCAGCGACGCCCTTGATGAAATCTCTGCGACTCGGCATGCCTGCCTCCTCGGTTCGGGACACTTATTGTCCGAAACGCGTGGCCGAAATGCGCTAAGTAGACCTCCGCAGGAGTCGGTACGTCAAGGGGAGGGAAGTTGGGCAGCCTGGCGGCCAACTCCCAAGCAGCCCAAGGCATGTTTCGTCCGATTGCGCAAAAGCCTAGGGACGGTGACTGGAATTCGCCGAACCCCATGCGGCGGGACGACCTGAGCTACAACTTCTTTGCTTAGGATGTGCCCTTGATGGTGATCTTCTCGACGTCCCATTCAGAACAGGAACCCCGGTAGAGGATGTTGTCGGACTCGGCGTAGAGTTCGTGGATGATGCAGCCGGTCTGACCCATGCCCAAGCCGGTCTGGGCCCAGCCAAGCAGCTTTCCATTGTGATCGAGCTGGTAGATCTTGCCGGTGCCGTCGCCGCTGTAAATATATTTGGGAGTGACCTGAACGCTCCAGGGCATGGCTACGCCGCTGATGGTCTTTTTGTAGTTCAGGTCGGTGTCATAAACCTGAATGCGCAGGTTGGCGCGATCGGCGACGTAAACGAGGCCCGCCTGAGCATCTACAGCGATGCCATGCGGCGTGCTGAACTGATCCTGGCCATTGCCGTGCGTTCCCAGGGCTTTGACCCATGTGCCGTCCTTGGCGATCTTGACGACGCGTGAGTTGCCGTAGCCGTCGCTGACGAAGGCATTGTCCTGCGAGTCCCAGGCGATGTCGGTTTCGCGGTTGAATGTGCCCATCGTGCCGACGGGATAGCGCTCGGTGATCTTCTCACCGCGTTCGGTGAAGCGCTCGAGGTAATCGATGGCCTCGGGCTTTCGGCCGAGGGTCATTCTGACGTTGCCGTTGGGGTCGAACTTGACGATCATGCCGGAACCTTCATCGACCATCCAGACGTTGTCGTACCGATCGACGCGGACGGAGTGCGCGAACGAGGCGGCGTAGTTATCCGGGCCCCACAGCTTCACAAATTTCAAGTTTTGATCGAACTCGAACAATTCCGCGGCCGTGCCACCGCGGGCACTACCGCCGGTGCCGGTGCGCGAGTACACAAACAGATGGCCTTTGGAATTCTTGGAAACTCCCTCGGTTTCACCGATGGTGTGGCCGGGAATGGTGAGGGTGAGATGTTCCTCGGTGATGTTCAACTGCGGAACGGTTTTTTCAAGGGCGAGTTGCTTCTCCCTTGCGGCGGCCGCCTCCGGGCTATTGCCAAATTGCGCTTGGACTCTCGGGACATGCAGGGTGCCTGCGGCGATCGCCACGCCAAGCACCAGTAAAGAAAACAAAGCTAAGGAGCGCTTCATTGTTTGACCCTCCTCTCGAAATAACCTCCAACGGGGACCCGGCGGTTTCGCGAGACTGCTTCTTATCTGCCTGTGAGTAGCGCGATGCTACACCCAAACGCGTGGTGGGTGACGATATTTTCCGTAGCAGCGAGGAAAAATCCCCAGGGCCCGCGACGAAAAAAGCACGTCGCGTCGCCCTGGGCTACAAAGACACGGGGCAGACGGCTCGCACAGCGATGAGTCGCTGTGCCACGGGCGGGTGCCGAACACCGAATTTAGACGCTCGGCGCGAGGGCCGAAGACTTCCTTTAATTGTGCGGCGCAAGGGCCGAGCGGCCTGGGAATTTGGCGGCGCGGCCGAGCTCTTCCTCGATGCGCAGGAGCTGATTGTATTTGGCGACGCGGTCGGTGCGGGAAGCCGAGCCGGTCTTGATCTGCCCCGTGCCCATGGCGACTACGAAGTCGGCGATGAAAGTGTCTTCGGTTTCGCCGGAGCGATGAGAAACGATGGAGGAATATCCGGCGCGGCGGGCCATCTCGATGGCTTCGACGGTTTCGGTGACGGTGCCAATCTGGTTGAGCTTGATCAGGATGGAGTTGGCGACGTGTTCGGAGATTCCGCGCTGGAGGCGCACGGTATTGGTGACAAAAAGATCGTCGCCGACGAGCTGGATTTTTTTGCCCAGCGCGCGCGTGAGGTGCTGCCAGCCGGCCCAATCGTCTTCGGCGAGGCCGTCTTCGATGGAGACGATGGGATACTGGCGGACCCAGGATTCCCAGAAGGCGGTCATCTCTTCGGCGGTACGCGAAGACTGGTCGGATTTTTTGAAGACGTAGCGATTGCTGGCGCGTTCGTAGAATTCGCTGGAAGCGGGATCGAGCGCGAGGGCCACGTGTTTGCCAGCGGTGAGGCCCGCGGCGGCGATGGCTTCGAGGACGACCTCCAGGGCTTCTTCGTTGGATTTTAAATTGGGCGCGAATCCGCCTTCGTCGCCGACGGCAGTGGAATAACCACGCTTGTGCAGCACGGTTTTCAAATGATGAAAAACCTCGACGCCCATGCGCAATGCTTCGGAAAAGCTCGAAGCGCCGACGGGCATGACCATGAATTCCTGCAGGTCGACGGAATTATCGGCGTGGGCTCCGCCATTGACGATGTTCATCATGGGCACGGGCAAGGTGGTGGCGTCGCGCCGGCTCGAGTAGCGCGCGAGATAGCGGTAGAGCGGCAGGCGTTCGGCGGCCGCTGCGGCGCGGGCGGCGGCCATGGAGACGGCCAGAATGGCGTTGGCGCCGAGTTTGCCCTTGTTGGGCGTGCCGTCGGTTTCGATCATGCGGCGATCGAGGGCGGCCTGGGCGGTGACGTCGAGGCCTTTGACGGCTTTGGCGATGGCGCCGTTGATGTTGTTTACGGCTTTGAGGACGCCTTTGCCGAGATAGCGCGATTTGTCGGCGTCGCGGAGTTCGAGGGCTTCGTGTTCGCCGGTGGAGGCGCCGGAGGGCACGGCGGCGCGGCCGCGCGTGCCGTCTTCGAGGACGACGTCGGCCTCGACCGTGGGATTGCCGCGAGAGTCCAGGATTTGCCGGCCGATGACGGCGGCGATGGTGTGGGCAGCGCCGGTGGCCTGGCTCGCGCGAGCCGCTTTGCTGGCATTGGTGGTGGCTTTTCTGCTGGCCTTCGTTTTGGCCTTGGTGGGCATGTCGCCTCCGGGAAAATATGAGGCGACATTTTAACCTTCGCCCCGCAATGCGCAAAATCGGCGCATGACGGGGAATGTGAAGGCTGATTGCCCGAGAAGGCGGAGGCATGGGAACACGAAGAAACAATGGAGCGGGAACGATTGTGAGTCGGTCTTGCGCAAAGGATTCCCACCTGTCGCAAACGGCGCGAAAGGTGGGGCACCCGCCGTGAACTCGGAGTTTAGAGTTAAGAGTTGAGAGTCGAGAGGTGCGGCTGGTTATTCGGGTTCTTCGAGCATGGATTCTTCGCGGACGACGGTGACGACGCCTTTTTCACTCACGTGATAGTGACTGCGGTCGGCTTCGAGGTCGTAGCCGATCTCGGTGTGTTCGGGCAGGACCACGTGGCGATCGATGATGGCGTTGCGAATTCGCGAATGGCGTCCGATATTCACGTGGTTGAAGATGATGGAATTCTCTACTTCGCAAAAGCTATTGACGCGCACATCGAGGCCGAGGACCGATCGCCTGACGCGTCCCCCGGAAATAATGCAGCCGCCGCTGATGATGGAGTCCCAAGCCGCGCCCATACGCTCCGGATCGGCGAAAACGGTTTTGACCGGAGGATATTGCTGCTGCCAGGTGCGCAGCGGCCAGCTCTTATCGTAAAGGTTGAAGATGGGGGTGACGGAAACCAGGTCCATATTGGCTTCGTAATAGGCGTCGATGGTTCCGACGTCCCGCCAGTACAGAGGGCCATTGCGGTTTTCGTCTTCGAAATTGTAGGCGAAGACGCGGTACTTCGAGAGGATGCGCGGGAGGATATCGCGGCCGAAGTCGTGCGTGGATTCAGGATCCTCGGCATCGGAGATCAGTATGGGAATGAGCAATTGAGTATTGAAGATGTACACGCCCATGGAGGCATTCACTTTTTCCGGGCGATGCGCGGCGCGCTTGGGCTCCGGGGGTTTTTCCTCAAAGCCAAGAACGCGCCACTGCGAGTCGGTTTCGATGATGCCAAAGCGCTTGGCGGCTTCGGCGGGATCGGTTTCGATGGTGGCGACGGTGACGTGGGCGCCCGAATCGAGGTGCTGCTGGAGCATCTTGCGGTAATTCATTTTGTAGATGTGATCGCCGGAGAGAACGATGGCGTGAGTGGAACGCTCGCTGCCGATGGAGTAAATGTTCTGGTAAACGGCGTCAGCGGTGCCGAGATACCAGCTGGTGGAGACGCGCATCTGCGGGGTCAAGATTTCGATGAAGTCGCCGAGTCCCATCAGCGACGACCAGCCGCTGCGAATGTGGCGATTCAAGCTGAGCGCCTTGTATTGGGTGAGGACAAAGACGCGGCGCAGATCGGAATTGATACAATTCGATAAGGTGACGTCGATGATGCGGTAAACGCCGCCAAAAGGCACGGCGGGTTTGGCGCGGTCACGAGTGAGCGGCCACAGCCGCTCGCCCTGTCCGCCGGCGAGGAGAATACCGATAACGTCGCTCATCATGGGCATGACGCGCGAGCCTCTGGAAGTAAGTTGCGATCGCGAATCCAGCGACCGAGATTCTACCTGTAAGACGGGCGGAGCGCATCTTGTGGTGGGTGGGGCCAGAGACGGTGGGCGGAAAAAGATTGCTTGACTTAGGAGACAGGCTTCGCTAGAACATGCCGACAAATGGCGCCCCCCGGGGCCTACCCTCTCGGCAAGAGCCGTCTCGGGCTATTTAGCCATCGCAAACCCTGGAAGGAGGTGAATTTCGCGTGGCAGAAGTTGTAATTCAGGAAGGCGAGTCTTTGGAGAACGCCTTACGGCGCTTCAAGCGCAAGGTGCAGCAGGAAGACATCATAAAAGAAATCAAGAAGCACAGTTTTTATATGAAGCCCGGTGAAAAGCGCCGTGCGAAGCAGGCTCTATCCCGTAAGCGTCTGCGAAAGAAGCAGCGCCGCGAGCAGGACTAGGCATTATAGACCCTTGGGATCGTAGGCAGTTCGGGCCCGATCAGACCGGCTGGAT
>Ga0210384_10009414_pt1 | contig 10079 bp, 11 predicted proteins | sample IncBWH2MmetaG_FD_160574 | JGI IMG/M metagenome (GOLD analysis project Ga0210384, IMG submission 160574) | Forest soil microbial communities from Barre Woods Harvard Forest LTER site, Petersham, Massachusetts, United States - Inc-BW-H-2-M | ecosystem: Environmental > Terrestrial > Soil >...
CCATGACTGACCGACATGACGACGCGGAACGCCCCCTGCCGCTGGCGTATCGCAACCGCGAATTTCTGGATACGCCGGACGCGCGCTCGCTTCGAATCTTGAGCGAGTACCTTTATCCGCTCTCGCATTTCCGTAAGGAGCGCATTCACGATACTGTCGTATTTTTCGGGTCGGCCCGGACCCTCGAGATGGGCCCGTACGCCCGCTACTACCGGGAAGCGCGGGAGCTGGCGCGGCGCCTCACCGCGTGGTCGAACAGCCTGCACGAGTCCAGCCGCCGTTTCGTGGTTTGCTCGGGCGGCGGGCCCGGCATTATGGAAGCGGCCAATCGCGGCGCAAGCGACGCCGGTGGAAAAACCATCGGCCTCAACATCGGTCTTCCGTTCGAGCAACGCCCCAATCCGTTCGTCACGCCGGATCTGAACTTCGAATTCCACTACTTCTTCATGCGCAAGTTCTGGTTCGCGTACCTGGCCAAGGCGCTGGTGATCTTTCCGGGCGGCTTCGGCACGCTGGATGAATTGACGGAGATTCTCACGCTGGTGCAGACCCAAAAGCTTCGAAAGAAGATTTCCATCGTGATTTACGGAACTTCGTTCTGGAAGGAAATTCTGAATTTCGATGCCCTGGTGAGCTACGGCATGATCGCCGAGGAAGATCTGGAGTTGTTCCAATTCGCCGATGACGTCGATACCGCATTCGAGCTTCTAAAGACCGGATTGACGAAAAATTATCTCGAACCAGGCAAAGAAGAGCCGCCCAAGGAAGAGCCGGCCATCGCGAAATCACAAACCTAACCGCTTACTGACGTGCGCGGCTCAGTTACAGAGCCGGCCATCGCGAAAGTCACAGACCTAACCGGCGCAAAGATGGACAAGCTGAAGCATGTCCCACAGCAAAGCGGTACGATAGGAGTGTGGGGTCCGAGAGCCTGAATCCGCTCGACGAGCTGAGGGGCCTGGATCAACAGGTGGACGAAGTCCCTGACCTGGCAGGCCTTAAGCCTATTTTCGCCCGGTTGGACGAAATCGCCAAGGCCTATTCCGGCGACTTCGAAGTTCAACTGGCTGCGGACGACGTCAAGCAGCATGTGGTGCGGCGCGGCAGGGCTCTGAGGGAGATGCCGCCCCCGGATGTCGCGCCCGACGTCATCGCAGACGCGCCCGCGCCACCGGCCTTCCAGCCTCCGCCATCGCCTTTAGCAACGCCGCCGGCGCCTGTGCCACCCCCGGCCCGGCCGGTGCAAATGCTTCCGGCGTCAACCTGGAGGCGGCCGCTGATGGTGGGCGCGATTGCGGGGTCGATCGTGTCGATCCTTCTGTTAGCGTTGCTGGTGAACCAGGCGCGCAAGCGCAATCTGACTGGCGCGGGGGTGCAGCTCCAGATCGCGACTATTCCTCAGGGAGCGTCGGTGCGCATTAACGGTGAACCCAAATGCACTTCGAATTGCAGTGTCGCGGTTTCACCCGGCAACTATCAGGTCACTGCGTTTCTGGATGGCTACGAGCCGGCCGCGAGCGGCGTGACCGTGAGCCGAGGACGCGCGGCGTCGGTCAATCTGGCACTGGAGCCCCAGCCGCAGATGGTGCGCGTTCTTACCGACCTCGATCAGGGGAAAGTGGCGTTTGACGATCAGCCGCCGGCGAATTTGGTGGACGGCCAGTTTGTGTTCGACAAGATTCCTCCGGGCAAGCACACTGTGAAGGTGATCTCGAAGAACGGCGAAGCGTCGTTTACGGTAGAGATCACGGATGCGAAGCTGCCGGTGATTGCGGGCCCCGTCACGGCCCGCAATCTTATCGCGGTGTTGGTGTCGAGCCTGGGGAACCAGGGACGCGTAGTGACCAGTTCCGGTCCCATGAAACTGGCGGTCAACGGCCAGCCGCAAGCCGACGCAAGTCCGGCGGGGGCGGATCTGACCAACTTCCAACCCGGCGTGGACGAAATCGTGGTGGGCGAGGGCAGCAGCCAGCGCAACATGAAGGACAGCTTCGGTCCGGCGCCGATGCTGACCGCCTTCATCAAGTCCGATTTGAACATCGGGACGCTGATCGTCTCCACCGGCGAGGACGACGTTCACGTATTCCTGAACAACAAGGAATACGCGCGCAAGACGCAGCGCGGGCAGGTCCGGATTCCCGCGATCGGCACGGTCAGCGTGCGGGTCGCCAAAGACGGATTTGAGGCCGCGCCGGCGCAGAGCGCGGAGGTAAAGAAGGGCGCCGAGCTGCGGCTCGAATTCAAAATGCAGCCGCTGCCGCAGTTGGCGGCGCTAACGATTCACGGGGCGACTCCAGGCGCCGAAGTACTCATTGACCAGAAGAGCGTTGGCGCGGTGGGCGATGACGGAGCGTTCACCTCCAGCACAGTGCCGCCGGGCGATCATCTGATTGAGCTGCGGCGGGACCGGTACATGCCGCGGCGCTTGCAGCGTCCGTTCCGGGCCGGACAAACGATCGCGCTTTCAGGAGCCGACGTGGCGCTTGCTCCCGCTGTGGGCACGCTGAAACTGGCGCGGACTCCGGCCGATGCGGCGGTGGTCTACCGCCGTGCGGACGAGACGCAGAATCACGAGCTGAGCGGCAATCAAGTGGATTTGCCGCCGGGGAATTACGTCATCACCGGGCGGGCGCAGGGTTACACCGAACGCACCGAGCGCTTGCAGGTGGCGGCCGGCGAAACGCATTCGCTCGACCTCGCGCTGGCGCGCGTGGTGGTAGCGGCGCCTCCACCGGCTCCGAAAATCGGCGGCATGGCGGATTTTGAAGACCCCAACGCCTGGAGCAAAAATGGCGACCTGTGGACCCATAAGGGCGGCGGGTTCATCTTTTATAAGCCGCGTCCGAGCGGCGTGATTACCTTCACGGTGCAACTGCTACGCGGCGGCAACCTGTTTCGCGGCGGGCGAATCCGGTGGGTGTTGCAATACGTGGATGCGAAAAATTACGACCTGTTTGAACTTGACCGCAAGAACCTGTGGTCGAAGGTAATCATCGATGGAAAGATTTTCGAGCGCGGCAAATACGAGCACAACTTGAGCGACAAGGACAAGCTGTACACGCTCCAGATCGAATCGGCGCCCGAGCACCTGACACATCGCGTGATGAACGGCGGGGCGTGGATGCCGCTCGACGCCTGGTCCGAGACGGGCCGCGACTTCACTCAGGGCAAATTCGCGTTTCTGGTGCAGGGCAACGACGAAATCGGAATCACCGATTTTCAGTTTATGCCGAAGTAGGTGTTCGTCCTTTCCGATCTCTTCCGATTCTTAATAAGTTGGAGCGCGCTCCCGCCAGATGCACGCAACTCACGCTGCGGCTCCCAGCCGGCTGTAACCCTGACCAGGGGCTGATTAACGATCAGCAATCGCCCTCGTGTAGCATCGCGCCGGGGTAGTCTCGAGAACTCTTCCGGGCTTTAGCGGCACGGGAGACGACGGACGCCCCCGCACTCTTAATCGTAGCGTGGGGCATGCGCGGCGCGGCGGGCGCGAGTGAAGGCGCGAAGTGATGGAGCGGGCGGGAGAAAGAGGCGAGGGAAGGGAAGTGAAGTGACAGTCAGGAGCCAGAAGACAGAAGACAGAAGACAGGAGACAGAAGTTAGAAGGCAGAAGGCAGGAGTCTAGGCGTTTCGGATCGCAACTCGTGTTGCTGTCGTCGTATGTGCCAGGGGAAATTGCGCGGCGAGAGCGAGGTTTGTCGGCTCGCGTCCGGAGTTCTTCCGGAAGCGCGTGATACCGATCCCAAAATTCCGGGGACGCGAATGAACGTGGCGTCACCGTTTTTTTAGCGGAGTGAATTTGCCTTCATCGATGTCGCGGTTGACCTGGTCCCCGATCTGATGACCGCGTCCGCCGGGCGAGAAATCTCGGGCCATCTGAATGTCCCATTCGTCGTAGTCCTGCTCGATCATCCAGGCGGCGAGGGATGCTCGCTCCTGCTCCGACAGAGAGGCGATGGCCTCCTTGATGGCTTCGACGGTCATATCTCAAAACGTAAACTTTTGGGGACGCTGGGGCAAGCGGCCCAAGGCGTCAGCGGCGAATTCCAAGCTTCTCAAGCGCTTCCTCGAAAGGGATTCCTTCCTCACAGCTCATGGCCCGGAGGAGGCGCTCTTTCATCTTCGCGCTTCGGAGAAGATAGGAGGTTTCACGTTCGGACTCGATTTCGCGCCATAGTCCGATCGGCACGATTACGCTCACCGGCTGGCCGGTTTCGTCCGAAACGTACTGAATTTGGCTGTCAGACATCGATTTCAGTGTAGCGCGGGATGCGGGTTTGGGTGGGCGTAAAGCCGGTCCGCAAGCTATGGTTCCGGAACGTCGGCGCCACTTTCGACCATATCAGCCATTACCAGGAGGGCTATCGACTTCGCTTTCCGCACCGCGGCATCTTTGGTATCGCCATAAGCCATCACTCCGGGGAGATCGGGCACGGAAGCGAGGACACGGCCGTCTTCTTCACGCTCGACCTCGATGAGGAGCGGCTCAATCGAGACCATGACTGAGTTCAGTGTAACTCGTGCTTGTCGGGGCGGGCGTAGAATTAGGTCCAGAGGCGCTATGACGATCACGCTTCGGCCGGAACAAGAGCAGCTCGTGAGGGAGTTGTTGCGAAGCGGCGGCTACGAGAACGCCGCGGACGCGATTGACTCCGCCTTGGAGATGCTGCGCTCCCAGAACGAATGGCTGCTGGAATCGCCGAACTGGATCGCGGCGAAGGAATACCCGAAGGGGAGCTCGACGCGCATCTGGCCCGATTGAAGGCCGAGCCGGAGTGAAGCCGCTGCATTCTCGCGCCTTGTCCACCGGCAGCGAACGCGGTAGCTTGAAGGTATGAGCGAGCAGACTGCCCAGCTTCTGGAGGCGTTCGAGGCATTGCCGGAGGAGGAGAAGAAGATTTTCACGGTGGAGTTTCTGCGGCGGGCGGTCCCAATTGATTCGGGTCCGCTGGACGACGAGGAAACCGCGCAAGCCGCCGATCAACTCTTCGCCGCATTGGACGCCGAGGAAGATGACGCCGGCACGCGGTGAGGTCTGGCTTTTCGACCTTGGCATGGGAGACGCTCCGCGTGTCAGGAGATATGCTTTTGTGAAAGCGATACCGAATTTGCCGTATTTGTCCATTTGAATCTGCAAGTGATCTCTCGGAATGTCGCAAAAACATACTGCTGCCTCGCGGACCGCCTCATTGCGAGTCAACTCCTTTAGGTCATCGGCCATCGCTGTTCCTGAGACGCCAAATTCCCCACGATAGCTCGCTTTAAGTTGTCCGGAACGCAAGATGCTTAGGAAGAGTTTGAGTTGTTTTCCTTCGTCGGTACGCTCGGACCGCGCGACGAAGTGGATTAATTCGTCCAAAACGTAGTTTTGGTCGGCCATCTGTGAGTCCGAACGACTAAAAATCTATTCCCTCCAGGATCTCGCTGGGTTTTTTGTCGAAGGCTTTGGAGATGGCGAGCAGGCTTTCGATGCTGGGCAGGTTGGTTCCGCGCTCGATGGCGCTGATCTGGGACACGCTCAGCTTGGTCTGAGTGGCGAGGTCCTTGAGGGACCAGTCGCGTTCGACGCGCAGCATCTTGATCGAGTGCCCCAGGCGGTCGCGCAGGCGGTCTTGCGGCGATTTGCCCAGCCCGAACGCCTCCACCGCGTTCTTCAGCACCTGACGGAGCTGCGCGAGTGAAAACGGCTTGGCTAGATAGTCGAAGACCTTCAGCTTGAACGTGGTCCGCATATCTTCGAGCGAGGGGTAGCCGGTGATGATGATCACGCACAAGCCCGGCCAGCGCGTGAGCAACTGCTCGAGGACTTTGTCGCCGCTGGCCTCGCCCATCTTCATGTCGAGCAACACGATGTCGGGCAGGCTCTCCTCGCAGCTTTCAAACAGCTCGGACGGATTTGCGAAGGCGCGCACCGTGTATGCGCCTTCATCCTTGAGAAAATCCTCGAGGTAATTGCGGAAATCGGAGTCGTCATCCAGGATGGCGATGGTGGCGAGCGTGGCAGGTGTGGCCTCAGGCATGTTTGAAATTAGATTACACGACCCTTCCACTCGACCGCGCGGCCGGTTACGGCGGCAACGAAACCTCGCGCCAGGATGGGGAGCATGCCGAAGATGCCGAGCGGGGCGAGGAGCACGCGCAGTCCGCGGTACCACTGGAGCAACAGAAGCATTGGGACCAAGCCGCACGCGGCAGCCGCCAGCCACTGGCGCTCAATCAACAGCCATGCGAGCGCAGCCAGCCACAGAGCGCAGAAAAATGCCGCAATCAGGAGCAGTGCGCCGATCCAGGGGCTCACCTCAGTGAAGCGGTGCGCGTTGCGCTCGAAATCCCGAGGGTTGATGCGGACGTGGCCGAGACCGGTGCGCGCCACGGCGAACTTCAGGCGATGACGCTGGGCAAGGGCGACCAGCTTCAGGTCCTCGAACAAATTCGTGAGCACGGCAGCGTGGCCGCCGATGAACTCGTAGGCTTGACGGCGGACCAGGAGACACTGCCCGTTGAACAGCGCGGCTGGATCGCGGCGCGGATTGGCTCCGCAGAAATAGAGCGCCACCGCGGTGGGACCGAGTATGTGGCCGGAAACGCCGCGGTATTCCGGGCGCAGATAGATCGAAAGAAAATCGAGAGGCCCGGCCCCGGCCGCCGCTATCGCGGATTCGAGAAAGCCGGGCTCATACCAAGTGTCGGCGTCGGCGAACAGGATCCAGCGCGAGGTCAGCACGCGCGCGCCAGCCAGGCATGCGTTCGATTTGCCGGGCATGCCGGGGCTTAACGTAGGCGCGGGCAGCACACCGGCCCCGGCCTTGCGCGCGGCTTCAGCGGTCGCGTCTTCGGAGTGGTCGTCAACCACGATCACAGTATCGTGGGGCAGGCTGCCGACGGCACGCGCGATGCGGGCCTCTTCGTTACGGGCCGGTATCACTACCATGCAATCGGGCGGGGTTTCGGCCGCTGGGAGCGCTGGAATCAAAGGGAGCGCTCGAAAGTTGCGGCGGGCCCTCAGAAGAAACATGACCAGAATCGCTGCGATCGCCAGAGAGACCTGAAGGCTCAGCACGTTACGAGATCATAACACAGCCAATGGAGCCATAATTATTATTAATCAAATTCGAGTCTTGCATTTGCGAGACTTCGTGATATTCTGCTAAACAAGAGAAGACGATGCAATTCATGGAACCCAACCAGGCGCTCCGCACTTCCATCGGGGTCTCTACCGTACTTATTTCGCTGGTTCAGGTCGTAATTATTAGGGTCGGTGTAACCGGCCCTGCCTGACCGGCCCGATTCTCAAAAAGGAATCTTGGCCACTGGGCGGGGGAGAGAAACCCTCGGACAGTGGCTTTTGCGTTATTAGGGAGGAATTTTCGATGCCGGCAAATCTGATGAGCGGTGCGCAAGTCGTGCTGGAGTGCTTGCAGCGCGAAAAGGTGGAAGTCATCTTCGGATATCCGGGCGGTGTCACGCTGCCGCTCTATGACGCGTTGTTCGACAGCCCGATCCGGCACGTGCTGGTGCGGCACGAGCAGAATGCCGCGTTCGCGGCGCAAGGCTACGCGCGGTCAACAGGAAAAGTCGGCGTGTGTTGCGCGACATCGGGGCCGGGCGCGACCAACCTGGTGACCGGACTGGTGGACGCCATGATGGACTCGATTCCGATTGTTGCGATCACCGGGCAGGTGACCAGCAAGCTGATCGGCAGCGACGCTTTTCAGGAAGCGGACACGTTCGGGATCACGCGCTCCGGCACCAAGCATAATTTTCTGGTGAAGAATCTTGCGGAATTGCCCAAGACGATTCATGAAGCATTCCATATCGCGGCGTCGGGAAGGCCGGGGCCGGTGCTGGTGGATATCACTAAGGATTGCTTTCAGGCGCAGGGCCACTACGCGCCGGTGAATTCGATCCACCTGCCGGGCTATCGGGTTTACACGGAGGGCCATGCGGGCCAGATTCGGCGCGCGGCGCAGGCTATGTGGGAGGCCAAGCGGCCGTTCGTGTATGCAGGCGGCGGCATTATCGCGGCGGGGGCGCGCGATGAGTTGCGGGCACTGGTCGAGATGATCGATGCACCCGCGGTGTGCACGCTGATGGGCCTGGGCGGCCTGCCGAGCATGCATCCCAACTTCATCAGCCTTCCGGGAATGCACGGCAGCTACGCGGCCAACATGGGGATGACCGAAACCGACCTGCTGATCGCGCTCGGGACACGCTTCGACGATCGCGTGACGGGCCGCCTCGCCGCGTTCGCGCCGCATGCCAAGGTGATCCACGTCGATATCGATCCGGCCGAGGTGGGCAAGAACCGCGTGCCGGATGTTCCGATCGTGGGCGATGTGAAAAAAGTGCTGGCGCGCATACTCGAAATACTCGAGGAGACCGCGGGCGAGATGAAGCAGAAAAACTCGACGGCTCGCGCGGCGTGGTGGGGACAGATCAAGGAATGGCAGAGGGAGCATCCGCTTGAGCCCACCATGTCCACCGACGAAATCAAGCCGCAGCACCTGATGACCGAGATCGACCGGCTTTCGGGCGGGGAAGCGATCGTGACCAGCGACGTGGGCCAGCACCAGATGTGGGCCGCGCAGTTTATTCGCTTCAATCATCCGCGGCTGTGGCTCAACTCCGGCGGCCTGGGCGCGATGGGATTCGGGCTGCCGGCGGCGATTGGCGCGCAGTTCGCGCGTCCCGACAAACTGGTGTTCGCCATCGTGGGCGACGGGGGATTCCAGATGTCGATACCGGAGCTGGCGACCATCGCCAACCACGCGCTGCCGGTCAAGATTATCGTGGCGAACAACGGGTACCTCGGCATGATCCGCCAGTGGCAGGAGCTGTTTTACAACAACCGGATTTGCTCGGCGAAGCTCGATACTTTCCCGGATCCCGAGAAACTTGCCGGAGCGTACGGCTTCAAGGGCCGCACGGTCGAGAGTCCGCGCGAGCTGCGCAGTGCGCTTCAGGCGGCGGTGGACGAACCGGGTCCGTATCTTTTGAACGTGCGGGTGTCGCCGTTTGAAAACGTGTATCCGATGGTGCCAGCGGGCGGAGCGATCAACGAAATGGTGCTGGCGCCGCCGTTGCCGGTGGAAGTGTGAAGAACACAGAACACAGGAGACAGAAGATAGGAGACAGGAGTCGGAGCGCACAGCCCGCAGCGGGTAAACTCCTGCGTTGTGCGCGGTAGGAGAAGAGCATGTTGCAATTGATTTCGTTGCTACTGGAGAACAAGCCGGGCGCGCTGATGCGCGTCACGGGTCTTCTTAGCGCTCGCGGCTATAACATTGAGAGCCTGACGGTCGGGCGCACGCTCGATCCTGAGCTTTCGCGCATGAGCATCGTGGTCGATGTCGAGCCTAACCAGCGCGCTCAGGTGATCAAGCAGATGAACAAGCTGATCAACGTCCTGCAGGCCATCGATCTCACCGAAGGGCAGGCGGTGCGGCGGGAGCTGGTGCTAGTGCGGGTGCGCGCCAGCATGCAGAATCGCACGGCGATCCTCAAGGAAGCCGAGATTTTCGGCGCGCGGGCCGTGGATTCATCCGTCGAAGGGTTTGCGCTCGAAGCGACGGGCGATCCGGAAAAGCTGGACGAGTTTATCGATGTGATGCGCAGCTACGGAGAGATCGAAGTGACGCGCTCCGGGCTGGTGGTGGTCACGCTTGAGGCCAAAAAGCTGAAGCTGGCTCCGCCGGTGCACCGAGAAGCGGAAGTTGAATCTATAATCTAACGGAGTTTCAAAAAATGGTTAAGACGTATTACGAACAAGACGGCAATATTGCACTTCTCAAGGGAAAGACCGTCGGGATTTTTGGCTACGGGAGCCAGGGCCACGCCCATGCCCTGAATCTGAGGGATTCCGGCGTCAGTGTGGTGATCGGTCTTCCGGAGACGAGCAAGAGCAGGGCCAAGGCCGAATCGGCCGGTCTGCGTGTGATGTCCAATGTGGAAGCGGCCAAGGCCTCGAACGTGATGATGGTCCTGGTGCCGGATCACATCCAGCCGGATCTTTATGAGAAGGAGCTGAAGCCGCACTTGACCGCCGGCAAAACGCTGATGTTCGCTCACGGTTTTGCGAT
>Ga0210384_10009416_pt1 | contig 10079 bp, 9 predicted proteins | sample IncBWH2MmetaG_FD_160574 | JGI IMG/M metagenome (GOLD analysis project Ga0210384, IMG submission 160574) | Forest soil microbial communities from Barre Woods Harvard Forest LTER site, Petersham, Massachusetts, United States - Inc-BW-H-2-M | ecosystem: Environmental > Terrestrial > Soil >...
TGCACGCGGCAGGCCAAACACAAGGCGCTGAAAACACAGTGTTTTCATTTGCGTACCCCGGTAAAAAAGCCATGTCGCGGGAAATTTTTCCGGGGAAATTTTACGCAGCGGCGAAAAACGGCGGGAATGTGGTCAATGTGCCCTGGACGAACGAGAAAATCATTTCCTATGACCGCAGAACGCGGGAAACCTTGATGTCTCCAGCGAAAAATGTACTAGGACTATGCCGCCAAGATTGACTCCCCCTGCGCACCCTGCTACGTTGTAGGATTACGATGGGCGTATTTTACCCGCAGTGTGCTGAGCCGGCAGTGGGGACGGTGTTTGCAACATGGGCCAGACGAAAATAGTCATCCGGGGCGCGCGCCAGCACAACCTCAAAAACATCAACCTGGAAATTCCGCGCAACACGCTGACCGTCATCACCGGGTTATCCGGCTCGGGCAAATCGTCGCTGGCATTTGACACCATTTACGCCGAGGGTCAGCGCCGCTACGTCGAATCGCTTTCCGCCTACGCGCGGCAATTCCTCGATCAAATGGAGCGCCCGGAAGTCGACTCCATCGAAGGCCTCTCCCCTTCGATCGCCATCGAGCAGAAGACCACCACGCGTTCACCGCGCTCGACGGTGGGAACCATCACTGAAATCTACGATTACCTGCGCGTGGTCTACAGCTCGATCGGCACGCCGCACTGTCCGAAATGCGGCAAGCCCATCTCGCGCCAGTCCACCGACCAGATCGTGCGCTCCATCCTGCAAGGCGAGCTGGCCAAGAGCGGCGACCGCGTCATGATCCTCGCGCCCATCGTGCGCGGCAGAAAAGGCGAGTACCGCCAGGAACTGGAGAAGCTGGCCCGCGACGGCTTCGTGCGCGCGCGAATCGACGGCGACCTCTGCCCGCTCGACGATCCGCCGCGCCTCGACAAGCGCAAGAATCACACCATCGAAGTCCTGATCGACCGCTTGCTCGTCAAGCCCGGCATCGCCGGGCGCCTCGAGCAATCCATCGCCACCGCGCTCAAGCTGGCCAAGGGGCTGGTCACCGTCGTGGTGGTCGGCGGGACCGAGCAGGTCTTCTCCGAAAAAATGGCCTGCAGCGAGTGCGGCGTATCCGTGCCGCAGCTGGAGCCGCGCTCCTTCAGCTTCAATTCGCCGTACGGAGCGTGCCCCGCATGCAACGGCCTGGGCTCGAAATACGATTTCGATCCCTCGAAAGTGATTGTCGACTGGACGCGGCCGCTCTTCGAGGGCGGACTCGGCCCCGGCTCGGGCTCCGTGTTCTTGAGGCGCAACCTGGATCTGGGCGCGATGGCGCACGGGTTCAATCTCTCCACTCCATTTGAAAAATTGCCGCGCGACGTGCAAAACCTGATTCTCTACGGCAATCCGCCCTCGAATGCCAGGGACAATGGCGGCGGTTCAACGCGCGGAGGTCGCGGTGCGAAGGCCGCCGGGAAAGCGCTTCCCGGCCTGCATTTTCAGGGCGTGGTCGGTTTTCTCGAATCGAATTTCGAGGAATCGGAGTCGGACGCCTACCGCGACTGGGTCACGCAGTACATGTCGCCCGTGCCCTGCGCGGTTTGCGGCGAGCAGCGCTTGCGCCCGGAAAGCCTGGCCGTAAAAGTGGGCGGCCGCTCCATCGCCGAATTTACAGGGCTGGCTATGTCCGACGCGCGTCCCGCCGTGGACAAGATTCGCAAGGGCTTGACCGAGCGCCAGATGGACATCGCCGGCCGCGCCCTCGCCGAAATTGCCGCGCGCCTCGAGTTCCTGCTCGCCGTCGGCCTCGGCTACCTCAGCCTGGACCGCTCCGCTGCGACGCTTTCCGGCGGCGAGGCGCAGCGCATTCGCCTGGCCACGCAGATCGGCTCGCAGTTGCGCGGCGTGCTCTACGTGCTGGACGAGCCGTCCATCGGCCTGCACGCCCGCGACAATGACCGCCTGATCACTTCGCTTGAGAAATTGCGCGACCTCGGCAATACCGTCCTCGTCGTCGAGCACGACGAGGAAACCATTCGCCGCGCCAACTACGTGGTGGACCTCGGCCCCGGCGCGGGCAACGCCGGCGGGCACTTGGTCGCCAAAGGCCGTCCTGAAGAAATCGAAGAGAGCGCCGATTCGCTGACGGGGCGTTACCTGCGCGGCGAACTGAAGATCGCCGTGCCGCCCCAGCGCCGCGCGCCCAACGGCAAAGTGATACGCATTCTCGGCTGCGAAGCGAATAATTTGAAAGGCGTGGATCTCGAACTGCCGCTCGGCCTGCTTACGGTTGTGACGGGCGTTTCCGGCTCCGGGAAATCCACTTTAGTGAACGACATTCTTTACCGCGCGCTCGCGCAGTCGCTGTACCGCTCGATGGAACGCCCCGGCGCGTTCCGCGAAATCCAGGGCGCCGCGCAGATTGACAAAGTGATTGAGATCGATCAGGCGCCCATCGGCCGCACGCCGCGCTCCAACCCCGCGACCTACACCGGCGTCTTCGCGCCCATCCGCGAACTCTTCGCCATGCTCCCCGAATCGCGCGAGCGCGGCTACCGCCCCGGCCGCTTCAGCTTCAACGTGAAGGGCGGCCGCTGCGAGGCCTGCCAGGGCGACGGCCTGCGCCGCATCGAAATGAATTTCCTGCCCGACGTGTACGTCACCTGCGAAGTCTGCCGCGGCCGCCGCTACAACGCCGAGACACTTGCTGTGAGATACAAGGGCCACTCGGTTTCCGACCTGCTGGACATGCAAATCGCCGACGCGCTGAAAATCCTGGAAAATATTCCGCAAATCCGCGCGAAGCTGGAAACCCTGGTGGACGTCGGCCTCGGCTACATCCAGCTCGGCCAGTCCTCCACCACGCTTTCCGGCGGCGAAGCCCAGCGCATCAAGCTCGCTAAAGAGCTTTCCAAACGCCAGACCGGCCGCACCCTCTACATCCTGGACGAGCCCACCACCGGCCTGCACTTCGATGACGTAAAAAAACTCCTCGACGTCCTCAACCGCCTCGCCGACCTCGGCAACACCGTCCTGGTCATCGAGCACCACCTCGACGTCATCAAGCAAGCCGACTGGATCATCGACCTAGGCCCCGAAGGTGGCGAAGGCGGCGGCCGCATCGTCGCGCAAGGCACGCCTGAGCAGGTCGCCAAGGTGAAAAAATCGTATACGGGGCAGGTGCTTGCGCGCGTTTTGAATGGGGCGAACGGGAATCATGGGTAGCGACTGGTTGCAAGTAGAGGAACGGGGACTGGACGTGATTTTATTTAGGGTGCGGAATAATATCGATTAGGTAGTATAAATCTCCATCGATCTTGAAGTAGAAGCGCCAGCTTGCATTCACACGACCTTGCCAAATGTCCCGTGCCTCGTCGTATTTCTTGGCTCGAAGTGATGGATGGCGGAGGTCTTGCGACAGAAGTGCCAGCTGTTTGTCGCATTGTTTTTGAACGCGCATCGGCGCATTCGCATAACTCTTGTTAAACCGCTCAGTGTAGAAAATTCGCATTTACGCAATCTAGTATCGAAAGGCCGAAGTGGAGCCCGCTTTGAAACATAATCGCTTAGTCAGTAGTTTTCGCCCTCTGCTTCATTTCTTTGGCCCTAACGGAGCCCACGAATTCGCGTGGTAGGGTGACTTCGAGCATCCGTTCCTTTGGATCCCAGGTGGCAGGCAGCACCACTCGCCGAGGGGCGGCCCATCCGATATAATTGAAAAACAACTTCGCTCTTAGGCTGGCCGCCTGAGTGCCACGCGTGAACGAAACGGCATACGCGTTTTTATCGCTTTTAGACGTACCCTTGATTGCGACTTTGCGGTCGGTATTATCCCAGAGCAACAATACGGACTTCATGGCAACCTCCGCCAGGATTCTAGCTGCGGCAGCGTTCAGCGTAATTCTCCCGTCAGGCCCGAACGACAATGCAGGCTCCTCAACCCTAACCGAAGTCCTCTCGAACGTCTCATAGGCCATTTGTCCGGCAACCCTCTCAATTTAGAGTACTCGACCAATACCGTCTGTGTCAACCGATACTCGTACATGAGTGTTGCCTTTGCTGGCTTCAGAGGCAGTAGAAGCTTTAGTGCCTCCAGGGAAGTAGCTTGTGGTCGAATTCTGGATGTGATGACATTCAATGCAATGCGGGGAATTTTGTCGCGATTCCGGAGAAAACTCGCGACCATGGAGAGGCGAGATGCACCTTCCTAGGACAAGCCAAGTTTCATTCGGAGTGGTGAGACTATGAGCGTTTAGGCTTTTTCGTCCGGTGAAGCGAGCGAAGCAGCTCCGGCACGGATTTAAACGGTCCGTGCACGCGGCCTTGTCGGATGTCTTCGAGGCCTTCGGCCAATCGCTTTTCAATGAGCGCTTTTGGGGTGAGTATCAAGCGATCACCTTCAAGTTCAATCTGCAGGTAGTCACCTGGGGCGAGCCCCAACCGGTCGTGGAGTTTTTTCGGAATCGCAACCTGCCGGCTAATCCCGATCTTGACCACCGCGGCAGACCGATTCGCCTTGGGTTGTATTTTCATATATTCATATTTTACAGATATCGAGGTTTCCTGTCACTGCAAATGCAAAGACAAGTTCGTTAGAACGGGTGGCCTGGGCTTTGCGGGATTTTCAATTTGTGGATGCCCCGTTCTTCGGCGTTGGAAGGGCGGGGATTTTATCGGTGTTAACCTAATCCTGGGACAAGAAATCAAACCAAGAACCCCCCCTTGAAGGGCGTGAAGGACGAGGCACACGGGTTGCTCAAGTTTAGATCCAGGCAGAAAGCGTTCTGCCGGACGGCAAAAAAACGGGCGCCCGCGAATGGCGGACGCCCTTAAGTAAGAAAGCTTCCGGATTACGGTCAGCTCTTTTTGGTCAGTTCGGTGTAGATCACTTCGGTCAGGGAAGCGAAAATCGGTCCGCCATTCGGATTGGGCGGCGGCGCGGCGGTGGGCTCACCAAATGAGGTCTTGACGTCGTCGAGTGACTTGCCCTGCGCAACCATGGCCTTGATCTTGTTGTACTTGTCCTGAACGAGGTCGATCTTTTTCTGAATGTCGGCCTTGGTCATCATTTCGCCGTGGCCGGTCAGGTAGGTATCCGCGTCAAGACCAAGCATGCCTTTGGCATTTTCGATCCATCCGAGGGTGGAGCCGTGCTTTTCGAGGTGAATCAAAACGTCGGGGCGGTTTGAGATCAGCATGTCGCCGCCGAAGACGATTTTTTCGCCGGGGAGATAGACGACGGTATCGCCGCTGGTGTGGCCCGGCGCCCAGTGGTGAAGAACGATGTGGACGCCGTCGATGGTCAGCTTATCGGTCTTGTCGTAAGTTTTGGTAGGAAGGCGATTCTGGGGCGCGGGGTTTCTGTTGCCGGCGGACTCTTCCATTTCCTTTTTGCAGTTTGCCTGGGCAATGATGGTTAAGCCATCCGGAAATGCGGCCAGCCCGTTTACGTGGTCGCCGTCACTGTGAGTGATAAGGACCGTATTCACGGCCTTGGGGGTGATTTTGGCGATTTCGGCCATCACGCCCTTTTCCGAATCAACCGTGGTCTTGGTATCCACGACAATCACGCCGGTCTTGCCCACAATGAAGCCGTCATTTGAGCCCGCCCCGCCCTGAACCCAGTACACATTGCCCTTGACGTTCGTCACTTTGAGGGGTGGAGGCTGCTGCTGCGCCCCGGCCACTTGGGCAAATAAGCAGAGAGCCGCAACCGCCGCCAGCCCGAGAACTGGTCTTGCCACATTCTTCATGAATTCCTCCTCCAACATCCTTTCTCCGCAGTGGCGAACCCTCTGCCGCGTTCCGGATCCAGTCCGCCGCTTTGGTTCATGGACGCAAATCCGCGAATTTCCGTTTCACCATCTGGACTGGTGGCCCGGGCTTTGCGGGATTTTGATTTTGCGGGTGGCCCGTCCTTCGGGGTTGGAAGCGCGGGGCTTTTATCGCTGTTATCCGGAGCCGGGCCCTTGAAATCAAACCAAGCACGCACTAGGAGCTCTTGGTTTTCTTGGCCCGGTGAAGAGAACGAACGAGCGCCCGCGCGGATTGAAACGGCCCGTGCACGCGGCCCCGCCGGATGTCGTCGAGACCTTCCGCAAGGCGTTTTTCGATCTCAGGGAAAAGAAATCGCTTCATAGATTTTGGCATTGTCGAGCTTGAGCGTGCGGGGTCTCTTTGACGGAACCAGCGGGAGCCTCACCCTCCGGTGGTCCTTGTGGCGCTTCTCTTTCAGGACCTGTTCCACTCCGCGCAGAATCAATTCCTTGACAAAACTGCCTTCACTTGCAGCTCGTGTTTTGAGCCGGCGGTAGAGGGGGGCCGGGATGTCCAAAGTCACTTTCATACCCCTATTTTGCTACGTCTCTGGTTGTTTCAGAAGTTTTTCCGTTGAAATGTGCCGTACCCACCTGATCTAACCTGTGTTCGAAAGTTTCAACGCCGTCGCAAGAATGGGCCTGGCCCAATCTGGTGCCGTGATTAGGTCGCACAAATCCTTGATCTTCCCGTGGTCCATGTGAAGCAGAAGCCTTGGCTGGGGGGCGATCCCCTTTCGCGGATCGCCCTCCTCGCTATTGTCATAAACGCGAAGCTCGGTGAGTTTCGGCATTAGATCCACAAGATTGAGCAGGCTATTGTTATACCGTTCGCGGATCTTGGCTTCTGGAATATCGTGTCCTCCAGCGAGGACTCTGGAACGCACACGGGCGATGTGGAGTTCGGGGGAAGCAAGGCCCACGTACCAGATGCGTACTTCTATTTTTTCGGTGAGGGCATGATGGAGCAGGGCCGCAATCGTGTGTCCTCCGAGCGTGGTTTCGAAGGAGTAATCCAATCGCTCAGAAATGGCACGTTCCAGCAATCGTTTGCCCTGGTACCAGGCGGCACTACTCGCTTCTTCTCGGGTGATGCCGGGATTCCTTTTAAGGAACAGTAGAGCCGCTTCGTCAGGGTCAAGATATTCACTGTTGCTTTCGAAGAACATCGCGCCACACACGCTGCTCTTGCCCGCGCCGTTCGTCCCGGCCAGAACATGGATGCAAGGAATGCGCACCCGAGCCATCACGTTCGCGATCAGCCTCGTCTGCGTGCGGCCGCTACGGCAGCTCTTCCGAGTTGCTCCGGCGATGCATTGAATGCTGCCCGTGCTCCGCCGCGTGCCTTGGCAGTCTGCATCCTACTTAGCAATGCATCGAATTCCTCGTTCAGAGTGTCGAGCCTCGCTTGCGTCGTCCGAGAGAGCGCGCGATATTCCTCCATCGAAAGCAAGACGGCCTTGGGAGTTTCGTGCTTCGTAATGAGAACCACGCCATCCAGAACGACGCAGTCGAGCAGCTCCCCGAGCTTGTTCTTGGCCTCACTCGCGCTGATTTTGACCGCCAGCTCGCCACGGCGGTTGCGAATGGCTATTGCGGTATTTCGCTTCAAACGACTGCTCGGAATCGGCAATGTCACTCTCCTCTCGAGTAGAGTGCCGCAGCTCGGATGCTCCGCATGTATTAGACATTTTAGCTATTTTAGCTAAAATAGTCAAGTTAGGGAAGAGCGGACGCAGATCAAATTTGAAAGGCGCTGCCGTGGCGCGATTCCGATGGAGGTCGGGACTTCAGTCCCGACGAAAAGCGTTGCCGGATCAGGGGTTTTAATCCCTGAAGCTTCAGGGGCGGAAGCTGCAATTCAACGCGAACTGAGTGGCCGAGCTGCCCTTCCTTCGTCAGGATGAAAAGCTCGGCCCTCCAGAGGACAAAACCGCACAGGCTGAGGCGTGTGCCACTGACTAGATTTGTCCGTACCCGCCGTCCACGTTGATTTCCACGCCGGTGATGTAGGACGCGTCTTGCGAGGCCAGGAACGCCACGGCGCCTGCCACTTCTTCCGGCTGGCCGAAGCGCTTCATCGGGACTCTTTCCTTCACTCCCTTCGCGAATTCATCGATGGCTTCCTGGGGCAGCCCAGTCCTGCCGAAGATCGGCGTTTCGATGGGGCCCGGCGCGACTGTGTTTACACGGATGCCGCGGCCCACGAGTTCTGCCGCCGCGGTTCTGGCGAGGGAGCGCAGGGCAGCTTTGGTGCTGGAATACGCGCTGGCGCCGACGGTGCCGTTGCTGTCCACAACGCTGGTGTTCAGGATGATGGACGCGCCGTCGTTAAGAAACGGCAGCGCTTTCTGGATGGTGAAGTAGGCGCCCTTGATGTTGATGTCAAATGTCTCATCGAACGCGCTTTCGGATGTCTCCGCCAGCGGCGCGAATTTTGCAATTCCCGCGTTCACAAACAGCACGTCAATTTTTCCGAGCTTGTGTGAAACCTCTGCAAACAGCTTGTCTATATCCTTGAGATTGGATACGTCCGATTGCACGGCCACAACGCCGTTTCCAATTGTTTTTACGGCTTCATCCAACGTCTTTTTGCTTCGGCCCGAGATGGCCACTCGCGCGCCTTCTTCCTGAAAGCGTTTCGCTGTCGCCAGGCCGATGCCGCTGTTTCCGCCGGTCACTACCGCCACTTTTCCTTCGAGTCTGTTCATGTGCGTCTCCTTTTGCTCCCAGAATTGCCGGCTGGCTTTCTCCGGAGGCATCCTTGCCGCCGGAACCGGCATCCCTATGATTTCGATATTTAGATGACTATCGAAATGATAGGATGCAGGTATTTCCAGAATGTTTCGCGGCAAGGCAGTTTCCGCTGGCGGCAGCGGGGGTGAATCCGCTAGACTTGGATCAATCCATGAACCGTTCGGAGATCGAAAAAATATCGAAAGCCCTGGCCGACGAGACCCGCCTGAAGATTTTCGAGGCCATCTCGGGACGAAAGCAGATGACTTGCGGCGACATCGTCTCGATGCGCGGCGTGACTCCCGCGACCGTCTCCCACCATCTCAGAATTCTGAGTGAAGCCGGGCTGATCGCCTGCCGCCGCGTAGGCCAATTCGTCCATAGCCAGGCCGTCCCCGAAACCATCACTGCGTACACGCAGGCGCTCTCGAAAATCGCGCGAGGCAAGAAAGCAACGCGCCGCCGCTGACACGCACAATTCGATCAGTAAGAATTGGCGCGTGTTTTGAAAGGGAGCAAACGGAAATCACGAGCAGCTTGGTGCGTGCGCGGAGTTTCGGAAAGGCGTGTAATGCCGAGAGATTGTTTCCCTCCGAGTGCGCCGTAATTCAGGCGTCATCGCGAGACCGTAGACGGTGATTGTTATTTTGACGAGACGTATTCGTACCAGGGCAGACCGAAGGCCCCTTTGTGCACACCCACGGTAATCGGTTTCCCGACGACAACGTTGTTGTACGTCCGAACCCCGACCCTAAGTTCCTCCACGCTCCTGCCAGGCCGCCACGAAGAGACGATCACGCTATAAGATGTCCCTCCCCTACCACGGCTATAGGTTTTCTGGATGACTGTGGCTCTCACTGCACTCCGAGGAGACCTGTCCTGCCACCCATTCACGAGGACCAGGAGGGAGAGCAGCAGGAGAGCGAAGCTTGCGCAAACGTATGCCGTCCGCAAGCGGTCCACATCCTCGGCCAGCCGATTTCTCACCATGCTGGACAGTTTCAGCACAAAGGGCAGTAAGAAGACACACAAGCCGAACGCCACCAGCGGACCGGAATCCAGGGGAGGATAAATGACATACGCCACGAGTCCACCCAACAGACCGGGCGCCAGCAGCAAGGAATACGGATTCAGCGATTTGCGTAACTGCCCACCGGGTGGAAGGGATCCATCACTGCCGGTGGGACGAGGCCTGGCCTGAACTTCAATCCCCGATGTCAACGTGCGCAACATTTTAGAGCCCCTTGCGAGCATCAAGCGGATTCGACGAGCCTCTAAGAAGTATCAACTTTGTCAAGAAGATGGGCCATGGGCCGAAAGTACGGGTATGGTTAAAGTTACACCTTTTCATCACTGCCCTCGGCCCTGTCCCAATATCTTTGGGTCGGTGGAGTACGAATCGGCGTAAGAGGCGGTCTTGCGAAAAACAATTCAGAGCTATTCGGCCGCACTATCGATGCCCGAACCGGAAAGCCATTTCCCCGCCCTTGCGCGCGGCGAAAACTGCCGCTACAGTGTTTGTAGTGTCCTTGCGCGCGTGTACCCCC
>Ga0210384_10009418_pt1 | contig 10077 bp, 9 predicted proteins | sample IncBWH2MmetaG_FD_160574 | JGI IMG/M metagenome (GOLD analysis project Ga0210384, IMG submission 160574) | Forest soil microbial communities from Barre Woods Harvard Forest LTER site, Petersham, Massachusetts, United States - Inc-BW-H-2-M | ecosystem: Environmental > Terrestrial > Soil >...
GGTTGCCTGGATCGGCGACATCTCCGCGGTGCTGTTGATCGCGATCCGCACCTACCGCCTGATCTTCCACCCCGAAGAGATGCACGATCCCGCGATCAAGGCGACGGAGTAGGGCACCATGAGCACCGACGCCGTCGCTGTCCTGGGCTTTGTCGCGCTGTTCGTGCTGATGCTGTTGCGCGTGCCGGTCGGCATGGCGATGGGCCTCGTCGGCGTCTCCGGCTTCTCATACCTGGTTGGCGGCACGCCGGCGCTAAAGCTGGTCGGCCAGACCTCGATGCGCACGGTGACCGACTACACGTTCGGCGTGATTCCGATGTTCCTGTTGATGGGAACCTTTGTCTCCAATTCCGGCATGAGCCGCGAATTGTTCCGCGCCGCCAACGGCTTTGTCGGACATCTGCGCGGCGGGCTCGGCATCGCAACCGTTGCGGCCTGCGGCGGTTTTGCCGCGATCTGCGGCTCGTCGGTCGCAACGGCTGCGACCTTCTCGGCGGTGGCCTATCCGGAAATGCGCCGCTTCGGCTATCCGCAATCCTTTGCCACCGGCGTGATCGCGGCCGGCGGCACCTTGGGCGCGATGCTGCCGCCGTCGACGGTGCTTGCGGTCTACGGCATCATCACCGAGCAGGACATCGGAAAGCTCTTCATCGCCGGCATCATTCCGGGCCTGTTGGCGATGACCATGTACATGATCACGATCGCGCTGATTGGCTATTTCCGTCCGGGTTTTCTGCCCAAAGGCACCTATACGACGTGGCGCGAGCGGTTTGCGGGGCTGAAGGATATCTGGGCGCCGGTGCTGCTGTTCGTGTTTGTCATCGGCGGACTCTACGGCCTGCCATTCCTGCCGCGCTTCACGCCGACCGAAGCCGGCGGCGTCGGCGCGACCGGCGCATTCCTGATTGGGGTTGCCACCGGACGCCTCGACAGGGAAAAGATCCTCACCTCGCTGTTGCAAGCGACGCGCACTGCGGCCGCCGTCTTTACCGTGCTGATCGGCGCCTTGATCTTCGGCTATTTCCTCACGGTGACGCAGACCCCGCAAAAGGTGACGGAGTTTCTGACCGGGCTCGGTCTGGGCAGCTACGGCGTGCTCGCGGTGATCATGGTGATGTACCTGGTGCTCGGCTGCCTGATGGACGCCATGGCCATGATCATCCTGACCGTGCCGATCATCTTTCCGGTGGTCACCCATCTCGGCTTTGATCCGATCTGGTTCGGCGTGATCATCGTGATGACGGTGGAACTCGGGCTCATTCATCCGCCGGTCGGCATGAATGTCTTCGTCATCAAGAGCGTGGTCAAGGACGTCTCGTTCGCCACCATCTTCAAGGGCGTGATCCCGTTCGTCGCGACCGATCTGGTGCGTCTCGTCATCCTGATCGCGTTCCCGCTGCTCGCGACCTGGTTGCCGCAGCGCATGATGGGCGTGCACTGATGACGCCGGTGCTTGAGACCAAATATGTCTTCAGCCTCGCCATCAAGATCGGCGCACCGATCCTCGCCGGCGATCTCGGCCACGGCGTCCGCCGCATCATTCCGATCCTCGGCGGCGACGTTTTTGGGCCAGGCACCAAGGGCACGATCCTTCCGGTCGGTGCGGACTTCCAGGTCATTCGGCCGAACGGTCTCACAGAACTCGAAGCGAAATACACCTTTGAGATGGCCGATGGCGCCATCGTCTATATCGAGAACATCGGCATCCGCTTCGGTCCCAAGGAACTCCTGGACCGGATCGCCAAGGGCGAAGCCGTCGATCCCGCGCAAATCTATTTCCGCTCTGTGCCGAAATTCGAAACCGGCAGCGATAAATATCGCTGGCTGATGGAGCACCTGTTCATCGGCGTCGGCGCCAGGCATCCCGACCGCGTCGAGATCGACGTGCATCAGGTGCTCTAAAACCGGTGAGCGCAAACGGCGACTCTCCCCGTCATTGCGAGCGAAGCGAAGCCATCCAGAATTCGCTCCGCAGAGACAGTCTGGATTGCCTCGTCGCTGTCACTCCTCGCAATGACGGCGGAGCATATTGACTCTCGTCTCAATCGTTATAAAACATAACTATTCTGGACAGGACATAATATTTCAATGGGAAACGCCGCCACCGCTGCCCAATCCGCGCTGCTCGAGATCGAGCAGCGAGGGGCGGTGCTCTCGGTCGGCCTCAACCGACCGGCCAAACGCAACGCGCTCAACGACGGCATCATTCTGGCGATCGGCGACCGCTTCGCCCATCTGCCGGAAGGCATCGGCGCCGTTGTCATCCACGGCATCGGCGATCATTTCTCCTCCGGCCTCGATCTCTCCGAACTGACCGAGCACGATGCGACCGAAGGCTTGCAGCACTCGCAGATGTGGCACCGGGTGTTCGACCGCATCCAGTATAGCCGGGTACCGGTGATCGCCGCACTGAAGGGCGCGGTGATCGGCGGCGGGCTCGAGCTCGCCTGCGCCGCCCATATCCGCGTCGCCGAGCCATCCGCCTATTTTGCGCTGCCCGAGGGCCAGCGCGGCATTTTCGTCGGCGGCGGCGGATCGGTGCGGCTGCCGCGGTTGATCGGCGTTGCGCGCATGACCGATATGATGCTGACGGGCCGGGTCTATTCGGCGACTGAAGGCGCGTCCTACGGCTTTGCGCAATATCTCACCGAAAACGGGGGCGCCCTGCCGAAGGCGATGGAATTGGCCGATCGCATCGCATCCAACGCGCCGCTGACCAATTTTGCGGTGCTCCAGGCGCTGCCGATGATCGCGGATGCCAATCCGCAAACCGGCCTCTTGATGGAATCGTTAATGGCAACCGTGGCGCAGAGCGACAAAGAGGCAAAACGCCGCATTCGCGAATTTCTTGAGCATAAGACCGCCAAGGTGAAGCCGAAGAGATGAGCGCAAAACCCAACATGTCGGTCCCGACCGCGCGCAGCGACGCGCCGCTGCGCGCGATCTCGTTCAGCGATCCCGCTGTTACGATCGAACGCCGCGATGATGGCACCATTTATCTCCGCCCGAAAAAGCCGCTCGGCGAATATCCGAAACGTCTCACTGACCGCCTGCATCATTGGGCGAGCGTGGCGCCAGGCCGTGTCTTCATGGCGGAGCGCGAGCCGAGCGGCGGCTGGCGGCAGATCAGCTACGCGCAACTATTGTCCACAAGCCGCCATATCGCATCTGCGCTGCTGAGCCGCGGGCTTTCGGCCGAAAGGCCCGTCGTCATCCTTTCCGGCAACTCGATCGATCATGCGCTGGTCGCGTTCGGCGCGCTCTATGCGGGCATCCCGTTCTGCCCGGTGTCGCCGGCCTATTCGCTGGTCTCGAAAGACTACGGCAAGCTGGCTTACCTGATGAAGCTGCTGACGCCGGGGCTTGTGTTCGTCGACGACGCCGGCAAATTTGCCGACGCGCTCGAAACCAACGTTTCGCTCGGCACCGAAATCGCCGCCTCCCGCGGCGCGTTGTCCGGCCGCGACGTGGCCAAGCTCGCCGATCTCCTGGCGACGCCAATTTATCCCGGCCTCGACGCCGCCCATGACACGATCGGTCCCGGCACGATTGCAAAATTCCTGCTGACCTCAGGTTCGACCGGCAATCCCAAGGCGGTCATCAACACGCAAGCTATGATCTGCGCCAATCAGGTGATGCTGCGCGAAACCATGGCGTTCCTGAAAGACGAGCCGCCGGTCATCGTCGACTGGCTGCCTTGGAATCACACCTTTGGCGGCAACCACAATATCGGGCTGACGCTCTATAATGGCGGTTCGATGTATCTCGACCAGGGCAAGCCGATGCCGGGCGGCATCGAGGAGACGGTGCGAAACCTGCGCGAGATTTCGCCGACGGTCTATTTCAACGTGCCCAAGGGTTACGAATCGCTGCTGCCTTATCTGCGCGATGATTCTCGTCTGCGCCAGAAATTCTTCGCGCGGCTGCATGCGATGTTCTTCTCGGGCGCGGCGCTATCGCCTTATGTCTGGAACAGCCTTGACGAGCTTGCGGTCAAGGAGACCGGTTCGCGCGTGCCGATGCTCACTGGGCTCGGCGCCACCGAGACCGCGCCGTTCTTCATGTCGGTCAATCCCTCGACCAGCCGCTCCGGCCATGTCGGGCTGCCAGTGCCGGGCAACGACGCCAAGCTGGTGCCTGATAACGGCAAGCTGGAAGTCCGCGCCAGGGGGCCGAACGTCACGCCGGGCTATTGGCGCCAGCCGGAACTGACCGCCAAGGCATTCGACGAGGAAGGCTTTTACAAATTCGGCGATGCGCTCAAGCCCGCCGACCCCAACGATTTCCACGCCGGCTTCGATTTCGACGGCCGCATTGCGGAGGATTTCAAGCTCGCGAGCGGCACCTGGGTCAGCGTCGGTCCGCTGCGCGCGCGCTTTATCGCGGCCTGCGCGCCGCTGGTGCGCGATGTCGTGATCGCGGGGATCAACCGCGACGAGATATCGGCGTTGGTGATCCCCGATCTCGACGGCTGCCGCCTGATCAATCCAACGCTCCCGCTCGATGATCTCAAAGCCGCCGCCGCCGATCCCCTGATCCGAGCTGCGTTCGCTGAGCGGTTTCAAAAGCTGCTGGCAAGTTCCACCGGCTCGTCGACGCGGATCGCCCGGGCCGTCCTGATCGATGCGCCGCTGTCGATCGATCGCGGCGAAGTCACCGACAAGGGTTCGATTAATCAGCGGGCGGTGCTGGAGCATCGCAGCCAGCTGATCGAAGAGCTTTATTCGCCAACGCCATCGTCCCGCGTGATAACGCTGGGCTAGAGCATGATCCGAAAAAGTGGGTACCGGTTTTCCGACAAGATCATGCTCAAAACGAAGAACTGAAAAGGAGAAGGTCATGCAGATGAAGGATCAGGCCGCGATCGTCACCGGCGGCGCGTCGGGACTAGGTGCCGCCACCGCGCGCAAACTGGCCGCGCTCGGCGCCAAGGTCGCTGTGTGCGACCTCAACCAGAAGCTTGCCGAAAGCGTCGCCGCCGAGATCGGCGGCGTTGCGGTTGCCTGCGATGTGTCCGACGCAGCCTCGGCCGAAGCGGCCGTCGCCGCTGCATCCAAGGCGCACGGCCCGGCGCGGGTGCTGGTCAACTGCGCCGGCATCGGCGTCGCAAAGCGCGTGATCGGCCGCGAGGGGCCGATGCCGCTTGCCGATTTCGACAAGGTGATCAGGATCAATCTGATCGGCTCCTTCAACATGCTGCGGCTCGCGACCGCGGAGATGTCGAAGCTCGAGCCGCTCGCGAACGGCGAGCGCGGCGTCGTCATCAATACCGCATCGGTCGCGGCCTATGACGGCCAGATCGGGCAGGCCGCCTATTCGGCGTCGAAGGGCGGCATCGTCGGGATGACGCTGCCGATCGCGCGCGAACTGGCGCAGTTCGGCATTCGCGTGCTGACCATCGCGCCCGGGCTGTTTCTGACCCCGCTGCTCGCAAATCTGCCTCAGGAGGCGCAGGATTCGCTTGCCGCCGCGATCCCGTTCCCGCGCCGGCTGGGCCATGCCGACGAATTCGCTTCGCTGGCGCTGCACATGATCGATAATGTCTACCTGAACGGCGAGGTGGTGCGGCTCGACGCGTCGCTGCGCATGGCGCCGAAGTAGGGCCGGTACGCATGTTCGTTAACCGGCGCGAAGTGCAGATACAGTGGGGTGACTGCGACCCCGCCAACATCGTCTATTACCCGCGCTATTTCGCGATGTTCGACGATTCGACCTCGATCCTGTTCGAGGCCGCCGGCTTCTCCAAGCAGGACATCATCAAGAAATACGGGCTGGTCGGCATTCCCATGGTCGATACGCGGGCGAAATTCTATATCGCCTCGACCCATGGCGATTGGATCACGATCGAAAGCCGGATCGAAAGCTTCAAGCGCTCGAGCTTCGAGGTCACTCACAAGGTGTTCAAGGGCGATGAGCTGGCGATCGAGGCGTTCGAGACCCGCGTGCTGGTCGGCCGTCATCCCGATGATCCTTCGAAGCTCAAATCGGCGCCGATGCCGGAGGAGATCATCGCAAAATTCATGCGGGGCTGACTTCGGCGCCTGCATCGCCTAAAAAGAGGGCCGAACAATCGGCCGAAATCGAACGAACAGGCATCACCAGGGAGGAAACAATGAAGAAGGCTTTTCTGTCGGCCGCGGCGATCGCGGCGGCGCTCGCCATGCCGGGATCGCCGGCGATGGCGCAGACCAATGAGATCACCGTCGGCATCACCATCACCACCACGGGACCCGCGGCGGCGCTCGGTATCCCCGAGCGCAACGCGCTCGATTTCGTGACCCGGGAAATTGCCGGCGTGCCGCTGAAGGTGATCGTGCTCGACGACGGCGGCGATCCGACCAACGCCACCACCAATGCGCGGCGTTTCGTCACGGAGTCCAAGGCCGACATCATCATGGGCTCCTCGACCACGCCGCCGAGCATTGCGGTGTCGAACGTCGCCAATGAGGCGGGCATTCCCCATATCGGCCTGGCCCCATTCCCGATCACGCCAGAGCGCGCAAAGTGGTCAGTGACGATGCCGCAGCCGGTGCCGATCATGGGCAAGGTGCTGTACCAGCACATGAAGGCGCATGACATCAAGACCGTCGGCTATATCGGCTACTCCGATTCCTACGGCGATCTCTGGTTCAACGATTTCAAGTTCCAGGGCGTGCCGATGGGCATGACGCTGGTCGATGAAGAACGCTTCGCGCGTCCCGATACGTCGGTGACCGGGCAGGTCCTGAAACTGGTCGCTGCCAATCCTGATGCGATCCTGGTCGGCGCTTCCGGCACCGCGGCCGGATTGCCGCAGACCGAGCTGCGCGATCGCGGTTACAAGGGGCTGATCTACCAGACCCATGGCGCCGCCAGCATGGATTTCATCCGCATTGCGGGGAAAGCGGCCGAAGGCGTGATCATGGCCTCGGGCCCGGTGATGGATCCCGAGGATCAGCCCGACGAGGCGCAGACCAAGAAGCCGGGTCTTGCCCTCGTCACCGCCTATGAAGCCAAATATGGCCCCAACAGCCGCAGCCAGTTCGCCGGCCACTCCTACGACGCCTTCAAGGTGTTGGAGCGCGTCGTGCCGGTGGCGTTGAAGACGGCCAAACCTGGCACGCCGGAATTCCGCGAGGCGATCCGTCAGGCACTCCTGACCGAGCGCGAGATCGCCGCGAGCCAGGGCGTCTATAACTTCACCGAAAAAGACCGCTACGGCCTCGACGACCGCTCGCGCATCATCCTCACCGTGAAGGATGGAAAGTACGTGCTGGTGAAGTGAGGCTGTTTGTCATCACCCGCGAAAGCGGGTGATCCAGTAACCCGAGGCATCAGCGGTAAGTCTTGACGCCGCGGCGTACTGGATGCCCCGCTGGAGCCTGTCATCGGGCTCGCCGTAGGCGAGACCCGGTGGCGGGGCATGACGGTTCGTGGTGTTAAACCGCACTTTCCCCTTCATGCGTAAACCCGAGATAGCTCGCGGCGACGCGCTGGTTGGCGGCGATGTCGCTCGCCGGTCCGTTCAGGATGAATTCGCCGAGCTCCATCACATAGGCGCGGTCGGCGATTTTCAGCGCGGCCTGCGCGTTCTGCTCGACCAGCAGCACCGATACGCCTGATGAGCGCAATTCGCCGATGGTGCGGAAAATACCGGCGACGATGATCGGGGCCAAACCCAGACTGGGCTCGTCCAGCATCAAGAGTTTCGGCGTGCCCATCAGCGCCCGGCCCATCGCCAGCATCTGCTGCTCGCCGCCCGAGAGCGTTCCGGCGAGCTGCCTGCGCCGCTCCTTCAGCCGCGGAAACAGCGTGTAGACCCGCTCGTATGAATTCTTCGCCTGCGCCCTGGCGACGCGAAACGCGCCGAGCTCGAGATTGTCCTCGACATTCATGGTCGCGAACAACTCGCGATGCTCCGGCACCAGGCTGAGGCCTGAAGCGACGCGGTCTTCGATCTCGAGCCGCGCCAGATCGTGGCCGGCAAACGCGACGCGGCCCTTCAGCGGCAAAATCCCCATAATGGCATTGAGCAGCGTGGTCTTGCCGGCGCCGTTGGCACCGATGATGGTGACGATCTCGTTTTCTGCGACATCGAGCGACACGGAGCGCACCGCTTCGACTTTGCCATAGGCGACGTGGACATCGGCGAGCTGTAGCAGCGCGCTCATGCGGCCGCTCCGAGATAGGCCTTGATCACCTCGGGATTGCTCTTGACCGCCGCCGGCGTGCCTTCCGCGATCTTGGTGCCGAAATCGAGCACCACGACGCGGTCGGCGAGATCCATCACAAACCCCATGTCGTGCTCGACCAGGAGCACCGACATGCCGCCGTCGCGCAACTGCCGCAGCAAGGTTGCAAGCTGCTGTTTCTCCATATGCCGCAGGCCCGCCGCGGGCTCGTCGAGCAGCAGCAGCATCGGATCGACGCACAGCGCACGCGCGATCTCGACGATGCGCTGCTGGCCCAGCGAAAGGCTGCCCGCGAGCTGGTCGATCTGGTCGGAAAGCCCAACGCGCTCGATCTGGCGCGCCGCTTCCGCCAGCAGTCTTGCCTCATCCGACCGGTCGAGACGCAACATGCTGGAAAGCGGGCCGGCGTGGCCACGCAAATGCGCGCCGATCGCGACATTCTCCAGCACCGTCATGTCGGGCACCAGCTTGACATGCTGGAAGGTCCTGGAGATGCCGAGCTTCACCACCTCCTGCGGTGGCGCATGGTGAAGTTTATTGCCGAGCACCGAGATGGTGCCGCTGGTTGCCGTCAGCACGCCGGTGATCAGGTTGAAGGTCGTGCTCTTGCCGGCGCCGTTCGGGCCGATCAGGGCAACGATCTCGCGCGCCTGCACGTCGAATGAGACGTCGTTGACCGCGATCACGCCGCCGAATCGTTTGCAGGCATTGTCGATCTGCAACAGGACGCTCGGCGCGCCCGCAGCCAACACGCGCGCGGGCAAGGTGAGCGAAGTATCCGGCCGTCTGCGAGCAGGCTTCAACGGCAGCCACGACATCAGCCATGACTTCAGTGATGGCCAGACGCCGGCAGGCGCGAGCTGCAACAAGCCGACCAAAAGGATGCCGAACACGATGGTCTCGAGCTGGCCTTCGCCATGCAACAGCAGCGGCAGATAGCTTTGCAGGATCTCCTTCAGGATGACGACAATCGCAGCGCCGACGACGCCGCCCCAGACATAGCCGGCGCCGCCGACCACGGCGACGAAGAGATATTCGATGCCGGCCTGCGCCCCGAACGGCGTCGGGTTGGCGGCGCGCTGGAAATGCGCGTAGAGCCAGCCGGAAAGCCCCGCCAGCACCGCGGCATAGATGAACACCAGAAGCTTGGCGCGCGGGGTATGCACGCCAAAGGCTTCGGCGGCGATGTGTCCGCGCCGCAGCGCGCGGATGGCGCGGCCGGTGCGCGAGTCCAGAAGATTCATGGTGAGCAGCGCGGAAAGCAAAACCGCGACCCAGATGGCAAAATAGATCGTGCCGGGGTCGATCATCTTGAACGAGCCGATCGACAGCGGTGGGATGCCGGAGATGCCGTCATTGCGGCCGAGGAACTCGAGCTTGCTGAAAAGATAGAACAGGCCAAGCCCCCAGGCGATGGTGCCGAGCGGCAGATAGTGGCCGGACAGCCGCACCGTGACGAGGCCGAGCAGCACCGCGGCGACGCCGCTGACGAGGAGAGAAAGCGGCAGCGTCAGCCATGGCGAGATGCCGTAGGCGGTGGTCAGCACCGCGGTGGTGTAGGCGCCAAAACCGCAAAACGCCGCCTGACCGAAAGACGTGAGACCGCCGACGCCGGTCAACAACACGAGCCCCATCGCCACCAGCGCCGACAGTCCAATGTTGTCCAAGAGCACGATCCAGAACGGCGGCATGTGCGGCACGAACGGGATCGCCGCCATGACGAGCGCGAACAGCAGGATGGGAAGCCGCTCTCTCACTTGAACGTCAATCCTTCTCTTCCTCGACGGCGGGCGCGGCCAGCGAGCGCAGCAGCAGCACGGGAATGAGCAGCGTGAAGACGATGACCTCCTTGAAATTGCTGGCGTAGAACGAGGAGAAGGCTTCGACGATGCCGACCAGGAGTGCG
>Ga0210384_10009420_pt1 | contig 10075 bp, 10 predicted proteins | sample IncBWH2MmetaG_FD_160574 | JGI IMG/M metagenome (GOLD analysis project Ga0210384, IMG submission 160574) | Forest soil microbial communities from Barre Woods Harvard Forest LTER site, Petersham, Massachusetts, United States - Inc-BW-H-2-M | ecosystem: Environmental > Terrestrial > Soil >...
TTTTACGCGGCGCGCGCGAATGCGTGTCGCCGTGGGGCGACATGGCGGCAGGCTTGTAAGACGATGTCTGTCGGCCGATTGAGTTCGTCGCCAAGCCGCGCCTCGACGCCGAGATCGCCGACCTCATTCAGTCTTCGCTGGCACCCTGGACAACATCGACATTGTCGATCAGGCGCGTCGTCCCCAGCATCGCCGCGCCGAGCACGATCAGCAGATTGGGATGGTCGTAGCCCTCCGGATGCGGAATGCGCAGCGCGAGGCCGTGGCGAATCGCGATGTAGTCGACCTTCCAGCCGTGCCGGGACAGATCGGCGCGCGCCGCGGCTTCGAGGTTCGCATAGTCGTGGCGGCCGCCGAGAATTTCGTCGGCCACCCAGGACAGCGTGCGGTAGAGCCGCGGCGCCTCGAGACGCTCTTCCGGCGAGAGGTAGCTGTTGCGCGAAGCCAGGGCGAGGCCGTCTTCCGCGCGGACCGTTTCGGCGGGCACGATGCGGATCGGCAAGTTGAATTGCTGCACCATGCCGCGCACGATCTTGAGCTGTTGGCGGTCCTTCTTGCCGAACACCGCTATATCCGGGCGGACCAGGTTGAAGAGCTTCAATACGACGGTGCACACGCCATGAAAAAATCCCGGCCGGGAGGCTCCCTCCAGTTCCTCGGCGAGGGGCGGCGGCGTCACGCGGTATACCTGGGGCGTCGGGTACATCTCCTGGTCCTGCGGCGCGAACAGCACCTCGACCCCTTCGCGCTGCAGACCGCTGCAATCGGCCTCGAACGTGCGCGGGTAGCGGTCGAAGTCTTCGTCCGGTCCGAACTGCAGCCGATTGACGAAAATGCTGGCGACGACCGCGTCGCCATGCTCGCGCGCGATGCGCATGAGCCGCAGATGTCCCTGGTGCAGATTCCCCATCGTTGGCACGAACGCGACCCTGCCGGCATTGGCGAGCCTTGCGTGCAGCTCGGCTGCGGTGGTGACGATATCCATGGGTCAGACGCAGTGCTCAGGCCCCGGGAAGCTACCGTCCTTGACCGCCCTGACGTAGGCCGCGACGGCGGCTTCGACGCTGTCGCTGCCGGCCATGAAATTGCGCACGAATCGCGCCGGCTTGCCCGGATAGATGCCGAGCATATCGTACAGGACGAGGACCTGACCGCTACAACCAGGACCCGCGCCGATGCCGATCGTCGGCACCGTGAACTCGGCGGTAATCGCCGCGGCCAACGCGGCCGGGACCATTTCCAGCACCAGCAGGTCGAGACCGGACAGGGCCAGCGCCCGGGTGTCGTCGCGCAGCGATTGCGCCGACGCCTCGGTCTTGCCCTGCGTCTTGTAGCCACCGAGCCGATGCACGGACTGCGGTTGCAGGCCCAGATGGCCGCACACCGGAATGCCGCGGGCCACCAGGAATTCGACCGTGGGGGCGACCCAGGCGCCGCCTTCGACCTTGACCATCTGCGCGCCCGCGGCCATCAGTCGAGCGGCATTGGCATACGCCTGCTCCGGGCTCACCTGATAACTGCCGAACGACATGTCGGCGATAACCAGCGCCGACTTCGCCCCCGCGGCCACGCAGCGGGTGTGATAGACCATCTCGTCGAGCGTCACCGGCAGTGTCGATGCGTGTCCGCCGATGACCATACCCAGCGAGTCGCCGATCAGCAGCGCGTCGACGCCGGCGCGCTCGAGGACAACGGCGAAGCTCGCGTCATAGCAGGTGAGCATGGCGATCTTGTCGCCCTGGCGCGCCATCGCGGCGAGGCCCGGAACGGTGCGCTTTGCCGTGGTCGGTGTCATTGTGCCCCCAGGTTGAAGAATTCGCGCCGCCCGCGCATTCCCGCGATGCGCGAGAGGAGCAGCTCGAAATGATCGGCGGAATCGACGAAATTGAGGCGCTCGCTGTTAACGATGAGCAGCGGCGCGTCCTCGTAGCGGTAAAAATACGCACTGTAGGCGTCGGCCAGCCGCGCGAGGTACTGCTCCGGGATGGTGCGTTCGTAGTCGACGCCGCGCTTATGCACGCGATCGATCAGCGTCGTCACCGGGGCCTGCAGGTAGATGACCAGATCCGGCGTGGCGGTCTGCGGCTTTAGATGCGCGTAGACCTTGTCGTACAGCGCGAACTCGTCGTTGCTCAGGTTAAGGCGTGCGAAGAGCGGATCCTTGTCGAAAAGGAAATCCGCGACTGTCGGGCGCCGAAACAAGTCGAGCTGCGTCAGGCCGCGAACCTGATCGACGCGCTGAAACAGGAAGTTGAGCTGGGTCGGCAGGGCGAAGCGCGGCATGTCGGTGTAGAACCTGGCAAGAAACGGATTCTCTTCCGGTGCCTCGAGCAATGCATCGCCGTCGAGGTAGAGCGCGAGGGCGCGGGCAAGGCTCGTCTTGCCGGCGCCAATCGGCCCCTCGACAACGATGTACCGACATTTGGCGAGATCCATGGCGTCGGCTTGACTCTAACGCCAGAAGGCGGTTCGCGTGCGCGCAATGCGCTGATCGCGCACTGCGCGCAGCCACGCGCGCGCGGCGCCGCGGCCCGGGATCGTGGCCGCCGGCGCGATCTCCAGAAGCGGGCGCAGCACGAAGGCCCGTTGGTGCATGCGCGGATGCGGCACGATGAGGGACGACTGCGACAACCGGCGGCGTCCGAACAACAGCAGATCGAGGTCGAGCAGGCGCGGCGCGTTGCGTCGTTCGCCACGCTGTCGCCGCCGGCCGTGACGACGCTCGATGGCGCGCAGATGACGGAGCATGCCGCCCGGTGCTAGGGCGGTGCGCACCGCGGCGACCGCATTGACGTAGTCCGGCTGCGAGTCGGCGCTCCCCACGGGCGCGGTCAGATAGTTGCGCGAAGCGGCGATGAGTTGCGAGCGCGGCAGGCGGGCAAGCTCGGTGAGGGCGCGCGCGAGACGACGGCGCGGATGGCCGAGGTTGCTGCCGAGTCCGACGTAAGCGACGCTCGTCATCGCGTGGCGCCTCAATGCTCCGAAGGCGACGGCGGGTCCGCAGCGTCAATGGCGGTTTCGTTGCGCTTGCGGCCTCGGCCACGCGAGCGCCGCCGTTTCCGTGGCGCCTCGTCCGGACGCAACATGCGCTCGCGCTCCGCGCTGTCCGCACCCTGGAAGCGTTCCCACCAATCGGCGAGCTCGAGCGGGATCTCGCCGCTGTGGCCGCGCAGCGACAGAAAATCGTAGGCCGCGCGAAACCGCGGATGCTCGAGCAGCCGGAACGGGCGCTGTCCGGCACGCTGTTCAAAGCGCGGCTGCAGCGCCCAGGTTTCCTTGATCGTAGCCTCGAAGCGGCGCGGTATCGCGAGCCGCTCCGCCTGCTGCTCCAGCACGCGGTCCATCGCCGCAAACAGCGCCGGGATCGGACGCTCGCCCTTGGCCTTGGACGCGTTCCAATTGGCCAGCACTTCGTGCCAAAGCAGCGTCGCAAAAAGGAATGCCGGGGTGACCGGCTTGCCCATCCGGACGCGTTCATCGGTGTTGGCAAGCGCGAGCTCGATGAAACGCGAGCCCAGCGGCTGCTCCAGGATCACGTCGAGCAGCGGCAGCACGCCGTGATGCAGGCCGTGCTGGCGCAGACTCTTCAGCGACTCGACCGCATGCCCGGAAAGCAGCATCTTCTCCATCTCGTCGAACAGCCGGGACGGAGGCACGTTGTGCAGCAGCGGCGCCAGCGTCGGAATGGGCGCCGCGGTTTTTTTCTCGATAGCGATGCCGAGCTTGGCGGCCAGGCGCACCGCGCGCAACATGCGTACCGGATCCTCGCGGTAGCGCGTCACAGGGTCGCCGATCAGCCGCAGCTTCCTCGCCTTGATGTCGTGCACCCCTCCGACATAGTCCCATACGCTTTCCGTCGCCGGTTCGAAGTACAGCGCGTTGATGGTGAAATCGCGGCGCACCGCGTCGTCCGCCTGTTCGCCAAAGACGTTGTCGTGCAGCAGGCGCCCGTGTTCGTCAGCGGCATCGTCTCCGGTCTGGCGGCCACGAAATGTCGATACCTCGATCGTTTCCGGCCCGGCGAGGACGTGCACCAGCCGGAAGCGCCGGCCGATGATGAAGGCGCGGCGGAACAGAGGCTTCACTTGCTCGGGCGTGGCATCGGTGGCGATGTCGAAGTCCTTCGGCACGATCCCCAGCAGCAGATCGCGCACTGCGCCGCCGACGATGAAGGCCTTGAACCCGGCCTGCTGCAGCTTGCGCGTCACATCGGTCGCTCCGCGCGACAGATGGCCGCGGCGAACCGGGTGCGTGTCGGGACCGAACACGCGCGGTTCGGACGCGGGCCTGCCGGGAATCAAGCGCGCGAGCAGGCGGCGGATCACGATGCGTGGTTGCGGAAATAATGCAAGCGAGGCGCGATCCGGGCGGTTGCCCTAATTGAGGAACCCACGGGACGTTGCGGAGGTTCGGACCGGAGTCGAATAATAACACGGCGATGCCGCACCCGGACGGTTTGCGCCCCGACGGCGCCCCCGGCGCGCGCCTCTGTAGCGTCGTTGCGTGGCAGGAACACGGCGAATCGAGGATAATTCGCAGCTCGCAGTTCGCGTCAGGGGAGACTCCGCGCCATGCCAAGCTACCAGCACGTGACGGTCCCGGCGGGGGGCCAGAAGATCACCGTCAACAAGGATTTCAGCCTCAACGTCGCCGAGCAACCGATCATTCCGTACATTGAGGGCGACGGCACGGGTGTGGACATCACGCCGGTGATGATCAAGGTGGTCGACGCCGCCGTGGCCAAGGCCTATGGCGGCAAGCGCAGGATCCACTGGATGGAGATCTACGCGGGCGAGAAGGCGACCAAGGTCTACGGGGCCGACGTGTGGCTGCCCGACGAGACACTGGCGATCCTCAAGGATTACGTCGTGTCAATCAAGGGTCCGCTCACCACTCCGGTCGGCGGCGGCATCCGCAGCCTGAACGTGGCGATGCGACAGCAGCTCGACTTGTATGTCTGCCTGCGGCCGGTGCGCTACTTCACCGGCGTCCCCAGCCCGGTCCGGGCGCCCGAAAAGACCAACATGGTCATCTTTCGGGAGAATTCCGAAGACATCTATGCCGGCATCGAGTGGGCCGCGGAGTCCGATGGGGCGAAGAAGGTGGTTGATTTCCTGCTGAAGGAGATGGGCGTCAAGAAGATCCGCTTTCCGGCGACGTCGGGCATCGGCATCAAGCCGGTGTCGCGCGAAGGCACGGAGCGCCTGGTGCGCAAGGCAATTCAGTATACGATCGACAACGACCGCAAATCGCTGACGCTCGTGCACAAGGGCAACATCATGAAATTCACCGAAGGCGCTTTCCGCGATTGGGGCTATGCGTTGGCGGAGAAGGAATTTGGCGCCCAACCGATCGACGGCGGCCCCTGGGCCAGGTTCAAGAATCCGAAAACCGGCCACGACATCACCGTCAAGGATGCGATTGCCGATGCCTTCCTGCAGCAGATCCTGCTCCGTCCGGAGGAATACGATGTCATTGCCACGCTGAATCTCAACGGCGATTACATCTCGGACGCGCTGGCTGCGCAGGTGGGTGGTATCGGCATCGCGCCGGGAGCGAACATGTCGGACAGCGTGGCGATGTTCGAAGCCACGCACGGCACGGCGCCCAAGTATGCCGGCAAGGACTACGTCAACCCAGGGTCGGAAATCCTGTCGGCCGAAATGATGCTCGTGCACATGGGTTGGAAGGAAGCCGCCGAACTCATCGTCAGGAGCCTGGAAAAGGCGATCGCCGACAAGGTCGTGACCTACGACTTTGCGCGGTTGATGCCGGGTTCAACACAGGTATCGTCCTCCGGTTTTGGGCAGGCGATGATCGCGCGGATGTAGCGCGGCGCAGCCGGTTTGTCCGCTGAGGACGATTGCGCAGGCGGGCAGTCTCGCGCGGCAGGGTCGGAGACGCGCCATCCGCCGCCCAGGGTGCCAGGCGCAAGTCGCGCCGCTGCCCGACCGCACTGTGCCTTCGTTGCGGCGCGCGGCAACGGTGGTCGAAAGCGGGTTGAGTGGCCGCGCGTCCGCGGGGATGCCCCCGGCACGGACAAAAAACCCGCCACCGGGCGGGTTTTTGTTGCCATGGCGGCCCGGCGCGCCGGGCGGCGGGCGGAATTCAGGCGGCCTGAATATTCGAGGCCTGCTTTCCCTTGGGGCCCTGGGTGACTTCGAAACTCACCTTCTGACCTTCCTTCAGCGTCTTGAAGCCATTCATCTGTATGGCCGAGAAGTGCGCGAAAAGATCTTCACCGCCGTCCTCCGGCGTGATGAAACCATAGCCCTTCGCGTCGTTGAACCACTTGACCGTGCCTGTTGCCATAAGCCTGCTTCCTTACAAGAATGAGGGGGTTGTGGTGTTTGGAGAGCAAGTACTATCTACGGCAAGCGCAAACGCGGTGCAGCGGCAGACCGGGACAGCAGAGACTCATAGGCCAAACGCGAGTTTTTTACGCGCTTTGCGACAATGAAGTCAAGTCCCAGGCGAAAAATGCGCCTTCCTCTTGAAAAATCTGTTGCAATCATCAAACATTAGACCATTGGACGGCAGGTTTCCGGCACGCCATGGCAATCCAGCACCAGGACGGGAGCGTTCTCGAGGTTGAAAAGACCCGCCTCAAGCCACCGCCTCTGTATAAGGTTATCCTGCTCAATGACGACTACACCCCGATGGACTTTGTCGTCGTGGTGTTGCAGACTGTATTCGCGATGAGCCGCGAGAAGGCCACCCAGGTGATGCTGCAGGTTCATCGCGAGGGCATGGGAGTATGTGGGACGTACACGCGGGAAGTCGCCGCAGCAAAGCGCGACCAGGTAGTCGACATCGCCCGCAAGTATCAGCACCCTCTCCAGTGCACCGTGGAGGAGACTTAGACGTTAGGGGGCTTTGACAGTAGCAATGCGGCAGCCGCGCCACTTCGGCAGCGGCGCTGCGATCAAGGACGAACATGATTGCGCAGGAACTGGAAGTCTCCCTCCACATGGCTTTTGTCGAAGCGCGGCAGAAGCAGCACGAGTTCATCACCGTCGAGCACCTCCTGCTGGCGATGCTCGACAATCCGTCCGCCGCGGAAGTGCTCAAGGCCTGCGGCGTCGACCTGGAGGAGCTGCGCGGCGTGCTCACCGACTTCATCAACGAGCATACGCCCCGGCTGTCGCCCCATTCCGACGCCGACACTCAGCCAACGCAGGGCTTCCAGCGGGTGATCCAGCGCGCCATCCTGCACGTCCAATCGTCGGGCAAGAAGGAGGTGACGGGCGCCAACGTGCTGGTCGCGATCTTCGGCGAGAAGGAATCGCACGCCGTCTATTTCCTCAACCAGCGCGGCGTGACGCGGCTCGATGTTGTTAACTACATCGCGCATGGCATCACCAAGAACTCGCAGAAGAAGGACGAGAAGCAGGAGTCGGCCAAGGACGAAGGCGACGGGGAACCGCAGCCAGCCGGCGCCCTCGATGCCTATACCGTGAACCTCAACCAAATGGCCAAGAACGGCAAGATCGACCCACTGATCGGCCGCGAGCTCGAGCTCGAGCGGGTGATCCAGGTTCTATGCCGCCGGCGCAAGAACAATCCGCTCCTGGTGGGTGAAGCCGGCGTCGGCAAGACCGCGATCGCGGAGGGGCTCGCGCGCCGGGTCAACGACGGCGACGTGCCCGAGCTGCTGCGGGAATTCATCGTCTACTCGCTCGACATGGGCGCGCTGCTCGCGGGCACGAAGTACCGTGGCGACTTCGAGCAGCGGCTCAAGGCGGTGCTGAAGCAGCTGACCGAGAATCCGAAGACGATCCTATTCATCGACGAGATCCACACCATCATCGGTGCGGGCGCGGCGTCGGGCGGAACGCTGGACGCCTCGAACCTGCTCAAGCCGGCGCTTAACACGGGGGCGCTGAAGTGTATCGGCGCGACGACCTACAACGAATACCGCGTGATCTTCGAAAAGGATCACGCGCTGTCGCGGCGGTTCCAGAAGATCGACGTGCCCGAACCGTCGATCGCGGAGACCATCGAGATCCTGAAGGGGCTGAAGACGCGCTTCGAGCAGCACCACGGCGTCAAGTACGCGCCCGCCGCGCTGACCACGGCCGCCGAGCTGTCGGCGCGCTTCATCAATGACCGCCACCTGCCGGACAAGGCAATCGACGTCATCGACGAGGCTGGCGCGGCACAGAAGATCCTGCCCAAATCAAAACAGAAGAAGGTGATCAGCAAGACCGAGATCGAGGAAATCGTCGCCAAGATTGCGCGCATCCCGGCGAAGAGCGTGACCTCCGACGACCGCAACGCGCTGAGGACGCTCGATCGCGATCTGAAGAACGTCGTGTTCGGGCAGAATCCGGCGATCGACGCGCTGGTCGCGGCGATCCGGATGGCGCGCTCGGGGCTCGGCAATCCGCGCAAACCGATCGGCAATTTCCTGTTCAGCGGACCGACGGGGGTGGGCAAGACCGAGGTCGCGCGCCAGCTCGCGTACTGTCTCGGCGTCGAGCTGATCCGCTTCGACATGTCGGAATACATGGAACGCCACGCCGTGTCGCGACTGATCGGTGCTCCGCCCGGCTACATCGGCTTCGACCAGGGGGGCCAGCTCACTGAGGCCATCACCAAGCACCCGTACAGCGTGGTCCTTCTCGACGAGATCGAGAAGGCACATCCCGACATTTTCAGCATCCTGCTGCAGGTGATGGACCACGGGACGTTGACCGACAACAACGGACGCAAGGCGGATTTTCGCAACGTCATCATCATCATGACGACCAACGCCGGCGCGGAGATGCTCTCGCGCAACTCCATCGGCTTCACCGACAACAAGCAGGCGGGTGACGAGCTCGAGTCGATCAAGCGCATGTTTACGCCGGAGTTCCGCAACCGGCTGGACGCGACGATTTCGTTTGCCGCGCTCGACCACGATGTCATCCTGCGCGTGGTGGACAAGTTCTTGCTGGAGCTGGAAAACCAGCTGCACGAGAAAAAAGTCGAGGCGTCGTTCACGCAGACACTCAAGGAGTTCCTCGCCCGGAAGGGCTTCGATCCGCAGATGGGCGCACGGCCGATGGCGCGGCTGATCCAGGACACCATCCGCAAGGCCCTGGCCGAGGAATTGCTCTTCGGCCGGCTCGTGAGCGGCGGCAAGGTCACGATCGACGTCGGCGAAGACGACAAGATCAAGCTCGTCTTCGAGGAAACCAAGGAACCCGAGCCCGTGGCGTGATCGCCACGGTCTTGGGAGCGTCGGAGCGGGGGCCTTGGGCCCCCGCGTCTTCTTAGCGGCGCGACTTTCGCGCCGGGAGCTCGCCATCAAGCTGCCGCTCTTAGCCGCGCTCGCGAGCCTGGCTCTGGTCCTTGGCGTCGGCCGCGCCTGCGGCGCCGATGCGAACCTCGGCCGGGACATTGCCGCCAATTGCGCCAACTGCCACGGCACCGACGGCCGCAGTCATGGCGGCATACCCGGTCTCGCCGGCCGGGACCCGGCGAGCATCATCCAGCAGATGAAGGATTTTCGCGACGGCAAACGGCCGGCGACGGTTATGCGGCAGTTCGCCACCGCCTACACGGACGCGGAAATCGCCGCCGCGGCCGCGTACTTCGCGGCGCAGAAAGCGCATTGACGAGCATCGTGGGCGCGAGCCGGCGAGTATTCCTACAGGCCGGCGCGGCTACCGTCGCCGCGCTAGCCCTCAAGGGCAGCCGCGCCGCAGCATCGGCGAAGGCGCCGCGAGTGGTCGTCGTCGGCGGCGGCTTCGCCGGCGCCACGGCGGCCAAGTACCTGCGCAAGTGGAGCAACGGCGAAATCGACGTCGCGCTGGTCGAGCGCGGCAGCGAGTTCGTGTCCTGCCCGCTTTCCAACCTCGTACTTGGCGGCAGCCGGCAAATCGCCGACCTCACGGTTCCCTACGACGGCCTCGACCGGTGGGGCGTACGCCGTGTACATGGCGAGGCACTCGAGATCGATCCGCCTCGGCGCATGCTCCGCCTGGCCGGCGGCGCGAAGCTCGCGTATGACCGGCTTATTCTTGCGCCAGGCGTCGATTTCATGTGGACGGAGATCCCCTCACTTGCGGCCCCGGAAGCCCAGCAGCGC
>Ga0210384_10009421_pt1 | contig 10074 bp, 8 predicted proteins | sample IncBWH2MmetaG_FD_160574 | JGI IMG/M metagenome (GOLD analysis project Ga0210384, IMG submission 160574) | Forest soil microbial communities from Barre Woods Harvard Forest LTER site, Petersham, Massachusetts, United States - Inc-BW-H-2-M | ecosystem: Environmental > Terrestrial > Soil >...
GCGTGCATCAACCAGCAACTTTCGCATGTATCTCCTCGAACGCACGCAATCGGACATTGCGGGCCAGGTGTCCGACAACTTCCTCGGCCGTCGGGTTATCGTGTTTTGACCAGAGGCTACGAGGACATCCCATGCAACAAGCTTCGCATCAAATCGTCTCCCGCGGCAGCGCGCTCGCATCCGCTGCCCCGGGAATCATCTTGTTGGTCGCCAGTCTGCTCGAGGTACTCGCAATGGCGCACCATCCATCGGTTGATACGTCGGACATTTCGCAGGCCGTCGCACAAATCGCGAGATTCTCCGCGGTGTCGGGCGTCGTCCATGGCGGACTGATCACGCTCATGCTGTTGATCGCATATGGTTTCGTCGATTTCACCGTGCGTCGAGGGCTCCAGCGGCCGCTGATCCGCGCGGGGGCCATCGGCTACGGATGCGGAGTCCTGGCCATGGTGGGTGCCGCGTTGGTCAGCGGGTTCATCACTACGGGTTTGGCTTCTTTGGCTCCCCATGGTACCGCCGTCGATTTGCAGATCAATCGGCAGCTCCTGTTGTTGTGCAGGGTTCTCAACCAATCTTGCGCGAATTTCGCGGTCGTTGCGATGTCGGCGGGAATCGTCGCCTGGTCGCTGGATCTCTGCAGTAATGCGGGCGCGCGCCGTGCAGTCGGCGTGTTCGGTTGTTTGGTCGGTCTGGTACCCGCGCTTGCGCTGATGTTCGGCGAGATTCATCTCGACGTACGCGGAATGACGGAAGTGGTCGTGGCGCAGGCGGCGTGGAACATAGCCGTTGCCGTCTTGATGATTCGCCGTGAGTCGATCAGCGGCCTCGACCAGACGCCGGTGTCGGCGGCTGCGTGAACGCGGTATTCGAAGCGAGAGCACCGTTTGTGCCAAAATGGACGAAATTAAAAGTCCTGAAATCTGGTCCCAAGAGGGTCGGTGAAAACTCTGCTGCGTTCCCTGTATTTCCGAGTCATTGTCGCTATTCTTTTGGGAGTGCTTCTCGGCTATCTGTACCCGGAAGCCGGCGCCAAGATGAAGCCGCTCGGCGACGGATTCATCAAGCTCATCAAGATGCTGATCGCGCCGGTGATCTTTTGCACGGTGGTGACGGGCATCGCCGGCGTCGAAGACATGAAGAAGGTCGGGAGGACCGGCGGACTCGCGCTGATCTATTTTGAGGTCATGAGCACCGTGGCGCTGATGCTGGGGTTGGCCGTGGTCAATATCCTGCGGCCGGGAAGCGGCATGAACGTCGATCCCCGCACGCTCGATACGGCTTCGGTGGCGGCGTATACCGGGCCGGGGAAATTGCAGTCGGCGACCGATTTTCTTCTCAACGTCATTCCCACGACCGTGGTCGACGCTTTCGCCAAGGGGGAGATTCTTCAGGTCCTGCTGTTTGCCGTGCTGTTCGGCTTCGCGCTGCAGCGCCTTGGACGCCGCGGCGCGCCCGTGCTCGGCTTCATCGACGCGTTGTCGCAGGCGCTGTTCGGGATCGTCGGGGTCATCATGAAAGTGGCGCCGCTGGGCGCGTTCGGCGCGATGGCCTTCACCATCGGCAGGTACGGATTCGACTCGCTGTTGTCCCTTGGTGAACTGATGGCCTGCTTCTATGCGACCTGCCTGATCTTCATCTTCGTCGCCCTCGGGCTGGTGGCGCGCCTGCACGGCTTCAGCATCTGGCAATTCGTCAAATACATCGGAGATGAATTATTCATCGTCCTGGGCACCTCGTCCTCGGAGTCGGTGCTGCCGAGAATGATCGCCAAGCTGCAGAAAATCGGCGCCGGCAATTCGGTGGTAGGGTTGGTGATACCGGCGGGCTATTCATTCAATCTCGACGGCACGTCGATCTACCTGACCATGGCGACCTTGTTCATTGCGCAGGCCACGAACACGCCGATGAATTTGCTGCAGCAGCTCACTCTGCTGGCGGTGTTGCTGCTCACGTCCAAGGGCGCGGCCGGAGTAACGGGCAGCGGCTTCATCGTGCTGGCCGCGACGCTGTCGTCCGTGGGTACGCTGCCGGTGGCGGGTCTCGCATTGATACTGGGTATCGATCGATTCATGTCGGAGGCGCGCGCGCTGACGAATGTGATCGGCAACGGCGTCGCAACCCTGGTCGTCGCGAAATGGACCGGCGACCTGGATGTCGTCACAATGCGGCAGGAGCTGGGCGGAGAACGGTTGGCGGCGCCGCCGGCTACCTCGGGGTAGCTCCGCCCGGTGCCCTTCGCCTACCCGTAGGTTTTTGATCAATCGGAAGGACCATTGATGCGTGTCAGCGACGGTTTTACGGATGCGATCGGCAATACTCCCTTGATTCGCCTGCGCCATGTCAGCGAAGAAACGGGCTGTGAGATCCTGGGAAAGGCTGAATTCATGAATCCCGGCGGTTCGGTGAAGGATCGCGCGGCGAAGTGGATCGTCTTGGACGCAGAGCGGCGCGGATTGCTGAAATCCGGCGGCACCGTGGTCGAGGGCACCGCCGGCAACACGGGGATCGGCCTCGCACACGTGTGCAATGCGCGCGGCTATCGTTGTGTGATCGTGATGCCCGACAATCAGGCGGCGGAGAAATACCAAATCATCGAGGCATTGGGGGCCCAGTTGCGCAAGGTCCCGGCCGTGCCCTACAGCAACCCGAACCAATATCAGAAGGTCGCCGGGCGCTTGGCGGAGGAGACTCCCGATTCCATTTGGGCCAATCAATTCGACAACACCGCGAATCGCGACGCTCATTTCGAATCGACCGGTCCTGAGATTTGGCGCGACACCGACGGCAAAATCGACGCGTTCTGCGCCGCCACGGGCACCGGCGGCACGCTGGCGGGCATTGCCCGCTACCTCAAGTCGAAGTCCAGCGCGGTGCGAATCGTTCTCGTCGATCCTCCCGGCAGCGCGCTGTATCACTACGTCAAGGACGGCGAATTGAAAACCGACGGCGGGTCATCGATCACCGAGGGCATCGGCACCGGCCGCGTGACCTCGAATCTCGAGGGGACCCCGATCGACGATGCGCTGCGCATTTCGGATGCGCAAACCATGCACTTCGTTTACCGGCTGTTGCGCGAAGAAGGCCTGCTGCTTGGAAGCACGTCGGGTATCAATGTGGCCGCGGCGGTGACGCTCGCGAAGCAAATGGGTCCGGGGCACACCATCGTCACGATTCTGTGCGACGGAGGAGCGAAGTATCAATCGCGCCTGTTCAACAAGGCATGGATCGCAGAGCGTGGATTCGTCGAAGCCGTCGGCTAGTTCCATGTGCGGCGGTGCAGGCATCTGAGCTGACACATGGTGCGATGCGCTGCCGGACCCTGGCCGCAATCGCGGGTCTTGCGGCGAGCCACATCGCTTTCGCCCAGCGCGCCGACGAGAACGCCGTGACCGCGGCCCAGGACGCCTTCGGCACGTCGATAGGCTTTCAGAACGTCGGTCTTTACTCGCCGAATGATGCCCGCGGCTTCAGTCCGCAGCAGGCTGGAAACTTGAGGATCGAGGGGCTGTACTTCGACCAGCAGACTTGGGTGACCGACGACTGCTTGGTTCGCGAGACCACCATGCGCGTCGGGATCGCCGCGCAGTCTTACAGCTTTCCCGCACCGACCGGTATCGCCGACTTGAGCCTGCGTACGCCCGGGGATAAAGCGCTTGCCAGCGCCGTTCTGACGCGCGGACCGTTCAACACCGCGACTGCGGACCTCGAGGCGCAGATTCCCCTAGTCGACCGTGCCCTGGGCGTCGATATCTGCGCCGGCTACCGCAAGAACTTTGAAGTAGACATCTTCCACGAGTCGCACACCGCGGTCTTCGCTACCACCTTCCGCTGGCGCCCTACGGCGAGCACCGAGATCATCCCGTTCTGGTCGTATAACGTCGGCGGGGCGCGGCGGATCGTACCTGAGGTTTACACGGACGGAACCGTCCCGATCCCGCTGTTCCGCACCCGAGACCTCGGCGCGCAAAGTTGGACAACCTGGGGGTGGCACCAGACGACCTTCGGCGCGGTCGCGAAGAGTTCACTTGAGGGTAGCTGGGAACTGGCTGCCGGCCTATTCCACTCGCTGGAACGCGATCCGCTCGGCTTTCAACCCTATATGACGTTGGCGACGGCCTACACCGCCGATTCCGTGATGGACGTAGCGCCGCCGTTCGTGGCCGAATCGACCTCCGGCGAATTGCGATTGGCCCGAGTTTTCAAGAACGGCGTCCACCAACAGCAGATCCAGTTCTCTATTCGGGGCCGCACCGTCAAGCGGGAATTCGGCGGCGATGCGATCACGGATCTTGGCACCATCGCACTGACGAGCCAAACACCGTTCGCCCAGCCCCAGCTGGCATTCTCGCCGCAAAGCCGCGATAACACGCGCCAACTGGATCTCGGCTTCACCTTCGAGGAGCGCTGGCAAGGCGTCGGCTCGTTCGCAGTCGGGATCCTGAACGACCACTACCGCCGCAACGTCGTGGTGCCGCCCGCGACCGTCGATACGAATTACGCGAGCCCCCGGCTACTGAGCTTGCGATCGGAAGTTGACCGGGGAGGCAGCCTCATTTTCTATGCCAGCTTCGTGCAGGGCCTGGAGGACTCGGCGCTGGCGCCCGTGTCAGCGGCAAACCGCAACGAGCCGCCTCCGGCAACGCGAACCCGGCAAGTCGATGCTGGAATCCGGTGGGCCCCGTCCGAGCGGCTGCAGCTCATCCTCGGAGCTTTCGACATCCATAAGCCGTATTTCAACGTGGGCGCGGACAATGTCTACGGGTTGCTTGGCCGACTTCAGCACCGAGGCCTCGAGAGTTCGCTATCGTTCAAGAACGCGGGACTCACGATGCTCGTCGGCGGCGTGCTTCTCAAGCCTCGGGTCGAGCGAATTCTCCCCGAGCCAGGGGCGACCGGAAACACACCGCTCGGACCTGTGCCGCTGACATTGACTGCCAATGTCGATTACGCGCCGGCGCGCTGGGGTCCGTGGGCGGCATCGCTGCAATGGAATCGCCTATCGTCCCGAGTGGCGACGACCGCGAATGACGACTATCTGCCGCCGCTGGCGACTCTCGGCGCGGGCGTTCGCTATCATTGGACACAGCTGGCTCACCCGTGGAGTGTCAGACTTGATGGCTTCAACTTGACCGACGCCCGCGGTCTTCATGTCTCAAACCTGGATGTGGTGCTGCCCGAACAGGGCCGGCGGTTCATGCTGACCCTCGCCATCGATCTTTAGCGCCGGCGCCCATGACTGCGTTCAAAATTGGCCGGGCTACTTTGATTCATGGCAGCTGCTTTGATTGGATGAGAGAGTGTGAACCACATTCCTTGCACGCGATAGTTACAGATCCACCCTATGGGCTCGTCGAATACACCGACAAAGAGCAGGCGAAGCTTCGCAAAGGGCGCGGCGGCGTTTGGCGGATTCCTCCCTCTTTTGACGGCCATCAACGCGCGCCCCTGCCTCGCTTCACCGTTTTGAATGACGGCGACCGCGCAGCGATGCACGACTTTTTTCTCGAATTCGGCAAACTAGCGGTGCGAACTACCGTACCGGGGGCGAACATCCTGATTGCGAGCAATCCGCTCTTGGTCCATGTCGTTGCGAATGCAATGAGCGCGGCCGGACTCGAAATTCGAGGATATCTTTCGCGTCTTGTAATGACTATGAGAGGCGGTGATCGGCCGAAGAATGCGCACGAAGAATTTTCGGACGTTAGCGTAATGCCGCGTTCGATGTTTGAGCCGTGGTTGGTTTTACGGCACCGGCTCGACGGCCGAGCTCAGGACAATTTGAGGAAGTGGGCCACCGGCGGTTTTCGCAGACCCTCCCCCGAGCGGCCTTTTGGCGATGTCATACAATCCAGCCCCACCCCGCGGCAAGAACGCGCTATTGCACCTCATCCTTCACTGAAACCCCAGGCATTTTTACGTTCCGTCGTACGGGCGGTGCTGCCGATGGGTCAAGGCGTCATCCTCGATCCGTTTGCGGGCTCGGGATCTACATTGGCGGCGGCGAATGCCATTGGTTACGAAAGCATCGGCGTCGAACGAGATCCGCAATACATAAGCATGGCGCAGAAAGCGATCTCGAAGCTCTCAGCCATCAATATCAAATAAGGCAGCGCCCTTATCGTGCCTAGGCGGTCCGCGACAGGTCGACTGCCGCCGAGGCGCCGAACCACGCCAGCGTCGAGTGCAGCGCCACGACGTCGCCTACCACCAGCAGCGCCGGCGACGATACATTCGCCTTGGATGAGGCATCGATTATGGTGGCGAGAGTGGCGGTAATGACGCGCTGGTTCGGCGTCGTGGCCTGCGCAATGATGCCGGCCGGGAGCTCGCCTAAAGCGCCGTTCTGCAAGAGTTTCTCCACGATGTGATCCAGGCGCGCCAACCCCATGTAGAACACGGCCGTGGCTCCCGGCGTCGCGAGCGCGCGCCAATCGGGTTCGGGACCCTGGCCGTGGGCGTGACCGGCGACGAAGCTCACGCTGTGCGCGAAGTCGCGATGCGTCAGCGGAATGCCGGCATAAGCGGCGGCCCCCAGGGCCGCGGTGATGCCCGGCACCACCGAGAAATTGATTTGGGCTTTCGCCAGTGCCTGCAGCTCTTCCCCGCCGCGCCCGAAGACGAAGGGATCGCCGCCTTTGAGGCGTACCACGCGCTTGCCCTGATTCGCGAGCTTGACCAGCAAGGCGTTGATTTCCTCTTGCGTGGTGCCTTCCTTGCCGGCCGCCTTGCCCACGCAGATCCGCGCCGCATCGCGCCTCGCGAGATCCAGCACTTCGGGAGCGACCAAGCGGTCGTGCAAAATCACATCGGCATCCTGCAGCGCGCGCAGCGCCTTCAGCGTCAGGAGTTCCGGATCCCCGGGACCGGCGCCCACCAACGTCACATCGCCCGCGGCACGGGGCGCGGCCCCGGTCGTCGCCAGGAGCTGCTGCGCGATGCGCTCCGCGCCCTGGGCGTCGCCCAGGGCGAAGCGCTGCGCCGCCGGCCCGTCGACGATCGTCTCGAAGAAACGCCGCCGCTCCTCGGTGCCGCGCAGTTTCCGGCGCGAGGCACTGCGCAGTGCCTTGAGCCACAACGCCAATTCACCGATTCTTCGGGGAATCAGCGCTTCAAGCCGTTCGCGCAGGCGGCGCGCCAATACCGGCGATGTGCCGCCGGTCGAGACCGCCACCAGCACGGGATCGCGATCGATGATTGCCGGCACGATGAAGCGCGACGCTTCGGGATCGTCGACCACATTGACGGGAATATTGCGCGACTCGCTCAAGTTGGCGATCCATCGATTCACGGCGCGGCGCGAGGTGGCGACGATGACCAAGCGCACGCCGTCCAAATCCGCAGGGATGAACTCCCGGACGGCGAGTTGCAGCTTCCCCGAGGCGGCGCGCGCGATGAGTTCCGGTGCGACGTCGGGAGCCACCACGGTGATCAATGCAGAAGTTCGCTCCAGCAGCGAGATTTTGCGCAGCGCCACATCGCCGCCGCCGACGACGAGCACTTTTTGTCCGGTGAGATCGAAAAAGACCGGAAAATAATTCACACCGTCAATCCTCGGCGCAACGTTCTACGCGCCTCGTTACTGCTTGCTATGCGGCCCGTTACTACTTAGGCGCGCGCACTGCAGCCAACGCTGCTGCCGGCTGGCGGCGCGGATGCAGCCCGCACTCGCGTGAATCGCTGCGTTCCCACCACCAGCGCCCCGAGCGTTCGTCTTCACCGGGCTGCACCGCCCGCGTGCACGGCGCGCAACCGATGCTGGGAAACCCCCGGTCATGCAGGGCGTTGTAGGGCAGCCGCTTCTTGCGAATGTACTCCCAGATCTCATTTTCCGACCACTCGAGCAGCGGACTCACCTTGTAGAGGCCGTATTCGCCGTCCCATTCGACCGGTGAGGCCAGCGCGCGGCTGGCTGATTGCCCGCGCCGGATGCCGGTCACCCAGGCGCTGCGCCCGGCGATGGCCCGGCGGAACGGCTCCACCTTGCGAACGACGCAGCACCCGCGACGCTGCTCGAGACCGTCCCGGAACCCGTTGATGCCGTTCTCGCCGACCCAGCGTTCCAAGTCGGAGCCCTTGGGATAGTAGATGGTCAAGGCCCGCCCGTAGCGCTGCTGTACTCGCTCGATGAGGTCGTAGGTTTCAGGGTAGAGGCGCCCGGTATCGATGCTGAAGATGTCGATTTCCGGCACCGACCCCCAGATGAGATCGGTGAGGACGATGGATTCAGACCCTAAGCTATTGGCATAACACACGTTTTTGTATTCCGCGACTGCACTGCGGAGTTGTGAAATGCTGTCTTCTGCGCGCTCGCGCAGGGCCTTTGAGAGCTCGAACAAGGGGGGTCTCGCTGGTTCGCTACAATATCAGACGGAAAACTATAGGGCGGACCGTGCCTTAGCGAAACGAATTAGAGCGCATGAGGACATGCGTTTTGGTGATGGCGGCGGGCGCCGCTTCCTGCGCGCAGACCGTTTTAAACTTATATCCTATGCGCCGAACACCAATCAACGATAAGGCCGGCCGGCGATGAAGTTCCAGCAATTGCGCTATCTGGTGGCGGTCCACGAAAACGGCCTGAACATAACCGCGGCTGCGCGACAGCTGCATACCTCGCAGCCTGGAGTCAGCCGGCAGCTCAAGCTTCTGGAGGAGGAACTGGGCTTTCAGCTGTTCGAGCGCGAGGGCCGTGCGCTGACCCGGACCACTGACGCCGGCGAGGAAATCATTTCGCGCGCCGCCAGCATCTTGCGCGAGATGCAGAATATCCGCCGCACCTCCGCGGAACTGCGCAAGTCCGACGGCGGAACTCTGTCCATCGCCACCACGCATACCCAGGCGCGCTATGTGCTGCCGCCGGTGATTCGCACCTTTCGGCTCAAATATCCGAAGGTACGCCTGCATCTGCATCAGGGCACGTCGGAGCAAATTGCTGAAATGGTCGCGCGCGATCGCGTCGATTTCGCCATAGCCACGGGTTCGGAGGAGCAATTTCCGCATCTGGTGCGTCTGCCGGTGTATCGCTGGCACCGAGCGGTGGTCGTACCGCGCGGCCACCCGCTGGCGTCGGCCGGCAAACTAACGCTGAAGAAATTGGCTGAGTATCCTATCGTTACCTATGTTTTCAGCATTTCCGGCCGATCCTCGCTGCCGGCGCTGTTCGAAACAGCCGGTTTGTCGCTCGACGTGGCGTTGACGGCGCGCGACTCGGACGTCATCAAGACCTATGTGCGCATCGGCCTAGGGGTGGGTATTTTGGCCCGGCTGGCCATCGATCCCACCACCGACGCAGATCTGGTCGTACTCGACGCCGCCCACTTGTTCGAGGGCCATACGACTTGGATCGGGTTCCGCCGCAGCGCGCTCCTGCGCGCCTATATGTATGAGTTCATCGAGCTGCTGGCGCCCCACCTGCCTCGCAAATTGGTGCGCGAAACCGAGAAGTTGGAGACTCAGGAGGAGGTGGACCGCATTTTGGGCGATCTGCACATTCCGCTCCGCGACATGCCGTAAGCGCATATGCAGATATCGGGATAGTAGTTCCGGGGCAGAGCGCCAGCCGTTAGCCTTCTTGTTTCGCTGATCGAGTGTGTTTCGCTGATCGAATGCGCTTCCGGGTGGTAGTCAATGATCGAGGGCAACGGCAGGCGCGTCGGACGCGAGTATTTCTGGTTCGCGCTGGCGCTCATCGTCATATTGATGGGCTCGGCGGCGCACGCGGCGAGCTCCACGCTGCTGAATGTCTCGTACGATCCGACTCGCGAGCTGTACGAGGACTACAACAAGGCGTTCGCGGCGTACTGGAAGAGCAAGACCGGCGACGCCGTGAGGGTCAACCAGAGCCATGGCGGATCGGGCAAGCAGGCGCGCTCGGTGATCGAGGGACTCGAGGCCGATGTGGTGACGCTGGCATTGGCCTATGACATCGACGCCCTGGCGGCCCAGGGTGGTCTGATCCCGGCGAACTGGCAGTCGCGGTTGCCGGACAACAGCACGCCCTATACCTCGACCATCGTCTTTCTGGTGCGCAAAGGCAATCCGAAGAATATTCATGATTGGGCCGATTTGGTGCGGCCG
>Ga0210384_10009422_pt1 | contig 10073 bp, 13 predicted proteins | sample IncBWH2MmetaG_FD_160574 | JGI IMG/M metagenome (GOLD analysis project Ga0210384, IMG submission 160574) | Forest soil microbial communities from Barre Woods Harvard Forest LTER site, Petersham, Massachusetts, United States - Inc-BW-H-2-M | ecosystem: Environmental > Terrestrial > Soil >...
TAGATGATATCGGCTCCGGCACGCCTACTTGGCCACCGATACGCGGTACACCACTTGCGCACCGTCGTCGGAAACAAGCAGCGAACCGTCCGGCGCGACCGTCACGCCCACGGGCCGGCCGTTCACGTTGCCCTTCGCCGGGTCTGGTACCAACCCCGTCAAGAATGGTTGAGGGTCGCCCGAAGGCTGGCCATTTTTAAATGGAATAAACACGACCTGATAGCCTGCGCGCGTCGAGCGGTTCCACGAGCCATGCTCGGCCAAAAATACTCCGCCCTGGTAGCTGGCAGGAAATTGCTTCCCGGTATAAAACGCAAACTGCAACGGCGCGCGGTGAGCACCGAGGAGCACGTCGGGAACAATAGTCTTTGCGACCAGTTCGGGCTTTTGCGGGTTCACGCGCGGATCCACATTGTCGCCGATGTAGCTGTAGGGCCAGCCGTAGAAGCCGCTGTCTTTCACCGACGTAAAATAGTCTGGTGGCAGATCGTCGCCGAGTCCGTCGCGCTCGTTGACACTGGTCCAGAGCTGCCCAGTGGTGGGTTCCAGCGCGAGTCCCACCGGATTGCGCAAGCCGGTGGCGTACAGCCGGGCGTTCTTTCCGTCCGGGTCGCAGATGGTAATGGCGGCGCGGCGAGAATCGCTTTCGATGTCCACGTTCGATTTGGACCCGACGCTGACGAAAAGGTGTTTGCCGTCGGCACTGAACATCAGCGCGCGCGTGGAGTGGCCCCCGCGAGGAAGGTCCATCAATTTCTCGGCGTCGCCCAACCGCTTTGACGTTTTCGGGTCGAACTTGTATCGCAAAACGGCGTCGGTGTCGCCAACGTAGATGTAGTCATCGTGAAACACGATTCCGAACGGTTCGTCCAGCCCGCTGAGAAAGCTCTCCCGCTGCCGCGCTCCGCCAGTGTGTTGCGGATCGCGAAGGATGTAGATCGCTCCACCGTGCGTATCGGCTAGGAAAATGTCGCCGTTGGGCGCCACCGTGAGCCAGCGAGGCTCCTTGAAGTCCGACGCAAAAATATTTATCTGAAAGCCGGCTGGAACGGTCGGGAGAAAACCCTTAGGCGGCATGGACTCTTCGGGTGGATTCCCGGCAGACTTGGTCGCAAACGGGGCGGGCAGTTGTGGTTTGTTTCCGTGGGTCACTTGAGCAGACAGCATCGCGGGAAGAACGAGCAGGGCTCCAAACGCGGCGATGCGTCGAATAAACGCGGACATGGCATTCTCCTCGAAAGCGGCATGAAGAAACACCACTAGGATGCCTCAATGCGGCACTCGATTCTACTCCCGCCCTCGGGAGGCCGCCTGTCTGCCAGGATCGTTAGGAAACACTCTTCAAAACGAACTGGCCCTGCCAGTATCTGAATGATTACACGCTGTATCGGATTAACGCGCAGCTGCGTACCCTAACAAGGATCACCTTCGGTCGGGCCGGAGATTTCATCCGGCGAATAAAAGTGAGGAACGATGAAAATTGTCGCGAGTTTCGTGTGTCTGCCCTTTCTTCTGGCCGTGACTACCGTCGCGTCCGCCAACGCCGCCACTAAACCATTCACGATCGACATCAAGAACGCCCAGGGGCAGAGTGTTGGCACCGCCACGCTCTCGGAAGCGCCTCACGGCGTGAAGATCAAGCTCGATATCAAGAACCTTCCGCCGGGCGAGCATTCCCTCCACATCCACCAGTTCGCCAAGTGCGAAGGACCCGACTTCAAGTCTGCCGGACCCCACTTCAACCCCAGCGGGGCCGAGCACGGCGACCACGCCGACCACACGGGACTTCCAGCAGGCGACATCCCGGATTTTTCGCTGATCGTGGCCGCTGACGGTACAGCACATGCCAGCGTCGTGGCCCCCAACGTCACACTCGGAAGCGACGACCATTCGGTGTTCAGCAATGGAGGAACCGCCATGGTCATCCACGCGGTCGCCTCGGGCGCTTCCAGCACCGCGCCGCCGCGGATCGCCTGCGCGGTGATCGCGAAGCCGGAATAACGTACCGCCGAATCCCGGGGTGCGCACTCGCGCGCCCCGCCGCAACCTGACAAGGGCCGCGACGCAAACTCGTGTTTTTTTCTTCCGCCGCCACTCCTTGGTAACCGCGGTGTTGGAGAGTGCATCCAACGAATCGTTCCTGACGTACCCTTTACTGCGGACGCCCATTGGAGATTCCCCATGCGCAGCCCATTCATCGGCAGAGGCATCGCGATCGCTCTAATTGTTGCGTTTGTGGCATGGACCGCGGTGCGCTCTATCGGAGCGCGATCTGTTGAACCGAAATTCCCCTTTCCCAAGCCCGCCGCAGATGAGCCGCGCGCAAGCGCAAAGGGTGAAGAGAAGGTGGTTCTTGCCGGCGGATGCTTTTGGGGAGTGCAGGCGGTGCTCGAACACCTGAAGGGAGTGACCTCCGCGGTCGCAGGTTACGCGGGAGGTCACGTCGAGTCACCCGGCTACGAGATGGTGAGCTCCGGGCTGACGGGTCACGCCGAGTCCGTCAGCGTCACATTTGATCCGTCGCAAATCTCGTTCGGGCAAATCTTGATGGTCTATTTTTCCGTAGCCCACGATCCCACGCAGCTCAATCGCCAGGGACCCGATAGCGGTTCGCAGTACCGTTCCGCGATTTTCTACACCAGCGAAGAACAAAAGCATATCGCCACGGCCTACGTCGAGCAGTTGAATGCGGCGAAATCTTACCCGGGTAAAATCGTCACGCAGATTGCGCCGTTTACTGCCTTTTATCGCGCTGAGGAATATCACCAAGACTACCTGAAGAGCCACACGGACCAGCCTTATATCCTGCACTACGATCTGCCCAAGCTGGACCATTTGAAAAAAGAGTTCCCTGAACTCTATCGCGAGAACTAAGAAGTCAAACGCTTGCAACCACTGTAGCGCACGGCGGAGTCCGCAGAACCCTGCGGTTTCTTTCTCACCTTCTGCCGCAATGGCTTACTCCCGATCCGGACGCTCGGTAACCGGCTTGCCCGCAGCGCCCGGCAAACGTGCCTTCGCCCCTCCCGCAGCTTCGCCTTGCAGCAACCTATCGACGCTTGCGTACGCATACAGAGTGGGGGCGTGATTCTGCATCAGCCCACCGGTATCTGCCGTCGGGCCGTAATTGCTGTGCAGATCCCTGCCCAGCATGCGCAGAATCGCCATTTGCTGACCGCGATGGTGCGAAGTGTGCGTCAAGCGTCGGGTCATGACCCAGCTGCGCGAACGCTGTACATCAAAGAAGGTGGTCTCGCCCTCCCACCAACTCTCCTGTTTGGCTCGAAACAATTCGAGACGCTTTTCGCTGTCCTCCGCGTACCGTTTGATAAATTCCAGCCGCGTCTCCTGCGCTGGCAGGGGAGGCGCAGCCACGTCGATGCCCAGCATGGTGCGGCACCAAAAGTCCTCGCTCACGCACTGATGCACCATCTGCTCGTGGACGCTCCGGCCGCGCGGATCGCCTTGGCGCGGACGCACCGGCAGGTCCTCGTCGCGGAATTCGCTCCACACACTAAGCACCTTCACCCGTTCGGTTTCGTAGGTCTCAACAAGAAAGTCGTATCTCATGGCAGGTTCTGTTTGAAGGAATCTTGCGTGTCAATTTTGTCGCCGTTTTGCTGCCTGGTCAACGTCAGGCTACCAGGGCGGGACTCGCGAATCGCTCATTTTTAACAATTGTCCGGTTGACTTCTTTGGCCTCGCGGGAGTATCTACGAGTTTGCGCGTGACCCTGAACCGCCTCCAGTGACGGCTGGTTCATTCCCGACCCGCGTTTCCAATCTCAAGGAGGTATTTATGCCGAATGCAGTGCGCCCCATCCCCGAAGGCTATCATTCGATCACACCGCAACTCACATGCCGTGACGCTGCCCGCGCCATCGATTTCTACAAGAATGTCTTTGGCGCCCAGGAAATCATGCGCATGCCGGGACCCGGCGGCAAAGTAATGCACGCCGAACTCCAACTCGGCGATTCCAGGTTTATGCTGAACGACGAAATGCCGGGTATGTCGGTGGCGCCGACTCCGTCCGCGATGCAGCCTAGCTCTTTGTTCGTCTACACAGAAGACGTCGATTCCCTATACAAGCGGGCCGTGAAGGCTGGCTCGCGCGAAGACATGGCTCCATCCAACATGTTCTGGGGAGATCGGTTCGGCAAATTCACCGACCCCTTTGGTCATCAATGGGGTGTGGCAACGCACGTGGAAGACGTGGCGCCCGAGGAAATGAAACGCCGCTCGGAGGAAATGACCAAGGAGATGGCCAAAGCCGCTACTCATTCCAACTAGCTTCCCGTACCGTTATCAGGACGACGCTCCGATCTGGATACTTCCTAAGGAGCGTCGTTTTTTTTTGTGCCCGCAACCAATCGCTGCCCTTGGGGTTAGACCTAGTGCAAGGCCCTAGTCGCACCGCTTGTTACCGAACACGCAGGCAGATAGTGTTTTTTACGCCGTGGGCGCCTAACCCGCGAGGGATGACGGAGGAAACGTGTTGAAAAAAACCATACGATCGACCATCGGGCTTTTGTTTGTCCTGGCATTCAGCGCCTCACTGTACGCGCAGGAAGGGCGCTGGGATTATCTCGGCAATGCGCATGTGGACGGGGCTCAGGATCATGACAATATCCACGTGGGGCAGCACGACGGCAGGTTCCGCGCCATTCAGTTGCGGGTCAGTGGCGGCGGGATTTATTTCGAACGCGTGGTCGTGCACTTCGGCAATGGCACCCAGGAAGAATTGATCATTCGCGATCACATTCCTTCCGGCGGATCAACCGGGGCGATTGATCTACCCGGCGACCGGCGGGTCATCGAGAGCGTTGAGCTTTGGTACGGCAAGGACAAGTGGGAGCATCGTCCCAAGGTCAGCCTCTACGGCATTCGCTGAGTCTTAGCTTCCCGCATCGCTTCAAGTCCCCCATACCCTGGAAACAACGCGGCCCCGTCCTCTCACGAACAAGCGGGGCCGTTATCTTTTCCATCACTCGCCGGTTCGATTCGAAAGGTATAGCAACCAGCCGTCGTGCTATTCACTTGGATGTAATCGACCTCGGGTTGGGCAAACAGGTGTTCGATGACCGGCTCGAACCGTCCATCCGCCACATGCTCCTGGGTGATTAGCCGCCGCCCTCTCGCGTACGCCTCGAGCGTTCGTGGGCTCCCGCGAAGTTCCTCCGGAAAGCCGGCATCGCCGGCGTATCGCGGACAATCCTCGGCATGGATATACACCGGACCTGGCTGCGGCAGCGACTCAACGCCCGCGAAACGATCATAGGTAAATAGAATTCTACGATCCACGCCAGGAGCAAAGGTCCGCAGACAGTGCCGGCACGGCGCGTCGTCGCTCGCCAGTTCAGAATGCGCCGGGAATCCGTAAACGGGTGCGCGCATCGTCGTGCGAACCGAATCTGCAATCTCTGTTGGAATTGCCACCACGCGAATCGCTCTCATATTTTGTCCCCTCCGCTGCTTGAGTCTACAGCCGGCTGCTCTGTAGCAAAGCAATTGTGAGCCGGGAGACAGATTGGTTCTATCCGCTTTGCGAATGCAAACTCGCCTTTCAAAACCAACCATTTCCCGCAGTTGGGCTAAATCAAAGTCGAAACCCTGTGGAACCAACCTGCTTTCCTCGACTACGTCGACCGCTGGATGACCGAAGACGATCCGCAGGCCGTAGCCGAGATCAAAGCCCTCAGCGGGTTCGACTACAGCGCCGATTGGGAACACCAGGGTCAACCGCGATTTTGGCTGCAAGAACAATTCCTCAGTACTCCTTCATCGACGACATGTGGAAAGCCTACCGCTAGCATTCCGTGCGCGAACTTTTCGCTGGATTTCCGTCCCGGGCGAACTATTGACGTCGGGACGTAGTTTCTGCTTTTCTACACTCAATGATCCATCGATCGCACATTCCGGGCCCGCCACTTTGCGAATTTGTCGAGCTCATGTGGTTCGGCGACGACTACATCGTGCCGCACGCACTGGAACGCGTGTTGCCGACAGGAGAGATGTCGCTGATCATCAATTTATACGAAGACCGTACGTGCGTTTACGATTCGCAGGATCATAGTAAATACAAAACCCACAACGGCGGGATTCTTGTGGGCGCATATTCGCAGTTCACGGTTATTGATACCGCCGAGCAGCGTTCCACGGTAGGCGCCGTCTTCAAGCCGGGTGGCGCATTTCCCTTCTTCAAGCTGCCCGCCGGTGAGTTGCAAGATACCGACGTTGCACTCGATACGTTGTGGGGCGCCGAAGCCAGGCTACTCCGCGAGCAATTACTGGAGGCCAAGACGCCGGAGGCCAAGTTTGCCGCTTTCGAGGGTGCTCTCCTGAAAAGAATGACCGCAGCGTCTGACCCGCCTCATCCTGCCGTGCGTTTCGCCGTCGGCAATTTTCGGCGAGCGCCAAATCGAGCGATCTCTACGGTGACCGATCAGATTGGCTTGAGCGAAAGGCGTTTCATTCAGTTGTTCGCCCAGCAAGTGGGATTGACGCCAAAGCTTTACTGCCGAGTGCAGCGCTTCCAGAGAGTATTGCGGCACATAGCGCGCTACAATGACTGCATAGATTGGACGGAAATCGCCCTGACGTGTGGCTATTTTGACCAAGCCCACTTCATCCACGACTTTCGGGCCTTCTCGGGTATCAATCCTTCCTCCTACGTAACGAATAAGACGCAATTTCAGAACCACGTCGCCTTGTAATCGCAGCACTCCGAGTCCACGAGCCTCCGCCGCGCGATGCGAGCTTTCTATTTTTGCGGTACATTGCTCGCTCACGATCGAACGAGCGGGCCGAGAGCATGGGCAAAGTCAGCGCAGGGCTTCTGATGTATCGCAAGCGAAACCAGAAATTGGAGGTCCTGCTGGTGCACTTAGGCGGGCCGTTCTGGGCGAAGAAAGACTCCGGCGCATGGTTCGTACCTAAAGGTGAAGTCAATCCCAGCGAAGACGAGCTCGCCGCTGCCAAGCGCGAATTTGCGGAAGAGACCGGGCTAACCGCCGCCGGCGAACTCCTCCCGCTTGGCAGCGTCAAGCACAAGAGCGGCAAGAAAGTTTCCGCTTGGGCCTTTGAAGGCGACTGCGACCCAACCGTGCTGCGCAGCAACACCTTTCAAATGGAATGGCCGCCGCGATCCGGCAAGATCCGCGAATTCCCAGAAATCGATCGCGCCGCATTTTTCACGCCGGACACCGCTCGCGAAAAAATGCATCCGACGGAGTTTGAGTTCGTTACCCGTTTGACCAAGGTTGTTTCCGGCGGGTAACTGCGTCAGCTTCCCGCCCTGCCTAGCCTGGTCATCCCAAGCGAAGGACCTCCGCCTGAACATCAGAAACCCACGCCAGGGGAGGCCGCCAATTTGGTCCTTGTCAACGACAGTGCACGTGGCCTCTATGTGCACAGGCGCAGCGGACGGTTCTAGCCGACGCCCGCGCGCGTAAATGGAGAACCATCACATGAACGAAACACCGCAGCAGTACACACAGCGCATCCTGGGCCACGTCAAAGGTAAAGACGCTGTGAAGGTCCAGGCTACGACGCCGAAAAAGCTCGCCAAGCTGATTAGGAACGTATCGCCGTCAAAATTGCGCAAGCGTCCCGCGCCAAACCAGTGGTCCGTAACAGAGATCCTGGCACACCTCGGTGATGCCGAGATTGTTACCGCATGGCGAATCCGTTCGATCCTCGGCGCTCCGGGAACACCGATCCAGGCTTACGACCAGGACGCTTGGGTCGCCGCGGGACGATACAGCGAGCGCAATCCCCGCCAGTGTCTGGAGGTATTTCGCGCGGTGCGCGACGCAAACCTGATGGTCCTCAAATCGCTGAAGCCGGAACAATGGAAGCATCACGGCATGCACGCCGAGCGTGGCCAGGAAACCATCGAGCGCATCCTGCACATGATGGCTGGCCATGACCTCAACCACTTGCAGCAAATTGAGCGGATTCTCGCTCCGAAGAACGCGCGGCCCGCGTCTCGCAGTTAAGTTCGCGATGGCAGTCGGTTACCGCTTCGTTCGCAGACAGCGAATCACCAAGGTGCCATTAAGTCATTATTTTGCAATTACTTCCGGACTCTAAAAAACGGGTTGTACGGCGTTGGCGGTCTGTAATTCGACAGGAGCAGGAACCCGCGTGCGGTGGGGTAAGCGTGCCCGCTTCCTGGCTGTTGGATGCCGCTCGCAAGACCATGCGCAATTTCATCGGGAAACCATGGACTCGGACGCAGGCCGCATACTATTTTGTGCCCATGAGACTCTACTTGGTCGTCTGTTGTATCGCCGGGACGGTCATTCCCTATTGGTTCGCTCTGCCTTTTTTCCTGACCCACGGGCCGAATTTTCGATTGCTCCTGGAACAGATCTTCGCGACGCCGATCTCCAGCTTTTTCGCGGCGGACCTGATTCTGTCGTCAGTGATGTTTCTAGCCTGGTCCCGTCGCGAGGCCCGCGACAAGAAAATCGAAGGATGGTGGCTCGTGCTTGTGTCCAACTTGGTCGTCGGCCTGTCCCTCGCGCTGCCGTTATATCTGCTCAAGCGACTGGATGCGCTGAAAGCGTAGATCCGATGGAACCAGAGTGCGCGCGTTAGGAATGCGCGGGCGATCGCCCGTTCAGCGCAGCCTTCTCCGTTTGGTGTCTCGCACGTAAGTTTGTGTTACAGTGCCGTCGAAGTACATGGAGGTTCGCATGTCGGCAACAGGTGTGGTAGTGCGCGAAAGTGAACAGCCGGGCGCAGCAACCCTCATGCATCGCTGGTTCGACGACATCTGGAACAAGGGCAAGATCGAGAGCGTCGACGATCTTTTGGCCGAAGACGCGGTCATGTGGGGCATAGGACGGCCGGACCAATCTTCCCGAGGGGGCGACCAGTTCAAGGAGTTTTATCATCGGCAGCGAAGCGCCACTCCCGACGTCAAAATTCGCCTGGAGCAAGTGGTCCAGGAGGGCGACACCGCATTTGCCCGCTGGACGGCCACCATGACGCATACCGGCGAGGGACTTGGAATACCTCCGACGAACAAAACTATCAAGCTCAGCGGGATGAGCGCCTGCCGCGCACGCGATGGCAAAATTGTCGAAGGCTGGAATATCTGGGATCAAATCGGCCTCGCGCGCCAACTGGCACTTCTGGATGGACCTGCCGCTGAAATGTTTCCTTGAAGCGCTCCGGGCTCCGGCCCGCCTTGGTAGCGCCGGTTTGCCCTGAGCCTCGAAGGGCGCCTGCCGGCGACTCTGCGGTTACCGGGCTAGTCTCTTCTACGCAAACCAGCTCGATCCGGCTCAATTACTCGACCGGCGGCCAACGAATGGCGCAGCCAGGCATAAATCGAATAGGCGCTGCCAGCGGCGGCAACAACGAGCATGGCGAAGGCAACAACCTTAAATGCGGGCGACTGGGCGAACGAAACAATCCAGTGCCCATAATAAATTGCCAGGACGCCTTCAATTGTAAATCGCAACAGCCGTCCCGCAGCGATGAACGCGAGGGCCTTGTTCAAGGGGACTTTTAACGCGCCGGCGGCCGCCACAAACACCGTGAATGGAAATGGAGGCGGCATCAAGCTGCCTACGGTCAATGCCCATCCAGCGTTTTCTTTCATTTGTTTCTCGACATATTTCCAGGTGCGTCCTTTGCGTCCCTTCGCCAGGTGGTCCCCACCCTTCCGCGAGAGCCAAAGCGTCAGCAAAACGCCCTGCACCGAGCCAAGCGTTGCGGCAGCCACGTACAGCGGCACGCGATTGTGGTGACGCGCCGCCAGACCAAGCAACAGGAAATCGTTGCCCAACGGCAACATCAAAAACGAGGAGTCAAGGACACCCACGGCGAGCAACCCAAGCGAGCCGGCTCGATACGCCAAACGAAACAGATGTCGAAGAAAAGCGTCCAAGAAGTCCTAGTTGTTTGGCACAGACCACATGCGCCAATGACGTCAGTTCCAGAGCGAGCCCATTCTTACATGGTTACGTCAGCATTCGGGCCACCGTCAAACTAGGAACCGCGGCCGAGCGGAGGAAATGTACCGAATCGTACGCCGGAAGCGGAACTAAGCAGGGTTGAAA
>Ga0210384_10009424_pt1 | contig 10072 bp, 10 predicted proteins | sample IncBWH2MmetaG_FD_160574 | JGI IMG/M metagenome (GOLD analysis project Ga0210384, IMG submission 160574) | Forest soil microbial communities from Barre Woods Harvard Forest LTER site, Petersham, Massachusetts, United States - Inc-BW-H-2-M | ecosystem: Environmental > Terrestrial > Soil >...
TAGCCATACGGGCACGCCGGTTCGGAGCCGATGTTGATCGAGACCTGCGCGGGCGCAGAGCTCGGAATGCTGGTCAGAGCGGCGAGCAGAATAGGGAGGGCAAGAACTTGTGAATAACGCATGTGTGTCTCCTCATTTCGAGAAAAGCAAACCAGCTGCCAAAGTTGTAAATACACGGAAAGACTTCCATCGAACGCAAGGGAAAGGGCAACCGCAGAGAAACCTTGTCTCGGCGTGACCGCTGGCGGACGGGTGTCGAACGAGGGACGCGGAATTCAGAAGGAGTGCAAGATTCTCGCAACCGGATTGCGGTTGCAGCATTCCTATCTTTTCCTACACTCAATCACTTGCCACGTTCTTTTCTTCCGTTCAAGTTTGGCATTCGTAATGCACATGCCTGGTTGTCGGGGTGGCATTCCTGTCGGAATGGCAAGCCCAGGCACACACAAAAACTCTTGGAGAAAACAGAATGAACACTTTAAAGAAATTGATTGTGACCATGGGATTGCTATCGGTCCTGTGCGTTATCCCTACGATGGCGCAGATCGCGAATAGTGTGACGTTTGACGCACCCTCCCCGTTTTACGCGGGGAACGCGAAGATGCCTGCAGGAAGTTATCGGCTGACTCAGCCGGATGCAGACAATAACCTTTTGTTACTCGAAACCGACAACGGCTCGCATGCCGTATTCGTGGAGTATGAAGTCGTAACCTCCAACACCCCGCATACTCAGAGCGACGTCACTTTCAACAAGTACGGCAACGTTGAGTTCTTGAGCGCCATTTGGGTCGAAGGACGAAAGTCCGAGATGCAGATCCTGCCGTCGAAATTTGAACAAAATACGGCCCAAGCTACGGCCGCAGAAAAACACTCGCTGTCAGCCAAGAGTGCGGGCCAACCGTAATGAATGATACGTCCTGCGGACGCTTCAAAGAACTAAAGGAGAAACCATGAAGCTACAAAACAAAATGCTTGTTTCGATCGCAACCTTCTTTGTATTCATCGCTGCGTCATTCGCCCAGCAGGTGAAGACCGACTACGATCACAGCGCAAATTTCGGGCAATACAAGACCTACTCTTGGGAGAAGGTCCAAACGAAAGATCCGCTGATGGTTGACCGCATTAAGGACGCGGTGAATTCGGCTCTAACAGCCAAAGGCTTGACCCAGGTCGACTCGGGTGGCGATATCTCTATCGTGGCGATGGAGATCACGAAGAATCAGCAAACTCTCAACACCTTCTACGACGGCTTTGGAGGGGGTTGGCGTTGGGGAGGATTCGGTGGATTCGGAGACGCAACCACGACGACTGAAACCTATCAGGTCGGGACCCTGGTCGTCGATCTATTCGACGCCAAGGCCAAGAACTTAATCTGGCGGGGCTCTTCCAGTGACACGCTTTCCACAAACCCAGATAAGAATACGAAGAATCTCGACAAGGGCGTGCAAAAGATGTTCGCACATTTCCCTCCGGAGCCGAAAAAGTAACGCAAGTGGAGTCCTTAGGACGGTCGATACGAACAACCATCCTCAGGTGCGTGTGCGCAACTGAAGAGTAGGCTGTTCGTCAAGGCCGTCACTTTAGTTTCGAAGAACGCGACGTGAGTCGCTCGAATATCGCTCACAAGGAGAAACGATATGAAGAAACTAATTATGTATCTGACGAGCATTTTGTTCGTGGCTCTGCCAGTTCTTTCCGCGCCAGCCTTAGCGGCTGATCACGAAAAGGATGAGGATCGGCTAAAGAATAGCGGCATCGTGCTGAAGGAGATTCTAGATGTGCCCGACGACATCCCTCAGGACTTGCTCGACAAAGCCGACTGTGTGGTCGTCTTCCCGTCTGTCTTGAAAGCGGCTTTCATTGTTGGCGGAAGTTATGGCCGGGGAGCGATGTCCTGTCGCCAAGGCCAAGATTTCAGGGGCCGCTGGGGTGCACCCACCATGATGGCTCTAGAGGGCGGCAGCTTTGGCTTCCAAATCGGCGGTGAGGCAACGGATTTTGTCCTCCTGATAATGAATGAGCGCGGCGCGAGCGGAATTCTCAGCAGCAAGGTGAAACTTGGAGCGGATGCTTCGGTTGCCGCTGGCCCGGTCGGCCGTGACCTCTCGGCGGAGACCGACGCTACGTTGCGGGCGGACATCTTGAGCTACTCCCGTGCCCGAGGTGCATTCGCGGGTATCGCACTCGAGGGATCAACCATTCGTCCTGATGGTGGCGCCAACGAGCAGATTTATGGGCATAAGATTCCTGCAAAGCAGATCGTGCGGTCCGGGAAAGTCGCCATCCCACCATCTGCCCAAAAACTCATTTTGACACTGGACGCCAGGACCCCAAACCGTAAGTCATAACGCGGGCGAAACTGGCCTCACGAGAAACAATACTTGCATCGCTGGAGCCTTTACCTCTAACTGTTCGCGCAGTTCGGATTCCGGAGTTTCGTATATCACGTGCAGAGTCGCGCCTTCGGCCTGCAGATCCCCTTAAACGAGATGGGCGCGTTCGATCTCTGGGCATGGCAGCTTTGGTGGTTGGTCGGTCTGTGGTCGGGCGTGCGTTGGGCCAAAGGCGACTTCCGTCTCAACTGGGCGAGGCGCATGACGATCCCGGCAGCGATAGTGGCAGTTTTTTTCCTGGTATTGCGCTACGCGCAAGTAGACGGGGTAGTCACATTCGGGAAGTCCGGCTTGTTGCTCGATAAGTGGGATTTTGGAGTCGGACGAATAATCAATTTCACCGCCGTCTCAATCTTGGCGATCAGGTTTCAATCGGTCTTGAGGTTCTTAGCAATCAGGCCGCTGGTGATGCTGGGCCAGTCCTCGCTGCCGGTTTTCTGCGTGCACCTGTTGTGTGTCTTCTTCGCGCTCACCATTATGGGGAACGATCCCATCCTACGACACTGGAAAGGAATCGTCGTCATCCTGACAAGCTTGTCGGCTCTGCTTCTCACCGCCAAAATTGCCACCAACCGACGGGCAAACGCCGCGAGAAATCGAGCTGTGGCCCAGGAGCGTCCGGCTACACGCCCGAGCGGTTACGAACCGGGGCTCGCCACGGATAAGGTGGTTTGAGCGGCTGTTGAAGATCTGACGACACAACCGGACCACTAGCTCATCGGACAACGTTCAATCGCAGGCAGGGTTTTCCTCAGAAAGGATCCGGTTTGCAAAGTCACGGCAGACGCGGGTGTCGAAAGATGGACGCAAGCTGTCGGTCAATCCTGGAATTGCGATCATTGCCTTCCTGTCTTTTCCTGCAATCAATCACTTGGACGATCTTGCTCTGCTCGACTTTGGCATACGCGCTGCATGTTCTTGTCAGGTATGGCACGCACCCACACAAACTCGGTAGTACTGACTTGAGTCGAACAACTCCACTCAATGCCCCGAATCGCCATAGACCCGTCGCCATTACAGGTCTCCGCCAAGTTTTTCGTAATGCTTGGGCCATGAGTTACCCATACTGGCTTTCGGAGGAGCGCTGGTCCGCGCGGGGACTTCTGCTTGCCGTCATCGCTCTCAACCTCGGGATCGTCTATATCAATGTCCTTCTCAATAAGTGGAATAACACGTTCTATGACGCGCTGCAGGCCAGGAGTTACACAATCTTTCTCCACCAACTGATTCGTTTCTCCTGGCTAGCCGGCGTTTTCATTGTTTTCGCCGTCTATCAGTTCTACCTCAACCAGATGCTGCAGATTCGCTGGCGACGCTGGCTCACTGAGCGCTATTTGCACGGATGGTTGACCGACGCCGCCTACTATCGCATGCAGTTGGTTACCGGTGAGGCTGACAATCCCGACCAACGCATTGCCGAGGATGTGCCCCAATTCATCGCCAGTACTTTGAATCTCGGCATTGGCGGAATGCGCGCCGTAGTGACCTTGATTTCGTTCGTCGCAATTCTCTGGGGACTCTCTGGGACGCTTACAATTCCTGGCTCTTCCCTGCGGCTGCCGGGCTATCTTGTATGGGCGGCTACCTTGTACGCTCTCGCAGGCACCTGGCTTACCAATTGGATCGGGCGTCCTCTCGTGCTGCTGAACTTTAACCAGCAGCGCTACGAAGCCGACTTCCGTTTCAATCTCGTCCGCTTCCGTGAGAACGCCGAGGGCGTGGCGCTCTACCACGGTGAGGCCGACGAGCTCCGTACCTTCCGCGAACGTTTCAGCAACATCATCCGCAACTGGTGGGGCGTCATGCGCCAGCAGAAGCGGCTCACATGGCTAACCGCAGGATATGGGCAGGCGGCGATAATTTTCCCAATCGTCGTTGTGGCCCCGCGCTACTTCCGGGGTCAGATTCTACTCGGTGGCCTGATGCAGACCGCTTCGGCCTTCGGTCAAGTGCAGGATTCGCTAAGTTTCATCGTCTCTTCCTACACAGACATTGCCGCATGGCGCGCCGTGGTGGAACGGCTTGCGGGTTTCAAGAGCGCTCTCAAGGTCGCGCACATCCAGGCGGCGACGAAAGGCGGCATGCACCACGTCGATGGGGATGGTGGCGGTCTGATCGTGGACCGCGTGGAGCTCGACCTTCCAGCCGGTCAGCCGCTGATCGCGAAGGTGAGCCTCTCTCTCGCGCGCGGCGAGAGTGCACTCCTGTCCGGACCGTCGGGGGTCGGCAAGAGCACTCTCCTTCGTGCCATTGCCGGAATTTGGCCCTTTGGGCGCGGTGAGATCCGCATGCCGTCGAACTCCCGCGTTCTATTTCTCCCACAGAAGCCCTACCTGCCGATTGGAACGCTGCGGGAGGCGGTGAGCTATCCGATGCGGGCTTCCCGCGTGGACGACGCAAGTCTGCGCGAGGCGCTCGATGCGGTGGGGCTCAAGGACCTTGCCGATAAACTCGACGAGACCTCCCACTGGACACTTCAGCTCTCTCCCGGGGAGCAGCAGCGCATTGCGTTTGCCCGCGCTCTCGTGCAGAAGCCGGATTGGCTTTTCCTTGACGAAGCAACCTCCGCGGTAGATGAGGCAACGGAAGCGCGTCTCTACCATTTAGTGCGTGACCGGCTCCCCCAGACCACTCTGTTTAGCGTGGGTCATCGAGCGACACTTCGCCCCTTTCATGACCGGCAACTATTTGTTCAGCCCGACGGCAATGGACCTGCTTCCATAGTGGAACTTACTGCGTCGGGCGGCAGCGAGAGCTTGGAGTGTAGCGGATCTCTGAAGTGACATCAGCCAAGACCCCCGGAAACTCAAAGCAAAGGGCGCGGATGGGTCCCTGAGCCCCCTAAAACACGCTCGGAAGCTCTTATCGAACCCTTAACGCACTATTTGAGGCCATGCTATTTGAAGCCCCCGTATGACACATGGGAAACATCGCTGATGAAAGGGTTACAAGTAATTAGGAGTGCTGAGCTTGAGCTTGGCAACATTGTCCCGGACGTCTTCACTCCGGTGCTCGGGAAACACCCCGAGTCGCACATTAACTCAATCTCGTCGTGTCGACAGGAACCCCGTTTCTCGGATTGATCGGGCGTCAATCGCGGCAGAATACGCCGGCCGTCGAAAGTCGGCGGAACACGAGGGTTCTCGATTCAAACAGGCATAGCGACACTGTTTCGAGTTTCAGTTTTCCATTCGGCGGTTTGCTTTGGAGCGCTTCGAGTCCCAGCCCAAGATTCCAGCCCAAGATAAATGTGCCTCCCACGATCTTTGAAGTACTTACGCAGCCACCTAATGCTGATGGAAAAGATATCCGGCTGGGCGGTGGAGTCGCCACAATCCGAGAATACCTTCGTGCAGGACTCGTCGATGAAATCACTTAGTCTATACAGCCGTACGGCATGGCTGTGGAGAATGCCTACTTGAGGGCTTGGATCTGCCGGCACTCGGATATCAGCAAAATGCACACACCACGACTGCCAACTCCATGCACGTGCTGATCGCGAAAAAGAATCTGTGAGCACATCACTTTTCTTCCGAAGCAAATGTGTCCTGAACTGGTGGCGGGGCTAGTCGATTCGAATATCCCGGCGGAGGAGCCGGAAGCTCCTTTTGCCAGAATTTGCCCTCCGCATCTGAGTAGTCGTAGGTCTTCCCGCAAGTCGGGCAGTCGACCATCAAGGGGTAGGACATCCAGTACTCGACACTCCCCGGCGTCTTTCCTTTTTCGCCAAGATACATGAGTACGTGAACTGTTCTGCAATTGTGAGTCTTGCAGTCGACCACGATGTAGAGATGCATAAACCGCAAATTGCTTACTTGTTCGTTCGACTGCTCACGTCGAAGCCGTAACCAACGAGCAGGTCAGCGACCGCAGCACTTTTGATATAGGAGAGGAACTGTTGCGCGATCTCCTTGTTCTTCGACGAGCTCAGGATCACACAGGCCTGTTCAATGGGCGGGTACTCATCCGTAGGGATCTCCTTGTAGCGCCCCTTGTCTTTCATGTTTGGAGACAAGGCCAGGGAAAGAGCCACTACTCCAATGTCAGCTGAGCCCGTGGCGACGAATGATGCCGTTTGCGAGATATTCTCGCCCAGAACGAACTTGTCTTGGGCTTTGTCGTAAATGCCCTCCTTCTGCATTGCTGAGACAGCTGCCTGGCCGTACGGAGCATGTAGCGGATTGGCGATAGCAATCTTCTTTACATTTGGGTCGATAAGAGCTTTCAGGCCAGAATTCAGGTTTATTTTGGAATCATTGGGAACCCAAACCACGATTTTGCCCTTGGCGTACTGGTAGTAGCTCCCGTTTTCGATCAGCCCGGCAGCCTCCAGCTTTTTGGGGTAATCGAGATTCGCGGAGAAGAACATGTCGAAGGGAGCGCCATTTTGGATCTGCTGGAAGAAGTTTCCCGACGAGCCGAAAATGACCTTAACCTTTTTGCCTGTCTCCCGCTCAAAACGCGCAGCCACATCTTGCATCGCAGATTGCAGGTCTGCTGCAGCTGCCACGGTTATCTCTTGCGCCGCGCACAACTGACAGATAAATGCAATCCCCAGAACTGCGAGTAGGGGTAGTCTTCGACGATTCATAGAGTGGCTCCTGCCGTTTTATAATGACCACATGCCTATATCAGCTCGAAACAAACTGCGCGGAAAGATTGAAGAGATTCAGCTTGGCGATGTCATGGCTCATGTGGTTGTTCGGATCGGGGACAATCTCATTGAGAGCGTTATCACGCGCCGCGCTGCTGAGGAACTCAAGCTAAAGAAGGGCGACACGGTCTCCGCTGTCGTCAAAGCCACCGAGGTGATGATTCAGAAAGATTGATCTTCTTCACTGAACATCCACAATTTTCAGCGTCGTAACCTGCCTGACCCATCGGGCCATTCGTTTTTCATCCGGGATCACAATCCGGTATGGCCCTTCTTGCTCGCCGAGCGGCTTCCCATCCCGCAGGAAAACTAGCAAAATCTGCTTATCGGTGAACGTAGGGTCCAACTCTGGCAACGCAATGACGGCTCGATAGCTATCAGCTGCTTCCACGAGCAGACAGTTCGTGAGTCGCTTGCCCCTCATCGATTCGCCAAAGGTGACACCAGACTTTTCCAGGACGCTCTTCAGGGTGACCCCTTCAAAGGTCACGTGACCAGAGGAATGCTCGGATGCGGTCACTTTGATATGAGGTAACCCCTCAAGGTCCGTGCGGCTCAGAACCACCTGTTTCCCGGAATCACTTTGAACGGCCAACTGCTGACATTGGAGGGCCCCGCTGCTAAAGACCAGTGCGAAGAGCAACGCCGGGAACAAAGAAAGTTTTCTCATGTCACACTCGAAGAATCATGACTTCTGTTGACTTGATGAGGGCCGCCGCAGTCTGACCAGCCTTAAGATTCATTTCGCGAGCTGAGCTCGCTGTGATGATCGAGGTGATACGCTGCTCGCCGATGGAAATAACCACCTCCGCCATAAGCCCGCTGACGCGCACACTATCGATCCGACCAACTAGCTGATTCCGGCCGCTCAGACGACGCATAGTGAGAGTTCGCTCGGATGCAGTCCTGGCTCTTGTCCGGAATAAAAGTCGGTCCACTTCGCTCTGCGGAATACGATGGTGTCCTCCTGCGGTTCGGATACTGCGAATCTTCCGCTTGTATATCCACTGTTTAATCGTTGGGAAGCTGATGCGAAGCTCCAAGGCCGCTTCGCGCGGCTTCAGAAATTCTTCGTTAACAGCCTCACGTCGTTGAGGTTGGGGCTTCCTGGCCATTCGGAACCGAATCCTACAATTGAAAAGCAACCTCGGTCAAACAAGCCGGCCACCCGTTTCGCTGACCGAACCATTCTGTGAGTCGCCTATACTCGCATTAAATTCGACTTCACATTTGTCTCTAATATACACTTCTTGGATTCTTCAAATCGCTTTTCTGTGGAGAGGAAACAATGCGTCACTTTGCACCGCTGGCAAGCTCTGGGACTACTCATATTGAATCTCACGCTTTTGTCCCCAGCGTCACCGGTGGGACCTGGATTTGCAGTCTCTGGATCTTGGCGCTTCTTTTCTCTTGCCTATGCGCGCCATTTTCTGCGGCTCAAGTATCGGCCAACCTGTCTGGGCAGATTACGGACCAGTCTGGCGCGACGGTGTCCGCCGCTTCGGTCACCGCCAAGAACCTTGATACCGGAATTTCTCGTACCGTTCTGACAGATCAAGGCGGAAGGTACAGGTTCTTTGCCCTGCCTGTTGGCCCCTACGAGGTCAGGGTGACAAAAGCGGGATTCGCGGAAGGGATCCGATCGGGCATCCGCCTTGTGGTCGGGCAAGATGCGACCGTCGATTTGAGTCTGCGCGTGGGACAAGTGACTGAGCAGGTCAAGGTCACCGAGGATGCTCCGGTTGTGAACCTGACGACGCAAGGTATTTCGGGCCTGGTTGGGGAAAGGCAAGTCAAAGATCTCCCGCTAAATGGACGCAGCTACGATCTGCTCCTCACATTGAATCCTGGAATTGTAAACTTCACATGGGAAAAGACGGGTGGGATCGGCGTATCAAATTCGACCACAGGCAACAACTTTTCGGTTTCCGGAAATCGCCCACAACAAAATATATTCTTGTTGAACGGCGTGGAATTTACTGGGGCTGCCGAGAACAACATGCAGCCCGGGGGTAGCAGTCAGCAGTTGCTGGGTGTCGATGCTGTCCGGGAATTCAATGTGCTGCGCGATTCCTACGGTGCCGAATATGGCAAGCGCCCCGGTGGACAAGTCACTATCGTCACCCAGTCGGGAACGAATCAGCTCCACGGCGGCGTCTACGAATTCTTGCGCAACAACGCTCTTGACGCGCCGAATTTCTTTGATCAGGGATCTGCACCGCCCTTCCAGCGCAACCAGTTTGGCGGCTCACTCGGGGGGCCAATCCGATCGAATAAAACGTTCTTGTTCGGCAACTATGAGGGATTGCGCCAGCATCTGCATCAAACCTCCGTAGCCTTTGTCCCAGACGACGCTTCGCGCGCGAGCGCCGTAGCCGCTGTTCAGCCATTACTGAATTTGTGGCCCGAGTCACCGATAGAATCTTGCAATCCGTCATGCGGGATTGCGCAGTTTTTCAGCAGCCCCCTGCAAACAATTCGGGAAGATTTTGGCACCGTCCGGCTTGACCACACGGTTTCTTCACGGGATTCTCTGTCAGCGGTCTACACCATTGACGATGGGAATGATTTAACAGCAACAGTTTTGGACCCATACAGCTCGGATATCCTCACGCTGCGCGAACAGGTGTTTAGTCTCGATGAAACACACTCATTTTCGGCCTCCACAGTTAATGTTGTGCGTGCGGGATATTCGCGTGCGGGGTACTTCTTCACCGGCTTACCAACACCCGGAACTCCCGCAGTCAGCGTGCCCGGTTTCTTGTTAGGGCACCAGGTGGGTGCAGTCGTAGTGGGTGGGAGCGCCGCATCGAACCCGCAGGCGGCCATAGGCCTCGCGGGCAGCAATAATGGCAGCAATCTGCGGATCGCACGCAATTTATTCACATTTGAAGATCGAGTGGCAATGACCCGCGGGCGGCATCAACTCACGTTCGGGGCGTGGTTCCAACCATTCCAATCGAACGAGACCATTGCGCTCAGTCAGTACGGCCAATTGACATTCTCTAGCCTTTCTAACTTCCTC
>Ga0210384_10009425_pt1 | contig 10071 bp, 10 predicted proteins | sample IncBWH2MmetaG_FD_160574 | JGI IMG/M metagenome (GOLD analysis project Ga0210384, IMG submission 160574) | Forest soil microbial communities from Barre Woods Harvard Forest LTER site, Petersham, Massachusetts, United States - Inc-BW-H-2-M | ecosystem: Environmental > Terrestrial > Soil >...
GACCCGGCCACCGTCAGCTGCAGCGGCTACCTGCCCAGCTATGCTGCGGTCGGCGCCTATTACCAGCTGTCCAGCCCGGTGCCCACCGACCTGGCCGGCTTTCTGCAGCAGGCGCGCAATTTCACCGCCGGCAGCTATGGCCCTGCGGTCATCGCCTACCTGGCGAATAAAACCGCACCGGCGGCCAGCCTGGTCACGCAGGCGGTCAATGATACCGGCCTGCCGGCAGGCTACTGGCAACGCGATATCAACGTCGACCCCGGCACCTTCCAGCGATCCCTGCTGCCCGGCAGCCTGATAGGGCGCTACGATGCGCGCATCTATGCCAGCACCGGCAGCCCGCTGGCGAGCGGGGGAGATCCATCCTCCACGCTGATCACCGCCGCCTTTACCAGCATCCTGGCCGGCTATCTGCAAAACCAACTGAAGTACACTGCGAATTCTGTCTATACCGTATCTTCAGGCGCGATCAATACCTGGGATTTCCGGCATGACGGCTTGAACCTGCCGGACACGATACCCGACCTGGCTGCCGCGCTGACGCTGAATCCGGCGCTGAAGGTATTGTCGCTGAACGGCTACCATGACCTGGCGACGCCGTTTTACCAGACCGAAACGGACCTGGGCAGGCTGGGCAGCAATGCCAATATCCAGGTCAAGGACTATAGCGGCGGCCATATGAACTACCTGGACGACGCATCGCGCAAACTCGCGAAAGCCGACCTGGTAAACTTTTATGCCGCTGCGGTGGCCGCGCATTGAATACAGCTTGCAGGAGGACATATGAAGGCGCTTCGATCTATTGGCATCGTCCTGGCAGCGATCGTCAACACCTGCATAGGGCAGGGCAACGCGGGCAGTGCGGACACGGCGCGTACCGCACCGCCGCACGCCGATCCGTATGTGCCGCCGGCGCAAAGAATCCCATCCACCCAGCCTCCGGCATCCGGCGCGGCCTTGCAGGCGCAAGCGCTGCAAAAATTGAAGAAACAGTTCGACGCCGCCGACTCCAGGCGCACCGGCACGCTGACGGCAGAACAGGCGCGCGCGGCAGGGCTGGGCTATGTCGCCAAGAACTTTGAGCAGATCGACGTCCGCAAAACCGGCAAGGTCAGCTTTGACGAGGTGAAAAAATATATGGAGCAGCGGCGGCAGCAACAACTGCAGCAGCAGGATGCACCTTAAGGCATGCGCGCCAGGAAGCCTGTCACGCCCTGAATGGCCCCTGATGCGCCTTGCAACACAGCATCTGCAAAACGAAAACACGGCAGGATGGGATTACTCCATCCTGCCGTGTCTGCCTCAGCGGTAAAAGTGCCGGGCCGGGCTTACGCGGCGTCGGCCGGCTTGCCGGACAGGCGCTTCAGGCGCTCCAGCGTCGATTCGCCGGCAGTGTCGGGCTGTGCGACCGATTTCCTGATGGCGTCGATCTCGGCGGCCTGGTCCAGCGGTTTTTGCGCGATGTCGGCGACGATCTTCAGGCCGGCGGCTTCATTGCTGACCGCCTGGGCGCGGCGCGTCAAGGCATTCAGTGCGGTGCTGTTGCCCTGCAGGCCGGACAGGCTGGACAGTTGCTCCTGGCGCTCAGAGCGCAGTGCTTGCAGGTCTTTTTGCGCGTTGGCGGAAGCCAGCGCCTGCATCGCTTTTTTAGCAGCCGCATCGAAGTCGGCCAGTTGCTTGGACAGCGCGTCGACGATTTTTTGCAGCTCGTTCATGTACTCCTGCGCATCGGCCTCTTCCTGCACTTCCAGCGGCAGCTTGGCCTTGTTCGCCTCCAGCTCGTCGCAGAACAGGCTGACCGTTGCCTCCGAGATTTTGCCGGAAGCCAGGCGCTCTGCCAGTGTTTCCGACGCTTTTTCGTCGGTGGCGATCAGTTCGCGCAACTGGACGACATCCGCGTGTTCCTTGTCGAAAGAGGAACGCGCGGCCGCCAGTTTTTGCGCAGTTTGCCTGAGCGTATCGGCCAGACGGTCGCGATCCGCTTCGGTCGCTGTCTCAGGGTCGAAGTTGGCGATGGCTTCCGATACCTTGTCGCCCAGCACGCCGAAGTGCTTGGAAATCAAACGTGCTGTCAGGCCCCAACCATTCAAATTACTCATTTTGCTTCCTCTCAATTAAGAAATACTTCTACTGTTTGCTACTGCCATACAGCTCTTTGGTTTTTGTATCCTGCTTGCTGCCACTTCCGTTATTGGATCGTTACCCGCTCCTGCTCCAGCGGTATGCCTATCATGAAGTCGACATGGATGCCGCGCTTGCTGCTGTCGCCATCCTGGCTCACCACGATTTCCGTCGTGATCAGCAGGTATTCCGGGCTGCCGACCACGTCCCTTGCATATGGCATGAAGACCACTTGCTGCTTCAGGCCGTGCTCGCCGCCGGCATCGTCTATCCGGGTCTCGGAGCCCGAGAACGGGCGGACAAATTCGGCCTGCGGGTCGCCGGCGTCGCGCTGGTAGGTGATGCTGTCCTCGTCGCCGAACACGTTTTTCAAATCCTCCTCATCGAAACCCAGTCCGGCCAGCTGTTCGCGCCACAAGGTGTACGACTTGTCGCCCAGGCCGTAACCGGCTTCGCCCAGATAGGCCTCCTGGTCTTCTGCCGTCTCCGGTATCAGCCGCGTCAGGCGGGTGCAATACATCAGTTCCGCCACCTGGCCCTTGTCGTCCTGGTACAGCTGCAGGTATTTTTCCGGGCCGTCGTCGTCGCCGGTCGCCAGGTAATAGCGGTACAGGCTGCCCGACATATCCAGGTTGACCCGGCTGACTGCCCTGATCAGCGTGTCGCCGTCATCCGGGATCTGCATCAGCGAGCCATTGGTATTGGCGTGGATGAAGGGCGTTTTTTGCATCTTGAGCATGCCACCTATGCGTCCCCCCAGCGGCAAGCCCTGGTCTTCGCGGCGTTCGCCGTTATCCATACCGTGGCGGGCGGCGATGCCGCGCACATATTTATATGCATCTCTCCAGGCCATTTCAAAGTTTCCCTAATGTGTAGTTGGCGGACTTGCTGATACCTTTGCGTTTTGCCAGGTAGTAGATACCCCCGCCGACGGCGGCCAGTATCAATAACCAGAACAGGATGCGCGCAGTGTGCATGAAAAATCCTGCCGCTTCGGGCGGACTGGCTTTTACCGTTGCTGTGGGCGTCCCGTCCGGATTGCCGGACGCAGCCGTGCCCCGGTCGACGATGACCCTTTCCCTGTCATGCCCGTGCATACTCTGGCCCAGCAGGAACCACATCCAGCCGCTGGACGAGCCGCCGCCGTTGTTCTGAATGATAACGGGCGGTGCCGCCGCAGGAACCTGTTGCGCGCCCGCCGGCGGATACAGCGGACCGCCGGCGGCAGACTGTTGGCCGCTATTGCCCGGGGTATCCTGCCCTGCCCGGGCCGCATTCCTGGCGTCCAGGGTTTTCAATGCATTGGCATTGGCCGCATTCTTGTCCAGATCCTTGCCGAACAAGGACTTTGACCTTGGCGCCGCTGAATCCGAAGACGGCGCCGATCCCGCGTCGGAACTCTTGCTGAAAGAGCCGAAGCCGGTTTTCTTGCTGCCGGAACCGGAATCGGAACTGCCGCCCGATGTCGCGCTATTGCCGAAGTCATACGAGGATTTCCCGGAAGCGGATCCTGAAGACGCTTTCTTTTGCGAAGAGAAACCGCTCTTGAACGAGGTGCTGGAGCGGCTGCTGCTGGCCGAACTGGCCTGCGCATCGCCAATGCCGGCAACCGAGATCGCAGCGACTATCGTCAGTACCATCACGCGCATCACTGCTACTGCTTTTTTGTGCATCATCTTTTTCCCGACATGCTGGTTATAGAAACCTGTTTATTCCGGCAGGCTTTTTACAAATGCTATTATTTTACTAATAAAACCACCGATCCGGCATTGGCCAGCATAGATTACTTTGAATACACCGCTGCGTTTGCACGGCCCGGCCCTTTTTTCGCGTCCAGTTCGGTACAATCGCGGAACTCTCCGGCCATGCTGCAGTGGAGTGAATCTTAGTAGACAAAAAAACAAAGCGCATCGGTAATAAACAGGGAAATTCACCATGACACGCAAATACTCGGACATGAACCAGCACGACGCGCTCTACAAGGTGGCACGCGCTTATCCGGGAGGGCTGGAAGCGCTCGCGCAGAAAATGCAGATATCGGCCAATGTGCTGCGCAATAAACTGGCGCCGGGCATAGAATCGCACTACCCGTCGTTTGAGGAGACATCCCAGATTGTGGAGTTTTGCCATAAAGCCGGCGTCAAGAATGCGCTGCTGCCGCTGCATGCTTTATTGGGAAGACATGGCATGGCGGCCTTTGTCGTGCCGGAACCGGATCAACTCAGTAATGACGATTTGTCGCAAACCGTATGCCGCGTGATGAGCCAGGTCGGCGACGTGGCCGAGGCTGTGTCTTCGGCATTGATGGATGGTGTGATCACCAATGCCGAAGCGGATCTGATCGAGCGCGAATTCCAGGGCGCGCTGACCGCGCTGGGCGAATGGCGCGCCAGGATCAGGGCGCATAGCTCGCGCCAGGAAACGCGCAGGGAATAGAGATGCCGGCAAGCATGCGGCCGTATCCAGCGGCTACGGCATGGTTTACAATAGGCAAGCAACAACACACGCGGGTTCTTGAAGACCGTGCTGCGTAATCTTTAATCTGAGCTTTAATCTAAGCTATCGCATAGTATTCCATCCGCTGCCGAATTCATTGATGAACAGTTCGCCCCCGTCGCCGCCCGACCCAACCAGACCGCAACCGCAATCCCTGACCGACCTGTTTGTCTCATTTACGCTGCTGGCGCTGCAAGGTTTTGGCGGCGTGCTGGCGATCGTCCAACACGAGCTGGTCGAGAAAAAACGTTGGCTGAGCAAGGAAGAGTTCGTCGAGGAATGGGCAGTGGCGCAGATCATGCCCGGCCCGAATGTGGTTAATCTGTCACTCATGATAGGCAACCGCTACTTCGGCCTGCCGGGCGCGATGGCGGCATTGGCCGGCATGCTGACGGTGCCGCTACTCATCATCCTGCTGCTGGCACTGGTGTATGCGCACGTCGGCGGCCATCCCGGCGTGGCTGGCGCCTTGCGCGGCATGAGCGCGGTGGCAGCTGGCCTGATCATCGCCACCGGCTTGCGCCTGTTCGGCGCGCTGAAAAGCAATCCGCTCGGACTGCGTACCTGCACCGTCCTGAGCGTGCTGTGTTTTGCCAGCATCGCCATCCTGCACTGGCCGTTGCTGTATGTACTATTGAGTCTGGGCGGCGTCTCCTGCGTACTGGCTTACAAGAAACTGGGCGCATGACGACCGCGCTGCAATTGACGCTAGGGTGGAGCGACTGGCTGAGCCTGTTCCTGCACTATTTGCTGCTGTCGCTGCTGTCCATAGGCGGCGCCATTTCCACCGTCCCGGATATGCATCGCTATCTTGTCACCCAGCAACATTGGCTGACCGATCCTCAATTTAATGCCTCCATCGCCATTGCGCAGGCAGCGCCCGGCCCCAATGTGCTGTTTATCGCGTTGATGGGCTGGCATGTGGGCTTGAATGCGGGCGGGGTATGGTGCGGTCTGCTGGGAGTGGCGATCACGATGGTCGGCATCTTGCTGCCAAGCACTACACTGACCTATATCGCGGCAAGCTGGGGCCACAGGAATCGCGAAATGCGTCCGGTACGTGCCTTCAAGCTGGGCATGGCGCCGATAGTGATAGGTTTGCTGATCGCCACCGGCTGGATTCTGGCTTCATCGCACAATGCGCCGGCCACCGACTGGCCCTTGTGGCTGGTGGCGGCGGTTTCGGCGCTGATAGTGTGGCGCACCAGGCTGCATTTGCTGTGGCTGCTGGCGGCCGGCGCGCTGCTGGGCTGGTTCGGCTACGTTTAAATATATCGGGATAAGGCGAAAAAATTTGTTACATGTGTTTACTTCCGTTTGGGTTAAGCTTGCCCCTTTTAATGCGCCGCGATTAGCAAAATGCCGCCGTAAACGGGTTTTTCTCCTTGCAATTGAGACATGAAGTTTTATTTTGAGCAACCTGAAGGCGAGTGGGTAGAGCAAGGCGAAACGCACCTGCACATCCGTTTTCGCCCGCGTAATCTGCTCGGAATACTTTTAGCCCTGCTGGTGCATGGCTTTTTGCTGTATCTCATCCTGACCCACCACGCCGAAAAAGTAAAACAGGGCGGCGGCCAGGAACAGGCGCCTATCGTCCTGATTCTTGATCAAAAGACCATGAACAAGATAGCGCAGGAAGCGCGGCCCCAAAAAACCCAGCCCAAGCCGGCGCCCAAGACGCCGAAGGCGATTACTCCGCCCAGAAAATCCGTGCCGACCCCGATGGTAGCCAGGGAAGCGCCTAGCCCTTCGCCGGTACCGCCGCCGCCTTCCGTCACCACCGACGAACCTGACATGATGAGCATGCTGGCCGCAGCGCGCCAGCGCCGCCAGATGGTGGAAGACCGGGCCAAGCAGGAAAATGAAACCGCCGCGCAATCCGGCCGCGGCATGTCGCCGCAGGAAGTCGCGGAAGCCAACGTCAGGCGCAGCATGCAAAGGGCCAATACCGAGGGTGCCGGTGGCGTATTCCAGATCCTGAGAAAAGGCACCCGCGAAGCCACGTTTGCCTTCAATGGCTGGAAGCCCAGCGCCAATAACCGCTGGCGCCAGGTGATCGAGGTGGATGCCGGCCTTGGCGGCGACGTCAACCTGGCCATCGTGCGCCGTATGATACAACTGATACGCACCTACTATACCGGCGACTTCAGTTGGGAATCGCGCCGCCTGGGCCGCGTGGTGACCATGTCGGCCCGTCCGGAAGACACCGCCAGCCTGGAAGACTTCATGATGAAGGAATTCGACTTCAGGTAGGGCGCGCCTGCCGCTTTCTCTCCAGGAAAACGGCAAGCCACTCCCGCAACCTGCCTGTCCGCAGCAGCAACCTTTCCTGCCAGCCGGCGGCAGCGATGCACACCACTTCGCTGCGCTCCCGCGCCGAAATGGCGGTCCAGCCGCTGGCGCCGACCACGTACGCTTCGCCCTCCCGCAATACGCATTCCGCTTCAGCATGCGGCGTTTCCAGCCAGGCCGGCGCCGCGCGGACGCTGGCGCAGCCGGCGTTCAAGTAAATGACGCTGCCGCGGCGCGCCTGGAAGTGGAATGCCTGGCTGGCGGCTAATACAAGGGTGGTATGCATGGAATCCTCGGTGGATGGTGGTATCCACAGCATAGCCGCGGTCTGGCAGGCATGACAGACACAGGAAAAGCCTATCTGTATCGTATCAACATCATTTTTCAATATCTGTTATTGTCTAAATTCTGCGTGGCTGTATCTGTTCTGGAAAACCGGGCGATAGGATGATGTGGCATGGATAAGCAAACCCTGTATCGCAAACTGGCGGCGCACTATATAGCGGCAATCAAGGCGGGCACACTGGCCAGCGGCGACCGCATGCCCTCGGTGCGCAAGCTGATGCAATTGCATGGAGTCAGCCTGTCCACCGCGCTGACCGTCTGCCGGCATATGGAAGCCGAAGGCTGGCTGGAGGCCAGGCCGCGTTCGGGCTACTTTGTGCGGCAACCGAAACGGGTGGCGCTGGTGCCGCTGGCGGAACCCAAGGCCGGGCAGGCGCTCGATCCGGCGCAATTCGTCGGCATCCACGAGCGGGTTTCGGCCATCATCTCGCAGGGACAAAGGCCGGTGAAAGTGAACCTGGCGCGCGCCACCGGCGCGCCGGAACTCTACCCGGAACAGGAACTGAAAATCCTGGCGCTGCGCGCGCTCAGGCAGCGCCCCGACATCCTGACCAAGGCCTGCCCGCCGCGCGGCAACCAGGCGTTCAAGAGCACGCTGGCCAAACGCGCGATGGCGTATGGGCTGACCATCGCCGCCGACGATATCGTCGTCACACACGGCTGCATAGAGGCGCTGAACCTGGCGCTGCGCGCGGTCGCCCAGGCGGGCGACGTGATCGCCGTCGAATCGCCGACCTTCTACGGCTTGCTGCAGGTGCTGGAGAGCCTGGGCATGAAGGCGCTGGAAATCCCGACCAGCCCGCAAACCGGCATCTCGCTGGAAGCGTTGGAACTAGCGATGCAAACCTATCCCAATATCAAGGCCGTGGTCGTGGTGCCGCATCTGCAAAACCCGCTGGGCAGCATCATGCCGGATGCGCACAAGGAAAAACTGGTGCAGCTGTGCGAGACGCACGGCATACCGCTGATAGAAGACGATTCGTATAGCGCGCTGGCCAATAGCGATGCGCCGCTGCTGGCGGCCAAATCCTGGGACCGGACCGGCAACGTGATCTATTGCGCATCGTTGCACAAGATCCTGGCGCCCGGCCTGAGGCTGGGATGGATGGTGGCGGGGCGTTGGCATGCGCGGGTGAATATGCTGAAATATGCGCAAACCCGTTACAACGAGGAGTGGGCGCAGATCATCGTCGCCGAATTCATGGGCTCCAGCAGCTATGACCGGCACCTGCGGCGCCTGCGCGGTGCGCTGAAAACGCAACGCGAACGCACCGCGGAAGCGATCGCCGCCTATTTCCCGCCCGGCACCCGGCTAACGATACCGGACGGCGGCGTATCGCTGTGGGTGGAGTTGCCGCAGCAACTGTCTTCGCAGGCGGTGTTCGATGCCGCGCTCCAGCAAGACATCCTGGTCTCGCCGGGCCTGATGTTTTCCAATTCAAACCGCTTCGACCATTTCCTGCGCATCAATTGCGGCCTGCCGTATTCTGCGGACCTGGATCAGGCGTTGCGCAAGCTGGGGCAGATCGTTGCCTTGCTGATAGAGCGGAAGGCCAAGCGCCCATCCATCGCAGCCTGATCTGTTCGGGCCGCAATTGCATCGCGATAAAGTTGCGATACAGTAAGTTACACGATAAGCGGCCGCCCTGTGGAAACCCACAATTGCTCGTATCATGCATATCAGTGATGATCTCGACCGAACGCTGAACTGGAAAAACCGATTTCCAGTTTGCCATCATCATCCCTTCGCTGATTAACCGGGCATCTCACTTCTTGATGCGCAGTCTCGGCGCATAATACTAATCGGAGACACAACATGAAGCAGCCGCTTTATAAATCCCTCTATTTTCAGGTGATCACCGCCATTGTCATCGGCGTCCTCCTGGGCCATTTCTACCCCCAAACCGGCGCTGCGATGAAGCCGCTGGGCGACGGTTTCATCAAGCTGATCAAGATGATGATTGCCCCCATCATTTTCTGTACCGTGGTAATCGGCATCGCCGGCATGGAAGACATGAAAAAAGTCGGCAAGACCGGCGGCATGGCGCTGCTGTATTTTGAAGTGGTCAGCACCATCGCGCTGATCATCGGCCTGATCGTCGTCAATGTGCTGCAGCCGGGCGCCGGCATGAATGTCGACCTGAGCAAGCTGAACGCCAAGGAAGCCTTGACGTACGCAGGCCCGGGCAAATTGCAAGGCATCGTTGAGTACCTGATGGCGATGATCCCGAATACCGTGTTCGACGCCTTTGCCAAAGGCGACATCCTGCAAATCCTGTTGTTTGCGGTGCTGTTCGGGTTTGCGCTGCATCGCTTCGGCGGCCGCGGCACGCTGGTGTTTGACTTCATCGAAAAAAGCTCGCATGTGCTGTTCGTGATTGTAGGCTACATCATGAAGGCTGCACCGATAGGCGCCTTCGGCGCGATGGCGTTCACGATCGGCAAATACGGCGTCGGTTCGCTGCTGTCGCTGGGCTATCTGATGGGCACCTTCTACCTGACCTGCCTGGTCTTCATCTTCGGCGTGCTGGGCCTCATCGCCTACTGGCACGGGTTCAGCATCTGGAAATTCGTGCTGTACATCAAGGAAGAACTGCTGATCGTGCTGGGCACCTCATCCTCCGAATCGGCACTGCCGCGCATGATCGCAAAACTGGAAAACCTGGGCGTGAAAAAATCCGTGGTCGGCCTGGTCATTCCCACCGGCTATTCATTCAACCTGGACGGTACCGCGATCTACCTCACGATGGCGGCGGTGTTCATTGCACAGGCCACCAACACGCCTTTGACTATCGGCCATCAAATATCCTTGCTGAT
>Ga0210384_10009427_pt1 | contig 10070 bp, 7 predicted proteins | sample IncBWH2MmetaG_FD_160574 | JGI IMG/M metagenome (GOLD analysis project Ga0210384, IMG submission 160574) | Forest soil microbial communities from Barre Woods Harvard Forest LTER site, Petersham, Massachusetts, United States - Inc-BW-H-2-M | ecosystem: Environmental > Terrestrial > Soil >...
ATGCCCCGGATTCCAAACGCGTGTTGTTTATTGGAACGGATAATTTTCGCGCCGGACAGGAAAGCGGCAAGCGTATGGCGGAGTTGCTGAAGGGGCAAGGAAATGTGGTGATCATCGGGCTCAGCGGGCAGTTGAACGTGGAAGAGCGCGTCCGCGGCGTGAATGACGCGCTGAAGAAATATCCCGGGATCAAGGTGGTGCAAACCATCGACGACAAAGGTGACCCGCGAAATGCGAACGATGCCGTCTCCGCACTGCAACAGGGAAAGGAAAAGGCCGATGGATTCATTTGCCTGGAGGCTTCCGGCGGCGCGGGGGCAGCAGAAGCGCTGCATCGCGTGGATGCAACTGGCAAAACCAAGGTGGTGGCGTTTGATGCCGATCCGGAAACGCTCGATTGGATTCAGCGAGGCGCAATCAGTGCAACGGTGGCGCAGAAGCCCTACATCATGAGCTATTACGGGGTACGGTTCGCGGATGATCTTCACCACAATGTAGTGCACGAGTTCAAAGATTGGAAAACCGCTCCGGCGGCGCCGCTGCCGACGTTTGTGGATACCGGGACGGCGATTATTGAGGCGGGAAATTTGGCGGCGTTTCGAGAGGCGTTGGCGGCGCATCCGAAGTCGCCGATTTGAGGATAGGTCAGAGCGAAGCGGCAGAGTGGTTGAGAAGCTTTTTCGCGGGGCGATCTCAGAAAGCTGTCCCACTTAACCAAGAAAAATCCAAGACAAAATCCGCACCCTTCACAGCGAAGGCACGGCAACCGCAATAAGATCGTGCGGGATTTTTTGGTCGTGCGGACACGGGGGCGCAAAACAGCAATGCTGCGCCCCTGCAAGGAGACATCGGAGATCTTGGCTAGGCTAGGCCATAGGCTACGAAGGTTACGATGGAGGCCATGCCCAGGGCGGAGCCTAGGACGGCGCCGGCGAGTACGTCGCTCAGATAGTGCATGCCAAGGACTACACGCGAAAGGGCGATGCTGGCGGCCAGGAAGTACATCGGGCCTTCGAGCGGTTGATAGAAATAGCTGACGACGAGCGCGATGGAGAAGGCGGTCATGGTGTGACCGGAGGGAAAAGAAAACTGGTCCGGGGGAAGTATCGTGGACCAGCAGTGCGGTGCAAGATGGCAGGGCCGCTGGCGGTGACTCAACTTCTTCAAACCTTTGAAAACGAACACGCCCACGATTGCGGCGCAGCCCGCCGCGCTTACCGCCGCATACCTTTCTGGTCCGCCTAGCAGGAGCAGGATAAACCCGAGGCTGTACCACAGCCAGCCGTCGCCCATGCGCGTGGACGCCAGCATCCAGAAGCGGATCCAACGCGGCGCTTTCCAGTTATTCATGCGCCGCATCACGCGGTCATCGCGATTCTGGATGAATCCCCAGACGGTTTTTGCCACGGTCATGGCATCACCTCAACTCGCCCAGTTGGCCTCAAGACGAGAATCCACATCCCACAGCATGCGTGGCTTCGTTTTGCCTTCCATCTTCGCGGTCCACTGTTTGCAAAACCGAATCTCGTTCAGCCAGTGAATCGCCGTTACCACGGGAATGAAAATCGTCAGTGGCATGATTGCCGTGGCCCAGGGTTTCTCCTGCAGCACTCCGCCGGCGAAGCGATAAATGTCCGCGGTGAGCTTGGAGTATCGGCCGTGGTCGCCATGAACGATTCCGCGTTGCGCGCGCAATCCGGAGAAGAACTCCTCGATGGTGCGCGACCCAGAGACTTCTGTGAAGGTGAGTCCAACGCCCGACAACGTGTGAGAATCGCTACCAGCGATCCCGATTTTGCCCAGCTGTGCGGCCAACCGTTCGGCCCTCAGGTTGGCTTCCGGCCACATCTGGCCATTGCGAGTTTCGAATGCCGGAACGTAGGAGGCGAACCAGTTGAAATCGTCCTGTTCCCGGCGGCCGGTAAGTCCGGAGAAAACATGGTTCACGCTGAAGAAAATCTTGCGCTCGGTGAGGTACATCATCAGGGCGATAAAGTCGCTGCGGCGACGCTGAATTTCGATGTGGTCCCGTTCGGAGATGGCGTAGACGCCCAGGTGCATTTCCGTGCCGCTGGGCATGCGCACGGTCACTTCCTCGCTCAGGAAAAAATCGCGGTGGTTGCGGAGACCTTCCGCGGCGTCGATGGAATCGTGGTCGGTTAGGGTCACGATCGTCATGCCGAGGCGCTTACAACGGGCGTAAACCTCGGCAGGATCATTATACGACTCTTTGCAGATTCGGCTCAGGCCGGGGGTGTTGCACATTCCCGAACCAACGGAGTGGACATGCAGGTCGCATCGCATGTTAAAAGTTTAGACAAGGGATATGAACAGTCCATGAAGAGAACACAAAAACAGCATGAAAGTTGTGGTGGAACTCATTGAGCACAAACGACTTTTGTAGTTTTCCACATGGCATGTTGGATGCTCTTGTGGGAGAGCCTTTGTCTGTGCACAATGGCCGCAATGGCGACTACGACCGTGCCCAGATGACAACCCGATGAAGAAGGTTCAGGTGCTCTTTCACGATGCTGGGGGAGGCCACCGCAACGCCGCCGTTGCGCTGCAAACCATTGCTAGTCGACAGGATCGCCCGTGGGAAGTGGAGCTGGTTCAGTTTCAACAATTGACCGATCAGATGGACGTGCTGCGGCGCTTGACCGGGATCCGCATCCAAGAGCAATACAATGTGCTGCTTCGGAATGGCTGGACCTTGGGCGCGACCCAGCTGTTGCGGGTGTTGCAGGCCACCATTCGGCTTTTTCACGAGAAATTGGTGCGTTTGCTCTCAAACTATTTTCGCCAGCACCCCGCCGACCTGCTGGTTTCCGTGATTCCGCATTTCAACCGTGAGGTTGCCGAGGCTTGGAACGCCGTTTGCCCCGGACGGCCATTTGTGACGCTGATTACCGACCTCGCGGATTTTCCGCCTCGCTTCTGGATCGAACCAATCAAAGAGCAGTACGTTATTTGCGGCACGGAACGCGCTGTGCAGCAAGCACGCGAAATGGGTAAAGCTGCTGATCACATTTTCGCGACGTCTGGAATGATTCTGCGGCCCGATTTCTACTTGCCGGATAACACGGACCCGATTGCCTTGAAGCGCGAGCTCGGACTTACGCCCGATCTGCCGACGGGAGTGCTGCTGTTCGGGGGCTTTGGCTCGAAGACGATGTACGACATCGCGGAGCGTCTTGAAGAAGCGGGTTTAACTCTGCAATTGATTGTAATCTGCGGGCGCAACCAAAAACTGGCTGAAAAATTTGCCGCGCGCACCTGGCGGCTGCCGTTACATGTGGTTGGCTTCACCAAGGAAGTGCACCGGCTCATGCGTGCGGCCGATTTTCTGATCGGCAAGCCTGGCCCGGGCAGCGTGGCGGAAGCCATGGTGCGCAAGCTGCCCGTGATTCTGGAGTGCAATGCGTGGACGCTGCCCCAGGAGCGCTACAACACGGAATGGGTGCGCGAAAGGCGCGTGGGCATCGTATTGAATAATTTTGGCGAGATTGTCGCAGGAGTGCGGCAATTGCTGGAACCGGCGACGCTCGCAGAGTTCCGCAGCAATGTCGCGTCGATGAATAATCAGGCTATTTTTGAGATACCGGAGATACTGGCTGCATTGCTGGGAGAGAAATCTAGCATTGAATCCGGACTTTCCAGTCTGAAAGCACCCGCTGTTTAATTGCTAGCTCGCTCCGCTTTGGCTGGATGCGGCATTCTTGGGCCCGCACCTGGGTTTTCCGTTGGTGTGGTGGCGCGCGGTTTGGCGCAACTGACCGCCCACCACTTCCCCCTGTACTTCGGAAGGTCGCACATCTTGCTGCAGCCTGCAGCGGTCTTCCCATGAGCGCAGCCACAGTAGCATCCGGCTACATGTGGGCTTGGGACGCGTGCTGAGTCGTCAGCCCAGGCGGAAAAGGCGAACAGTCCCACGCCGAGGCAGACGTCCAGAAGTAGCCAGATAGCGATGCGTCGGAGGCGTTTCGATCGGGTGGGTGTCATGCCCCTAGAGCTTCAGGCCGTGTCGGTAAAAAACCACTAGCTCGAAGTGGCCGTATTTGGGGATTACTAGTGTTCTGGTACTGGGTGCGAGCGCGGGGCGAAAGCCCAGCGTGGGGCGGCGAAGAATCAGTTAGACATGTGCGCGTATCAGTTTGCGGGCCGACAGTGTTGCAAGCGAGGGGAAGAGGCTTGCTCGCCGATTCTCGAGGTTCGTTCCCACCTGCCTTGGAGAGGGAAGCTAGGATGGATGACCCCACGCGCCGGTGTGAAAACGACACTGCCATCTGAGACGCGCCTTCAAGGCTCCCGGTCCCGACCGGGCCCAAATCATTGGCGCTTTACTTACCTACCGATTTTTCAATCCTCAATTTAGTGAAAACGTTGATGTGCGGTTGGCAAACACGGGCGAATCGCCGGCCAGAGGTCACTTACCAGTCGCTCGATACTGTGCGTTTTTGGTTTCGATTCCTTGGACGACTATTGTGGATTGCCTATTGGGAGGGTGGCTTTGTCCACCGGGATGGGATCGGCTCCGGCCAGACTATTCGCCTTATCCGCGACAGCGATGCCGGCCTGCCCGACAAGATGGGCGACCTGCGTATCGCGCAAGCGCGAAGCGTCGTATTCGAAGGTCAGGCGATTGTGCTGTTCGTCCACCCGGAAACGCCGCAATCCGTAGAGGTTAGCGAATTCTCCCAGGCGGCGTAATTGCTCCATGCTGGGCGTGGAGTGCAAGTTGTAGGTAACTTCAACGAGAGTCATGCGAGGAATTATACCAGCGAGCGGAGTTGTTTCGGGAGTCAGACGAAATTCGAGGGGAGAAATGCCCATCAAAGTGCGAGGCAGGGGCCAGGGAGTTGCCTGTTTGACACAAAATAGGGGCCAGGGGTATATATAGAGGTGGGGGGTATAGGCATGAGTTCTGCAAAAACCCAAGCTGCGCTCACCCCTTGCGCGTGTGCGACGGGCGTCAATGGACGAAAAGCCGTGGCCGTCGATCCCGCCCTGAAGGATTCTAATCGCAAGCGGCTGCGCCGCATCGAAGGACAGATCCGCGGCCTGCAGAAAATGGTCGAGGAAGACCGCTATTGTGCGGACATCATCGTGCAGATTGCCTCGGCACAGGAAGCGCTTCGCGGAGTGGCGCGCAATTTAATGAAAAACCATTTGCATCATTGCGCCGCGAAAGCGTTGGCCAGCGGAAAAGTTAAAGAGACGGCGGCGATGTATGACGAATTGCTGGAACTGATTTATTCGCACTTGCGCTAGGAAAAGGCGAACGACTATGGAACGAGATCCTGTCTGCGGCATGAATGTGGACACCCAGGAAGCCGCTGCAAGAGGCGAGCATGGCGGCAAGACTTACTATTTTTGCTCGAAGCGTTGCGCGGAGCGATTCCAGCACGAGCCCGAAAAATTCCTGCTCGCGCCGGCCACAGCTGGCAGGGAATCCGTTTCAGCCTTGGTACCGGCCTCCAAGGAGCCGCAAGGCGTTCGCTATACGTGTCCGATGCATCCGGAAATCGTGCAGATCGGACCCGGAACCTGTCCGAAATGCGGCATGGCGCTAGAGCCGATGGACATTGTTGCGGAGCAGCAAGCCGATCCCGAATACGAATCGCTGCGCAAGCGATTCTGGGTGGCTGCTGTGCTTTCGGTTCCCATTCTATTCATTTCGATGGTGGGAGAAAAATCGAGTCTTCACTTGGCCCCCGCCACAGCCAATGCCATCCAGTTGCTGCTGACCACGCCGGTGGTGGTGTGGTGCGGCTGGCCGATTTTTCAGCGCTTCTGGGCGTCCTTGCTCAATCGCAGCGCCAATATGTTTACGCTGATCGGATTGGGTACGAGCGCGGCTTACGTGTACAGCGTTGCCGCCACGTTGTTCCCACAAATTTTCCCCGCGTCGTTTCACGACAGGAATGGTGGAGTTCCAGTCTATTTCGAGGCCGCCGCGGTAATTACCGCGCTGGTATTGCTGGGACAAGTGTTGGAGCATCGTGCTCGCCAGCGAACCGGCGCGGCCATTCGCGAATTGCTGCATCTTGCGCCGCAGACGGCTCATCTCGTTTCCGGACAGGAAGAGCGAGACCTTCCTGTGGCTCATGTTGTACCAGGCAATCTCCTCCGTGTCCGCCCGGGCGAAAGGGTTCCGGTGGACGGGACGATTCGCGAAGGAAGCGGCAGCGTAGACGAATCGATGATTACCGGAGAACCGGTGCCGGTAGAAAAAACCGTCGGGCACAAAGTAATCGGCGGCACGCTCAATCTGAACGGAAGTTTCGTGATGGTCGCCGAGCGCGTAGGCAGCGAAACGCTGCTGGCGCAAATCGTGAAATTGGTTAGCGAAGCGCAACGCAGTCGTGCGCCGATGCAGCGGCTCGCGGATCGCGTCTCTGCGTATTTTGTTCCGGCAGTCGTGATCGTTGCGTTGTTGGCGTTTGTCGGCTGGACCTTGTTTGGGCCCGAGCCACGGCTCGCCAGCGGACTGTTGGCCGCGGTTTCCGTTCTGATCATTGCCTGCCCCTGTGCGCTGGGTCTTGCGACGCCAATATCGATTCTCGTTGCGGTTGGGCGAGGGGCTACCGCGGGTGTTTTGGTCCGCAGCGCCGAAGCGTTGGAGACGCTTGCGAAAGTAGACACGCTGGCGGTTGACAAAACCGGAACGCTGACCGAAGGCAAGCCACAGGTCTCCGGCATCCAACTATTGGACGGAACTAATCTCAACGACGACGCCCTGCTCTTGCTAGTGGCCAGCCTCGAACGCAGCAGCGAACATCCCTTGGCACGAGCGATTGTTCGCGCAGCTGAGGAGAAAAGACTGCCGCTGACGTCGGCTGAGGAATTTCGAACAACTCCGGGTGGCGGCGCGCAAGGAAAAGTACTTGGGAGAGAGCTGGCGGTAGGTACAGCGCGCTTCCTGAAAGAGCAGGGAATTGCTTTGCCTGCCGAGCCTTCCAAATTGGTGACAAGTGAAGGAGCAGCGCTGACGCAGATCTGGTGCTCGCTGGAAGGCCGCGTAGCCGGCGTGATTTTTCTCGACGACAAGATAAAACCGGACGCCGCCGAAGCGATTCGCCAGCTTCGTCAAAGCGGTTTGCGCATCGCTATGCTGACCGGAGATCGCCAGGCAACTGCGCAACGGGTCGCGCAGGTTCTGGGAATAGAGGAGGTCCACGCGGAAGTATCCCCGCAAGGGAAAGCGGAGATCATTGCGAAACTGCGTGGGGAAGGGCACATTGTGGCCATGGCTGGCGACGGCATCAACGATGCGCCAGCATTGGCTGCCGCGGATGTTGGCATCGGTATGGGCAACGGTACTGATATCGCCATCGAAAGCTCGGGCATTACATTGGTAAAGGGCGATCTGCGAGGCATTGAGCGTGCGAGGCGGCTAGCGCTTGCCACGTTGAAAAATATCAAGCAAAACCTGGCGTTTGCGTTTGTATATAACGCGCTGGGAATTCCTGTGGCGGCGGGCGTGTTTTATCCGGTGTTTCATTTACTTCTCAGCCCGATGATTGCCAGCGCGGCGATGACCTTCAGTGATTTGTCCGTGGTATTCAATGCGCTGCGGCTTCGCCGCGTGAAGATTTAGCAAATCTAACTATTCGCCGATAGGAGTGCGTTGCGGACCGCCTCAGAAGGCGGTCCCACAAAAGAAAACCTCCTATGGTCGGCACCAAGCCGGTCTCGTTGCCGCACTCACATACTTCCTACCACCAGCCTGACCAATCCTTTCCGCCGGCGTCTATATGGCTTGACAGTGGAACATTTCCGGGTGGCGTGCGTATCAATTGCTGACGGCGCCCAAGCCGGGCGTTAACGTCACCTTAACGGGCGAGTGAGTGTTCTCGGGGGTCGGTTATGTCCAGTAATGGCAATGGGATAGGGAATGGAAAGGCGAAGAAGCGGCGCCGCCGAATTATCATCGCGGCGATCGCTGCATTCGTCCTGGTTGGCGGCGGATATGGTGTATTCGCTGCACTTCGACCGAATCACGATATTGACCCGTCGAAACTCGCGGAAGTCGAACGGGGAGACCTGGCGCGCGTAGTCGTTGCCACCGGAAAGATTCAACCCCTGTCGAAAATTGAATTGAAATCGAAGGCCAGCGGGCTGGTCAAGAAACTGTATGTCGATTACGGTGACCGCGTCAAACAAGGCGACATTCTGGCGGAGCTCGATAAGGTTCAACTGGAAGCGGTCGTACACGAGGCGCAGGCCAATTACCAGGCCGCGCAAGCGGCTCGTGATTCCACGTTGGCCGCGCTGGAGCGCAACAAGGTCGATGCCGAAGGTCCCGATGTCCCCTTCCTCAAGCTAAGCATGGAACGCGCGCAGCAAATGCTCAAAGATGGCGTGATGTCGAAAAGTGTGGTGGAAGATGCGGAGAAAAACTACCAGCTTGCGTTGAATAAGCAGGTGAGTGCACAGAGAAATCTGGTGGTATCCCGCGCGGAGATCGCCAAAGCGGAGGCACAGGTTGCGCAAGCAAAAGCTGCACTGGAAAACGCCGAGGAAGATTTGCGCAATTCGACGATCATCAGCCCGATTAGCGGCCTGGTGCTGTCGCGCGACGTAAACGTTGGCGACGCGGTCAGCTCTATCCTGGTGATGGGGTCGCAGGCGACGCTGCTGTTCAGCTTGGGAGATATTAGCGAAGTCTATGTGCAGGGCAAGGTCGACGAAGCCGACATCGGCAAGGTGTACATGGGTCAGCCCGCGCGCATCGTTGTGGAGTCATTCAAGGATAAAAAGTTCAACGGAAGAGTGACCAAGATTTCGCCGCTTGGGAAAGAAAAGGACAACGTCACTACGTTCGAAGTGCGTGTGTCGATACTGAATCCCACCGGCGAGCTAAAGGCGAATATGAGCGCCAACGCGGAAATCGTCCTGGAAGAAAAGAAAAGCGTGGTCATGGTCCCCGAAGCGTCCCTGATCTATGACAAGGACCGCAACGCCTCTGTGGAATCGCCCGACCCTAAGGCGGAAAACGGACGCAAGAAGATTCCCGTCAAACTCGGAATTTCGAACGGCGTGAAGACGGAAATCGTTTCCGGAGTCAACGAGAAAGAGAAAGTAATTCTGCAGTAGCGCGAGCCGCAAAATGAATTTCAAGGATCTCCTACGGGACACGCTCGCGACGCTTTGGTCTCACAAACGCCGCACGCTGCTGACCATGTTCGGCATCGCGTGGGGGATAATTTCCATCACCCTGATGGTTGCAGCCGGCGAGGGTCTGGGACGCGGCATCCAGAAAAACCAGGAGACTTTTGGCAAGGACGTAATGATTGTGTTTTCTGGCCGCACCAGCATGCAGGCCGGTGGAGCGCGATCCGGCCGCGTAATTCATTGGATGGAAGACGATTACTTTCAGGTGGCCAACGAATCGCCTGCGTGCAAATACGTGATGCCGGAGATGGGCAACAACGTTCAGGTGCACAGTGCTTTTAACAGCGGCAACATCAATACGGTGGGATCGCTGCCGCCGTTTGCGGAAATTCGCAGCGTGAATGTGGACGAAGGCCGCTTCTACAACTTCGAAGACAATCGCGAAGCCCGGCGAGTTGCGTTTCTCGGAACGGAAACGAAGAAGCAATTGTTTGCCGAGCGCGAGGCGGTGGGACAAACAATTGAGATGAACGGTGTGCCCTTTGTGGTCATCGGGGTGATGAAGTCGAAGGATCAAAACTCCAGCTACGATGGTTTCGACACACGCAAGATTTTTGTTCCGTACGAAACGATGAAGCGTGATTTTCCCAACAAGCCACCGGCCGTACAACATAGCGTCGATAGGATTCTGGTTGCTCCGTGGTCCCTGGAAACGCATCCCGCATGCGTGAAACAGGTGAGGCACTCGCTGGGCCGGTTGCACAACTTCGATCCGCGCGATGAGGAAGCGGCAGCCATCTGGGACACCGTAAAAAATGCGCAAGCCAATCGCATGATCATCGTGGGAATGCAGTTGTTCATGGGCACGGTGGGCATCGCGACGCTTTTTCTCGGTGGCCTGGGCGTGATGAACGTGATGCTGGTTTCCGTGCGCGAGCGCACCCGCGAAATCG
>Ga0210384_10009428_pt1 | contig 10069 bp, 6 predicted proteins | sample IncBWH2MmetaG_FD_160574 | JGI IMG/M metagenome (GOLD analysis project Ga0210384, IMG submission 160574) | Forest soil microbial communities from Barre Woods Harvard Forest LTER site, Petersham, Massachusetts, United States - Inc-BW-H-2-M | ecosystem: Environmental > Terrestrial > Soil >...
GATCGAACACTCGAGCAAGAATGCCCACTTCCTGCGCGCCGGATATGGTGTACTGGCCGTCGAATATGTAAGTCGGGACGCCGGTGATACCGAGCACGGCCGCGTGACGTTCCGCCGCGACAACACCATCCTGCCCCACCCTCAAAATCAGCGCATTGCGGGCCTCCGCGGCGCTCAAGCCCACCTCGCCGGCCAATCGCAACAGTTCGTCGAGGTCGCCGATGTCGCTGCCCTCCTCGAAATAGGCCTGCATGATGCGGTCCTTCACCGCTGCCTGGAGTCCGAAGCGCGCCGCGTGCGCGATCAATAGATGCGAGCGGCGGGTATTGGGGATGCGGCCGATCAGGTCGAAGCGGAAATGAATGCCGCTGGCCTCCCCGAGGCGCTCGAGTTCGGCATGGCTCTGTTCCAGCCGCGCTTGATCCGGCATTCTGGCCGCCATGTAGGTCTCGCGATCGACTCCCTCGACCGGCACGTCGGAGTTCAGCTCGAAAGGCCGCCAGGTGACCACGGGTTCGTATTGGGGACGCGCCGCGACCGCGAGGTCGAAGCGCCGCTTCCCCAAATAACACCAGGGACAGACGGTGTCGGAATAGATATCAATGCGCATGAGGGCCGGCCATGAGGTTCGATTGTACCCTCGCCCCTTATGGGGGTTGGCCTGAACAGGTATGATCACCGGCCAAGAGACGGCGGACGAGACAATCGATGGCACGAAGCCTCAAAACGAGCTATTTGCTGCTTGCCTTAGGGGTAAGCGCGGTGCTTGCGCTGATTCTCGGCGGACTCGCGTACTACGAGCGTCGGGTCACCACCTCCGATGCCAATCAACTCACCTACGCCACGGTCGAACAAAAGCTGGAAGCCGATCTTCAGGCCCGCGCCAGATCATTGAGCAACATCACCGGCACTTCCCTCGCGCCGGCGCTCAAGGAAGGCAACACCGCCGCCGTGGCCGCGATCGCAGCCCGGCTTCTCGACGAGCGCGACATCGAACGGGTCGAGGTCTGGGGTCCGCACAACGACATCCTGTATTCCGGCAGCAACCCGGAGTCCGGGCCGGCCAGCTCAGGTTCGTTTGTTCTGCGCACGGATTTACAGCGTGCGGGGATTCTCGAAATCTGGATGAGCCGCGCCGCAATGCAGGAGACCTTGTCCAGCATTCGTTCGCAATTGCTGAGCAAGCAGGGAATTCAAGGCAAGCGCATTCGCGGCGTATTCACCATCATCACCGTGCCTCTCTTTATCCTGGGGCTGCTGGGCGCCTGGCTCATCGCCCGACGCCTCTCCGGCCCTATCGCGGCGCTGGTGAAGAGCGCCGATCGAATTGGCGAGGGCGACTACACGCGGCCTCTCGCGGTCGTGCGGCGCGACGAGCTGGGCGACCTGCAGTTTGCGCTCGAGCGCATGCGTCAGAACCTGAACGAAACGACGATCACCAAGAATTACCTGAACACCGTTCTCAACAGCTTGAGCGACGCGGTGTTCGTGACTTCGCCCGATGGCATCGTCAAGAGCTGCAATGACGCCGCGCAATTGCTGCTGGGCTTCTCCTCCGCGGAATTGGTCGGCAAGCCGTTGCTCGGCTTCATCGATGAGGTGCATCGCAGCGCGTTCGACCCGACGCATTCCTCGCAGGAAGCGCGCGAGACGGTGCTGCGCACGGCCAGCGGCCAGACCATTCCGGTTTCCATGGCGAGCTCGGCGATCGACTCGGAAGATCCGCAGTTTCAGGGCAACATCTACGTCGCGCGCAACATCACTGAGCGCAAGCGCGCCGAACGCCGCATCCGTTACCTGGCGCGCTACGACACGCTCACCAAGATGCCGAATCGCATGCAGTTCCAGCATCTGCTGCAGCAGGCGATCGCGCGCGCGCGGCGCAATCAGCGCTCCCTCGCGTTGTTGTACCTGGACTTGGACCGCTTCAAGGAGGTCAACGACACTTTCGGCCACGCGGCCGGCGATCGAACCTTGGAGATCTTGAGCGAGCGGCTGACGCGCAATTTGAGCAAGGACGCGGTGATCGGCCGGCTCGCGGGCGATGAGTTCGCCATGTTCATCGACGATCTGCCGGTGGACAGCGACAACCGCGACGCCCTGGGAACCCTGGCCCGGACTCTGCTCGATGAAATAAGCCGCACCTTCTACGTCAACCAGCAGGAGGTCTACCTCACCGCCAGCGCCGGCATCGCGATTTGTCCCTACGATGCCGAGAACGTGATCGATCTGATCCGCAATGCCGACGCGGCGATGTATCACTCGAAGCAAAACGGCGGCAATTCCTGCGCGTTCTACGTTCCCAGCATGAACGCCGCGGCCGTCGAGCGCCTCATGCTGAAGAGCAAGCTGCGGCGCGCGCTGGAGCGCGATGAGCTGGTGATTCTCTATCAGTCAAAGGTGGATCTGCGTACTGGGCGCGTGGTCGGCGCCGAAGCATTGCTGCGCTGGCGCCTTCCCGGTCACGGCGATATTTCGCCGTCGCATTTCATTCCCCTCGCCGAGGAAACCAGCTTGATTTTGGATATCGGCGAGTGGGTGCTGAATCGCGTCTGCTCCGACTATCGGGAATGGCAGAAAGTGGTGCCGCACCCCGGGCGGATTGCGATCAATCTTTCCTTGCGGCAACTGAAGCAATCGAGCTTCATCTCGCGCTGCCGCGGCGTGTTCCGCAAGCACGGCGTATCGCCGACCTGCTTCGAACTCGAGGTCACCGAAACCACGTTGATGACCGACCCGAAGCGCACCATCGGCCTGCTGAATGAACTGTATGCCATGGGATTGAGCCTCGCCATCGACGATTTCGGCACCGGCTACTCCTCGCTCTCGGCCCTGCAGCAGTTTCCCATCGGCACATTGAAGATCGACCAGTCCTTCGTGCGCGATGTCGCGGTGGACACGAACGACGCGGCCATCGTGCGCACCATCATCGACATGGGCAAAAGCCTTGACCTCGAGGTCATTGCCGAAGGCGTCGAGGAACCCCAGCAGCTCGAATTCCTGCGCGCCCACGGCTGCTACTACGCGCAGGGCCGCCTGTTCGGCGACGCCATGGAAGCCAACAAACTGCTGGGCATTCTCGCCGGCCAGGAAGGCGGCTCGCCGCATCACGGCAACCTCTGCGCGCCGACCGTGCTTCGGCCGGTGCGTCTCTCCTCGTAACAAACCTCGATGCTGAGCGCGAGAGATCTGACGCTGCGGCGCGGCCCGCAGCCGCTCTTCGAGCAGGTTGAATTCACCGTCTATCGCGGCAACAAGGTCGGCATCACCGGGGCCAATGGCACGGGAAAATCGAGCCTGTTTGCGGCGATCTTGGGTGAACTGGCCCCGGATCGCGGCGACATCGACCTGCCGGCCGCCGTACAAATCGCGCATGTGGAGCAGGAGATCGCCGCCAGTCCGCGGCCCGCGATCGAGTTCGTGCTGGACGGCGACACCGAGCTGCGCCGCGTGCAGCTTGCCATCGACGCCGCGGAAAAACGCGATGCCGCCATGGCGCTGGCCGAGCTCTACTCCTCTTTGCAGGCCATCGACGGTTATCGGGCCAGGGCCCGCGCCGCGGCCGTCATGCACGGCCTCGGATTCAAGACGGCCGATCATGAACGCGCCGTCGCGGAATTTTCCGGGGGCTGGCGGGTGCGCCTCGCCATGGCGCGTGCCCTGTGTTCGCGGGCTGAGCTGCTGCTCTTGGATGAACCCACCAACCACCTGGACCTCGATGCCATCGTCTGGCTGGAGCAATGGCTCACCGCTTACCCGGGCACGCTGCTGATGATTTCGCATGACCGCGAATTTCTGGATGCCATCATCGATCGCGTATTGCACATCGAGAATCGAACCATTCGCGCCTACGCCGGCAACTACTCGCAATTCGAGCAGAAGCGCTCCGAGGAGCTGGCGCTGCTGTCCGTGCTGCACGCCCGGCAGGTGAAGCGCATCGCCGAGATCACGACGTTCGTGAATCGATTTCGCGCCTCCGCCACCAAATCGCGCCAGGCCCAGAGCCGCCTGAAAATGCTGCAGCGGATGGAGCGCATCGTTCCGGCGCACGTCGACAGTCCGTTCGAGTTCGAGTTTTCGAAGCCGCTGAAAACGCCGCGGCCGCTCATTACCGTGGAGGACGGCGTGTGCGGCTACGACGGCCTGCCTATCGTCGGCGGCGTCAATGTGTCGATCGGGCCGCTGGATCGCATCGCACTGCTCGGGCCGAACGGCGCGGGCAAATCGACGCTGACCAAACTGCTTGCCGGCGCAACGGCGCCGCTCGCGGGAAGGCGCACCGCGGCTCCGGATCTGGCCGTCGGCTATTTCGCGCAGCAGCAGCTGGAACAGCTTCAGGCCGACTGCGACGCTTTTTGGCATGTGCGCAATCTGGGCGGACCGGACTATGCCTCGGGCGATGAGCAGAAAATCCGCGACCACTTGGGAAGCTTCGGCTTCCGGGGCGACCGCGCGTTCGAGCTGGTGGGCCGATTCTCCGGCGGCGAGAAGGCACGGCTGACGCTCGCACTGCTGGTGGCGCGGCGGCCGAATTTGTTGCTGCTGGACGAGCCGACCAATCATTTGGACATCGAAATGCGGCAGGCATTGAGCGTCGCGCTGCAGAGTTTCGAAGGGGGCCTGGTCCTCGTGTCGCACGACAGGCACTTGATCAAATCGGTCGCCGACACGCTCATGCTCGTCGCGGACGGAAAATTACAGGAGTTCGCCGGCGACCTCGACGACTATCAGCAGTGGCTTCGAACGCGCGGCAATGCATCGCCCGCGACCGCCAAGGCCGCTCCCGCACGCCGTTCGGGCAAGGCCGCCGCGCCGCTGAACAAGGCGCCGCTCGAACGCAAGGAAGCGCGCCGCGATCCACTGGCGAAGCTGCGTCAACAGCTCGAGCAAGTCGAGGCGCGCATCGCCGCCGTCGCGGCCGAGCGCGCCCTGCTGGAGGCTGAAATCGCGGCGAATCCGGCGGAAGACCGGCTGGCGATGCGGCGGGCAAACCTGCAAAGGGATGCGGCCTATCTCGAATCTCAGTGGATGGAGATCGGCACGGCCATCGAGGCCGCCGAAGGTTGAACCGGCGGAATAACCGAGACGGGCGCCTAAGGCGCGCCGGCGGCTGCTTTGCCGGCCAGCGCCTGCGCCGCGCTCGCCGCAATCTCCGCGAACGCCTTGTCGGCGGCGCGATTGTAGGCATCCACGATGGCGCTCATGCGATTGTCGGCCGCCGCTTCGCGCACGTCGGGCTCGAAGCGCGCCAGAATGCGCCGATCGGCCGCGTTGCCGAGGCGCGCCTGCAGCAGCACGTGCACCGTCGGCGCCCCGCCGGCAGGCGGATATTCGGCCTGAAAATCAATCACCTCGATTTCCAGCCAGTAGGTGCTCGCGAACACGGACGCATCCGCGCTCACGTTGCGCAGCCCGGCATTGGCGTGAAACTCTTGCACCGCCAGGTCCTGCAGCACTTCATCGAGCGGTCCGCTCCAGCGTACGTCGGCGAAATAGTCCATGCGCCGATCCGGATAGAGCGCGGCGATGCGATCCGTGTCGAGCCCGGTGCGCACGCGCGGCTTGAGGACCGCCAGATCGATGGGACTCGATGCCGCGGCCCCCGGCGGTTCCGCCGGCGCCGATCTGGGCGTCGCCGACAATTCGTACATCGTGGGCGGCGCGATCTTGTTCTTGAACAGCCCTCCCACGCAGGCCGCGAGCGTCACGCCGAGCAAACCCAGCAGCAGTGCCCGCTTCACCTGGACGCCTCGTTCACTTGGACACCTCGTTCACTTGGACACCTCGATGCCGCGGTAGGTGGACTCGTAAATCAGCTGCGACGGGTCGCGCTTCAGGCTGCGCGACAGATCCCGGAAATCCCGCACTGCCTGGCGGCTCTCGCGCAGCAGTTTCTCGAACTCCGGAAGACTCTGCTTGGTGAAGCGCGACACGCCGGGTTCGTTCTCGGTCACAAAGCCGTTCAAGCTCGCCGTGGTCTTGGCGAGGTTGTCCGAGATCACCCGGATATTGGCGAGCGCAGCCTCCAGGTCCGGCGAGCTCTTGGTGACGAGGCTTCGCAACTCCGCCACCGTGCCCTGTACTTCCTGGGTCGTGCGGCGCAATTCCGCCACGAGTTGCTGAACCTCGCGCACGGTCTCGGGCAGATGCTCGCTGGCCAGGCGAACGTGGTCCAGGGTCGCCTTGAGCGAACGCACGTTCTCATCGCTGAAGACTTCGTTGAAGTGCGCCGCCAATTCCACCAGGTGCGTGGTCAAGGCCGGCAGATTGCTCAACAGCACGTCGAAATCGGATCGCCGCGAACGAATGATCGGGTAGCGTTGCCCCTGTGCCATGACGCCGGCCGATTCGGCCTTCGGATCCTGCTCCAGGTCGATGAACAAGAGGCCCGTCACGCCCTGCAGGCTCAGAGAGGCGCGAGTGCGGTCATCGATGGGCGCCGTCGAATCGATATCGGCGATCACCTGCACCGTCTTGCGCTGCTGTGGGTCCAGCATGATGCGCGCGACCTTGCCCACGTCCACCCCGAGGTATCGCACCGGGCTGCCGGCGGTCAGGCCGCTGACCGAACCGGGGAAATAGATCTCGTAGCGCTGATAGGTGCGCTTGTCCTGCTGATCGGTGTACCAAAACACGAAGGACACGGCCATCGCAATGACCAGCAGCACGAAAGCCCCGACCGCGACGTAGTTCGCGTCTCTATCCATGGCCTTCCCTGCCCGCCGCTTCCATTTCCGCGGCCCTGGCCCTCGGCCCGTGGAAGTATTCCTGTATCCACGGCGTCGGGTTCTTGAGCAGTCCCGGGAGCGTGTCGCTGATCATCCGGCCATCGACAATCACGCCGACCCGGGTGCAGGTCTGAAACAGGGTGTCCAAGTCATGCGTGATCATGACAACCGTTAGCCGCAGTTGCGAGTGAAGGTACAACAGTAGCTCATCGAAGGCCGTGGCGGAAATCGGATCCAGTCCGGCGGTCGGCTCATCGAGGAACAAGAGCTTGGGCTCGAGCGCCAGGGCCCGGGCGAGCGCCGCGCGCTTGATCATCCCGCCCGACAGCTGCGAAGGAAACTTGGCGCCGGCGTCCGGCGGCAATCCCACCAATCCTAAGTTCATCTCCGCCAGTTCGTCGAGGGTCTTTTCGGACAAGGCATAGTGTTCCCGCAACGGCAGTTGCACGTTCTGGGCGACGGTCAGAGAGCTGATCAGTGCGCCATTTTGGAAGGTCACGCCATAGCTTTGCACCAGGCTGCTGCGATCCGCTGCCGCGAGGCTTTCGACGTCTTGGCCGTACAGTTCCACGCTGCCGCTGTCCGGGCGGCGCAGTCCCAAAATCGAGCGCAGCAGCACCGACTTGCCGGTGCCCGACCCGCCGACCACGCCGAATATTTCGCCTTGCTGCACCTCCATGTCGAGCCCGTCGTGGACTATCTGCGCGCCGAAGCGATTGTGCAGGTCCCGCACCCGGATCACAGGATTGAAATTCGGGTCCAGCATCAGAAGTTGATCTGCACGAACAGCACCGCGAACAGCGCGTCGGCCAGAATGACCATGAAGATGGACTGCACGACCGCCACGGTGGTCAGCCGTCCAAGCTCCCGGGCCGAGTCGCGCACTTGCATGCCGCGGTAGGTGCCGACCATGGCGATGAGGATGGCGAACACCGGCGCTTTGACCAGCCCCGACCAAAAGGTCGTGGATGAGAGCGATTCGCGCATGCGCGCCGTGAATTGCGGCAGGGGAATATGCAGGTTGATCAGCGACAAAAGACCGCCGCCCGCGAGGCCCATGGCGTCCGCGATCACCGTGAGCAGCGGCAGGGCGATGACGAGCGCCAGCACGCGCGGCACGACCAGCAGCTCGACCGGATTCATGCCCATGGCGCGCAGCGCATCGGTCTCCTCGTTGAGTTCCATGACGCCGATCTCGGCCGCGAAGGCGCTGCCGGATCGGCCCGCGACGATGATGGACGTCAACAGCACGCCCATTTCGCGCAATGTCGCGATGGTGACGAGATCGACCACGAAAATATCGGCGCCGAAACGCGACAACTGCTGCGCGCCCAGATAGGCGACGATCACGCTGATGAGAAATGCAATGAGCGCGACGATCGGAATGGCGGTGATGCCGGTTTCGTAGATATGGCGCGTCAGCGACGAGATTCGCCACGCACTGGAGCGGGAGAATGCCTGGCCGACGACGGTGGCGATGCGCCCCAGGAAGACGATGACGCCGCGCGCATGCACGCCCTGCAAGATGGACCAGCGCCCGAGCCTGCCGACGAGACGCTCCAGCGTCGGCTCCGCCGAGTGCGCTGCGTGGGCCGCGTGCCGTTCAATATGGAGTTTTTGCAGGAGCTCCAAGAAATGCGGTGGGTTACCCGCATGCCGAACCGTCAGGAGGGGCGCATCCTCCGCCAGGCGCCGCAGCAGTGCCCACGCCGGACTGATGCCGGGCGCCCGCGCATCGGTCCAATCGCACACCAGATTCCCATGCAGCGCCGCCGGCAAACTTGCAAGCCGCGCCTCGATGCGCGGCATCGCCGCCAGGGACCAATCTCCCCGCAGCACAAGCCGCCAGCCGTCGCCTTGCGGCTCGAGCGCCAACGGGTCCGTCATGGTCGCACTCATAGCGATATGCTAGCAGGCAATGGGGCATAACGATCCGCTGTTACAGATCCTGATTCTGCTCACCGCGTCGGTGTGCGTCGTCGCGGCGGTACGCAAATTGGCGCTGCCTGCGATCCTGGGTTATCTCGCCGTGGGCATGCTGTTGGGTCCGCATGCCCTGGCGCTCGCCGCCGACAATGAAACCACGCAACTGCTCGCGGACTTCGGCGTGGTGTTCCTGGTGTTCACGCTGGGGTTGGAGTTCTCGCTGCCGCGCTTGGTGGCGATGCGCTGGGAAGTACTTGGCGTCGGCGGCGCGCAAGTGCTGATCACCGTCGCGATCGTGGCTTGCGGGGCCGTCGTGTTTTTAGACGTGGCGCCGGCCGTCGCGGTCGTGATCGGCGGCGCCCTGGCCATGTCCTCCACCGCCATCATCATTGCGCAGCTGACCGAACAGTCCGAGAACAATCGAACGCACGGCCGGCTCGCCGTGGCGATCTGCCTGTTCCAAGACTTGAGTTTTCCGCTGCTCCTGGCCCTGGTATCGGCGTTGAGCGGCGAGGGCGGCGCCGTGAACGCGGCGCATATCTTGAGCGCCATCGGCCTGGCCGCGCTCGCCCTGATGCTGGTCCTGGCCGCCGGCAGATGGCTGCTGCGCCCGTTGTTTCTCATGATCGCTTCGGTGCGATCGCCCGAGCTGTTTTCGATTACCGTATTGCTCGCCGTGCTGGCCTCGGCTTGGGCGACTCGCGCCGTGGGGTTGTCCCTCGCGTTGGGGGCGTTTCTCGCCGGCATGATGCTGGCGGAGACCGAATTCCGCCATCAGATCGAAGCCACGATCCGCTCGTACCGCGAAGTTCTCCTGGGTCTTTTTTTCATCACGGTCGGAATGCTGCTCGATGTCGGTTTGCTGCTGCGGGACCTGCCGCTGGTGACGGCCATTCTTCTCGGCATGCTGCTGCTCAAGGCGGCGATCGTTGCGGTCGTGGCCAAGCCCGCCACCAAGAGCTGGTTCAAATCCCTGCGCACCGGGGTGGTCGTCGCGCAAGGCGGCGAGTTCGGCTTCGCCCTCTTGATTCTGTTGCTCCGGAAATCGTTGCTCGACCCTGCGATCGTGCAGCCGCTGCTCGCGGCCACGGTCTTGAGCATGGTGCTGTCGCCGCTGATCATCCGCCACAATCGGCGCATTACCCGCATCATCTTGCGCGAATCCGGCAACCCGCTGACCGAAGCGATGCGTCATGAGCAAGTGACTTTGGCGGCCGCGGAGCGGGATCACGTGGTGATCTGCGGATTCGGCCGCGTCGGACAGAATATCGCCCGCGTACTCGAGCAGACGGGATTCGAGTACATCGCGCTCGATGTGGATCCCTACCGGATTCGAACGGGTCGCCAGGCCGGCGACCCGGTGGTCTACGGTGATGCGGGTCAGGTGAAGGTTTTGGAAAACGTCGGCCTCGCCC
>Ga0210384_10009429_pt1 | contig 10068 bp, 8 predicted proteins | sample IncBWH2MmetaG_FD_160574 | JGI IMG/M metagenome (GOLD analysis project Ga0210384, IMG submission 160574) | Forest soil microbial communities from Barre Woods Harvard Forest LTER site, Petersham, Massachusetts, United States - Inc-BW-H-2-M | ecosystem: Environmental > Terrestrial > Soil >...
CGTCTACTTCCCGCCCGGCACCTACCGCTCCGGCACCGTCCGCCTCCGCAGCCGCGTCACCATGGAGCTGGCGGCCGGCGCGACCCTGGTGGCCAGCGCCGACGACGCCGACTTCGATCCGGTCGAGGAGCTCGGCTACGAGCCGTTCGCGGACGCGGAGACCTCCAGCTTCCGCTTCGCCCTCCTCCAGGGGCAGGGCCTGGAGGACGTCCGCATCCTCGGCCCCGGCCGGATCGACGGCAACCGGACGAGTCGCGACGGACCGAAGCCCATCGCCCTCAAGGAATGCCGGAAGGTCGAGCTTCGCAACGTGACCATCGCGAACTCGGGCAACTACAACGTCAGCCTGCTCGGCTGCGACGCGGTCGACATCGTCGGGGTCACCATCGTGAACGGATACTCGGACGGCATCGATCCGGACGGCTGCCAGGACGTCCGGATCGCGGCCTGCCGCATCGACACGCGCGACGACGCGATCGCGATCAAGACGAGCTTCGCCCTGGGCCGGCGCCGCGCCACCCGCCGGGTGACGGTGAGCGACTGCCATCTCACCACCATCCACAACGCCCTCAAGATCGGCACCGAGACGAGCGCCGACCTCGAGCACATCGTCTTTCGCAGCTGCACCGTGGTCGGACGCCCGCACACGTGGAAGGGCGACCTGAGCTCGGGAGTGGCCATCGAGACGGTGGACGGAGGGAACATCCGGCACGTCACCGTCTCCGACATCCGCATGAGCGGGGTGCGCTCCCCGATCTTCATCCGGCTCGGCCAGCGCGGGCGCGGGCAGGACGTCCCCGCCGCGGGCCGGCTCCAGAACGTCTCGATCACGAACGTGGAGGCGGTCGGCGCCATCATCGCCTCCTCGATCACCGGCATCCCCGGGCATCCCGTCTCGGACATCACGTTGACGAACGTGCGGATGACCGCGCGGGGCGGCGGGGGCGCCGATCTCGCGGCGCAGAATGTGCCCGAGATGGAGCGGACCTACCCGGACGCCTACATGTTCCGGGATCTCCCCGCCTACGGCCTCTACTGCCGCCACGCGGAGCGGCTCACCCTGGACCGGGTCGAGCTCGGCGCCGACCAGCCCGACGCCCGGCCCGCGCTGGTGCTGGACGACGTCGCGCGTAGCCGCCTGCGCGCGGTGCACGGGATGCCTCCCGCCGAGGGCGGGCCGCTCCTCTGGCTGCGCTCGGTGCGCGACTGCGCGATCGACGGGCTGCGTCCGCGCGCCGGGACGAAGACGCTCCTGCGCCTGAGCGGTCGCGACACGTCGGGCGTCCGGCTCGCCCGCAGTGACCTCCGCCAGGTGGACAAGCCCGCGCAGGTGGACCCCGACGTGCCGCCCACCGCGCTCCGGATGGAGGGAATCCTCCGGGCGAGCCGGTGAGCCCGCTTCAGTCGGAGTTCCGGGCGTACCGGTGGGCGGTCTCGACCAGGGCGTCCACCGCGTCCTCGCTGGTGTCGAAGGCGCACGCGATCCGGATGATGCCCTCCGAGAGGGTGCCGCGACGGGAGAAGCTGTAGCCCTCGGCGACCAGCCCGTCCCACACCGGCTGCGGGAGGGCGACGAGCACGAGGTTGATCTCGGTGGGGCTCGGGAAGCGCACCCCGGGGATCTTGGCCAGGCCCTCGCGGACCCGCTGGGCCATCGCGTTGGCGTGGCGGGCGTTGCGCAGCCAGAGTCCGTCCTTGATGAACGCCTCGAGCTGGACGGAGAGGAAGCGCATCTTGGAGAAGAGGTGGCCGCCGCGCCGGCGGCGATAGCGCATGCTCTGGGCCAGCTCGCGGTTGAAGAACACCACCGCCTCGGCGGTGAGCGCGCCGTTCTTGGTGGCGCCGAAGGAGAGCACGTCGACGCCCGCCTTCCACGTCGCCTCGGCCGGCGTGCAGCCCAGGCGGGCGACCGCGTTGCCCAGGCGCGCGCCGTCCATGTGCACCCACAGACTACGCTCGCGAGCCACCTCGACGATGGCGCGGATCTCGGCCAGCGTGTACACCGTGCTGGCCTCCGTCCCCTGGGTGATGCTGACCGCCCGCGGCGGAACCTCGGTGGCCGGGCGCGCGACCGCCGCGTCGGCCAGCCGCGCGAGCTCGGCGGCGACCAGCTTGCCGTCCACGCTCGGCACCGGCACGGTGCGCGCGTTGCCCCCCGACCAGAACTCGGGCCCGCCGCACTCGCTGCCGTGAAGGTGGCCGGCGTCGGAGAGGTAGATGGCTCCGTAAGGGGCGGAGACGATCGACGCGCAGAGCCCGTTGGCCGCGGTGCCGGTCCCCACCGGATAGACCTCGACGTCGGTTTCGAAGAGCGCCGAGAACTTGGCCGCCAGGCCCTCGGTGATCGCGTCGGCGCCGTACGGCGCGGTGTCGCCCGCGTTGGCCGCCACGAGCGCTTCCAGGATCTCGGGCGCCGCGCCCGACACGTTGTCGCTGTAGAAGTTCTTCTTCACGCTCACGAAGGCCTCCCTCTCTCGGCGGGCTCGGGACGGACGACGCGACGGCCCGGGCGCCGCGGCCCGTCTACCATAGGCGAGCGCGCCGGCGCCGGCAACCGGCGCCGCGGGCGGGGCGCCCGTGGGCACGATTGGGGGCGAGGGCGCCGGGATCCGCTCAGGACCGGGGGGTGTGGCGGGACAGGAAGTCGCCGACCCGGCTGATCGACTCGGCCAGGTGGGTCGGGGCGCGCCGGTCCTTCTGGATCTCGAGGCTCGGGGCCAGGCGCGCGATCTCCGCGCTGGTCTCGGCGGGATGTGGCTTGTCGCTGCCCGGCTGGAGCAGCAGCGGCGTGGGGCAGCGCCGCACGAACTCGCGGCTCACCGAGAAGACGAAGTCGCCCCCGAACATGTTGTGGCCGAACTTCTGGATGACCGCGGGGGTCAAGGTCCGGTCGCGCTCCAGCATGGTCTTGGTGAAGCCGGCCACCGCCTCGTCCCAGGTGTCGCGGTTCTCGTGCAGGCCGATCGGATTCTGCAGCACCGCGGCGGCGATGCGCTCGGGGGCCAGCTCGCAGAGGGTCAGGCAGAAGGTGCCCCCGATGCAGCCGCCCATGACGTGGAACCGGCGATGGCCGAGGTGGTCCATCAGGGCCAGGTGATCGCCCGCGTAGGTGTGCCACCCGTGCGTCTCGGTCACCGCGCCGCGCGAATGGCCCGCGTTGCGCTGGTCCATGCCGATCACGGTGAACCGGTCGGCCAGGTCGGCCATGGGGTTCATCCACGGGGGCGGGGCGGCGGGATTGCTCGGGCTCTGGCGCCAGTACTCGAGCTGCGACCGCAGCCCGCCCGGCGCGAAGAGCAGCAGCGGAAAGCCGGAGCCGTGGACCTCGTAGTGGATCTCCGCGTCGGGTCGCGTGAATACGGGCATCGTCGTCCTCTCGGGCGTCGGGATCAGATCGGCCGCGCGCTGGCGGTCCCTTCGAGCACCGCCTCGCGCCACTCCCGCTTGAGCGGGAGGATCGGCGGCATCGGCACCACGTCGGGCGCCTCGGTGGCGGGCGCGACCGCGTCCTTCCGGTCCGTCGCGGCGCCCTTCTTCATGAACAGGTTGTAGATCGTCCACTGGAGCCGCCGGCGGCCGCCGCGGACCGGAAAGCGCCGGGCCATCGACGACGGGGCGTAGAACGTTTCGTAGGCGGTGTTCTGGCCCAGCCGCAGCTCGTCGCCGGTCATCTGCGCCGGCCGGTACACCACGTTGGCCTGGTCGTACTTCACCCAGTCGAAGGAGACGATGCGGTTGGCCTTCTTCAGCTCGTACCAGGTGAGCGTGCCCGGGTAGGGCGTGAGGACCGAGTACGCGCACGCGTCGTAGTCCGCCTCGATGTTGAACCGCGCCGTCTCGCGGAACACGGACGGATCGTCACCGTCGAAGCCGAACATGAACAGGCCGAACACCATGATGCCGTAGCCGTGCACCTTCTCGACCAGGGCCGCGAAGGTCTCGGGCCGGTTCACGTGCTTGTGCACGCTCGTGAGGGTGGAGCGCGAGATCGACTCGAAGCCGATGCTGAGCAGGGTGCACCCGCTCGCGGCGGCCAGCTCGAGCATGCGGTCGTCCTGCGCGAGCTTGGAGGTGACCCCGGCCTGCCAGGTCACCCCGCGACCCTTCAGGGCGCGCATGACCTCCTTGGGCCGCTCCGGGGTGCCGAAGAAATCGGCGTCGTTGATCGAGATCATGCGCGACCCGCAATTCTCGATCTCGCGGATCACCTCGTCGACCGGGCGGTAGCGGAACTTGAGCCCGTTCATCAGCGGCTCGGCGCAGAAGGTACAGCCCTGATGGCAGCCGCGCGAGGTCTGCACGAAGGTGCGGTTCACGTAGCGGTGCTTCTTGAGCAGGTCGTACCGCGGCATCGAGAGGCCTTCCATCGGGTGGAGCCGGTCCGCCCGGTAGGTGCCGCGCATCTCGCCCCGCTCGAGGTCGTCGAGGAGCTTGTCCAGCACCAGCTCCGCCTCGCCGATGACCACCGCGTCGCAGTGCTTGAGGGCCTCCTGGGGCATGAAGCTCGGATGCACCCCGCCCATCACCACCGGGACCCCGCGCGCCCGGAACGCGTCGGCGATCTCGTAGCCGCGATTCACGTAGCTCGTCATCGCGGACAGCCCGACCAGGTCCGCCTTCAGGTCGAAGTCGATCGACTCGATGTTCTCGTCGGTCAGCACGACCTCGTACCGATCGCGGGGGATGCCGGCCGCCACCGCGAGCAGGCCCGCGAGCGGGGAGTAGAGCGCTCGGTTCAGGTACAGCGGACGGGTGGTGAGCGAATCCGTCTTCGGATTGATGAGGTGGATGATTCCGGTCCGCGTGCTGGTCGGCCGATGATTGGCCATGGCGGCGCCTCCTGCCCGGAATGGTAGGGCGGCCGGGGGTGAGGGTCAAGCCGGAGTGTCCGGCGCCTCAGGCCACCTCCAGCCAGTCGCGCCGGACGTCGGGGGCGGCCCGCAGCGCGGCGGGGGTCCCCTCGAACACGATCTGGCCGTGGCCCATCACGTAGACGCGCTCCGCGATCCGGAGCGCGATGGTGAGCTTCTGCTCGACCAGCAGCACCGCCACGCCCTGCCGGCAGATGTCGCGGATGACCTCGGTGACCACCTCCACCACCTTGGGAGCCAGGCCCTCGGTCGGCTCGTCGATCAGGATCACGCGCGGATTGCCAAGGAGCGAGCGGCAGATCGTGAGCATCTGCTGCTCGCCGCCGGACAGCATGCCGGCCTGGGTATCGCGGCGCTCCCGGATCTGGGGGAAGTAGCCGTACATCTGCTCGGGAGTCCACTGGGGGACGCCGCGCCGAGCGGTCTGCACGCCGATGCGCATGTTCTCGTCGACGGTGAGGTTCGCGAAGATCTCGCGCTCCTCCGGCACGTAGGCCAGGCCGGCCCGCGCGATCCGGAACGCCCGCACCCCCGCAAGGTCGACGCCGTCGAGCCGGACCGAGCCGGCGCTCGGCGGGACCAGGCCCATGATCGCCTTCAAGGTGGTCGAGCGGCCGGAGCCGTTGCGTCCGAGCAGGCTCACGATCTCGCCCTTGCCGATGGTGAGGTGCACCCCGCGCAGGATGTGGCTCTTGTCGTAGTGGGCGTGCAGGCCCTCGACCTCGAGCAGCACGCTCACGCGACCTCCTCGCCCAGGTAGGCCTGCTGGACCTCACGGTTGGCGCGCACCGTCTCGGGCCGGCCGCTCGCGATGATCTCGCCGTAGACCAGCACCGACAGCTGGTCGCAGAGGGTGAAGACCACGTTCATGTCGTGCTCGACCACCAGCAGGGTCTTGCCCTCGGTCACGGTCCGGATGAGGGCCACCGTGTAGGCGGACTCCTCGCGCGACATGCCCCCGGTCGGCTCGTCGAGCAGCAGGATCTCCGGATCGGTGGCCAGCGCCATGCCGATCTCGAGCGTGCGCTGCTCCGAGTAGGCGAGGGCCCCGGCCGGATCGTCCCGGCGACGGGTGAGGCGCAGCTTCTCCAGATACTCGTCGACCTCTTCGGCCACCCGGGTCAGGCGGCTGACCGGGCGGAAGAGCGTGAAGCGATGGTGATGGCGCCCCATCACCGAGATGCGGAGGTTCTCGGCGACGCTCATGCGCGGGAAGAGGTTGGTGATCTGGAAGGAGCGCGACAGCCCCCGCCGGTTGATCGCGTGCGGCGTCAACCCCGCGATGGGGTGGTCGTTGAGGAAGATCTCGCCCGCGCTCGGCACGTAGTGGCCGGAGATCAGGTTGAACAGCGTCGACTTCCCCGCCCCGTTCGGCCCGATCAGCCCGTGCCGCTGCCCGCGCTTCACCTCGAGGTCGACGCCGCGGATGATCGCGGTCGCGCCGAACGACTTGTGCAGGTCGCGCAGCACCAGGACGGATCCTCCCGGGGCCGCCGGGCTCACGCGGTCGTCTCCAGGAGCGCCTGGCTCCACCCGCGGCGGGTGAGCCGCCGGGCGAGCGGCAGCAGGGCGGCGCCCGCCGCGATCGACCCCACCGGGATGGCCCAGGTCCACGGAGACACCGGATCGAACTTGCGACCGAAGAGGGTGTACGGCACCAGAGCCCCGCCGTTGCCCCGTCGCAGCACCGCGTAGGCGTCGGACAGCACCACGTGCACGCTCTCGACCGTGAAGACGACGCCGGCCAGCAGCAAGAGCCCCACCACGAGACAGAGCAGATACGGCAGGGTGAGGTGCCGGACCGCGGTGGCCCGCAGCCGGCGGGCGTGCAGGGAGATCAGGCCGCCGATGCCGTCCGGCACGAACAGCATCACGAGCACGAACACGAGCCCCTGGTAGAGCAGCCACGAGCGGGTGAGATCGGACGTCACCCGCGCGAAGAAGGTCATGATCGCGGCCCCCAGAGCCGGACCGAAGAAGGTGCCCGCCCCGCCGATGAAGGTCTGGAGCACCACGTTGGCGGAGGCCTGGGCGCTGAAGATCGTGTAGTTGGTGGCCTCGTTGGCGATCGCGAGCAGAGCGCCCGCCACCCCGGTGAACATGGTCGAGATCGCGAAGATGACGGTGCGGGCCCCGTGGGTGTTGAAGCCGAGGAAGCGCACGCGGTGCTCGTTCTCGCGCACCGCGAGGGCGAGGCGTCCCATCGGGGTGCGGGTGAACGCCCACAGGCACCAGGTCGAGAGCGCGACCCACGCCAGCGTCAGGTAGTACACCCCGGTATCCGTCGCGAAGTCGATCGCCCAGGAGTTCATCCGCATGGTGGAGATGCCGGACTCGCCGCCGAAGACCGAGTTCCAGGTCGGCGCCAGCGTGAACAGCAGCTCGGCGAGCGCGAGCGTCACCATCGCGAAGTAGACCCCGGTGCGCTGGGTGGCGAGCCACCCGAACACGAGGCCGAAGAACAGCCCGACCGCCGCCCCCGCCAGCGGCAGGAGCGGCGTCGGCCACGCCACCAGGTGCCCCTCCACCGCCTTCATCAGGTGCAGGGTGGCGAAGGCCCCGAGGCCGTAGTAGGCGGAGTGACCGAACGACAGCATGCCGGCCTGGCCCATCGCGAGGCTGAACGAGAGTGCGAAGAGCCCCGCGATCATCATCTTGATCGCCGCGTTGACCAGGTTGGGGGTGAGCGGCAGCGGCAGCACGAGCAGGATCGCCACGAGGGCGAGGAGCCCGGTCCGGCCCGAGCGGCTCACTGGCGGTCGCCGAAGAGCCCGGCCGGACGGATCAGGAGCACGAGCAGCATCAGGAGAAACGGCATGCTGGCCGCGATGGTGGAGAGCTGCAGGGTCAGGAGCCCGCCCACCCCGCGGGCCCAGTCGCCGAGGCCGACCAGGCCCAGCACGTCGGAAAGCGACCAGTTGAAGCCGACCGAGAACGAGATGAAGAGGCCGATCATCAGCGAGGCGACCAGCGCGCCCTCCAGCGAGCCGAGCCCGCCCACCACCACCACCACGAAGACCAGCGTGCCGAAGTCGACCGCCATGTTCGGCCCGGTCGGGAAGAACGCGCCCGCGACCGCCCCCGCCAGCCCGGCCAGGGCCGCGCCCGCCGCGAAGACCCCCATGAACACCATCGGCAGGTTGTGGCCGAGGGCCTCGACCATCACCGGCCGGTAGGTGGCGGCCCGCACGATGATGCCGACCCGGGTGCGGGTCAGCACCACGTAGAGCACCGCGAACATCGCGAGAGCCACGATGCCCATGAACAGACGGTAAAAGGGATAGTTCGTGTCGTAGATGGTGAAGGCGGAGAACTTCATGTAGGGCGGCATCGCGTAGTTCACCGGGAAGTCGCCGTAGAACAGCTTGATGACCTCCTCGATGATGAAGGCCAGGCCGAAGGTCAGCAGCAGCTCGTGGGCGTGGCCGTACTTGTGCACCCGGCGCAGCATGTAGCGCTCGACGAGCATCCCGCCGGCCCCCGCGATGATCGGCGCCGCGATCAGCCCGGCCCAGAAGCCGACGGTGCGCGAGAGCGTGAAGCCGACGTAGGCGCCCAGCATGTAGAACCAGGCGTGGGCAAAGTTGAGCACGCCCATCATCCCGAAGATGAGGGTGAGGCCGGCGGACACCATGAACAGCAGGAGCCCGTGCACCACCCCGTTCAACACCGAGACGACGAGAAACTCCACGCCGCGCGCTCCGCCCCGGGGCGCCCGCTACCTAGGAGCCCGGCCGCTCCATCTTGCAGGTCGACTGCACGGGGCTCGCCGCGTCCTTGCCGCTCACGAGACGGACCGGCTTGAAGCCCATGTCGGTGCCGTCCACCTTGTACTTGGCCTCCTTGGACACGGTGGCCACCACCAGGGGCAGGAGCACCTGGTGGTCCTCCTTGCGCATCGCGACCTCACCCATGCTGGTGTTGAAGCTCACCGTCTCCATCGCGAGCGCGAGCTGCTTGACGTTGACCTTGCCGTCGGGACCCGGCTTCATCTTCTTCAGTGCCTCGCCCAGGCCCCAGATGCCGTGCACGGTGTGGCCCTGGACGAAGACCGGGTACTGGCCCATCTTGGCCTTGAAATCGTCGGCGAACTGCGCGGTCGCGGTCCCGTTGGCCTCCGGATAGTAGCTCGAGACGTTGTAGTGGCCGATCGCGGTGGCGCCCGCGTTGGCCACGTTGCCCGGCTGGTCCATCCAGTAGGTCCCGAACCGCACCTTGAGGCCCGAATCGCCGGCCGCCTTCATCAGCAGCAGGAGATCGCTCGACCAGTTGCCGGTGATGACGGTGTCCGGGTTGGCTTCCTTGATCTTGGCCACGTAGGGGGCGAAATCCTGGATCTTGTTGACGTCGTGTATGACGTCACCCACCACGGTGTAGCCGCCGAACGCGGAGTACTCCTTCACGAGGCGCTGCACGTCGTGGCCCCAGCTGTAGTTCTGGCCGATCACGTAGACCTTCTTGCCGAGCGCGTTGGCGTCCTTCATCGCGGTCAGCAGCGCGCGGAGACGGATCTCCGCGTTGCCGTTCCAGCGGAAGTGATAGAAGTGGCACCGCGAGCCGGTGAACTCCATCGCCTCCGCGCCCACGTTGAAGTAGATGATCTCCTTGCCCGGGTTGCGCAGGTTGTGCTTGCGCACGTCGTCGGTGATCTGCCCGCCGATGGCGGAGGAGGCGCCCTGGATGATGATGTGGGCGCCGTCGTTGATGGCGGCCTTCATCTTGTCGGCGGCCTCGGAGGGCCCGCCCTGGTTGTCGTACTCCAGGACCTTGATGCCGTCGGGCCAGACCTTCTCGTTGTTGAGCTTGATGAGCCCGTAGTTGATCGCGGTCAGGAACATCTTGCCGACCGCGGCCTGCCCGCCCGACAGCGTCTCGATGATGGCGATCTTGACCGGCTCCGCCTCCGCGGTGCCCGTCGCCCAGCAGCCTGCTCCGGCCAGCGCCAGTGCCACCCAGAACTTTCTCATCGCGCCCCCCTTCGTGATCGACCCAGGACGTGTGTACCTCGCTTCGCGAGGGAGGACTCGGTGCGCCCATGCCCGACAGACCCAGCGATCGCCCGCGCGCGGGCAGCATCATGCTCCGCGGGATGGCGCGCCGTCAAGGCGGGCGGAGAGTCGGTGGGGCGCGGCCCGCGCGGCCGGGCCGGGCTCACTCCGCGAGCGGAGGGCGCAGGAGCCAGACGGTCGCGAGCGCG
>Ga0210384_10009431_pt1 | contig 10068 bp, 6 predicted proteins | sample IncBWH2MmetaG_FD_160574 | JGI IMG/M metagenome (GOLD analysis project Ga0210384, IMG submission 160574) | Forest soil microbial communities from Barre Woods Harvard Forest LTER site, Petersham, Massachusetts, United States - Inc-BW-H-2-M | ecosystem: Environmental > Terrestrial > Soil >...
GTACGCTAGCTCGCTACAGTCCTCACTGCTATCGATGCGGAACAACGAAAATATAAGTACCAAGGAGAACCGCCCACCGCCGGCCGGATTTCAAGCTTCTTCATAACTTTCTCAAAGTACCAGCGCCGGATTCTTCCCGAATCAGTGCGCCAGATCGCGAGTGATACATCCCTTGCCGGGAACCCAATGTCCCGTGGTTCGTTCACTGGATCGCGATCAGCGGAACCGCCAGCAGGGCCGCGAAGATGCCCACCGTTTTCCAGCGGGTAAAGCGTTCGTGGAGGACCACTCGGGCCAACACAACCGTGATCACAGGATAGAGGGAACTCAGCACGACCGCCGTGTCCAGGCGACCGGTCTGCTCAGCGCGGATGAAGAGCGCAGTGCCACTGACGTCGAGACATCCGGCGAACAGTGCGAGAGCGGCGCCGGCCGGTTGCAGATTGCCGCGACCCCGGCGAAACAAGACGATGGCGGCCACAATCACCAGTGACGCGACGCGTGAATGCACGGCCGACCATAAGGCGGAACTGTCGCCAGCGCGATCTATGCAGATGAAGAACCCGGCAAAGCCGACTCCGGCCAGTGCGGCCATGGAAATGCCCGCGTAGCTGCGCGCCGAGCCGTCAGGGCGAGAGATGAGCCAGATGCCGATGCCGGCGAGCAGGAAGCCGGCGATGGAGGATGCGCCCGGCAGGCCCTGGGTGATCATGGCGAATGCGGCTGGGATGGCGGCGCCGAGGACAGCGGCTACCGGCGCGGTGATGCTCATATCTCCAGTGGCGAGGGTACGATAAAAAATCGCCAACGCGGTCCCACCCAACGCTCCCGCGAGCAGCGCCCAGTTCCGGCTCGATGGAGAAGGGTAGGAAGCGTGAGTGAGCAATGCGAGCGTGAGCATGAGAACAAAACCGCCAGCGTGCGACAGCAGAGTGACGATAAAGGCGTCGGAGCGCTTCGAGGCATAGCCACCAGTGAAGTCACTGGTGCCCCAGCACAGCACTGCCGCCAGGCTGAAGCCGACGGGGACAAGTTGTTCGGGGGAGGCCAATCCTGACTTTCTCCTTTGCGCTTTCGCCCGGAGGACGAGAGTAGCACGCGATAAGAATGTAGGCGCGAGCGTCCCGCTCGTGCTGCAGCGCCTCGGACGGCTCCGCACGAGCGTGGGCGCTCGCGCCTACATTAAGTCAAATTGACTTGCTGAAGGCCTGCGGCCTAACATGGCCGACCTACACATACTGCCTCTTTATGATCGGCCAAACCATATCGCACTACCGCATCGTGCAGAGACTGGGCGGCGGTGGCATGGGTGTGGTGTACGAGGCTGAGGACTTGCGCCTGGGCCGGCGCGTGGCCCTAAAGTTCCTGCCGGATGAACTGGCGCAGGACCCGCAAGCACTCGAGCGATTCCGTCGCGAAGCGCGGGCGGCGTCTGCACTCAATCATCCCAACATTTGCACCATCTACGACATTGGCGACGATGAGAACCGCCAGTACATCGTGATGGAATATCTCGACGGGACGACCCTGAAGTATCGCATCGAAGGCAAGCCGCTGTCGGTCGAACAGTTGGTGGACTTCGGAGCGCAGATTGCGGACGCGCTGGATGTGGCGCACACCGCCGGCATTGTCCATCGCGATCTGAAGCCGGCAAATTTATTTCTCACCAAGCGCGGGCAGGCCAAGATTCTCGATTTCGGCTTGGCCAAAGTGTCGGGGCGTCCGATGCCGGAACTGGAGCCGGTAGGCGCGTCGTTCGCGACCGCCGCCGTGGACGCGGCCCACCTGACGAGCCCTGGCAGCACCGTGGGGACCGTCGCCTATATGTCTCCCGAGCAGGCGCGGGGCGAGGAACTTGACAGCCGCACGGATCTTTTCTCCTTCGGCGCAGTCCTCTACGAGATGTCCACCGGGCGCCAGCCTTTTATTGGGAATACTTCGGCGGTGATCTTTGACGCCATCCTGAATCGCGCGCCTACTGCGCCGGTGCGGCTGAATCCGAATTTGCCGGCGGAGCTTGAGCGCATCATCAATAAAGCGTTGGAGAAGGACCGCGACCTACGCTACCAGGTGGCGTCAGAGATGCGCGGTGATTTGAAGCGGCTGAAGCGCGAGATCGATTCGGGCAGGAGTTCGTCAGTGAGCGTAGCCACACCGGTGGACTCGACGCCTTCGGCGTCTTCCGCGGTTGGGGCGCCGCCGCCCTCGGCTCCAGCGGTGCAGCCGGCGTCAGCAATCTCGGGATCGGCTTCGTCTCGTGTATCTGCCATCCCGGCGACCCCGGGCCGAAAACGATGGTACATCGCGGCGGCGGCGTTGGTGGTGGCGGCCATCGCCATCGGCGGCTTTTTCTACACTCGCAGAGCCCGCGCTCTGACAGAGAAAGATTCCATTCTCCTCACCGACTTCGTGAACACGACCGACGACCCGGTATTCGATGGAACTCTCAAACAAGCTCTGGCAGTGCAGCTGGAGCAGTCGCCGTATCTGAATGTTTTTCCCCAGGAGCGGGTGCGCAACACGCTACGCTTCATGGGGCGGTCGGCGGACGAACGGCTTACCCCAGACCTGGCGCGGGATGTCTGCCAGCGCGAGGGCATCAAAGCCGTGCTGAACGGCACCATCAGCAGTATCGGAAGCCAGTATGTCGTGGACGTGAACGCCATCAATTGCCAGAGTGGCGACAGCCTGGCCCGCGAGCAAGTCCAGGCGGAAAAGAAGGAGCAGGTTCTCGCCGCCGTGGGGAAAGCGGCCTCGAATTTGCGCGGAAAACTGGGAGAGTCGCTGGCCTCGGTGCAGAAATTCGACGCGCCGGTGGAGGAAGCCACAACCTCTTCACTGGAGGCGCTCAAGGCCTTCAGCCTGGGCGAGGCGGAGCGGGACAAGGGCGCCGAGTTGGACGCGATCCCATTTTACAAACACGCCATCGAACTGGATCCCAATTTTGCCGTGGCCTATGCGCGCCTGGGTCAGTGCTATGCCAATACCGGTCAGGACGCAATAGCGGTCGAAAATACAAGGCAGGCCTTCGAGCGGCGTGAGCGCACCAGTGAAGTCGAAAAACTCTATATCACGACACACTACTACGACATCGTCACCCGGGAAGTGGACAAGTCAATCGAGGCCTATCAGCTCTGGAGGCGGACCTACCCGCGCGACTCGATTCCCACCAATAATCTGGCTGTCTTTTACGGTGATATCGGCAAACTCAATGAATCGCTGGAGGAAGCTCAGGAGACCATGCGCCTGTCTCCCGACGCGGCCCTCAGCTACCAGGTCTTGAGCAGGGGGTTTCTCGCCTTGAACCGCGTCGCAGAGGCGAAAGCCATCCGCCAGAGGCAGCTCGACCTCAAGCTCGATAGCACGGGTGACCATCGCGCCCTCTTGAACATTGCGTTTTTGCAAGGAGACGCTGCCGAGATGCGGCGGCAGGCGGACTGGGCCAAAGGCAAGTCTGATGAATTTCTAATGCTTGAGGGAGTGGCCGAAGCGGCTGCTTTTTCCGGCCAGTTGGAGAAGGCCCGGGAAGTTTATCGTCAGGCAGCGGACAGCGCCCAGCGAGCGAAATTCAGGGAGTCTGCCGGGGCCATCATCGCCCGGAGTGCCATTGTCGAAGCAGTCTTCGGAAACCAGACACAGGCGCGGCAGCTAGCAGCGCAGGCACTCAACCTCGACCGAGGCCGGGTGACGTTGCCCTTCGCGGGATTGGCGGCGTCTCTGGCCGGCGACACCGCCCAGGCGACTGCCGCGGCAAATGAATTGAACAAACTGTCTCCGCTCGACACCGTTGTCAACAACGTCTCGTTGCCCACGATTCGCGCGGGCCTCGAAATCGGTCAGGGCAATCCCGCCAAGGCTATCGACTTGCTCCAGGCATCCATCCCGTACGAGTTTGGATGGGAGGCGCGAGTTACTCCGAACTATGTCCGTGGCCTGGCTCTGCTGAAGATGCGGCAAGGCAAAGAGGCAGCAGCAGAGTTTCAGAGAATTCTCGATCATCGCGGGATCTGTTTATCTGCGCCGATGTGCTCCCTCTCCCACCTCCAGTTGGGGCGCGCCCGGACGCTCTCCGGCGACAATGCCGGCGCCCGCGCGGCTTACCAAGATTTCTTCGCGCTGTGGAAAGACGCCGATCCGGATGTTCCCGTCCTGAAAGAAGCCAAAGCCGAGTACGCCAAGCTGCAGTAAATGTAGGCGCGAGCGCCCCCTCGTGCCGGAGTCACCACAGGTCACGTCGGGACAGCCGCCCTCGCCTGCCCAGCGGAGCGGAGGTCCGCTGTTTGCTTGTGACAAAACGCTGTCGAGCTGGGCGGACGAGGGCGTCCGCCCCTACGTGGTTCGTGGCGATCCCCGCACGAGCGAGGGACGCTCGCGCCTACATGTCTTTGATGTGTGTCGCGATGTACCACTTGTTGCCGAAAGGATCGGTGACGCCGCCGCTGCGGTCGCCGTAAGGCTGATCCGCCGGCTCGGAGATCGAAGTCCCCCCGGCGTCGATCGCACGCCGGTACAGCGCATCAACATCCGGCACATAGAGATAGAACATCGTCGGCATGGTTTGGTAGGGGCCGTGGGCCTCGCCCATTTCGATCAGGCCGGTACCTATTTTCACAGTGGCATGATGGATCACGCCGTCGGGGGTAGCGTGCCGGCCAAGTTCCACTGCTCCGAAAGCGCGCTTTACGAAATTGATCACCGGCTCGGCCCGCAGCGGATGCAGATACGTTTGCACGGTGGGCGCTCCCGGCCACTTGTAGCTCTCTCCCTTGTAGGTCGCGATGTACCACAAGTTCCCCGCCGCATCCTTCACGCTCGCGGAGCGCTCGCCGTAGGACTGATCGGCCGGTTTGCCGACGGAAATACCACCCGCTTCGAGGGCGCGAGCGTAGGTGGCGTCGCAATCGGGAACATATACGTGGAATGCGCTGGGCATGGGCGTGCCGCGCCATTTCATACCCGCACCGCCGCCGCCTACCATCAGCATGGAATCACCAAGCCGGATTTCGCAGTGCAGGCCGCCTTCGGAGCCGGGCCCGCTGCGGAAAAGCTCCTCGGCGTCGAACGTCTTCTTCATGAAATCAATCAGGGCGTCCGCGTCCTGCGCCACGATGTAGGGAGTGACGGTAGAGTAGCCCTTAGGAACTGGATCCACGTCCGGCTTCTTTTTGGCTTGCTCTTGCATCATCGACCGGAAGCGCCGGTGCATCTCCTCGAGCGACATCTCCTCTTTCACGGTGGACACATTCCAGCTGTATCCGAAAGGATCGAGCAAGTTTGCGTCGCGACGTCCATAGAATTGGTCGGTGATCTCGCCCTGTAGCTTGGCACCGGCAGCGACAGCGTGTTCGACGAAAGCGTCCACGTCCGGAACCCGCAGTGCCATGCTGACGGCCGAACTGCCCGTGGTCTCCGGGCTGTAGCGTCCGCCCTCAGGCCATTCACTAGCAAGCATAATGACCGAGTCTCCGATCATGATCTCAGCGTGGCCGATTCCCAACTCGTTCTCGAAGCGGAAAGTTTCTTTCGCTCCAAAAGCATTCTTGTAGAACTCAATGGCTTTCGCTGCACTTTTGAAAGCCAACCGTGGAGAGGCGACGATTCGTACTGCAGCAGCAGGTTCAGTCGTGGTTGCCATGGATGATTTCCTTTGCAAATCAGATTTGAGACGGGCCTTGAAATCTTCTCGCGGGAGCCGGCGCAGCTCGGCGGCAATGTGCAGCAACGGCAACAGCTCCGGATCCGCGGATGCGACGGTCACGACGGGCGCGGCCAAAAGTTGGGTCACGGCCTGATCGAGTTGGTCGATTAGCTTGCGATTGGGCAGAGAGCGCTTAGGCATTGGCACCCTCCATGCGGGCACGCAGGTTCTGCAAGGCACGGAACTGCAGCTGTTTTACCGCGCCTTCGGTGCGTCCCAGGGCTTGCGCGATTTCACGAATACTTTTCTCCTCGGCGAAACGCATTGCGATCACGCGGCGTTGATCTTTCGGAAGCTGGTCTACCAGGCCAAAGAGCCGCGCGCACTGATCGGCTTCCTCCAGCTTGGGGCGTTTGTCCAGGTCGGGCAGATCGGGAAGATCCTGGCCGGTAACCTCTTTCCCTCCGCGCTTTGACCGATCGACAATCATGTTGGCAGCAATCCGCAGCAGCCAGCCGGCGAAGGGCACGCCGCGCCATTCAAAGGTGTGAATACTGGCCAGCGCCTTGTGGAAGACATCCGAAGTCAGGTCCTGCGCCGCATCACGATCGCCTACGCGCCTTGCGATGTAGCCGTACACGCGCGCGAAATTCAGTTCGTACAGTTCAGCAAAGCGGCCGGGGTCTTTTTTGGCGGCTTCGACCAGCAGGCGGTCGTCTCCCTGAGGTAAGCCGGACGCTTCCCCCTGGGGCCTTTTCGCTGCCGATCGTCTGACGGCCATCGTGCCTCTAACTATATAAACTTCCGCGGAGGGAAAAGGTTACGGGGGGAAATTTCATATTCCTGTGACTTAAAAATCCCAAAAGAATCGTCATTCCGAAGCGCGGCTTCGTCGCGCGAGGAATCTGCTGTTTCGCTGCCAGTAGCAAACAGATTCCTCGCCGATAAAAGCTGGCTTCGGAATGACAATGGAGAGCGCGAAAGAGGGGGCCGCCCCCATTTTGATCACTCTTGTAGACTTGATTGCCTCGTCTTTGTGACAAACCTTCAACAACTGCGCGTTTACGCCGTCTCTCACTCGCTCTTTCCCCCCGTCACGCTGAAAGCGGCGATCCAGCGCATTGGTTTCGTCCAGGCGGACCCTATCCGCTCGCCCGCGAGGGCGCAGGACTTGATCCTTCGCCATCGAGTGACCGACTACAAGGCAGGAGATCTCGAACGCCAGTACCGATCGCTGGATATCGAGGAGGATGACCTGTACGCGTACGGATTCCTTTCCCGCGAGGTCTGGCAGTTGCTCCATCCGCGGACAGCAACGCGCCTGCCTAAACTGGACCAAAAGGTTCTGGAGTTGGTCCGCGCCGTCGGAGCCATGCACCCCAGCCATCCCGAGGCGGCTTTCGGAGGCAAGCGGGTCATCAATGCCTGGGGCAGCTATTCGAAGGCCACCAAGCAAGCGTTGGAGCGGCTCCACTACGGCGGATTTCTTCGCATTGCCCATCGTGAAAAAGGAATACGAGTGTATGAGGCGGTGCCGCCGGTCAGCGCATCGCTCTCACCGGATGAGCGGCTGCAAGGGTTGGTGCTTGCAGTCGTAAACATCCTGGCACCGGTGCCGGAGAAAACTCTGCACTCGATTACGAGTTTTCTGCGGCAACCGATCACAAAAGCACCAAATCACCGAAAGACGATTCAGTGCTTGATCAGCGCCGGCAAACTGGAAAGACAAGTCATCGACGAGATGGGCTATCTGTGGCCGGCGGTGACAGTTGTTTCCGAACCGCCGCCACGCCTCGTGCGCTTCCTGGCGCCCTTTGATCCGGTGGTATGGGATCGTCTGCGATTTGAACATCTTTGGGACTGGCCTTATCGGTTTGAAGCTTACACGCCATCCGCCAAGCGCGTCCGCGGTTACTATGCGATGCCGCTTCTGTGGTGCGATCGAGTAATCGGATGGGCGAACGCAGGGATGGCCGGAACAAATCTGACCGTGGAGCTCGGCTTTGTTGGAAAGCGGCCTGCGGATCGCGAATTCAAACAGGCACTGGAAGCTGAGATTGCCCGGCTGGCGACGTTTCTTGATCGCGAGGGAGGGTCGCCACGGACCACCTAGGGCAGATGTCCTCATCTGCCCGGCGGAGCGAAGCTCCGCTATTTTTTGCCGTGCACAAACCGGTCGAGCTTCGCTCGACCGGGCGGACGAGGGCGTCCGCCCCTACGTGGTTCGTGCCAATTTGAGGGCGCCTCGCGTGGTAGAATTTGCACACTTAAGCGTTCCTGCGAGGCCCAGGTTTGATTGAACTCGCACCCTCGATTCTAGCGGCTGATTTCGCCCATTTAGCGGACCAGGTTCGTTCCGCAGCGGCAGGCGGCGGCACCCTCGTCCACGTGGATGTTATGGACGGCCATTTCGTGCCCAATATCACCCTGGGACCGCCACTGGTGAAGTCGCTGCGCAAAGCCACCGAGTTGCCGCTCGATTGCCACCTGATGATCGAGAATCCGGACCAGTTCATTCCTGAGTTCGCGGAGGCTGGCGCCAACTGGATGTCGGTGCACCAGGAGGCTTGCCCTCACTTGAATCGCACGCTGCATCTGATCAAGGACCATGGTTGCCTGGCGGGTGTAGTGATCAATCCGGCGACTCCGGTTGAGACCCTCACCGAGGTACTCGACCTGGCGGACTATATACTGGTGATGTCGGTGAATCCCGGTTTTGGAGGCCAGAAATTCATTCCCCGGGCGGTCCACAAGATCCGGCGGCTGGCCGATCTCAGGGCGCAGCGCGGATTGGGCTATCGTATTGAAGTAGATGGAGGTATTGACCTCAGCACCGTGGCCACTGTGGTGCGCGCGGGAGCCGAAATTCTGGTGGCAGGCAACGCCGTCTTCGGTAAAGGCGATCCAAAGGTAAATGCGCAAGAAATGTTGAAGACTGCGGTGGAGGCCACACTGCAGAAAGTCTAAAGTCAGTCGTCAGTCGTGGGTCTTCTGTCGTCGGCAAATCCTTAGGCTTTCGGGTAGACGACTGAAGACTGACGACTGTTTTTCCGAGGTCCTCTATGTCACGTCGTATTCCGGTCATTCTTCTGTTTGGCGTGCTGGCGTTTGCCGTCGGTTGCACCAACAAGAAGGTCAACAATCCGCTGTCGAACGTCGGGTCCAAGCAGCCCGACAAGGTCCTGTTCGACCGGGCCATGGACGCCATGAAGCACAATCGCTTCGATGTAGCGCGGATCACGCTGCAAACCATGATCAATACCTATCCGGATTCGGAATTCATTGCCCGCGCCAAACTGGCAGTGGCTGATTCCTGGTACGCCGAGGGCGATGCGACCTCGTTGAACCAGGCTGAAATCGAGTACAAGGACTTTGAGACCTTCTTCCCCAATATGCCCGAGGCGGCAGAAGCACAGCTGAAGATTGCCAACATCCACTATCAGGAAATGGAAAAACCGGACCGCGACTACACCCATGCCATGCGGGCCGAAGAAGAATATCGCCAACTGATCCTGCAATATCCCGACAACAAGAAAGTGGTGGAAGAGGGCAAGAAGCGGCTGATGGAAGTTCAGGAGGTAATAGCGGAGCGCGAGTACCGGGTGGGGCGATTCTATTTTCTGCGCCAGTCCTATCCCGCGGCCATCGCGCGGCTGCGGTCCCTGATGGACAAATATCCTCTGTACAGCAAAGCCGACGACGCGCTGTTCCTTCTGGGCCAGGCCTACGAAGGCGAGATCGCGGTGGTGCGTTCGCGGCCGGGCAATGAAACCGCCAAGGCGCGCATGATCGAGGAATTCACCAAGAATGCGGCGGACGCATACTCGCGGATCCTCACGCGTTATCCTCTGATGGACCGTCGCGTGGATGCCAAGGCGCGCCTAGAGGCCTTGCACCAGACCATCCCGCAGCCGACGAAAGCAGCGCTCGCCCAGAACAAAGCAGAAGAAGAGAGCCGCCAGGAAGCCAGCACAGTCTCCAGGGTGATGGGGACTTTCCAGAAGCACCCGGACGTAGCCCAGGCGGCGAGAGTCGGTGAACCCACGCTGGTGGACCCTGAAGTGGTCAGCGCCACGGCGGTAGTACAAGAGGCCACGCGCGCCATGATGGGCACTGCGGCCCCGGGGGACAAGGGCTCGGTCGCGATCGAAACCCTGGGTACCGGCGGACCTCCGAAGGCCGACCAGCCTGCGCCGCGTTCGGACACACCGGCCCCTGAGACTGCGGTTACGCCGGCGGACAATCCGACGGCACCGGCCGTGGATCCCAATGAGTTGAAGCCGGATGCGGCGGCTGCCGATCCAAACGAACTCAAGCCCAATGTTGACAATAGCGCCCCGCCTGCGGCGCCTCCCACTCAAGTCAATGAGATTGAGCCCCGGGCCAACGGCCAAGCCGCGGCGGCGGGAAGTACGACTGCCGACACAGCC
>Ga0210384_10009432_pt1 | contig 10068 bp, 7 predicted proteins | sample IncBWH2MmetaG_FD_160574 | JGI IMG/M metagenome (GOLD analysis project Ga0210384, IMG submission 160574) | Forest soil microbial communities from Barre Woods Harvard Forest LTER site, Petersham, Massachusetts, United States - Inc-BW-H-2-M | ecosystem: Environmental > Terrestrial > Soil >...
ACGCCGCGCAGCCCGGCTACGCCATCGATCTCATGCTCGAGCCGCAGAGCGCGCCGGTGTTGAATGGAGCAGCGGGACTGTCACGCAAATCGGAGCAGGCTGGCGATGCGACCTACTATTACTCGATGCCGCGGCTTGCGGTGCGCGGCCGGTTGCTGCGTGATGGTCAACCGGTGGAGCTGCACGGACTCGCCTGGCTCGATCGCGAATGGGGCAGCGGTGGCTTGGGACCTCGGGAGGTGGGTTGGGATTGGTTTGCGCTGCAACTGGATGATGGCTCGGCCCTCATGTTTTACGCCTTGCGCGACAAGGACGGCGCGCGCGATGAGCACAGTGCCGGTACCTGGGTCGCGACCGACGGCAGCGTGCGGGCGCTGTCGAACGCGGACGTAAGCATCGCCGTCACCGGCAGCTGGCGTAACCGCTCCGGGGAACGCTATCCAGCGGCGTGGCGAATCCGCGTGCCCGCACTGGCACTCGATCTCAGCGTGCGCCCCGCTCTCGCGGACCAGGAGTTGCGGACAACACCGCCTTACTGGGAAGGCGCGGTCGATGTCGGCGGCCATCGGGGCGGCGAGACCTTGGGCGGCCGCGGCTATGTTGAGTTGGTGGGCTACGCGGAGGAACGGTAACCCGCCGCCCCCACTGGCGTCGGCACGCGCCTTGACTCAAGATGACGGGCCCTAACACCAGTCCTGATGACGGAGAATGAACATGCGACGCGTCCTCGTGGCTGCTGTGACCACCGTGCTGGCCGCACTGCCCGCTTTTGCCGCCTTACCGAACGGAACCCGCGCGCCCGATATCAACACCCAGGCAACTCTGGCAGGCAAGGAGTTCAAGTTCTCCCTCGCCGATGCGCTGAAGAAGGGGCCGGTGGTGCTGTATTTCTACCCGGCCGCATTCACCCCTGGATGCACGACCGAGGCACACCTGTTCGCCGAAGCGACCTCCCAATTCCAGGCGCTGGGCGCGACCGTCATCGGGGTATCACACGATCCGATCGAGAAACTCGACAAATTCTCGGTGAGCGAGTGCCGCAACAAGTTCGCGGTCGCTGCGGATGCGGACGGCAGCATCATGAAGGCTTATGACTCCGTTCTCGAAGCTCACCCGGAATACGCGAACCGCACCTCGTACGTGATCGCGCCGACCGGTGAGATCATCTACTCCTACACGGCGATGAGTCCCGACAAGCACGTGGATAACACCATGGCTGCGGTGAAGAAATGGCAGGACGAGCACAAGAAGAGCTGACCGGGACGCTACCAACGCATTTCTTGAGAAACGCAGAGTCAGCTGCTGGCGCGCTACGCCGATGGCTTACCGGGCTGAAAGGCTCAGGCCAGGTCCGCGAGCACCGCCGGCACGTGGCGGCGCAGCAGCAGGTTCCGCGCCTCCCACTGCTGCTGCGGGGGCAACTCGATGAGGAAGCTCACCTCGCCACCTGCCAGCAGCGCGACGGGGATACCGTCGCGGTACAGCAATCGATTGCCCGCCAGGGACGGCAACCGCGCCCCGGGAGTGACAATCCCAGCGAGGTTCAGCGGGTCAGCGCCTGAAAGCGAAACGTAGTGCCCCTCCCGGGGCCGGCGGCGCGCCTCGCGCAGCAGCGCGATCGCTTCCGGGGCCGCATACTGCTCGCCACTGAAACCGGCGACGAAGCGGCCACCGCGGATTTCTCCGCGCGCCTCGAGTCGCCGACAGCACATCAGCAGATCGCGCCACGGCGGAAGCCACGCTGCCTCGCGTGCGAGCAGTCGCCAGAACAATACGCCCCAGCGCCGCAGCAGCGTGCGTACCACGTGCTCGATGGTCTCCTCTGCCAGTGCGCGCCCGGCAGCGCTCGCAGCGCTGCCGCCCGTCTCGAGGGCGGTCGTGGGCCGCACGATCCTCGACCATCGTCCGGCGGCATCCATGCCGAACAGAGCGATCCGCCTGCGGCGGCGGCCGCCTGTGGCCGGCCGGCGCCTGTCGGCCGGCACCAGCAAGGCGCGCAGGCCGGCGAAGCTGTCGGAGTTGACCAGGCCGAGCGCCACGAGCTCACCCAGTGCTTCCTCGGCCTGCGCGGGCAGCAGCGCGCTGCCGGTGGTGATCTCATCGAAGAACGACGCACCGTACGTCGCCAGGCAGGCGATGACACGCTGCGCATTCGCCGAGACGTGCACCGGCTCCGTGGTGGTGGTCAGTGTCGACCAGAGGCGGAGGTTGCGACGCGCGAGCAGCACGATGGGAGTGGCGCGCACCGGCGCCGCGCCGCGCTCCGGATCGCTGCGCCGCGAGCTCAATCGTGTCCACAGGAAACGTCCCGCCAGGCATTGCTCATCGAGCCAGGCGGGCTCGTACTCGCTGATGCGGTTCGGCAGGATCTCGGTCTCCCAGGCACTCGCCGGCGCCTCGAACCCCTCGAGCTGGGCGAGGATCGCGCCAACGGCGTCCGGTCCCTCCATGCGTCCGGTCGGTGTGACTCGCTGCCACTCGAAGAGAAACCGCAGGAAGTCCCGCGCCTCGATGGGCTCGATCTCGGCGCGCAACCGCTTGACGGTGTAACGGTGAATGCGCGCCAGCAAGCGCCGCTCGCACCACTCGTTCGCCACGTTGCCAGGCGGCGTGAATGCTCCGCGCATGGCGAATCCCTCGGCCTGCAGCGCAGCGAGGGCAGCGTCGATGCGGGCGACCGGCACGCCGAGCGAGGCCGCGATCGCCGCTGCCGTCGTCGGGCCTGAGCCCTCGAGCCGTCCGCGCACGATCTCGATGAGGGCACTTTCGGCGCTCCACTCCTCGCGGTGCGCGGCCGGGGTCGTCACGACAGGCTCGCAGCGTGCTGCGGGGAAGAGCGCCTCGAAGAGCGGCAGCCGCTCCGCGGTGACCCACAGGTGCACGGCACCCGCATCGAGCTGCGTGACACGCCGCTGCGAGGCGAGCTGCATGAGCAGTTCGGGCCAGCCGGCACCGGCGGTGGCCTCGGCTTCGGTGAAGTAGTTGAGCCACAGCAGCGCATCGTGCAGCTCATCCGCGTTGCTCGCGTCCGGCCACGCTTCCGCGCGCACCCGGCGGATCGCTTCAGGGTCCAGCTGGCCGATGTCGGCAGCGCTCTGCGGATCGAGCCAGCGACGGCTCATCACCGCCTGCGTGCGGCGCTCCTCGAGCGGCGCATCATCGAGGTAGGCGTAAGGCCGCGCCGAGAGCACCTCGAGCGCGAGCGGCGAGGGCTCCGTGAGATCGCGCGCGATGACGCGGATACTGCCGGACTCGAGCGAACGCAGCAGCCGCTCGAGTCCGTCGGCGTCCATGGCGTCCTCCAGGCAATCGCGGATCGCTTGGCGCACGAGCGGATGGTCGGGGATCTCGATCTCTCCCGGAAGGTTCTCGGCACACGCCACCTGGTCTGGAAAGATGGCGGCGAGCAGATCTTCCGCCGCCATGCGCGCAAGTGGTGCCGGTACTTTCTTGCCGCCACGAAAGCGAGGCAGCGCGAGCGCGATGGTTGCCGTCCACCGCCAGCGCACCGGAAACATCGGCGCAGCACACAGCGCCTGCACCAGCAGCGCACGCACGCTGTTCGAGTGCAGGTAGCGGGCCACGTCCGCGAGCTCGAAGCTGTGCGCGGTGGTGAGCGACAGCACGATGGTGTCCTCGGTCGCCGCGGCCTGCAGCTCGAAGTTGAAGGAGCGGCAGAATCGCTTGCGCAGGGCGAGCCCCCAAGCGCGATTGATGCGGCTCCCGAAGGGCGAGTGGATCACGAGCTGCATTCCGCCGGCTTCATCGAAGAAGCGCTCGAACACCACGGTCTGCTGCGTCGGCACGGCGCCGAGAGCCGCGCGCGCTGCGGCGAGGTAATTGACCAGCTGCACGGCGGCGGCCGCGGCGATCCCGGCCTCGCGCGCGAGCCACGCGGTCGTGGCCTCGATCCCATGCTCGAGCTGCGTCTCGATGCCGGCACGCAGCCGCGACACGCTCGCCGAGAGCTCATCGCTCCGCCCCGGCGCCTCGCCGAGCCAGAACGGGATGGAAGGCGGCTCGCCGTGCGCATCCTCCACGCGGATGCGGCCCTGCTCGACCCGCAGAATGCGGTAGGACACGTTGCCGAGCTGGAAGATATCGCCCTGCAGACTCTCGACCGCGAAGTCCTCGTTCACCGTGCCGACGAACTGCGCCTGCGGCTCGAGGATCACCTGGTAGTCGGCGGTGTCGGGAATCGTGCCGCCGGAGGTGATGGCGGTGAGCCGGGCGCTGCGCCGGCCCTTGAGGCGCCCGTTGACCGCATCATGGTGGATCAGCGCACCGTGGCGACCGCGGCGTGTGGAGTAACCTTCGGCGAGCATGCGCACCAGCTCGTCAAACTCGGCGCGCGTCAGCTCACGATAGCTCCAGGCGCGACGCAGCAGCGCGTAGAGCGCATCGGTTTCCCACTCGTGCGCTGCAACCTCCGCGACGATCTGCTGTGCGAGCACATCGAGCGGCCTGGCGGGGAGGCGCAGGCGGTCGAGCTCTCCGCGGCGCACCGCCAGCAGCAGCGCGGTGCACTCGACGAGGTCGTCCCGCGACTGTGGGAAGAGCCGCCCCTTCGGCGTCCCCCCGACGCTGTGACCCGAGCGGCCGACGCGCTGCAGGAGTGCTGCGATCGAGCGGGGCGAGCCGAGCTGGCACACGAGATCCACCTCGCCGATGTCGATGCCAAGCTCGAGGGAGGCAGTAGCCACCAGCGCCCGCAGCTCGCCGCGCTTCAGCCGCCCCTCGGCATCGAGTCTCGACTCCTTCGCCATGCTGCCGTGATGCGCGGTGACCTGCCCGGCGGGCAGCCGCTCGGTGAGGTGTCGCGCGACGCGCTCGGCCTGGCGTCGGGTGTTGACGAAGACCAGCGTGGTGCGGTGCTCGGTCACGAGCTCCGCCAGGCGGTCGTACACCTCCGTCCACACCTCGCCCGACATCACCGCCTCGAGCGGCGCCGGCGGGATCTCGAGCTGCAGGTCGCGCTCGCGCACGTGACCGGTGTCGATGATGGTGCAGGCGGCGCTGCCATCGTCCCGGAGATTGCCGCTACCGACGAGAAAGCGCGCCACTTCCGCGATGGGCTTCTGGGTGGCAGACAGGCCGATGCGCGTGAGCCTCCGCCCGGTAAGCGCCTCGAGCCGCTCGAGCGTGACGGCCAGATGCGCGCCGCGCTTGGAAGCGACCATGGCGTGGATCTCATCCACGATCACCGTGCGTGTGCTCACGAGCATCCGCCGGCCGGACTCCGAGCCCATGAGGATGTAGAGCGACTCCGGGGTGGTCACCACGATGTGCGGCGGACGCCGGGCGCTCGCGGTGCGCTCGTGCTGCGGCGTGTCGCCAGTGCGTACGAAGGTGCGGATGTCGACCGCGGGCAAGGCGAGAGTGGCGAGCTCATCGCGAAGCCCCAAGAGCGGGGACTCGAGGTTGCGCTGGATGTCGTTGGAGAGCGCCTTCAGCGGCGACACGTACACAACGCGCGTCTCATCGGGCAGCAAGCCGTCGGCGGCCACGCCTTCACGCACCAGCTCATCGATCACCGCGAGGAAAGCGGCGAGCGTCTTGCCGGAGCCCGTGGGGGCGGCGATGAGCACGTGGCGCTGGGCGATGATCTCCGGCCACGCGGCACGCTGCGCCGGAGTCGGCGCATCGAAGGTGCGGTCGAACCAGTTGGCGACCGCGGGATGGAACTCGGCGGGCATGAGACGATTGAATCACAGCAGCAGCGTCGCGAGCAGCCGTCCGACGTCGAATTCATACTGCATACAGCGCAGGCCGCGCAGCGCGCCTGTATAGGCAGCGCCCTGGGGAGTAAAGTCAGCGCTTCGGCCCTGCAAAGGAGAGGACCGCGCGATGTGGGAAGAGGATCTCGAGGATGCGTCGCGTCGCAAGCTCATGTGGGTGGCCGGCGCCGTCGTGGCCGCTGCGATTGTCGCCGGCGGCTGGTACTGGTACTCGGGACGAGCGCACCCTGTTGCCGAAGCTCCGCCCATTCGCCCGGCAGCGCCGCCCCCGGCAGCCGACACCGCGCCCCCCATCTCGCACCCCATTCCGGGCGAGGCCTCGGCTTCCACGGCATTACCGGCGCTCAATGACAGCGACCCGGTGATGAGGGATTCGCTCGTGGGCGTGTTCGGCCGCGGTCCGGTCGAGCAGTTCCTGGTGCCGCAGAACGTCGTGCGTCACATCGTGGTGACGGTCGACAACATGCCGCGGCACAAGGTGGCCGTGGAGCTGCGCCCGGTGAAGGCGACGGGCGGGCAGACCCTGGTCTCGGGCCAGGCGGGCACGACCACCTTGAGCGAGGCGAACTTCGACCGCTACGCGCCGCTCGCGCGCGTGGTGCAGGGGACCAATGTCAGGGCGCTCGCCGTGGTGTACCAGAGGCTGTACCCGTTGTTTCAGCAGGCCTACGAGGATCTCGGCTATCCCGGGAAGTACTTCAACGACCGGCTGGTGGAAGTGATCGACCACCTGCTGCAGACGCCGGAGGTGCCGGCACCGATTCCGCTGCTGCAGCCGAAGGTCTTCTGGGAGTACGCCGACCCCAGCCTCGAGAACCGCTCGGCGGGGCAGAAGCTGCTGATCCGCATGGGTCCGCAGAATGCGCGCATCATCAAGGCAAAGCTGCGCGAGTTCCGCGCCGAGATCGTCAACAAGAAGTGAGGCGCGCCACTGCGCGCACGGCGAAGGATCGACATGAACGACACACCGTCAATGGACGAGGCGGGACTCGAGCGGCCACTCGCGCAGCTGCGCTCGGTGTTGATCAACGGCGAGACCGTCGAGGCGTGGGCCATCCAGATGCGGTTGTTCGCGCTTGCGCACCGCAGACTCCTGATCGCGGCGACCAGCGGCCGTCTGATCGTGCTCAATCGCAGGCTCCTCGGCGGGTTCGAGGTCACCACCGTCCGCTGGCAGGATCTCGAGGAGGTCACGCTGCGCGTCGGCATGCTGAGCGCGGAGCTCGCGGTCCGCGCTGGCAAGGCAACCGACCTCGCTTCCCTCGGCGCCAGCGGCTCGCAGCAAGTCGGGTTCCGCGGATTGCGCCGCAGCCAGGGGCAGGCCTTGTATCGCATCTGTCAGAGCCAGGACCAGGCATGGCGCGAGAAGCGCCGTGTGCGCGAGCTGGAGGAGTTGCGGGCGCGCTCGGGCGGCATCCAGGTGACCTCCGCGCCCGCCGCACTCGGCGCTGCGGGTGAGAGCGATGCAGTGCGCCGGCTGCAGGAGGCGAAGCAGCTGCTCGATGCGCGCCTGATCACCGATTCGGAGTACGAGGCAATCAAGGCCAAGATCATCTCCTCCTGAAAGTTCGCGCCGCGCGCTGAACATTCGCGACGTGCGCGACCTTCATCGCGACGCAGCGTCGCTGTGCACAAGTAATCCACAAGCAATCCACAGCTGAGCTGCGTTAGGCTCACGTCATGGCTATCCGCTTCCGGCGGCGCCGTGAGGCGCACAACGAAGTCATAGGGACCTACAGTTTCACCAGCCGGACGGTGCAGGTGCTGCGGACGCAGGATGACCGCATTCTGTGGATCTGCGACTGCGAGAAATTTCTCCGGCAGAACGGTCACCGTGAGCCGCTCTGGTGCAAGCACATCGCAAAAGCCGCCGCGCGCCGCTCGCTCGAGCGCCTGACGCGCCGAGTGACCGTGGGCCGGGAACTCGCGGAGCGCTGAGCCCGTCGCGCATCCGTCGCCCGTCACGCCTCGATCAGTCCCAGCCGGATCGCAATCAGGGTCAGCTCTGCCTGATTCGAAACGCCGAGCTTCTGCTTGATGTTGTACAGGTGCGTGCCGACCGTGGAGGTCGACAACTTCAGGTCCTCGGCGATTCGCTGCACACTCGACCCGCCGGCCAGGCGCACGAACACTTCGAACTCGCGCTCCGACAGCTGCTCCACCGCAGACTTGCCGGCATGCTCCAGCTCCCCGAGCGCCAGCTTCTGCGCCAGGGTGACATCGAGATAGCGCTGCCCCGCCGCCACCGCAGTGATTGCCTCGAGCAAGGCTTCAGGCGCACTGCGCTTGGAGAGAAAGCCGCGCGCGCCTTCACGCAGCGCACGCCGCGCGTGCAGCGGATCGTCGTGAGCGGACAGTGCCAGCACTCGCGCCTGCGGATGGTGCGCGCGGATGCGCCGCAGTGCCTCCAGCCCACCCATGCCGGGCATGGCAAGATCCATGACTACGACATCCGGCGTCAGCTCCAGGTAGCGCTGACATGCGAGCTCCCCGGAGTCTGCCTCACCCACGACGGTGATGTCGGGATGAGCCTGCAGCAGCAGTCGAAAGCCGGTCCGCACCACGGCGTGATCGTCGACCAGCAGCAAGCGAATCATGTGCGCGGTGCCAGGGGAATTTCCGCCTTGAGACACGCCCCGCGTGGCTCGCAGTTGTACACCTGCAGGCTCCCACCGAGGCGCTCCACGCGCTCGGCAAGGCCGCGCAAGCCGAAGTGACCGGGGCGTGACCAGTTCTCCGGCAGACCGACGCCGTCATCGCTCACCGAGACGATCATGCGCCCGTCCGCGGAGCTCACCTCGATCACGACGTGCTGCGCATGTGCATGGCGGACAGCGTTCACCAACCCCTCCTGTACCACGCGGTATGCCGCCAGCGTGACACTGGTGCCGAGGTCCGACGGCACCTGATGCCGCAGCGAGAGCCGCGGGGAAGGATGACGCCGTTGCCAGTCGCGTACCAGGGTTTCGAGCGACTCGGCGAGTCCGAGCGTATCGAGCGACGGTGGAGCGAGGCGCGGTATCAGGCCGTGCATGGCGTCGTACAGGCGCGCCGCCTCATCCGAGATCAGGCGCGCGGTTTCACTCATGCCCGGCTCGCCGGACTGCGTCGCGATCGCCATGGCGAGACTGCGTATGGCGGTGACCGATTGACCGAACTCGTCGTGCAGCTCGTGCGCGATCAGATGCCGCTCCTCCTCCACGCTTTGTTCCACCAGCAGCGCGAGCTCGCGGCCCTCCTCGAGCCGTGTGCGCGCCTCGTGTGCCTCGCGCTCCGCCCGTACCTTGTCCTCCATCGCCTGCGCCATGCGATTGAAGGCCGCGCCGATCGCATGCGCCTCATATCCGCGCAGTGGCGGAAGGCGAAAGCCGAGCTCACCCTGCTGCAGCCGCTCGAGGCCGTCGGCGATCACCGGAAACGGCGCGAGCGCACGGTCCACCAGCCAGAACGCAAGTCCTCCAAGCGCGGCGATCATGACGGCGGCGATGGCGAGCAGCCGCGCAAGGTCGTCCCAGGCATCGAGTATGGCCCGTGATGGTTGTGCGGCGATCACCACCTGCGCGCCATCGCCGAGGGTGAACACCTGCCGCGCGGGAGCCGGTGCCAGCAGATGTGTGAACCACGCCGGCGCCTCGCGTCCCGCCTTGTAGACCGGAGGAGGAGAATAGTAGAGGAGCTTGCCGGACGCATCGCGCAGCGTGAGGTCGTTGGCGCGCACGTGGCCGAGTTGCTCCAGCATCGTTCGCACGGCCGGAGTGCCGCCGGCGGCGGCATAGGTGAGGATCAGGCTCTCGAGGACATGGGCCGCCACACGATTCGCCGCCTCGATCTCCTCTCTGACCGAGGAGCGTGCGTCGCGGATTTCATCTGCCAGCAGCACGGCGACGAACACGGCCGTGACCCCCGTCAGCACCAGGTTCAGCCGGGTGCGCAGCTTCATCGGTGGCTTGAGCGGCTCGAGCCGGGTGTCCTCATGAAAATCATGAGGCCGCTTTCATGATCATCTGCTTTCGCATCCACGCCTGTCCGGCGAAGCATACACGCCGACCGTTCGATTCCGCCCCGACCTAACCAGGAACATAGACTATGCGCTGGGAAACACCACAAGCCATTGATTTCCGGTTCGGCATGGAAATCACGATGTACATTGCGAACCGCTGAGCGACGATAATCCTGTAAACAAAGGCCGGGAGCCTGGGCCGCCCGGGCTCCGCACAGGCGTCGGGAGCGGGGCCGCGGCCCCCTGCCAGACGAAGCCGTGAAGATCCGCGTGCTGGGGTCGGCCGCAGGCGGCGGTTTCCCCCAGTGGAACTGTAACTGTCGTAACTGC
>Ga0210384_10009433_pt1 | contig 10068 bp, 9 predicted proteins | sample IncBWH2MmetaG_FD_160574 | JGI IMG/M metagenome (GOLD analysis project Ga0210384, IMG submission 160574) | Forest soil microbial communities from Barre Woods Harvard Forest LTER site, Petersham, Massachusetts, United States - Inc-BW-H-2-M | ecosystem: Environmental > Terrestrial > Soil >...
CGGCTGCACGTGTCGGCCGTCACCGGCGAAGGGGTCGACGAACTGCGGGCGGAGATCCAGAAGCTCCTCCAGGCGCGCCCGCGCCCCCCCGCTCCGGCCCCGGTCGCCGACTGGGAGGATTGGGACACCGCGGCGGGCGCGAAGGAAACGTCGGACTGACCGAGCGCGAGCGTCGCGGAGCGGCGTCAGACGGTGAACCGCTGACCGTTGGGCGGCATCACGACCTCGCACTCCTCGGGCTCGAGGGCGTCGGCGAGCAGCTCGCGGTGGTCGCCGTGCATCAACACGAGCTTCTTGGCCTTCGTCGTCCGGACCAGCTTCACCAGCTCCGAATGGCCCGCGTGGGCCGAAAAATCGAACTTCAGCACCTCACATTCCGGCCGGATCCGCACCTCGTCGATCGTCATCGTCCCTTCGTCGAGGAGCTGGCGGCCGTTCGACCCCTCCACTTGGTAGCCCGTGAGCAGGAGCGAGCTGTTGGCATCCTTGTACAGCTCGCCGAGGTAGTAGAGGACCGGCCCTCCGTCGAGCATCCCGCCGGTCGTCACGATGACGTCCGCCTCCCGGAGCGCGTGTCGGCGCTCCCCAGAGTTCTCGACGGCGTGCACCCCATCGAGCGCCCGCCGGAACCGCTTCGAGTCCGCGAGGTACTCCGGGGCGCCCCGGTAGATCTCGTTCACGCTTCGGGCCATCCCGTCGAGCCAGACGACGTACCCCTGGTGGGCGAGGGTCATCAGCACCTCTTGGGCCCGTCCGACGGCGAACGCGGGAACGATGACCTTCCCGCCGCGTTCGATCGTCTCCTCGACCTTGAGGCGGAATGTCCGTTCTACCTCCTTGCGGTCGGGATGCTCGCGGCCGGCGTACGTCGACTCCATCACGAGAACATCGCACTCGACGGGCAGGGCGGGGCCAACGAGATGGGTCGGGATCGTCTGGAGATCCCCCGTGAACAGGACGTCCTTCTCTCCCCGGTACCGGAACATCGAGGCTCCGGGGATGTGACCGGCCGGGGTGAGCTCGACCTCGATGCCTCGCCACCGGAACGTTCCCTTCCGGTCGACCGCGGTGAATCGGCTGTGCAGGTTGCGGATATCGTTCGGGTCGTACGGCGGGAGGTACCCCTCGAGACGCGCGATCTTGAGGGCGTCGCGGGTCAGCAGGTCGGCGACGGCGATCGTCACCGGCGTCGCGACCAGTTCCGTCCGGGGGACCCGGGAGAGGAGCGGCGTCATCCCCGAATGGTCGAGGTGGGCGTGGGAGAGGAAGGCGACGTCGAGGTTGGTCGGGGCCGGGCGAGGGTAGGTCGGCGGGTCCGTCGGCGTCATCCCGTAATCGAACAGGAGCGTACGCCCCTGGTCGCGGATCACGAGGCCGAGCGAACCGATCTCGGAGGCTCCTCCCAGGAATTGGAATTCCATTTGGGCGGGCAGCCGGGTCCGCGACTTAAGTTCTCGGCCGTCTCCGCCGCCGGCGGGCGCCCGGGGCCCGCCACCCCCTAATAGGCGGCGTCCGGTCAGGCCGACGATGACGGCCCCGTCGGTCCCGGAACTGGAGGTGATGTTCCGGATCTGCTCGTCGGTCCACGGCGCGGTCCGGCAGGCGAGCACCTCGCCGCATCGGGCCGACACCGTCGGGATGGGAGCCGACGGCAGCCCGACGGAGGAGCTCGACCGGATCGCGGAGGCCCAGGTCCTAACCGAGGTCGAGGAGGCCCACGTCGACTGGAACATCCTGAGCGAGGAGATCGGTCTGGTCCAACGCGGAGGGAGCCGGACGCTCGTCGTCGACCCGATCGACGGGAGCCACAACGCCCTCCGCGGGCTCCCGTTCGCCACGGTCTCTCTGGGGCTGGGCGCCGGGACCCTGGGAGGGATCGACATCGGCGTGGTCCACGACCTGTCGGGCGGATCGACGTACTGGGCGGTCCGCGGCGAGGGGGCCTACCGAGACGGACGCCCGCTGCGGGTCCGGGCGTGGGCGCCCCGTCATGAGTTGTTCTTCATCAACCTGGGCCGCCACGCGACCCCCCACGCGGTGAAGCTCGCGGCCGAAAGCCGACGGGTTCGGTCCCTAGGCTGCGCGTCGTTCGAGATGGCCATGGTGGCCCAGGGCGGCGCCGACGCGTACATTTTTGAGAACGATACCGAGAACCGCAACCTGCGGGTGACGGACATCGCCGCGGCGTACCGGATCCTGCTGGAGGCGGGAGGAGGCGTGGTCAACGCCTCGATGGCGCCGGTCGACGAGGTCCCGTTGCGCTTGGACCAGCACACCTCCGTGCTCGCCTACGGGGACGTCGCGCTACGCGATCTGTTGCGTCGGGGGGTCGGGCCCTGAAGGTCGCGGTGACCGCCAACCCCCAGAAGCCGGCGGCCCTCGCCGTCGCTCGGGAGGTCGTCGAGGGGCTGGGAGGCCGGGCCGAGGTCGTCCTCGCCGAGGAGACCCGGGCCGCCCTCGGCCTCGCCCTCCCCTCCGGGCCGATCGGGTCGATCCGGGCCGATCTCCTCGTGGCGGTCGGGGGCGACGGCACGTTCCTCTCCGCCTTGCAGCAGACGACGATCCCGATCCTCCCGCTCAACGCGGGCACGGTCGGATTCCTCTCCGAGGTCGACACCCGCCAGCCCGGCGCGCTCTCGACGGCCCTGGACCGCCTGGTGCGCGGGGCGTACCACGTCGAGGAGCGGATGCGGCTCGCCTCGGTCGCCGGCGGGAACCAGCTCCCGGACGCCACGAACGAGGTGGTGGTCCACACCTCGCAGGTGGCGAAGATGCGGCTGTTCGAGATCGCCATCGACGGGGACCCGGTGGGGCGGGTGCGCGCCGATGGGATCATCCTCGCCACCCCGACCGGCTCGACCTCGTACGCCCTGTCGGCCCTCGGCCCGGTCATCGACCCCGGGGTGGAGACGATCGTGGTGACCGCCCTCGCCCCGTTCCAGGCGACGCAGCGCGCCGTCCTGTTGGACCCACTTCGGACGGTCAGTGTCCGCCTGGTCCTGCCGGAGAAGGGCGGGGTGGTCGTCGTCGACGGCCAGAGCGAGCACCCCCTGGCAGGAGGCGAGTCGGTCCTGGCGTACCGCTCGCCTCGCAAGGCGTCGTTCATCCGGTTCGGAGCGGGCTACTTCCAGCGGCTGAAGGGCCGCCAGATCCTGCCCTGGGGAGCGGACGCCGGCGACGGAGGATTGGGGGACCATGCCGATTTTCCGGCCACGCCGTAGATCGGCCGGCACGGGACGGTTGGGGGATCCCCCGACCGCGATCACCCGCCGATGCCTCGATTCGGCGCTCGCCTGCGGTCGCTCGGCGCTGCCGAACGAGTTTGGCGGGATCCTTCGAGCGGACGCGCCCGGGGTGATCTCCGAGCTCCTCCTCCTTCCCGGCACCACCGCCGGTCGGCGCCATGCGAACTTCCAGCTCCACATGATGCCGATCGACCTGGGGGTGGCGGGGACCGTCCACTCGCACCCCTCCGGCGCGCTCCACCCTTCAGAGGCCGACATTCGCCTGTTCCGTCACTGGGGCCGACGGCACGTGATCATCGGCACTCCGTTCGGGCCGGGGTCGTGGCGCGCATACGATGGGAACGGCGAGGAGATCGCCCTCGCGGTGCTCGGCGCGGGTGGATCGGAGGAGATCCCCTCCGGGTTCCGGACCTACCGGCCGCAGAGCGTTCATCGGGGTGGCCGCCGGCTTTCCCCGACGCCCTCCTTGGAGGTCCCGGACGAGCCGTGAACGCGTCGCCTACTCGCGCACCGGGATCGTAGGGATCGGCAACCGCTCCGGGGTGAGCAACGGGTCCTGGATCCGCCCGACGGGACCGTTCGGCTCGCTCCACAGCCCGTTGATCCGGGCGACCGCCTCGAGGAAGCCGATGAACCCGCGGAACGTCGCGCGATAGGCGCTGGTGTGGGCCCCTTCCCAGTCGAAGAAATCCTCCAAAAGCCCTTTCGATTGCCGCAGCCCGTGGGTGAGGGCCCGCTTCAGCAATTCCTGCTGGGCCTTCGAGACCCGATCGCGGCGGAACCAGTCCTTCGTCTTCAGGTGGCCGAGCGGGACGAAGAACATCGGCACCAGGATCGCCTTGAAGTCCCAGAGATCGTCGATCAGATCGATCGTCTTCAGGACGTCATCTTCGGTCTCTTGCGGGAGGCCGACGATGAAGGTGCACGCGGGGTAGACGTGGTTGTCGTTCATCAGTCCCGCGGCCTGCACGACGAGCTCGGGCCACTGGGACGCCTTGAACGGCGCGACCTTCCCGGGCATCGCGGCCGTGATCAGGCGCGGGGAGCCGGTCTCGACGCCCACCTCGACCCCCCACCAGGACTGCTTCTCGTCGAGGAGGACCTCGGCGCACTTCGACAGGAGCTTGGGCTTGGTCATCAGCGACGCCACGGCGACATGGCTCCACCCGACCTGCTCGTAGTGCCGCTTGGCGAGCGCCAGGAGCGGGAGGAGCTTGTCCTCCCGCGGCATGACGTTCGGGCTCCCGTAGAAGTAGACGTCGTCCGAGTGCAGGAGTCCCTTTCGGATCCCGATCTGTTCGTTGACCTTGAGCTCCGCCTCGATCTTCTCGAGGGGGTACCACCGGGTGGGCCGGGTGGTGACGGAGCAGAACGAGCAGCCGCGGCAGCACCCCCGACCGATCTCGATGAGGCCGTTCACGCTCGGGTAGCGGATCGTCGAGATCTGCTCGACCTTGGGCGCCTCCTTGGGCGTGAGCACGATGTGCGGGGGCAGGAACTCGTCGTTCAGCGCCTTGCGGACCACCTCCCGGACGTACTGGTCGGCCTCCCCCTCGACCACACAGTCGATGCCGCCGATCGAGGCGACGAACTCGCCGATCCAAGGGACCTTCATCTGCGTCGCGGGCGCCAACTGCCACGCGCACGGGCCGCCGGCGATCAGTTTCATTCCCTGCTCGCGGGCCTTGAGGACGTGGGGTTGGCTGAGCATCCGCTTGAAGTTCACACAGTTGAGCGGGTCCTTCCGGATCAGTCCCTGGAACGTCGACGACGGGGGGTTGAGCCCGAAGTAATCGTGGCCGGAGACGAGGAGCACCTTCGCCTGGCCCGGCATGTACCGATCGAGGTGGCTCGGGTGGACGATCCGGGCATCGAACCCGGCGTCGAGGAGCGAGGCCTCGACCTTCCGCATCCCGTACGGGGCCTGCTGGGGGAAGCCGTTCGGATCGACCGGCATCCGGGGGAAGAAGAGACGCTGATAGACCGACTCGGGGAACACGTAGGCCGGTGAAGTGGTGCCGAACCCCAGGAACTCCTTCCCGTGGTGGTTGCTCATCATCGTCCAGTCGCAGGTGATGACGACTTCGGGCATCGGTTCGCCTCCCGGAAACCGGGCGCATTCTCCGGGACGTGGGCTTGGCTCTTATTGATTTCGAAACCGGCCGGATTATCGGCCGCGACCCGGGTTCCCCGGACGGCTACCCGGGGTCTCCCTCGTCGTCATCGCGCGGAAGGACGCCATCGATCGATTCCCCCGCATCCTCCGAGGAGTCCTCGTGGGTCCCCTCCCGGAACGCCGGGTCGCGTTGGACGAGATGGATTCGAACGCAATCCCGATGCGCTGGGGCGCCGTTCCACGAGCTCGTCTCCGCCGGCACCGTGAGCGGCTCCCGGCAGAGAGCGCAGATCTCCGGCGGGGCGACGATCCAGGAGATCCGCCGGGGAGGGGCTGTCATGGATCCGCGAGTCAATCATGGCGAATGCCCTCCTTTGTAGGTTTCGGGACGGTGGGAGGCCTGGGAGCAGCGCCCGGGACTCTCCCGAACCGAAAGCGCGGTTCCGACCTCGGTTTCGTCGGACGCAAAGCGAGATATCGTGGTGGGATTCTTCGGGAGACGATGGATTCGCTCGCCGAGATCCGCAAACGTCGAGTCTCGTTGGGGATCTCCCTGGGCGAGCTGGCTCGGGCCATCGGCCGGAGCGACGCCACCCTCTCCCGAATCGAGCGGGGACAGATCCGCCCCTCCTACGACCTGGTCCAGAGGATTCTCTCCTTCCTCGAGGCGCAGGAAGGGGTCGCCGCCCCCCACCTCATCGCTCGCGATCTCATGAACCGCAACCTGTTGACGGTCGAAGGGCAGGCCCAGCTCGGGCAGGTCGCGCAGTTGATGGAACGGGGGGCGATCTCTCAGGTCCCCGTGCTCGAAGGGGGCCGGGTGACCGGCTCGCTGTCGGAGACCGGGCTACTGCGGGCGCTGGCGACGACCAACGGCCGGCGGGCTCGCGTTCGCGACGTGCAAGAGGGGTCCTATCCGCAGGTGGATGAGTCGTTCCCCGCAGACCTCCTCGCGCCCCTTCTGACCCGATATCCCGCCGTCCTCGTGGTCGAACGGGGGGAACTTCGAGGGATCGTCACCAAGACGGATCTGATTCGTGGTCTCCGAGGAACGCCGCTCCGACGTGCGGCGGTCGGCCCCGAGGGCTAGTGAACTCCGGCCTTTTCCGACGGGCGTCGGGCCACCGGGGTAGACAACGCGCCCGGAGTCACCCGTCGATTGCGCCTGAAGTAAGCCGTTAGGCCCGTGAGGCTCGGGCCGCGCGGAGCACCGCTTCGACCACGAGCTCCCCCGCGAGAGTCCCGAGGGCGTCGCCCGCCGCTCCGGGGTACCGCTCCCGCGGCGAACGGCGTTCCGCCCCGGTCGCCGAGGCGAACACCACGTCCCCGTCGGTCGCGGTATGCACCGGCAGGATCGAGCGGGACATCCCGGTATGGGCGCCGACGGCGACCCGTTGGAGCGTGCGCCGGTCGACGGGAGCGTTGGTGACGATCGACACGAGGGTCGTCCCTCGGGTCGGTGAGCTCGCGCGGTTCGGGGGTCTACGGAGCGGATCAGGGGGAACGACGTGGCCACGACCATCCCGGGCACCGGCCACCCAGCGCCCGCTCGCGGGGTCCCGAATCGCTCCGACCGCGTTCAGCACGACGAGGGCGCCGACCCAGATTCCCGGGGAGAGGCGGGCCGCGGCCGATGCGACCCCGCCCGGTGAGGCATGAGCGCGTCCCAAGTACTTCCCGACGGTCGCTCCCGCACCCGCTCCCCGGCGTCCGTCCGCCGCAGCGGCTCGTGAGGCGATTCGAGCCGCATCGTAGCCGAGTGGCAGATAGTCCGGGAGCGGCGTCCGGCGTCGGGGAAGGTCGAAGAGGGTCGCCCCCGAGATCGGAGCCACGCGATTCGGGTTGCCGAACGCGGCATGGCCACCGCCATCCTCGAGCACCCTCGCCCGAACGCCCCGCGCCGCATCGAGCCCGAAAACGCTCCCGCCGGAGAAGAAGATCGCCCAGCGCCGTCCGAAGGTGGCGTCGGGGGCCAGGGAGGCGGTATCGTAGGTGCACGAGGCCCCGCCCCGGACATCGACCGCCGTGGGGCTCGCCCCGTCGAACAGGAGCACGGTGACCCCGGAGCGCCCGTCGGGGCTCTCCGAGTGACCGACCCGGACGCCGGGCACCGCGGTCACGGTCTCGTTCGCTCGACCTTCGGCCATTTTTCCTGCTTCTCTGGCGACCGGTACATCTTGCACGCGGGTAACGTTATTTCGCCCGCACCCTCGGGTCGCCGATGCCCAGCAAACGGAAGGAGGCCGAGCCTTCACCCGACCCACCGAAAGTGCTCCGCGTCGATCGGGCAACGCCGCTCGGGCGCCATCCCATCCTTCGCGCCTTCCCGGGTCTCGATCGGCTGCCGACCGCCCAGCGCCACGAACCGGACCGCCCGGCGCGCCGCAAACTCCACAGCGAAACGTTCGTCGAGATCGTCGCGGACGACGTGTGGATGTACGTGGCACCGCGGACCTCCCCGAGGGGGGTCGGTCGCTGGAAACCGGTCGTGAGCCCGCAGGACGACTGCATCGTCATCGGAGAGGGACACCTGAGGACCTCGCCGGAGTTGATCCTGTTCCTCGACATTTTCCACGAGCTGTGCCATATCCGTCAGCGGCACGCCGGCCGGGAGCTGTTCGATCGCCGCTACAGCTACGTTCGCAGCCCGACCGAGGTGGAGGCGTACCGGTTCGTCGTCGACGAGGCCCGACTGCTCGAGGTCCCTGAACCCGTCCTCCGGGAATACCTGCTGGTGGAGTGGATCGACAAGGGAGAGTACCACGAGCTGCTCGACACCCTCGGGGTCTCCCGCGGGTAAGGAGCCCCCCAAACTCGGGGGGAAACCGGTCGCGGGGGCGCGGTGGCACTTGTCCGGTGCGTGAGCGACCGAGTCTTTATCCCTCGCCCCTTGGAATCCGCGTTGCGGTAACGGCGGCCGAGGGCGCGATGGACATCAAGGCACGCGTCGCCATCCGCCCGTCGACCAGCGACCTGTGGTTCTTCGCGTACCTCCCCCTCGCGGTCTCCGATGGGATCGCGATGCCCCTGATCCCGCTCCTCGCGCTCCAGCACTTCGGCGCGTCGGCGTTCGCGATGACCATCATCATCGCGGCCAGCGCCATGAGCCAGGTGCCGTTCACGATCATCTGGGGCAACCTCTCGGACCGCGTCGCCCACCGCAAGTACTTCCTCGTCGGTTCGTTCCTCGCCACCGGAGTGAGCATCATCCTCATCGCCCTCGCCCACGATCTCCTGACCTACTTCTGGCTCAACGTCGTCGAGGGGTTGGCGTCGGCCGCCAGCGCGCCGATCGGCACGATGCTGCTTCTCGAGACCCGCCACAAGCGCTGGTGGCCAACGGACATCGGCATGTTCGGCCTGATCTCCGGCGTCGGCACGACGGTCGGCCTCGCCATCGGGTTCGTGTGGTTGTTCGTCATCGGCGTCCAGCTGCCGCTCATCGGGGTCATGACGGCCCTCCTGATCGTCTCGGGAATGCTGGCGCTCCTCTCCGCCGTGATCGCCTGGGCGTGGATCGAGGAACCGGTGGTCCGGCTGGAACGCCGCTCGCTGGGCGACCTCGTCAACCTCCATCGGGGAGTGGTGGAGCGGCTGCGGCACTTCCGCTCTCGGGTCCTCAATGTCATCGACTTGACCCGGCCCTCCGCGGAGAACCTCCCCCGGCGCGAGTACCTGTTCCTCGCCGCCCTCGGGGTGATGACCGTCGGGTTCGACATGTTCTACGGTCCGTTCCCCGTGTTCCTCTGGCGGAACGCCCAGTTCTCCGACGCGGGGATCTTCATCGTCTACCTGGGGGCGAGCGCGGCCTCGACGGCGCTGTTCTTCCATTCGGGCAAGGTCGTCGAGTGGCACTCGCCGAAGTTCGTCTTCCTGGAGAGTCTCGGCGGCCGGGTCGCACTGATGCTCCTGTTGCTGTGGGGCCCGGTCTACATCCTCTTCGGCCTCGGCAGCCCCGCGCTCCTCGCCTGGGTCACCCTGCTCAACGCCCTCCTCGGCGTCACCTGGGCGTTCATCAGCACGGCGAGCACCCTGTTCCTCGTCCGCTTGGTCGGCCGCTCGGCGCGGGGACGCGCCCTCGGCCTGTACAATGCGGTTTCGGGGGCCGGTGGGCTGCTCGGGACGCTGCTGGGGGGCTGGACGTTCGCGACGTACGGGGTCCACACCGCCTTCTTCTGGGCGTCGATCGCGGTCGTCGGAGGAGCCGCCATGCTCCTTCCGATCCCCTACCACATGTTCACGCTCCCGCATCCGGCCCGGCGTCGACACGGCTGGCGGAGCCTGCGGGCGACCTCTCCGGCGCCGCGCCCCGTCGCGCCCGCCCTCGGCGGGCGGCAGCGTTAATTGAGCGGCCCGGGTCGGCCCGCTCTCGGGTAAGGTGTCCTCATCGCGGAGTCCGCGTCGGCCCGGTTCTCTCGTCGGGTCCACCATCTGCTCAGCCACCCGCTGCTCTGGGCGAGATACGTCTGGGCGCGAGAAGTGCGCCAACAGGAGATCCGGTTCGATGTCAATCCGAGATTCCGCGACTTCGGGCCGATGTATCGCGTCTCCCGACGTCCGCTCTCCCGACTCCTCGGGGCTACGGTCGAGGAGCTCGACGACTACTTCGGGGAGCTCGCTCCGCTCCACGCCGCGTTGCGTGCCGAGGCCGGTCCGCTGCCGAGCGCCGGCGCGCTCATCCAGGCCCCGCTGTTGTACGTGGCGGTC
>Ga0210384_10009434_pt1 | contig 10067 bp, 8 predicted proteins | sample IncBWH2MmetaG_FD_160574 | JGI IMG/M metagenome (GOLD analysis project Ga0210384, IMG submission 160574) | Forest soil microbial communities from Barre Woods Harvard Forest LTER site, Petersham, Massachusetts, United States - Inc-BW-H-2-M | ecosystem: Environmental > Terrestrial > Soil >...
TTAAGCCGGCAACGCGCCAGCTCATCGATTCCGCGGCATAAATCCTGATCGCCATTTCCGCGAGCTTGTGCTGAATCGCGCCAAACTCTGCAATCGATGCGCCGAAAGCCTTGCGCTGCTTGGCGTACTTCAGGCAGATTGCAAGAACATTCTTGGCCGCGCCAACGCTGGCGGGACCTAATTTCAGACGTCCGATGTTAAGGATGTTGAACGCGATCACGTGTCCGCGGCCAATTTCCCCCAATACGTTTTCGACCGGGACCGGGACGTTGTCCAGATAGACGGCAGTCGTCGAGCTGCCGGTGATCCCCATCTTGTGTTCTTCTGCGCCGCTGCTGACGCCGGGGAAGCTTCGCTCCACCAGAAACGCAGTGAACTTTTCGCCCCCCACCTTGGCAAACACGGTAAAGAGATCAGCCGCGCCGCCATTGGTGATCCACATTTTCTGGCCGTTCAGGATGTAGTGTTTCCCGTCCGGCGAGAGATCGGCGCGAGTTCTTGCGGCAAGAGCATCTGAGCCCGCCAGCGGCTCGGTGAGAGCGTAGGCAGCCAGCATTTCGACTTTAGCGAGCTTGGGCAGATATTTTTTCTTCTGTGCCTCCGTCCCGAAGTAAACGATGGGGAGGGTTCCGATTCCGGTGTGAGCGGAGTGCCAGCCTGCGTACGACCCGTCGCGCCCTAAACGTTCGGCAGTGACCATCAGCGACGGGAGATCCATCGCCATGCCGCCGTACTCCTCCGGAATGGCCATCGCGGTCAGACCCAGGTCCACCGATTTCCGCAGAATGGACAGGGCGAGCCCCGGTTTCTTTTCGCGAATCGCCGGAAGATTCGGTTCCACTTCATTGGTCCAGAACTCATCGACCATGTGCGCGATCGCGAGATGTTCTTCGCTCAGGTCCTCGGGTGTGAAAACGTCTTGCGGTCTCGAATCTTCAAGCAGAAAGCCAGCTCCCTTCGTCTTGTGCGGGATGTCTGTTACTGTCGTCATGAAAAACTCCTATGCCACCCTTTGAAATTGAAAGCCTGCAATCTTTGAAGCAATGGGAAGGACGCGAATTCCCCGCAACAGAATGGTTCACCATCTCGCAGGACCGCATCGAGAAATTTGCCGATGCCACCGACGACCATCAGTGGATTCACTTGGAGCCGGACCGCGCGGCACGTGAATCGCCCTTCGGGGGCTGCGTCGCTCATGGTTTTCTGACGCTTTCGCTCTTGAGTCATTTTCTGAGGCAGGCAGTCCAGGTGCGCCCGGGCGTCGCGATGAGCGTCAACTACGGTCTGAACAAAGTGCGCTTTCCCTCGGCGGTGCGCGCGGGTTCGGCAGTTCGCGCCCGGGTGCGTTTGCTTTTGGCGAAGGAATCGGCTGAGTTTGTCGATGCCACATTTGTCATCCATATCGAAGGGCAGGCTTCCGAGAAGCCCTGCTGCGTGGCCGAGTGGCTGGTGCGTTATTACCCGCGATGACTCGCGCCCTGCGCTAATTCCGGACTCGGCTGTCGATGTGCCGCAAAAGCCGCTCATACGATTCCGCTCTCTGCACATTGCCACGCTGCATGCAGGAGTACATGGATTCGCTTCGGCAAGCAGGCGAAGCGTGCGTCGTGCGTCAGGCCTTGAGCGTACCGGTAGTAAATCTGCTGGATGATGACCGCGACTTTGAAGCGAGCGAACGCAAGATAAAAAACGATGTCGCCGGTATCGCGCCCGGTCACGGCTGCATAGCGCTCGACCAACTCTGCGCGGGTCAACGTGCCGGGCAGGGTAGTTGGCACTGAGCGAATCTCCTTGAATTCCCCAGAGTCGTTGGGGTCGGCCCAGTACGCCAAAGCTGTCCCCAGATCTGTCAGTGGATCCCCCAGCGTGCACATTTCCCAATCCAAGACACCGACAATCCTGGTCAGGTCATCGGGGTCGAGCACGACGTTGTCATATTTGTAGTCGTTGTGAATGAGGGTGGTTGCGTGGCTGGCCGGCATTTGTTGGATGAGCCAGTCGGAGATGAGTTCGACGACCGGCAGGTCGTCTGTTTTCGAGTTGTGGTAGCGCTCGATCCATCCCTTTACCTGGCGTTCCAGATAGCCCTGCGGCTTGCCCAAATCGCTCAGACCGATGGCGGCATAGTCCAACCTGTGGAGACATGCGAGGTTGTCGACAAAGGCTTCGCTCAATCGCAGCGCTGTCGCTGCTGGAAAGGGCATGCCGGGCGGAAGGTCACGGCGCAGGATCACGCCTCGGATCGGCTCCATCAGGTAGAAGGGCGCGCCCAGAATCGACAGATCGTCGCAGTAAAGAAGCGCCTTTGGCGCGACGGGATACACTGCGTAAAGCTTCGAGAGCACACGAAACTCTCGGGCCATGTCATGCGCCGACTTGACCTTGCTGCCGTAAGGTGGGCGCCGCAACACGACCTCGCGCCTCCCCAGTCGAACGAGATAGGTGAGATTGGAGTGGCCGCTCGGGAATTGGTCAATCGAAAGCGGTCCATCCTCGCCGAAATGTTCCCGGAGAAATGGCTGCAACCGCGTGAGATCGAGCTCTTCGCCTGCTCTTACCGCTCCGGCTTGATCGCAAGCTGCCACCATGCTCGGGTCCCCTATGCGTTACCGGTACGTCAGCAGTCCGTCTCCGTCGAGATGCGGGTGCGCGTTGAACGCGCTGAGCGTGAAGCGCTCGCCCGAAGCCAGAAACGTGCTGAACGATGCATTGCGCGACATCCACGTAAGCTGCAGCGTGTCGGAGGCGGACAAGTGAAGAGCCCGCCGCATCGCCGCGCCGATGGGGCCGGCCGAAGTGAACACGACCGCGCTCGCCGCCGAAGGGGTACTACGCACAACTTGCGTCACACCCTGCCCCACTCGCAAACAAAACTGATCCCAGGTTGGAATGCCGTCGGCCGCCACTTCTCCCGCAACCCATTTCGTGATAACCGCCTCAAACAGTTTCTGAAACGTCCTGTGTTGTTCTGCGGGCTCGGCAGCCTCCGTGTACGCATGATGCAACGCGTTGATCTCAGCATTCCGTGGCAGCAGTTGTGTGAGGCATGCCTGCATCACCGGTTCCGCATGGTATTCATCGAATTCATCCATCACAGTCACTTCCGGGAAAACAACGCCGCGATACGCTTCCGCCACAATTCGGGCTGTTTCGAGGTGTCGGGCGCGCGGGCCGGAATAGGCGCCACTGAAAAGCACGCCGCGCCGCGACCAATACTCGCCGAGCAACCGCGATTGAACTTGACCGTTAGCGCAGAGTTTGTCGTAGTCGCCCACTAGAAACGATGCCTGCCCGTGACGCACCAGGATGATCTGGCTCATAGTTCGTTCTGGAACGGCGAGCCGTTTGCATTCGCCGAGTTCCCGCTTACACCTTCAGAGCTCACGCGGCTGCGAGCTGTTGCTTATCGTACTCAGCGAATGTCTTGCCCTCTTCCGCGAGCCGCTTCAGCAAAGGCGCCGGGGTCCAAAGTTCTCCGTGCTGCAGTTGAAGCTCGCAGATGCGCTGATACACCTTTGGCAATCCGACCGTATCGGCGTGCCACATCGGCCCGCCGCGGTAAGGAGGGAAGCCGTAGCCATTGAGATAGATGATGTCGATATCCGCGGCCCGCAGTGCATACCCCTCTTCAAGGATCCGCGCGCCTTCGTTCACCAGCGCGTAGATGCAGCGATCGACAATCTCACTGGCAGAGATCTGCCGCTGGGGGATCCCCGCTTCCGCGCTCCACTTCCGCACCAGGGTGGTCACTTCGGGATCTGCGCTCGCACGCCGGTTCTCGTCGTATTGGTACCATCCCTTCATCGTCTTCTGGCCATAGCGTCCGAGTTCGCAAAGACGGTCCTCGGCGAAGGGCTGACGCACTCCGGGTTTTTCCAAGTGACGGTATTCCTTGCGAATGCGCCAGCCCACGTCCAAACCCGCCAAGTCACCGGTTGCCAGCGGCCCCATGGCGTTCCCGAATTCGACGAGCGCCTCGTCCACAGCGGCCACATCTGCGCCTTCTTCGACCAGGAACTGTGCCTCGCGCCGGTACGGGCCAAACATCCGATTGCCGACAAAACCGCGGCAATTCCCGACCAGCACTCCGATCTTGCCCAGCTTCTTCGACATCTGCATACAGGTGGCAATCACTTCTTTGCTCGTTTTCTTTCCGCGAACGATTTCGAGCAGACGCATTACATTAGCCGGGCTGAAGAAGTGAGTTCCGAGCACCGACTCCGGCCGTGACGTCGCCCCGGCGATCTCATCGATATTGAGTGTGGAAGTGTTACTGGCGAGAATCGCTCCCGGGCGGCAGGCGCTATCCAACTCTGCAAACACGGTCTTTTTGGGCGCCATGCCTTCGAACACCGCCTCCACTGCCATATCCACATCGGAAAATGCGTCGTAGGAGAGCACGGGCTTGATCAGTTCGAGGCGTTCGTCCACGTACGACTGAGTGAAACGGCCGCGCTGCACCGAAGTGGCGTAATTCCTCTTGATTCTGTTCAGGCCCATTTCGAGCGCCGCCTGATCCACATCTTTCAGCACCACCGGGATGCCCGCATTGACAAACACCATGGCGATGCCTCCGCCCATGGTTCCAGAGCCGACGACAGCCACACGATTCACGGGCAGCGCCGGCGTTTCCTTCGGGACGTCGGGAATCTTCGCGACCTCACGCTCGCTGAAGAACACGTGAATCAGCGCTTTCGACTGGTCGGAAAAAAGGCATTCGGTGAAGAGCCTGGCTTCCGTCTGACAGCCCTCCTCAAATGGCAATTGGGTCGCGGCCTCGACTGCATCGATTGCCGCGAGCGGAGCGAGCAGGGCGCGTTGTTTCTTGCGGACTGAGTCGCGCGCGGTGGCAAAGATCGCAGCGCACTCCGCTGCAGAGCCGAGCTTCTCGCTTCGGTCCCGGGTCTTGCTCACGGGGCTCTCCGCGATTGAACGCGCGAACGCTACGGCACCAGCGGCAAGGTCGCCTTCAATCAACTGATCGATCAGACCAAGAGAGGCAGCCTCGCGCGCGGAGACCGGTTTGCCGCCGGCACACATCTCCACTGCCTTGGCGACACCGATAAGGCGCGGCAACCGTTGGGTTCCTCCGGCTCCGGGAATGATGCCAAGGTTCACTTCCGGCTGACCCACCTGCGCGCTCGGTGAGGCGACGCGGTTATGGCCGGCCATCGCCAGTTCGAGTCCTCCCCCAAAGGCTGATCCGTGAATCGCCATAACCACCGGCTTCCTGCTGTCTTCAATGCGCAGGAGCAACGGCAACAAGCTCCCGCGACTTCTGACTCCCGACGTCATTTTGCCGAATTCCTTGATGTCGGCACCCGCAACAAATGTGCGGCCGGCGCCGATCACCACAGCCGCCTTAATCGCCGGATCCTGGTTCATCTGATCGATCGCCGCGAGGATCCCTTCCGGCACGCCGGGACTTAGCGCGTTCACCGGAGGGTTGTCGATGGTAATGACTGTGACGTCGTCGTTTGTACTGACTCTCACGAGATTGTTCATAACGTTCTCTTGCAAAAAACTGTTGACCTTGGCGGACGCGCACAAGTCCACGCGTTTTAACGTCTTTCAGCGGTCGGGCCGCGCGGGGGCCGAATCAACCTGATACATCCCACGCAACACCCTTTTCAGGACCTTGCCCGTCGCCGTTTTCGGCAGGCTGTCGCAAAACACAACCGATCGCGGGCACTTGTAGTGGGCCATTCGTGATCGGCAAAACTCAATCAGTTCCTGCTCGCTGACGTTCGACCCCGGTTTGGCGACCACTACCGCTCTTGGGGCCTCTCCCCATTTTTCATCCGCCACGGGAATGACCGCGGCCTCACAGACCTCAGGATGCGCGAGGAGCGTTTTCTCCACGTCAAGCGACGATATGTTTTCGCCGCCGCTCACGATCGTGTCCTTCTTGCGATCGACGATCCGGATGTATCCGTGCTCTGCCACTACCGCCATGTCGCCTGTGCGAAACCAGTCGTTGCGCAAGGCTTCGGCAGTAGCTTCGGGCTGTTGCCAGTAACCGGCCATCACTCCGTCGCTGCGCACGATGACTTCTCCCATCGTGACCCCGTCATGCGGAACGTCTTTGTCGGCTGCGTCGACCACCCGAAGTTCGCCACCCGGATAGGCAAAGCCGGTCATCGCCTGGACGATATACCGCTCCTCGGGCGAACACTGCATGTCGGGCTTCAGCTCGGCGCTGGCTAATCCAGGCGACGTTTCCGTGAGTCCGTATCCCGAATAACATCTGCATCCCATCTGCTGCTCGACGTCGCGAATCAGGCTGGGAGAAGACGCTGCTCCTCCGATGGTGATCCACTCGAGGCTGCTCAGGTCATACTTGGAGCGCAGGGGTGAATTGAGCAGCGCACTGGCCATGATCGGCACCAGGCTCAGGGAGCTAACGCGCTCCCGCTCAACCAAACGGAATACCTCCTCCGGCAGGAAGCGGGGAAGCATCACGTGCGTCCCACCCAGGAAGGTGATGGTGTGGGCCGCACCCCAGCCATTGGCGTGAAATAGCGGGATCGTGTGTAACTGCACGTGCTCATACCGGGTGTGATGGTGCACGGCCATATTCATCGCGTGCAGGTATACGTTCCGGTGCGTGAGCATCACGCCTTTGGGGGCGGCGCTGGTCCCGCTGGTGTAGAACATCTCGGCCACCGAGTTCTCATCGAACTCCATGACGTCTTTGCAAGATGGAGGGGAGGCCAGCATCTGTTCATAAGTGCTGGCAGAGAGCCACTGTGCCTGGGGCATGCCGTCGAGTTGGTGAAACGAGCCGACGGTGCGCAAGTCTTTGCGAAATGAATCGACGAGCCCAACGAATTCCTGCTCCAGGAACAGCATCGTCGCGCCGGAATCGTTCAGGATGTAAGCAAGCTCCGGACCCGCCAGGCGAATATTGAGAGGAAGCAAAACATAGCCAGCTTCCAGGACGCCGAAATACGCCTCGAGCAGTCGATGGCAGTTCAGGCTGAGAAATGCGACTCGATCACCGGCCTTCGGCCCGGCATCACGCAACGCACCCGCCAGGCGCCACACCCGGTCACCAAACTCAGCATAGGTAAACCGCTGATCTTGACAAACCACCGCTGTCTTTCTCGGAAACTGCTGCACTGGGTAGCGAAGGAACCGAACCGGTGTGAGGGGAATGTTCATACAAAACTCTTTGTCACCAGGCGGTTTGACCACCATCGACAACCAGCACGTGTCCGGTCACATACGCGGAAGCATCCGAAGCCAGAAATACCGCAGCACCCTTCAGGTCGCAATCACTGCCGAAACGGCCAGCCGGAATTTTCGCCAGCAACGAATCTTTGTGGTGCTGGAGGATCCATTGCGACATGTGGGTGGGGAACCATCCGGGAGCGATCGCGTTCACCTGGATGTTATGCGGTGCCCACTTGCAGGCCAGATCTTTGGTGAATGCAATGACGCCACCTTTGCTCGCGTGGTAGCCGATCGCCTGCATTTCGGCCGATGCTCCACCCAAACCCGCCACCGAGGCGATATTGATGATCTTTCCGGATCCCTGGGCAGCCATTTGCTTGCCCACCGCCTGACAAAAGAGGAAGGTGCCAGTCAGATTAGTGTCGAGAACTTTGTTCCACTGCTCGAGCGTCATGTTCTCGACAGGAGCGCCCCATGACGTTCCGGCATTGTTGACGAGAATGTCGATGCGGCCGAATTTCGCAAGCGCCGCATCCACAACCGCCTGAATCCCGGTTCGATCCTTGACATCGCACGTGAGTGCAAGTGTCTCTGCGCCACGGCTGCGCAATTCTTCTGCCGCAGCCTCGCAGCGCTCCTTCTTGCGGGCGCAGAGCACCAGTTTCGCCCCCATCTCGCTCAGACCTTCGGCCATCTGGCGGCCCAGTCCCATCGACCCGCCGGAGACGATGGCAACGCGGTCGGTCAGATCGAAGAGTGCCTTGACATTCACTCCGAAATCACCTTTTCGCGGGCGGGAGCCAGAGTTCCATAAAAGTGAAAGTTGATATCATATTAGAGTCGCTAACGTCAACGTGCCCTCCGCAAAAGTTACAACTTTGGCGAGTGGGGCCATCCAATTCGTCCAGCAAACCTTTACCGCAGGCGCAGCACCGCCCGCCCGCAGATCTGGCCGCGGCTTAATTCCTCCAGAACCTGCCGAATATCTGTGAACGCACGAGTCGTGACCTGGCAGTGAACGGTTCCAGCGGCGCCCATCGCCAGAACCTCGCGCAGATCTTCCCGCGTGCCAACGCTGGAAGCCTTGATGTGAATTTCACTGCCCGCCATCAAAATTGGCGGAAAGGAAATGTCCTGAGCGGGCAATCCCACTGCCAGCAGTATTCCCGTCGGCCGTACACAATAGAAGGCCATGTCGTAGGCGCTCTTGGCCGCCGACGCGACGAGGGCGACGTGTACTCTGCCAGACGCACGGATTTCCTTTACGACATCACACTGTGTGGCGTTCAGTGTTCGTGCAGCACCCACCGACCTCGCGAGCGCGAGCTTTTCCTCGGAAACATCGATCGCGGTTACTTCCGCCCCTGCCGCCTGTCCAATCTGGATGGCAAGGTGGCCAAGCCCGCCGACTCCGAACACTGCCAATCGCTGTCCGGCGCGAAGCCTCGCTTGCTTGAGTGCGCGGTGAACCGTGACGCCTGCGCAAAGCAGAGGCGCTGCTTGTTCGGAGGGCAGCCCGTCGGGGATTTTCACAACGTGACTCGCAGGAGCCTTGACAAACTCCGCGTACCCGCCATCCACCGTCACACCGGTGATGCGTTGCTTGAGGCACAGATTCTCGTTACCCTCCTGGCAAAACTCACATTGGCCACAGGTCCACTGCAACCAGGGCACGCCTACCCGATCGCCAATCTCGATACCCTGCACCTCGGCTCCGCGTTTTACCACACGGCCGACGATTTCGTGTCCCAGAATCAGTGGCTTCTTTACGATGCGGGAGAGTTGCGTCCAATCGCCATCGGCCAGGTGGAGATCGGAATGACAGACACCACACACTTCGACCTCGATCAAAACATCGTCCGATCCAACTTCCGGCGGGGTGACTTCTTCGATGGCTAATGGTCTCTTGAATTCGTGCAGAATGGCAGCTTTCATTCACGTTCCCTTCGAGGCGAGGTGATCTTAGTGACAAAGGGTGCTGACTCGGTTCCGAAAACTTTACGGCTGGATGCCCCGCAAAAAGAGGTCCACAGCGTTACGCACCCTGTCCGTGAGCTTGTGCGGCCCAGTGAGATCTACTGCCCACTGCCGCACCACCGTGTTGTAGAGTCCTTCCATGAATTGCGCCATATGCACAACAGGGAATGCGCGCGTTACCTCGTTACGCTTCTGCCCGTGGGTGAGAATCTCCCGCAGCAACCTGGCTGCGGCTTCCTCGGGCTCGCGCAACTCTGCCGATCGCACTGGATCCATAGCGCCCGATAACACGACCGCCTTCCACAACTGCCGGTCGGCTTCCACCTCGCGCGCCATGGTCAGGTAGAGCCGCCGGAGACGCTCGCCGGTTGTGGCTTTGTTGGAGAGTTCCGAATGTAGCCGCTCACGGATACACGCATATCCCCGTTCTCCCACCTGGCGCAAGACGGCATCCTTGCTGGGAAAATAGCGGAAGAAAGTGGGCTGGCTGATTTCCAGCACTTGCACGATGTCATCGATGCGTGTGCTTTCGTAACCGTGCTTGCGAAACAGCTTGATCGACGTATCGATAATCTGTTGTCGCAATCGCGCTTTCTTACGCTCCCGAAGCCCGAGCAGGGGTCTTCTGTCTGTCGTGTCTGCAGTTCCACTCTGAGTGACGGGTGCACCAACCATCGGTACTTTCCTTTCAAATCGCGTGGCGATACGGGCGTAGATACCCATAATAAATGTGATAGCCACTCTAACAAAATAGCCACTAACGTCAAACCGGATGTTTGCAACTGAGGAAGAGACACGCTCAGCCGATCGATTCAACGATCGACTATCCGGGCAAACCAAGCCTCGTCGGAGACGCGCGCGCTAGTAGCCTGGGGTGCAAGTCGTCGTACACGATGAGGCGTCGTCATCGTTGC
>Ga0210384_10009435_pt1 | contig 10067 bp, 7 predicted proteins | sample IncBWH2MmetaG_FD_160574 | JGI IMG/M metagenome (GOLD analysis project Ga0210384, IMG submission 160574) | Forest soil microbial communities from Barre Woods Harvard Forest LTER site, Petersham, Massachusetts, United States - Inc-BW-H-2-M | ecosystem: Environmental > Terrestrial > Soil >...
CACGTGCTCGGGAAGCGGATCGATGCGTAACATCCCATCGATCACAAAACGCAGTACGCGCGACATGCCCGCGACAGGGGCCAGAGAGACTCTCACGCCATCGAGTCTCGGCTCAAATGTTCTGACGGCGGATTCTATGGACTGCAGGAGCTTGCCTTGTTCATACAAGAAATTGGAAGGCATGGAGGTGATATCGGGCAGCCCGTAGCAGTAGACGGAGCGGAGTATTTCGACAGAGCCTTCGGGGATCGAATCGGGTGTGCTGCGCGTGTTCAAGAGATTCTCGAGGTCGCGCCTGACGGCTATTTTGAGCATGGCCAGAGACGCACTTCTCGTCATCGGCCCTTCGGACTTCACCTTGGGCTCGTCATCGAGAAGGCGGTCCAGAAGCGGCAGTCGCAAGGGCGCGTTGGAATCGTGGACCGGCATTCATTACCTCAAAGCGAGAGCTTGTCCGGGATCGAGCCGGCAAAGCTTTTGATAGATTTTTTCTTTCTCTGCATCGGCGCGGCCGAGCTTCTCCGAACAGCGAAATAGCAACGCAAGAGGCTGAGCCACAAGAGAGGGATCTTCCCACTCCTCCAGCTTACGGCGCTCAATCTCGTCGGCCAATTCGACTAAGATGGGATAAGCGATGGCTTCGTGCTTGGTCGCCAGGAAAATATTGGCCAGCTGAATGTGTTTCTGGAAGCGGCCCCGGCCAGTACGTTCGTTGCCGATTTCTTGCGTGAGCATGCCGATGGCTTCCTGCACTCTTCCAGCGCGCGCCGCTTTCATGGCCAGTTCGACGACGTCAGGGCGTTTTTCGCCGTTAACGCCTTGCGCCTGCGTAATCACTGGCATTGCTTGCGGTTCGGTGGCGGGTGCCGGCTCAAGGGTAGCCGTAGGTGGCGGCGGTAAGATGCTTTCCCTAAGCCATGCCTGGGTCTCCGCATTGGCGGCCGGAGTGTCGTCCATGAGCGACGCGTTCAGCAGGTCCGGATAGTCCGCAAGCAACGCTTTCAAGTCGGCTCTAATTGCGGCGGCCACTCCATCGTAGTCCGAGCCGAGGGATTCACAAGCGCGCACGGCGTAACGCTGCAAGTCCAGCCATCCGCGACCGCACGGCAGGCTCATCACGCTCTCGGCGCCTTCGAGAACCTCGGCCCAGTTCCCTTCCATGGCCATCTTCTTAATGTGTGTGCGCTTTTCTGTTGGCGGTGCTTCAAGGATCGCGGGGTCGAGCGAAGACCCTGCACCGCGAAGTTCTCCCCAGCGCGCGGCTCTCAATAACAGATAAGGAACAGGATTCTGCGGACTCTCGTGTCGCAAGAAACCAGCAACCGCAGAGACGCGTTGCATCGCGTCGTCGCGGTCGACGGGTTCAGCGGTGACGGCGCGCTTTTTCGTGGCAGGGGCGCCTGCCGCCGCGGGCGCGGCGGACTCGCCTTGAACTTCTTCGGCCTGCTCTTCGGCGGGTGCTTCCGGCTCGTCAACTGCCGGCTTGTGGTACTGCTTGACCATGTCCTGCACTTCTTCAAGAGCCGTGCGCAGATTGGCAAAGTTGGGGGCGTCACGCCCGAATTTTGCGTCGCTTAGCGCCTCGAGCGATTGTAGGGACTGCAGCGCAGCTACGAGATTGGCGGCAAGCTTTTCGTAGTAGGCATCCCCTGTAGCGCGAACCGCCTCGTCAAATTCCTCGGCAGTACATTTCTTTTCTTCAATCGCGGTATTTCGCGCAGCCGTTCTGGCGTCATTCCCGGCGCAGTCCGCTTCGTAGCCCACGCGGCGCGATTCCTGGTATCTGAGCAAATCGAGCTTATTCTTGGTGAGGGGCAGCCGTCGCACTGCGACGTCGAGCCTGGACCCCACCCATCCGAGCGGAGCAGCCCGAATTTCCACGTCATCGTCCTCGATCTCGGGATGTAGGGTGTCCCAGAAATTCTCGACATAGCTCTTCAAAAGTTCGAGCCCTTCGCGGAGACCAGCAATGTGTTCACGAAACAGGATCGCTTCTGTCAGCCAAGCAGCGATCTGCAGGTCTTTGGTTTTCGTGGTTAATACTTCGGTCGCGAGCTTAATGACCAGGGGGTAGTCGGCCTTCTTGATTTCGTAGGACCAATCCCCCTGCGGAAGCACCTCTTCCTCCCGGCGTGCTTCGCGGATTTTATCGTAGACCGGATCGTACCGGATGTTCTTTCCGCTCGGATTCTCGCCGGGGATGGGGTTCAGGACGCCTTCAGGAAGGGGCATGGAGGTTACGAAGCCGATTGTGCTTTAGCGATTTGCACGCTGCGCACTTCGAGGATCGGCCACTCCTCATCGTCGGCAAGGAGCATCTTCTGGCCGACAGGAATGGTCTCGCCTCCAGGCGTCTCTTCCCACAGCGTCGCGCGGCCAAGCCGAACATTGGGGTCCGCGTGCTGCGCTGCAAACGGGGTGAGGACCGGAAGCAGGACTTCTCCCAGCTCGCGCTCCTCATATTTGTCCGAGGTGCGAACCTTTGCGGGAAGCCACAACAAATCCCTCAGCCGTTTGGGCGGCGCGATCTCAATGGAATCCAGAAGGGCGAACGGGATCCACATGTAACTCCCGGCAGCAAACACTTCCAGATTCGAGGCGATGCGAGGGTCGGCATCACTCAGCGAATGATAGCTTTTGCCATTGATAGTTATCGAGATTTCGCCCAGTGCCGCGCTGTTTTTCGGCATGGGATATTGTTGTTTGGCAAACATATCATGGCGCGTTCTTTCGGCATGGAGGGCCGCATGGTAAAGCAGGGCGCCCATCTCCGCCGACTGGCTTCCCTGAGCGGCGAGATCCAAGTGCTTTTCAGCCCGCGAGAAATCGCCTGCAAAACAGAGAAGTTCGAACAAAAACGTGCGCCGCTTGACGTCCTGTGGGTTATCTCGTACCTCTGCGCTTACCGCTTGAATGGCTTCGTCGAGCTGGCCTGCCTGAAATAGCTGTTGTGCCGTCATAGGGAAGATTCTCTCAATGCTCACATCGCACCAGCGGGGGGAACGCGAGCGAGCAGCACCCGAAACCTCTTTTCGAGGCTCGGGTGCCGTTCAATCTCACGCGATAGACGCTCGGGCGCCTAGGCGGCGACTGCTTTCGCGAGATCGTAGCTGATTGCACCTGTGGAGGACACTGTGCCCTTCGAGGGATCCTGCACGAAGTACTCGAAAGTCACTTTCGAGAAATTCAGCGCAAAGGACTCCATGAACATATCTTCACCGCCTCCCGATCCGCCATGCGAATGGGAAGAGACGAGGCAGTGCTCAAAGGTGAGTTTGAAGAAATCGTACGGTTTGGTATCTCCGCCCGTCTTGCGAAGGCTAAGAATTCCCTTGTCAATATGGGTTCCCTTCGTGCACGCCTGGAATAGCTTCGGAGAAGCTTTGCTCACATACGCCTGGAAGTTAATGTCGTTCGTCGAATACTTCCCGGTGCCGCCGCCACTTCCGTGAGCGAAGCTGCCGGTATTGCCTCCGCCCCAGGACCAGCTCACGAGTTCAATCTCTTTCGTGTGCCCTTCCTTTTGAGATTCGCCTTCCACTCCATCCAGCTTCAAGTAAATGTCAGTTGCCATGGGTTTGTTCTCCTCCTAGAGAGATGTCGCGAAACTTGGAAAGCGGAGTGTTCCGCCGCTCAAGCGGCGAAATCTCTGCCCCCAAAAACTACCCTCGGGCCGACTTCGGAAGCTCAGCGACGAGCCGCAGGGAAACGGTCAGCTCATCGAGTTGAAAGTGAGGCCGCAGGAACGCAATGGCCCGATAGACGCCTGGTTTGCCGGCGACTTCTTCGACGTCTACCCGGGCCTCTCTCAGCGGATATTGAGCTTTGGCCGCCGGACTTGCGGTGTCATCCAACACAACATATTGGCTAATCCACCGATTCAGGAATTGTTCGCAGTCCTTGCGAGACATGAAGCTGCCAATCTTGTCACGCATGATGACTTTCAGGAAGTGCGCGAAGCGCGAAACGGCCAAAATGTATGGCAGTTGAGTAGAGAGCCGTGCGTTCGCGTTGGCTTCGGCTTTGTCGTACTTCTTGGCTTTGTTCGTCGATTGCACACTGAAGAAAGCCGCGTAGTCCGTTCCCTTGCAGTGCACAAGCGGAATCAGCCCCTGGTCGGCAAGTTCTTTCTCACGGCGATCGGTGATGGCTATTTCCGTGGGACACTTCAGAGCCACGTCACCTTCATCCGTGCGGAATGTATGCGCGGGAAGACCCTCAACCAGGCCTCCGCCCTCAACGCCGCGGATTGCGGCGCACCAGCCGTACTTGGCAAAAGCTTGCGTCAGGCGCGCGCCCAATGCGTAGGCGGCGTTGCCCCAAAGATATTTCGAGTGATCCGTGCCATCGACACCTTCCTCAAAACTGAACTCGTCGATAGGCTTGGTATCCTTACCGTAAGGAAGGCGCATCAGCACGCGCGGCATAGCCAAGCCGACATAGCGGGAATCCTCGCTGGCCCGGAAGGATTTCCATTTCGCGTACTCCGTGCTGTCAAAGACCTTGCCGATATCCCGGGGATCGCCGAGTTGCGCGAAGCTTTCCAGATTCAGAAGCTCGGGAGACGCACTGGTGAGAAAGGGTGCGTGTGCGCCCGCGGCGACTTGGGAAATTCTTTCAAGAAACTCCATGTCTTCGGGATGCTTGCTGAATTCGAAGTCTCCGATCAGCGCGGAGAAGGGCTCGCCGCCGAAGATGCCGAATTCATCCTCGTAGACTTTTTTGAACACGGTGCTCTGGTCGAATTCAGGAGCGCGCTGGAGATCCCGGAGCAATTCCTTTTTATTGGCGTTGAACACGCGAAGCTTCAGCATCGTGCCCGTTTCGCTCTGGTCCATGAGGTACTTAATGCCGCGCCAAGTCCCTTCGAGTTTTTGAAAGGCGGGGTGATGAAGGACTTCATTCAACTGCAGAGAAATCAGATGGTCGATCTGAGCGATGCGCGCATTGATGGTGGCGTCCGCGTCGCGCGAGAGCTTCATCTCGCCCTCGAGAACCTGCGCGACGAATTCTTTCACCATGTCCCGGCCGTGATCGCGCGCGGTTTGTTCGCGCCCAAACCGGCCTTGTTCTACGATCTGATCCAGCAGGCTCGCGTCGGTGGTTTTGGCTTCCGCCGCTTGAGCGGCCGCCTTCTCCGGCTTACTCATCAGAGCCTCCCTTAGACTTGTCCTTCTCCAGCTCCTTCTTCAATTGGTCAGCCTTCTGGGTATTGCCGACCGCTTCCATCAGGAGGTCGTCCAGCTTGTCGTTACCTTGCAGGGCCCCTCGCAAGTCACCCAGCGTCTGACGCAAATCGAGAAGTTGTTTTAGCGGCTTGACGTTTTTCGCGACATTACCGGGATCAAAATCGTCAAGACTCTTGAAGTCGAGGTCTACCTTGATTTTGCCGGCATCCGCTTCGTCGCTGAGCTTGTTGTCGACTTCAAGTGACAGATGCGGCTTGAAGCTATCCAGCACGCCATCGAAGTTGTCGGGATTGATCTCCACAAAGCGACGGTCTTTCAGCTTCGGAAGCGCTTCCAACGGCTGGCCGCTGAGGTCGGCAAAAATGCCCATGACAAAGGGCAGTTCCTTGACTTCAATGGCGTCGCCAACTTCGACATCATAGGTTATGTGCACTCGAGGGGGACGAACCCGCTCGAGCTTCTTGTGGACGCTTTCTCTTGCCATGTGGACCTCTTGTCTCCCTCAACTCTGCGGATAGTGTCTCGGGGGCGGAAATTGTTTCGCGGGCAGGACATCTAATTGCCTGCGCAGGATTTATCACGATTCCGCCTGTCCGTCAAATGGTTCTCTAGTCCTAGAACTGCCAAGAGCAGTCCCCCGTCGCATCTCAAAACGAGAATGGTTCTGGCTGCAGGGGCGCCTGCACTCGACGGACTGCTTGCCGGGGCTTCGCCGGACTCCGTCGCCGACACTGGCCCGCCCAATCACCCTCGGGTGCGTTGCGTATTCGACACTGGCGTGCCTCATAGGCATCCGTTGTCTCTATTTGCTACGCAGCGCTTCAACATGCCTCGCAGGTTCGCACAATGAGGAGGGTAGAACAATGCCCTGCAGGTGAACTCTTGAGATACTGAAAGTGAACAAGGAAGTGCTCGGAAAGACGGGGGTTAGCGCTAACGGGAGCCGCGCGGTTTTCAGGGAGCCGCGCACACAATTGCGATGAAGCGCTATGCGCGGTGCTGCCGCGACCCGCAAAGAATCTCTTTTGACTTTGCCGTACTGCTCCTGCTAGCGTTAGCGACAAACCATGCGTCAGCTTCAGCCGGTCATCTGGTCAAAGGGTACGTTCCTCACGCCGCAGCACTTACAAACGCGCGACCGCTTTGTCGAGAGTTGTCTTCAGTTTCGCTTGGAAGGCCTGAATTTCCGACCCTGGGGTTTCCTCGAGTTGCAGATCAACCAAGAAGCCTTGGCCGAGGGAATCTTCGCATTGTCCCGCGCCGCTGGGCTCTTTCCGGACGGACTTCCCTTTGAGATTCCGGAGTCGGACGCTGGCCCGGCCCCGAAGCCCCTGGGCCTGTTCTTTGAGCCCGAGCAGTCCAGCCTCGACGTTTATCTGGCGATTCCCGAGTACCGCTCCCACGGTCTGAACGTTTCGATTGCACAAAAAAATGCCGACGTTCGATACCTCTCCGAAATCGTCAATCTGAGAGACGAGAACTCCGGCGTAATCGAAAAGCCCGTCCAGATTGCGCGCAAGAATCTGCGCTTTCTTGTCGAAGGAGAATCCCGGGAAGGTTGCAATTCGCTGCAAGTCGCGCGTATTCAACGTACTTCCGCCGGCACGTTCCGGCTCGATTCGCAGTACATCCCCCCCCTTCTAAATATCGCCGCAAACGACTACCTGATGGGGATTGCCCGCCGGCTGGTAGAAATTCTGGCGGCGAAAAGCAGCATTCTTGCCGGAGGCCGCCGGCAACGTAGTGCCGGACTTGCGGACTTCTCAGCAGCGGACATCGCCACCTTTTGGCTACTCTATACGGTAAACGGGCACTTTCCAGCTCTGCGGCACATCCACGACGTGCGGCATGGTCATCCCGACGTACTCTTCAGATTGCTCACCTCATTAGCGGGGGCACTCAGCACTTTCTCGCTGAAGATTCAGCCGCGAGACTTGCCTCTTTACGATCACGATAATCTGGGCGCGTGTTTTACTGATCTAGATGAAAAGCTTCGCGAGCTTCTGGAGACGGTGGTCCCCAGCAATTTCGTTGCGCTTCCGCTGAAGCTGGTCAAGCCGTCTATTTATTCCACGAACATCGATGACGATCGCTATCTGACGAACACGAAATTTTATTTGGCCGTCAGTTCTTCCATGAATCAAGGAGACTTGATCAAAAAAGCGCCGCAGCTAATTAAAGTTTGCTCCGCGGCGCAGATCGAACAGCTCGTGCGGCAGGCCCTTCCCGGCCTGCAACTCACACATGCCGTGCGGCCACCAGCATCCATTCCCGTGAAACTCAACTATCAGTATTTCAGCCTGAATCAGTCGGGTGTCGCTTGGGAAACGGTAACGAAGGGACGCAGTTTGGCAGCTTTTGTGCCGAGTGACATTCCGGAGCCTCAGCTAGAACTCCTCATCCTGCTTCCTCAGGCAATCTGAGAACGCTCGGTCTGAAGAAACCCTCCGCTGATCAAGTTCCCGATCAAACCGCAAAACTCCGTCGCGGGCGTCTTTGGAAGAATCCAGCCATTCTGTTTGGACTGTTCGAACAGCTCGCCGACCGTGGTGTCGCCGTCGCAACGCGGCAGCAGTAGCGGCATCCAAGGTTGCACCTTCCAATCGACTTCGAACGGGCGCTTGAGCGACATTCTGAAATCTTCGGGAACGAGTTCACCTTCCCTGACCACGTGGCGCACCGTGACCTCGGTTCCTTGCGTAGCGACAGGCTTCGCCTGCAGGAGCTCTTGCAAAGTGCCGTTCGTATTTATGGCTGTTTCCCAGCGCAGCGCCCATTCCATTGCGGCCGCAGGTGCATCATCGCGCATCACGCGCCGCAGCGTGAAGGTGGTCCGTTGCGCCGCGATGCGCTGAATCACGAGCACGACTGCGAGCAGCTCTTTGACACCGTTTTCTTCGAAGAGCTTTTCCCATTGCGCCACCTCTGCTCTTCCACCGTCCTTGTTGAGCGTGTGTTCCACGGCAAACCGGCGCGGCAGCACGATGTCCAGCACAAAGAGCGCCACGTCGTAATCCACATGCTTCTCGCCGAGCCAATCCCGAACGCTCTGTTCAAAGCTGCGCTTGGCGCGATCAATTCCCAATGTTCGGCAGTACAACCGCCCGCCCGGTTTGAGTTTGCCAGGGAGTTCAGAAATGATCCTCTTCGCCAAATCCTCGCCGAGTGCGCCACCTGCACTGTAAATTTCAGCAGGCTTCAGGACCGGCCTATACGGAGGATGCACAGCGATGCGGTCGAAGGCGCGGCCCGCAACCGGCTGGAATAGATCGCCTTGAGCAAAGGTCACGTTGCGGATGTCGTTGAGCGCGGCATTGAACTTTGCGAACGCCAGGGACCGCTCCGTGATGTCGGTGGCCCACACGTTTTTGGCAGCCTTGGACGCAAGCAACGCAGCCGGGGCCGTTCCGGCGCAGAGTTCCAGAAAATCCTCGCAAGGATCGAACGAAGTGTAGTCCAGAAACTGCGTAACGGATTTCGTCATCGCTGGATAGACGATGTCTCTGAAGGTCGGGCGAATCGAATGGTCGATATTGGTCCAGCGATCCGCAGCGCAGTACAACTCTCGGACCGGAAACAGAGCGATGCTGGCAAGGCAGCGCGCCGCATCTGTCGCTTCGACGAGAATAAGTTCGGACTGCGTGAATGCTTCCCAAACGACCGCTGGAAAAAAACTCGCGGCCTCCGCGATAGGCAACGCCTCTCCGAGTAGAAACAGATGAATAATCGCGTCGAGGCTGTCAGCCACCCGTCGATTCGGAGAAGGCCGAGTGCAAATGGATACCAGGTCCAGGGGCTTCTCGGGCTTGATATCCAATCTTTGCCGCAAGGCCTCTTCCGTATAACCAGAGCGCGATAAATGTTCGCGAAGCGCGGCGAACTGCTCCGAGGTAAGCATGCGCAGATGAAACATAAGAGGCTCTTGTGGGCGAAGCGGGCATAATAGCAAATGCCGACATCGATGGGGTGAATGTCTTGACATCCAGGAACGCAAACGCCATAGTTAGGCTCGATTCAAGCCTTTAACGGCTTTCCCGGGTCTTTCTTGCGGCTAGAGATCGATCACGAGTCGCAGACTGCGCGTTCGTCGAGCCTGGAAAAGCCAGGCTGGCCGACCCACGATGCGACGCTTCTTGCACTGCGTCCTAGGAGAGCTGGTTCGCGCTGGGTGAGACGCAGCATGCTGGCGCGGAGACCGGCATGATCAACTGAACAATGAAGCATCTTTCCAAGGTGGTGTGGCACGAGGGGATGTACCTGGGCCCCCATCACTTCCAGGTACAATCCCAATCCTTTGAAGACCTCGTCCATTTCTCGACGTCGAGCTTGTGGTTCGCCCCATATGGCGTGATCAGCTGCAAACTCGATCCCGATGCGCTGAAAAATGGAATGTTGTCCCTCGTGCATGCGCGAGGGTTGTTTCCCGACGGCCTTGCCTTTCAAATGCCGGACGCCGATCCTGCACCTCCCGTTTTGAACATCAATGATCTTTTTTCTTCCACCCGTGAATCTCTTCTGGTTCTGTTTGCCGTACCAGCACGGCGGCCCGAAGGGCCGAACTGTGCGCTCGATTCCGAGCCCAACCAAATGGATTTGCGCTTCAAGGCAGAGATGCTCACGTTGCCTGATGAGAATACCGGGCGGGATGAAAAGCAGATCCAGATCGGCCGCAAAAACATTCGATTTGTGGTCGAGACCCAGGACCATCAAGGGCTCGTCACGCTCCCTGTCGCTCGCGTGTTGCGCGATGGTGCCGGCCGCTTCATCTTTGATCCGAGTTTCATCCCTCCCTGCGTGCAAATAAGCGCCAGCGAGCGGTTACTGGTGATCGCGCGAACTCTGGTGGATATCCTCGATGAAAAGAGCGCATCGCTTTCA
>Ga0210384_10009437_pt1 | contig 10066 bp, 7 predicted proteins | sample IncBWH2MmetaG_FD_160574 | JGI IMG/M metagenome (GOLD analysis project Ga0210384, IMG submission 160574) | Forest soil microbial communities from Barre Woods Harvard Forest LTER site, Petersham, Massachusetts, United States - Inc-BW-H-2-M | ecosystem: Environmental > Terrestrial > Soil >...
TGGCCGTATCGGCTCGTGCGGATCGAGGTGGTCGCGTCGCTGGCCAAGCGGTTCCCGATGGTCGCGCCCGCGCCCAGGGTCGCGGCGAATCATCCAATCCGCGCCGGCTTTGCGGCGTTCGAGAAACATTGCATGGTGTGTCACACGCTCAACGGTGGCGGCGACGCCACCGTCGGCCCTGACCTCAACATTCCCTACAACCCCACCGAATACCTGCGACCCGAAGCGCTGCGGCGATTGATTCGCGATCCACAGGCCCTGCGACTATGGCCCGGCGCCAAGATGCCGGCATTTGACAGCAAGGCGCTGTCCGACCGTGAACTGGCGGAGATCCTCGCCTATTTGCGACACATGGCGGATCGTAAGGTGGCGCCACCGGTAGCCAAGTAGCGAAGTCCGCGCGACAATGACAACCCCTGTCATGGGGTCGGGGCGCCATCGCCGCCCCAGGCCGGGTTGGCAACGACCCGGGAGGTGACGCGTGCAAAGTATTCGCCCGGCGGCAGTGGCCGGCATGTTTTATCCGGGGACGCCCGCGGTTCTGGGTGCCGCGGTGCGCGCTTATCTGGCCGAAGCGCAATCACCCGCTGCCCCGGCTGCCGCGCAACCGAAAGCGCTCCTCGTGCCGCATGCCGGTTACGTCTATTCTGGCCCGGTTGCAGCGGCGGCGTATCGGCGCGTTGCCCCCGGGCGGTCCACAATCCGCCGCGTCGTTCTGCTCGGCCCGGTGCACCGGGTGCCCGTGCGCGGCCTCGCGCTGCCCGCGGCAGGGGCGTTCGCGACGCCGCTCGGTACCGTCGATATCGACGCGGATGCAGTCGCGCAGGCGCTCGAAATGCCGCAGGTTCGGGTGCACGAGGCCGCGCACGCGCAGGAGCACTCGCTGGAAGTGCAGCTGCCGTTTCTGCAGACCCTGCTCGACGATTTCCGCATCGTGCCGTTTGCCGTAGGCGACGCGAATGCCGCAGAGGTCGCGGCGGTGATCGAGCGCCTTTGGGGCGGCCCTGAGACGCTCATCGTGGTTAGCTCGGATCTTTCGCACTATCACTCGTACGCGGCGGCGCAGCAGTGCGACCGCGGCACCGCGGGCGCGATTTTGGCGCTCGATCCGTCACTCGATCACGAGCAAGCCTGCGGCGCCACACCGATCAACGGCTTCAACCTCTGTGCGCAACGGCGCGGCCTGAAGGCGGAGTTGATCGACCTCCGCAATTCCGGCGATACGGCGGGAGACAAAGCACGCGTCGTCGGTTATGCCGCGTTCGCCTTCACCGAACCTCGGGCCGCACCGCAGGCGGTCGCGGAAAAGGCGCTCGCGGAGGCCACCGATGCACGCTGACAAGCTCGGCCGGGCCCTGATCGACAATGCGCGGCAGGCGATCGCTGCCGAGCTCGCACTGGCGGCCGACGATCCGCCGGCGCATGTTGCACTGCTGCGACCCGGGGCGACGTTCGTCACGCTGTTTTGTCGCGGTGAGCTGCGTGGGTGCATCGGCAGCCTTAGAACGACACGGGCGCTGGGAGCCGACGTGCGCGAGAATGCCGTTGCCGCAGCGTTCCGCGATCCGCGCTTTCCGCCTCTCACCGCCGCGGAATTCGGCCTGACGTGGATTGAGGTATCGCTACTCTCTGCGACGGAGAGCCATCGCTTCGATACCGAGGCTGCGCTGCGGGATCGGCTGCGCCCAGGCGTCGACGGCGTGACCCTCGAACACGATGCGCGCCGAGCCACCTTCCTGCCCCAAGTCTGGGAGTCGCTACCGGAACCGCAGGATTTTCTGGCCGCACTCAAGCAGAAGGCGGGCCTGCCCGTCGATTTCTGGAGTCCGCGACTGAACGTCGTCCTGTATCAGGTGACCAAGTGGAAGGAGCAGGACTTCGTGCCCGCTGGGGTGCACACCTAAGGTGCGCGGCGGAGTGTCCGGCACCGCCAGGAGACCGATGGCAAGAATGGGGCAGCTGCGATGAGCGATTATCCAGGTCGATTTTGGCACGCATTGGACGATGGGCGCATCCAGTGCGACCTCTGCCCGCGCGACTGCCGGCTCCACGACGGGCAGCGCGGGGCGTGTTTCGTGCGCCAGCGCAAGGGCGACGCCATGGTGTTGACCACCTATGGCCGGTCGTCGGGTTTCTGCATCGATCCGGTCGAGAAGAAGCCGCTCAACCAATTCTTTCCCGGCTCCAGCGCGTTCTCGTTCGGAACTGCCGGCTGCAATCTGGCGTGCAAGTTCTGCCAGAACTGGGATATCTCCAAGTCGCGCGAGATGGACACGCTGATGGATCAGGCCTCGCCCGAAATGATCGCGCGGACGGCGCAGGCGCAGGGGTGCAAGAGCATCGCGTTCACCTACAACGACCCGGTGATTTTTGCCGAATACGCGATGGATACCGCGGACGCATGTCACCAACTCGGCATCCAGGCGATCGCCGTGACCGCAGGGTACATTGGCACCGAGGCGCGGCGTGAGTTCTACGCCAAGATGGATGCGGCCAATGTCGACCTGAAAGGCTTCACCGACGATTTCTACTTCAAGCTGTGCGGTGCGCGTCTGCAACCGGTGCTCGATACGCTCGTCTATCTCAAGCACGAGACCGACGTGTGGTTCGAGATCACGACGCTGCTGATTCCAGGCAAGAACGATTCCGACGCCGAGATCGAGGCCGAGTCGAAGTGGATCCGGCGCGAGTTGGGGCCGGATGTACCCCTTCACTTCACGGCGTTCCACCCCGATTACAAGATGCTGGATATTCCCCGCACCCCGGCGTCGACGCTGACCCGCGCGCGCAACATCGCGCAGGCCGAGGGCCTGCGGTATGTCTACACCGGCAACGTCCACGACCGCGAGGGCGGGACGACTTTCTGCAACGGTTGTGGCAAACCGGTAATCGTGCGCGACTGGTACGAGATCCTGAGCTACGCGGTGACCGCCGATGGCCGGTGCCGCCATTGCGCTGCGCCACTGCCCGGACGCTACGCGGCGTTCGAGCGCCCATGGGGTCGGAAGCGCGTGCCCGTGCACATAGCTGCATAAGCACGAAAAGGCGGCTCCTGATGCGCTACCGTCTTGTGGCGGATGCGGTTCTGGTTGTCCATCTCGCGTTCGTCTTCTTCGTCGTGCTCGGCGGACTGCTGGCGCTGCGATGGCCGAAACTCGCGTGGGTGCACGTTCCCGCCGCGGTGTGGGGTGTGTGGGTCGAGTTTTCCGGCTGGATCTGCCCGCTGACGCCGCTCGAAGTCGCGCTGCGCCGCGCTGCCGGTGACGCGGGCTACGCGGGAGACTTCGTCGACCACTACGTACTCGCCGCGCTCTACCCCAGCGATCTCACGCGCGCCACGCAACTCGCGCTCGGTCTCGCCGTCGTGGTGTTGAACGTGGCGATCTACGGGGTCATCCTGCGGCGAACGCACGCTCGCCACCGCAGCGTGCCCACTGGCGCACCGGCCGCGCGCGCCGCGAGTCGCGAGTGAGAATTCCGGCCCGGCGGCAAAGCCAGGCTACGCCTTGCTGTAGATCTCGGCGCCCTTCTGCACGAATTCGACAGCCTTCGCCTGCATGCCCGTCTCCAGCGCGGCGGCCGCGTCGACACCGAGTTTCGCCGCGTAGTCGCGGACGTCCTGGGTGATCTTCATCGAGCAGAAGTGCGGACCGCACATCGAGCAAAAGTGAGCGAGTTTCGCACCTTCCTGCGGCAGCGTCTCGTCGTGGAACTCGCGCGCCTTGTCCGGATCGAGACCGAGATTGAACTGGTCCTCCCAGCGGAACTCGAAGCGCGCCTTCGAAAGCGCGTTGTCGCGGATCTGCGCGCCGGGGTGGCCCTTGGCAAGGTCGGCGGCGTGCGCGGCGATCTTGTACGCCATGATGCCATCCTTGACGTCGACCTTGTTCGGCAGCCCCAGGTGCTCCTTCGGAGTCACGTAGCAGAGCATCGCAGTGCCGTACCAGCCAATCATCGCCGCGCCGATCGCCGACGTTATGTGGTCGTATCCGGGCGCGATGTCGGTCGTCAGCGGGCCCAGCGTGTAAAACGGCGCCTCGCCGCAGAGCCGCAGTTGCTCGTCCATGTTGTGCTTGATCAGGTGCATGGGAACGTGCCCGGGCCCCTCGATCATGGTCTGCACGTCGTGCTTCCAAGCGATCTTTGTCAGTTCGCCGAGCGTCGCGAGCTCGCCCATCTGCGCATCATCGTTGGCATCATGTCCGGAACCCGGGCGCAGCCCGTCGCCGAGACTGAACGAGACATCGTATGCCTTCATGATTTCGCAGATATCTTCGAAGTGCGTGTACAGGAACGATTCCCGGTGATGCGCGAGGCACCACTTGGCCATAATTGAGCCGCCGCGGCTGACGATGCCGGTCATGCGCTTCGCGGTGAGCGGGATGTAGCGCAAGAGTACGCCGGCGTGGATCGTGAAATAGTCCACGCCCTGCTCGGCCTGCTCGAGCAGCGTGTCGCGATAGATCTCCCAGGTCAGCTCCTCGGCTCTGCCCTCGACTTTCTCCAGCGCCTGGTAAATCGGGACGGTACCGATCGGCACCGGCGAGTTGCGGATTATCCACTCGCGTGTTTCGTGAATGTTCTTTCCGGTTGACAGGTCCATGACCGTATCGGCACCCCAGCGCGTCGCCCAGGTCATTTTCTCAACTTCTTCCTGGATCGACGAGGAGACCGCTGAGTTGCCGATGTTGGCATTGATCTTGGTCAGGAAGTTTCGGCCGATGATCATCGGCTCGGTTTCCGGATGGTTGATATTAGCGGGAATGATTGCGCGACCGCGCGCGACTTCGCTGCGCACGAACTCGGGCGTGACCGAATCCGGAATCGCTGCACCGAAGCTCTCACCGCGGTGCTGGCGGGTGATCGAGTCCAGCTGCGTCTGCCGCATTCTTTCCCGCTGCAGATTCTCGCGAATCGCGATGAATTCCATTTCCGGGGTAACGATCCCTCGCCGCGCATAGTGCATCTGCGTGACGTTGGCGCCAGTGCGTGCCTGGAGCGGCTTGCGCTGCAAATCGAAGCGCATTGCGGACAATGCGGAATCGGCGAGCCGTTCGCGGCCGTACGCCGAGGAAAGCTGCATCAGCTCCTGCGTGTCGCATCGTTCCTGGATCCAATGGGCACGCAGCGGCGGCAGGCCGGAGCGAATATCGATGTTCGCTGCGGGGTCGGTGTAGGCCCCCGACGTGTCGTAGACGACGACCGGCGGGTTTTTCTCGGCCCCGAAGGATGTCGGCGTATCCGCTTGCGCGATCTCGCGCATGGGCACGCGTATGTCAGGCAGCGAGCCTTCGACGAAAATCTTGTGCGAATTCGGAAAGGGTTGTACCGCCGCGGCGTCGACCTGCGCGTCGCGGGCGAAAAATCGGTTGTTGGCGTTCATTGCGCTCCTCTTGCGGCAGCGGAGAATCGCGGCGGGGAGCGGAGGGCATCAAACGCTTCCCTACGCCGGCATTATCCGCACAGGTACCAAGGGTCTGATCTCACCCATCGCAGCGAAGCACGACAGGACCCCTAGCGTCAGTTGCAGAAGTTACGCCATTCCGGTGCTTGCGGCAAGCACCGTCCCCGTGAGCGCTGAAGCCCGATCAGTCGCCGGCCGCCGGGGCCGGCAACGAAGCGGCTTGACGACGCGTAGCCTGCCAGACCCGAAAGCGCTCGAAGTAAAGGTAGATCACCGGCGTGATGTAGAGCGTCAGCGCCTGCGAGACGAGAAGACCGCCGACGACAGCTAGACCGAGCGGACGCCTCGCCTCGCCACCGGCGCCGAGCGCCAGCGCAATCGGCAGGCTGCCCATCAGTGCCGCCATCGTCGTCATCATGATCGGACGAAAGCGCGTCAAACACGCCTGAAAGATCGCCTCCTCAGGCGACTTCTTTTCCTTACGCTCAGCCTCGATGGCGAAGTCGATCATCATGATCGCGTTCTTCTTGACGATTCCGACGAGCATAATCATGCCAACGAACGCGTACATGTTGAGATCGATGTGGAAAAGCCAGAGCGTCAGCATGGCGCCGAATGCAGCGGTCGGTAACCCGGAGAGGATCGTGACCGGGTGGATGAAGCTCTCGTAGAGGATCCCGAGCACAAGGTAGATGACGAAGATGGCCAGCGCGAGCAGGAAGCCCATGCCAGCGAGCGACGCGCGGAATGCCTGCGCGTTGCCTTGGTACGTGCCGTTGATCGTCGCCGGTAGCCGCATCGCTGCGGTAGCTGTCTGGATCTCATCGATTGCCTGCGACAGCGCGACGCCGGGTTTCAGATCGAACGAGATCGTCACCGACGGGAGTTGCCCGAGGTGCGTAATTGCGAGCGGGCCGATCGTAGGCTTGAGCGTCGCGACCGAATTGAGGGGTACCAGCGTACCGCTGTTGGAACGCACGTAAAGCATCGACAGTGCCGAGGGATCAGTCTGGTAGCGCGGCAGAAGTTCCATGAGAACCCAGTACTGGTTGGTCGGCGCGTATATCGTCGAAACCTGGCGCGAACCGTACGCGTCATAGAGTGTGTTCTCGACTTCTTGCGCCGACACGCCGAGTGCCGAGGCGCGGTTGCGGTCGATCTGGACGGTGACTTGCGGCTGTGTAATCTGCAGGTCGCTCGTTACGTCGACGAGCCCTGGCAATTGGCGCAGCTTCTCTTCGACTTTGGGCGCCCACTCGTATAGCTCGACCGTATCCGAAGCCTGCAGCGTGTACTGATAGAGGCTCTTCGTCAGCTGGCCGAGCCGGATCGCCGGTACGTTCTGCACGAACGCCTTGATGCCGGGTACAGTGGTAATCGCGGGCCGCAGTTCCTGCACTACGACGTCGGCGGACGGGCGCTGTTCGGGCGGTTTCAACGTGACGAACAGGCGACCGCTGTTAAGCGCCCCGCCATTACCGCCCGCGCCCACGAACGACATGACACTCTCCACATGCGGATTGCGACGCGCGATCTCGGCGACCTGGCTCTGCAGGTTCGTCATCGCGTCGAATGAGATATCCTGCGCCGCCTCGGTGAATACGAAGAGCTGACCTACGTCATCGCTCGGCAGAAAGCCCTTGGGCATGTATACGAACAGGAAAGCGGTTGCGATGAAGAGCACGCCGAACGCAAGCATCGTGAGCCCACGCCGGGCGAGCGCGAAAGCGAGGCTCGCCCGGTACCCGGCAAGCAGGCGATCGAACATCCGCCCGGCGAACGCGTAGAGGCGCCCGTGGTCCTCCTCCCGCTCGATGGTCAGCATGCGGCTGCAAAGGAGTGGAGTCAGGGTGAGCGACACGAACCCCGAGAGCAGGACCGCGACGATGATCGTCACCGCGAACTCGTGGAGCAGCCGGCCGACAATGCCACCCATGAACAGGACCGGGATGAACACCGCGGCCAGCGATAGCGTCATCGAGACGATGGTGAACCCGATCTCTTTGGCGCCGTCGAGCGTCGCCTGCATTCGGGGCTTGCCCATTTCCACGTGGCGCGTGATGTTCTCAAGCATCACGATCGCATCGTCGACGACGAAGCCGACACACAATGTGAGCGCCATCAGCGACAGGTTGTCGAGGTTGTAGCCGAACACGTACATCAATGCAAAGGTCCCGATGATCGACATCGGCAGGGCGAGACTCGGGATCAAGGTCGCGCGCACGCTGCGCAAGAATACGAAGATGACACCTACGACCAGCGCCAACGCCAGCAGCAGCGAGATCTGCACGTCGCGCACTGACTGACGGATTGACTGCGACCGGTCGTAGAGGATCGACAGCTTGATCGATGGCGGCAATTGCGCCTGGAACGTCGGCAGGACATTCTTGATCGCGTCGACGACCTCGATCGTGTTCGTGCCCGGCTGCCTCTGGACACCGAGGACGACGCCGCGCGTGCCGTTGTACCAGGCGGCGATCTTGTCGTTCTGCACGCTGTCGCGCACCTGGCCGAGGTCGGCGAGCCGCACCGGCGCTCCATTGCGGTAGGCGACGATCAGCGGCGCAAACGCGGCTGCGTCGTTTAGCTGACCTGTAGCCATAACCGAAGTGGCACGCTCGCGGCCGTACAGCGTCCCGGTAGGCAAATTGACATTGGCGTTGGCGATTGCCTGCTCGACGTCGAGAAGCGCGATGCCGCGGCTCGCGAGCGCGTTCGGATCGAGCTGAGCGCGCACCGCATATTGCTGCGATCCGAACACCTGCACCTGCGCCACGCCGCTAATCGTCGAGATTCGCAGTGCCAGGTTGTTCTCGCCGTACTCGTCGACGACCGACAGCGGCTGCGTCTCCGAAGTGAGCGCAAGCAGCAGAATGGAGAAGTCCGCGGGGTTAACCTTACGCAGGATCGGCGGCGTCGGCATTCCCGCCGGGAGCGACCGGGCGGCGGCGGCGATCGCCGACTGCACGTCCTGTGCCGCAGCGTCGATGTTGCGTTCGAGCGCGAACTGCAGGGCGATCGACGCGTTGCCGTTGGTCGACGTCGAGGTCATCGAGTCGATGCCGGCGATCGTCGAGAACTGCTTCTCCAGCGGGGTTGCTACCGACGAGGCCATCGTGTCCGGGCTGGCGCCCGGCAAGGTCGCCGTGACCTGTATCGTCGGGAAATCGACGTTGGGCAGCGCATTGACCGGCAGGAGCCGGTAGCCGATAAGGCCGAAGATCAGGATGCCGATCATGACCAGCATCGTCATCACCGGCCGGCGGACGAACAGTGCGGCGATGTTCACGTCGCAGCTTTGGCGGGGTTCACCCGGGTGCCCGGCGCGAGGCGAAGTTGACCGACAGTGACGATCTGTTCGCCGGGCTTGAGCCCGGCGGCGATGATCGTGTCTTCCCCGTCGACCCGAGTCACCTTGATGCCGCGCAGCTCAATTGTCTGATCGGCCTTGACCACAAAAACGTATTGCCCGTTGGGGCCGTCCTGAACGGCGGCCGACGGCGCGACGACGGCGTCCTTCTGCTCGTAGAGCGTGAGCACGACGTTGACAAACTGACCGGGCCAGAGCGTCTTGTCCGTGTTCGGAAACTCGGCCTTGAGCTTGATCGTGCCGGTGGTCGTGTCGGCTGAGTTGTCGATGAACGAAAGCCGACCTGTAACCAGCGCATGGCTCGAATCGGCGAGCCGAGTCTGCACCCGCAGTTCGCCATTAGCCTGATACTTGCGGATGTCGGCTAGACTCTGCTCGGGGACCGAGAATGACGTGTAGATCGGGACCACCTGATTGATCGTGACCAGCGGGTTGGTATCGTTGGCCCTCACCAAGTTGCCCTGCTGGATCTGGATGCGGCCGGCGTAACCGGTAACCGGCGCGCGGATCGTGCAATATTCGAGCGACAGGCGCGCGCTCTCGATCGCCGCCTGGTCGCCGCTCACCGTCGCCGCGGCGGTCTCTGCGTTGGTGCGCACCTGCTCGTAGGCGTCCGGCGAGATGAAATTTTTCTCGAGCAGGTCCTTGTAGCGTTTATCCTGTTCGACGGCGCGGTCGAGCAACGCCTTGTCCTTGGCGAGATTCGCCTGCGCCTGCCTCAGGCTCGCCGTGAACGGCCGCGGGTCGAGCTCGAACAGGACCGCGCCTTGGCGGACTTCATCACCCTCCTTGAAGTGGACCGACACAATCTGGCCGTCGACGCGGGCCTTTAGCGCCACCGTCGTGTACGACTCGACGTTGCCGATCGCGTACAACCGCACCGGTACCGTCTTGAGCACCACTGGGGCGCTCGTCACCGGCACGGCAGGCGCGCTCTTTTGGGTGTCGGCACGCGAGCCGCGGTTCGCCTGAAAAACAAGGAATGCCACGGCGGCGATGACCGCCAGCGCAAACATTCCTGAGAAAAGTTTTTTTTGAGTCGACATCCTGTCAGGTCGTCCGCTAGACCTTGCGCCGGTTCATTTCGGCGACGCTATGCCTGTGATGCTACACCGGCCCGGGACGTAACCATAAATTATGGCGCATTCGGCCCCAGCCGTGGCGCGAGTTACAAGCTGTAACAGGGCTCGCCAACGCGGGCAGCGGATAGCTGTTTGTTACAATGGTTCGTTGCGGATTTAAGGGCTCGGCGGCGCCGGTATGGTGCAGGGTGCGGCTTAGGGCGGGTGTAG
>Ga0210384_10009440_pt1 | contig 10062 bp, 10 predicted proteins | sample IncBWH2MmetaG_FD_160574 | JGI IMG/M metagenome (GOLD analysis project Ga0210384, IMG submission 160574) | Forest soil microbial communities from Barre Woods Harvard Forest LTER site, Petersham, Massachusetts, United States - Inc-BW-H-2-M | ecosystem: Environmental > Terrestrial > Soil >...
CCCTCATGATCGCCCTTTGCTCCGCGTGTGCAACTGCGGCGTCGCATCAGTTGAACACACAGCCGGGCGCACTGGTGCGGCTGGGAGCGTAGGAGCAGAATCGGTCACAATGGCCCGGACACGATGGGTGCCGGGGATGGGATGAGGGTGAGCATGATGGCAGTCGGCAGAGTGGTTAAATTCGATGAGATGAGAGGATTCGGGTTCATCGCCCCAATAGGCAGCCGGGAGGATGTATTTTTGCACGTCAATGATCTTCTGATTCCAGAATCCCTGGTGCGGCCCGGCGCCATGCTGAAGTTCGACATCGATGAAGGGGAACGGGGCCTTAAGGCGTCGAACATCAGCCTTCACGAGGACGACGCCGGGCCCCAGTCGCCTGGCCACATCGCGTCGGCCGTTCCCGCGACCAACGGCCTCCGTGCCGTTCCTGTCGCTAGCGTCCTGCAAGCCGCAGACATAGCCGGCGGCCCGGATACCGCCGTCGCGGCAGCTAGCCCGAATACAGCCGACGGCGACAGTGAAGAGTTCTGCGACCTGCTCACGGCCGGTGAATTGTCCAGCCAGGTCACTGATTTGCTGCTTACCGTCGTCCCGCCGTTGGCCGGGGACCAGATACTGAATATCCGGAGCCGACTGGCTGATTTCGCCAAGGATCTCGGCTGGCTGGCGTCGTGACGCGCCAGCTCGCCGCTCGGCGGGCAACCCCTAAGTACGGTCGACGTATATGCTACGGTCGCCGCCCGGAAGGACAATCAAATGAAATATCCGGTTGGACATCCGATCCGGCGTCGCATGGGTAAAGTACATCCGCTTTTTGCTAGCCTCTACCTGAGCAACGATCCTGACAATTCGGAGGACTCGCGCGAAGGACTGCGGGCGCGGCGGAGCACACCGCAGAAACGGGTTAACCGGCGCGCGTGAAAGCGGAACCTGGGGGAGATAAGCGCCGATAGCCTGGCAGTCTTCTTCCCGGCGCCGTCGGCTTGTTGTGCCGCTGCCACTCTTTTGCCTTGTTAATGGCATCAAGACGTGATACGGCCCCCGAGCTTGACGAAGACATTCCTCAGGTGGCGCTTGACCGTCGCCTCGGCCAGGCCCAGGCGAGTCGCGATCTGGCCGTTACGGAGCGCTTGGGCTACCAGGTCGAGCACTTCGAGTTCCCGGCCAGACAGTATTCCCCCGGCAGCGGTCCCTGCTGGACGTCCCGCAGGCTTTCCCGGGATACCCCGAGGATGACCTGGTTGCTATCCGCCCGGATAGCGCGGATAGCTACCACAAGCTCCTGCCAGTGAACGCTCTTGAGCAAGTAACCGCGGATGCTGGCGGCCAGCAGGTCCTGAGCAAGCTGCAGCCTTTCGTACATGCTCAGGATAATGACCTGTGAGCTGGGCGAGCGCTCACGGATCTGGCTCACCGTCATTGGATCATCGCTATTCATCGCGATGTCCTGGTAGCGGTACCACAAGCCCCGCGTCGGTTCCGTTACCGGGGACGCTGGCTATGGTCAGGCGCGCCCCATCAAGCCGGCCCGCTCTCACGTGGAGGCGAGGCCGGTACCGGTAGAGGCTGGGCCTGCGGCCTTGGTCGGCACACCGCAGCCATCGCCGTCAACCCATGCGTGCAACTCGTGCGGAGTGAGGGCGACTCTGATCAGCACCATCTGAGGCGTGCCGTGGCTCAGCGCATTGCTTCCTGGATGATCAGGTAAGTCTCGTCGAGCTCAGATGGTATTTAAGGGGCCGGAGGGGCGAAGGGTCCGGGTCCTGACGTCCACCTCGCCGCATCGTTCCCCCGGTGGTTAGGACAACACCTCCCAGAGAATCATGGCATTGTCACGAGCATAGGCAGCTGAGCAGCGATGGATCGCCTGTTGCCAATGTGCTTATTCTTGACATGATACCTGACGCCGACATACTGTATTTGTGCCTTGATATCATTTCAGGGCTGGAACGATTCTCATTTTGTCGTAGTGAGCTGCGGAGCCGATCACGGGGCCCAGGACGGGCAAGGGATCCTGTACGGAGCTGCCAGTGAGGTTCGGGATCCTTGGACCTCTTGAGGTAGTGGCCGGCTCTTATCGGCTTGAGCTGGGGGGGACTCGGCAGCAGATCGTTGTCGCTACCCTCCTGCTCAGCGCGAACAGGGTCGTCACCATGGACCGGCTGCTGGAGGCGATCTATGGCGAAAATCTGCCTCCGACGGCCCGTTCTCAGGCACAAATCAGCATTTCCTCACTCCGGCGCATGTTCGCTTCGCGCAGCAGCGGCGAGATCATCTCAACGCGCGAGCATGGCTACGTCATTCACGTCGACAGCGGACGTCTTGACTCTGAGCAGTTCCAGCAACTAGTGGCCACAGCTCGCGGGGTTCTTGACGCGGGTAAGCCTGACCAGGCGGTCGCCTCCTACCGCGATGCGCTCAGGCTCTGGCGGGGTCCCGCGCTTGACGGAATAGACAGCCAGCTGGTCCGAGTGGCAGCAAGCCGACTTGACGAGCAGCGCATCGCCACCAACGAAGACCGCATCGAGCTAGAACTCGACCTGGGTCGGCATCATGAACTGGTAGGCGAGCTCACCGAGCTGGTCCAGGTGTTTCCGCTGCGGGAACGGCTGCATGGCCTGCTGATGCTCGCCTTGTACCGCTGCGATCGCACGGCCGAGTCGCTGCAGGTGTACCGGCGATGCCGGCGCACCATGATCGGCGAGCTGGGAATTGAGCCGGGCGCAAGGTTGCAGCAGCTCGAGCACGCTGTCCTCGTCGCAGACCCAGCCCTTCAGCCGCCAGCCGCGCGCGTCGCGATCCAGCAGGTAAAACGGCAGGTTCCGAATCTGCTCCCCACCGACATCGCGGACTTCACTGGCCGAGCGGAGGAGATCACGCAGATCCATCAGCACCTGGTCGACGCGGCCGGGGAAGACGTCCGTCCTACGCCCGTCGTGGTCATCGTAGGTAAAGGCGGGGTGGGCAAGACCAGCGTTGCCATCCACGCATCTCATGTCGTGGCAGGCCAGTTCCCTGACGGGTTGCTGTTCGCCGACCTGCACGGAGGTACCTCGCATAGGGTCGGGCCGGCGCAGGTGCTCGGCCGTTTCCTCCGCGCGCTCGGGGTGCCGGCCGGACAGGTACCAGAGGGTCTTGACGAGCGAGCGGAGGTCTACCGCAACCTGGTCGCCGACCGGAAGGTCCTGGTAGTGCTGGACGACGCGGTGAGCGAGAGTCAGGTATCGCCACTGGTCCCGAGCAGCGGGGCCGCAGGGGTGATGGTCACCAGCCGGAGAAGGCTCACCGGACTCGCTGGTGCCATCCACATAAAACTGGATGTCCTCGGCGCCGAAAAGTCGCTGGACCTGCTCGCCCGCATCGCGGGCGACGCGCGCGTCCAGGCCGAGCACGAGGCCGCGACCGCAGTCGCCGAGCATTGCGGTCGGCTCCCGCTGGCACTACGCATCGCCGGAGCGCGCCTGTCCGCGCGACCTCACTGGAGTATTCAGCAGCTGGTCGATCGCCTCGAAGACGAGACGCGCCGCCTGGACGAGCTCAGGCATGGCGACATGGGCATCCGGCCCAGCATTCTGCTCACATATCAGAGCGTCACTGAGGAGGCCAGGCAGTTGCTCCGCCGGCTGGCCCTCGTCGACGTGCCTGTCTTCTCCGGCTGGATAAGCGCGGCCGTCCTCGACCAGCCGGTCGCCCGGGCGGAGGATGTGCTCGATGACCTGGTCAGTGCCCAGTTGATCGAGAGCACAGGCAACGGTTCCGGCCTGCAAAGCCAGTACCGTTTTCACGACCTGATCCGCATATTCGCGCGAGAGCGGCTGGCGGCTGAGGAGTCGGCGGCGGCGCGGAAAGAGGCGCTCGCGCGCGCGCTCGGTGCCCTGCTCTACCTGGCGGAAAAGGCCCACTACCGCTATTTCGGCGGTGATTACGTCCGCATACGATGCGATGCGTCGCGGTGGGAGCTGCCCCAACCGCTGGTAGACCAACTGGTCAGCGATCCGCTGTCGTGGTACGACCGCGAACGTGCCGCGTTGGTCGCGGGGGTAAGGCAGGCTGCCCAGGCCGGGCTGGTCGAGCTGAGCTGGGGCCTGGCGTTCAGCACGGTGCCGCTCTTCGAGTCCCGGATCTACCTTGACGACTGGCAGGAGACTCACGCCATCGCCCTGGAGGCCAGCCGGAAAGCGCGCCACATCCGCGGCCAGGCGGCGATGCTCAAGTCCATCGGCTCGTTCCATATCACACAGCAGCGGCTCGAGCCAGCCCGCCGGGAACTGACCGAGGCTGTCCAACTATTCGAGCAAACCGGTGACGAGCAGGGCATAGCTCTTGCGCTCCGCCATCTGGCCTACCTAGACCGGCTGAACGGGCGGCTCGATGATGCGACCCGACGCTATGAGCAGGCATTGGCCACATTCAGGAAGATCGGAGACCGGATAGCCACGGCCTACGTGCTCCACGGCCTGGCCCAGATCAGACTGGAGCGGCAGCAGCCCGATAGCGCAAAGGAACTGCTGGCGGAGGCATTGATACTGTGCCAGATCACGCGCTGCGGCAGGATCGAGGCGCAGGTGCTCTACCGGCTGGGTGAGGCTCACCTCATGGCCGGAGAGCTGGCCGATGCCGTCAGCGCATTCGAACTGGCGCTGGTGATGAGCAGCAACATCGGCGATTTCGTCGGCGAAGCGTACGTCCTACAGGGCATTGGCGTCGCGAAGGTGCGGCAAGCCGAATTCGATCAGGCACGCATTGCGCTGCGGCGAGCCATGGAATTCGCCGTTACCGCCGGCGAACGAGTGGCCGAGGCGCGAGCGTTGCTCGGATTGAGCGAGCTTGCCCTCGCCAGCCGTGATCCACAACAGGCTGTCGTCTTCGGGCAGCAGGCGTCACGGATGTTCCGTGACATGGGAGCCCTGCTTTATGACGCGCGGGTGCTCACCTTGCTCAGTGATGCTTATGCTGCTCTCGGGGACGCCGACGCGGCGAACGCGGCCTCGGCGGAGGCCGCCGCCCTGCGCGCGAAGCTGCTTGGCGCTCCGAGCTTATCCCGGAATTACGAATAAGGGCTGCGGCCGACCCGGGAGGGCGACCCAGTCGCGGTGCGGGGGTCCTGGCCAACCAAACCGTGAACCCCTGCACGGCAGGGGGTCCACATACCTTGCAGGGGTAACGTCGGCTATCGCGGGAGATCCTCAGTCGGCATCGGTCAGCACGGTGACGGCTTCCCCGCGGGACGGCAGGGCCCCGCCGATTCCTGCATGCATAGTGGCGCGGCAAGGACCTGTAGTGGGGTCGCACCTCGTCGTGGCAGCCATCCATGCCTGGCCAGCACGTGGCGTAGCGGAGCCAGCGACGCTGGGGTTCCCTCGCCCGCGCAGGCGGCGCTGGCGGCGGCTCGCAACTCGGTCAGCAGGCCAGCCGTCTCGTGGTGGACCTGCTGGGCCGAGCCTGCGATTGTGAACAAGGCCCACCCAAGTCGGGCAAGCATCACGACGTCACTGCGGTCGTCCGCGTCAATAAGTGCTCCATAAAGTGCGGAAAGATCGCTCGGTGTCACGGCGGCTGACTCGCTCGGGTCGGTCCAAGCCGTGTCGGCGCCGTTGGCGGCACGGTCGGCTGTCAGCGGGCTGTCCACGGTACCCACCGTGTATCGCCGTAGTTCTGTCCGTTCAGCGCACACGCTTGATCATCCCCAGGGATTGCCGCCTTCGTGGGTCGCCGCGGCGCTCGCGGCCGCCGCCTGACTGGGGGCTGACGGGCCCGCCGCAACGGTGGCAACGGCACCGAAGCAGGTAGCCGCGATGACGGCAATGATGACGGACGTGACGGCACGGGCCGGGGTATTGCTGTTCATTTCCCTCACAACCTCTCATATTTACTCCGCGGGTGTTTCTCACTCGCTCGCCGCCAATGTATTGCGCGTCACCATCCGCCCATTATCGGACGACGAATGCCGGCGAATAGCAGGCTGGGGGAAGCTGTACGACAACAGCTGTGCACCGTGTCTCCGGTACTGGTACTCGAGGTTAGAAGTAATATGTGCATGGTTACCGACAAACTGCCGCAACTGACAGGTGCCCCGGAATGAGAATAGTCACACAGGTACTCGACGGCGCATATGGAAAGCCTGCTGCCGGAGTCGGAATCCGCCTGGAGCGTGCTATCAAGGGCAATGGCTGGGCCACGGTTGGCGAGGCCGAGACCGGCGATGACGGCAGGATGGAGGACTCGGACGACTGGCATCTTAAGCGCGGCCTCTATCGCATTGTTTTCGACAGCGACAGCCATTTTGCCAAGCTGGGCGCTACTACCGCTTATCCAGAGGTAGTCGTCATTTTCAGGATGCAGGACGAGTCGCATAATTTTCAGGTGCAGGTCACACTGGCCCCATGTTCGTACTCGACGTATTTTGGCACGTTGAACGGTATTTCAGGAGATCAGGAGAGCGATCGGCGATGACCGAGTTCTTTCAGCACGAAGGTAATATGGTGCCATCAACCATTACATCGCTACTCGAGATGCGCGCGGAACAGCAAGCGGGCAACATCGCGTACACGTTCGTATCCGATACGGCTGGCGAACAGCAGGTCACCTACGCAGAACTAGACAAACGCGCTCGAGCGGTCGGATGGCTGCTGGAGGACCTCCACGTAAACGGCAAGCCTGTCCTACTTCTCTACCCGCCGGGCATCGATTATCTCACTGCGTTCTTCGGCTGCTTGTACGCCGGCGCCATAGCCGTGCCCGCGCCGCCGCCCGACCCATTGCGGCCAGAAGCTTCCCTGCCTCGTCTTGCCGCGGTGGCCGGAGACGCCGCGCCTTGCCTGGCACTGACGACGGCGGCGGTCGGCGCAGTTCTCTCATCGCTATCCAAGTCTTCACCCGATCTGTCTCGCCTCCCGATAATAACCATCGGTGATGTGTCCGCGGAATGGTGTCCAGCTTGGGAGCCCGAGCCGGTAGATGCCGAGTCGGTGGCGCTGGTGCAATACGCCTCCCCCGCCGCGCCGAGGGGCGTGGTTATTACTCACCGCAACCTGATAAGTAGCTCAGAGCTCATCTTCCGTCTCTTCGGCCACTCGCAGGAAAGCCGGGCCATGCTCTGGCTTCCGCCTTATCATGGCATGGGCCTCATCGGCGGAATCGTACAGCCGCTGTATGGCGGGTTCCCAGTAACGTTGATAGCGCCCGATGATTTCCTGCAACAGCCGCTGAGATGGCTACAAGAAATATCCCGGACTCGCGCGACGACAAGCGGTGCCCCGAACTCCGCCTATGAACTATGCGTCGCGACGACTACCGCGGAAGAACGCCGAGCGCTCGACCTCAGTAACTGGCAGATTGCGTTCAACGGCTCGGAGCGGATTCGGGTGGAGACGATGGAGCATTTTGCGCAGGCCTTCGAGCCAGCGGGATTCCGGCGTGAGGCATTTCATCCCCACTACGGGTTCACCGAGGACACGCTGATGGTCACTGGTGGTATCCCATGGTCCCGCAGAGCCGCTAGGTCATTCGACGCGGCCGCCCTTCAGTACGGAACGGCCATTCCAGGCGAGGCGGACGGCACCTCGTGCCGCCTGGTGTCATGTGGCTACGCGTCGGTCGATCACTGCCGTGTGGTGATCGTCGATCCCGTGACACGTCAAGAGTGCCCGGAGGGCCGGGTCGGCGAGATCTGGATGTCCGGCAGCAGCGTGGCGCGGTCGTACTGGCGCAGGCCGGAAGAGACGCGAGAAATCTTCGAGGCGAGGGTCGCCGGGGTCGCGGACGGCCCGTTCGCGCGCTCGGGCGACTTCGGCTTTGTACTTGACCACGAGTTGTTCGTCACGGGGAGGATCAACGAGCCGGTCACCGCCGATGTCCGTAGCCACCACCACCCACAGGACACCTACGGACTGCCGTCGACTTCGTGAACCCCATTACTCCTCAAGACGCACCATAGGGTATCGAAAGTTGCATGGGCCTACCACTGTCCATCTGGACAGGCAGGATCATAGATCCCGGGTTCCGGGATAACTTTAGATGAATTCAATTACAGGGCTACGAGGCCCAGATTAATATGCGGATAATGAAAGCCGACCTGAAAGCACCGGGGTGTTATCGCCCGTGCATATGGAAAGCGACTAAGGAAATGGTTTTGGTGAGCCGCAATGAAAGACGGAATACGACCTTACATGGAATTCGAACTGACCGAGATGGGTACTTCAGAAATCCCTGACGACAGTATGTCCGATCCGATGAACGCGATTGAAAAACTGCCAGAAGTGAGCGTACCTGTAAGCTCACTCGTGCCGGGATTCCACCTGCGCCAGGATGGCACCGATGCCGCCCATGTCCGGCTGCTCGCCGACGTAGCCGGATCGGCGAAGCTCCCGTCGATCCTGGTGCAGAAGATCGGCATGCGCATTATCGATGGAATTCATCGTTTTGAAGTCGCGAAGCTTCGCAGCGAGTGGCGCATCAGTGCGCGCATTGTTGATTGCACGGATGAGGAAGCACTCGTACTCGCGGTCAAGTCCAACACACTGCATGGGCTGCCGCTCTCAAGGCTCGACCGTATCTCGGGTGCGAAACGCATACTGGCTGTTCATCCCGACTGGTCTGATCGCGCGGTGGCAGGAATCACCGGGCTGAGCGCGAAGTCAATTGCTTCTATCCGGAACAGCTCGACTGGCGATATTCAGTACAGCGGCAAGCGCCTGGGTCGTGACGGGAAGCGCCACTCGGTGATGCCAGCTGAGGGCAGGCGGCGGGCCACTGAATACATTCGTGCCCATCCGGAGGCATCACTGCGGGAAATCTCCAGGGAGACCGACGTATCACTCGGCACGGTACACGACGTCAGGGACAGGCTGCGCCGGGAAGCTGGTCATCCGGCCCCACTGGGACTCACGGAAAGCTCCGCACATCCCGCCGTACCAGCTCCAGATCTGGTCGGACAAACAGCAGGGCAGCCGACGGCCGCCATAAGCCGAGCACCTCAGCTAGTTATGCCCATAAATCCAGGATCTGGGACTCGCAATACCCAGGGTCTGGTCTGGCCGACGATTTCTGCCAAACTATCCGGCGATCCGAGCCTACGTTACACCGAAGGCGGCCGTGCTTTCCTTCGGTGGATGACGATGCATGCCACGCAGGCCGATGAGTGGCGGGAGTTCATCGACGCGATCCCGCAGCACTGGCTGAAGGACGTGAGCGGGGTAGCGGGCGCCATGAGCGAGGAATGGCGGCAGTTCGCCGAGCATCTGGGTCAAAGACGAGAAGCGGCGAGCTGAACTATCGCGCCGGCGTCTGGTGTCCCCTACCGCGGCTTCCGTGATCTGCTGGCGTTGACTACGGGCCAACTTCGTGGGACCGGCGGGTACTGGAGGCTTGGGCGGTGGAGAAGGTGGTAGTCGGGGACCGGTCCGCGGGAGCCGCTGCCGGGTGCTGGTCCGGCAGGTCTAGCTGGCCGGCGACGCCTGGGCTGAGGTGATGGCGTCGCCGGCCGGGCGCGATTAGGCTCAGCGATGATGGGTGGCGAAGAAGGTCTGTATTACGGTCCGGGCGGTGCCCCTGGACCCGATGACCTCGGCCTGGCCTGGGATGCCGCGGAGAGATACGCCGTCAGGCTGCTCTGGGAAGCCCTGCCGGAGGCGCGGGCCGTGCCGGTGCCCGCCGGGGAACTCACCACGGCGGCCGCGCGGTTCAGGTCCGCGGCGCGCAAGTGGCCATACCGGCAGCTGGCCCGCGCGGCGTGGGGCCAGCGGCCGCGCAGGCGGTCACCAGCCGGCGACACGGACCTGTGGCTGGACGCCGCCGGTGCCATGGAAACGATGCAGGGCCACGTCGGCACTGACTTGCGGTTGCTCGAGCCGGTGACGGTGCTCCGCCCGGCGGACTGGGCCGGCGCTGTGATCGGCCTGGTCCGTTCCGGCGTCAATGCCGTCGCCACGGCCGGGGATCTCGTCAGGTACGCCAGGGGATGCCCCGAGATCATGAGCACGACGGGACCCGGCGATGAGGCCGTGGCCTACGATCCGTTCGCTGGTGGCGTGGTGGACGACGAGTCCCTGTGCCGCGGGT
>Ga0210384_10009441_pt1 | contig 10062 bp, 4 predicted proteins | sample IncBWH2MmetaG_FD_160574 | JGI IMG/M metagenome (GOLD analysis project Ga0210384, IMG submission 160574) | Forest soil microbial communities from Barre Woods Harvard Forest LTER site, Petersham, Massachusetts, United States - Inc-BW-H-2-M | ecosystem: Environmental > Terrestrial > Soil >...
CAAGCCATCAATTTCGATGGTCCCGAGAGCGGCCCCGTTCGTCAGTTTTTCATCGATAACGCCCTATTCTGGTTCGAGCAGTACCATATCGATGCCTTGAGGCTCGATGCGATTCACGGCATATACGATTTTGGTGCGTTTCACATTTTGGCGGAACTCGAAAACCAGGTTCGGCTTGCAGGTAAACGGCTCGGACGCGACCTCCCGTTGATCGCGGAAAGCGATCTAAACGACGCGAGAGTCTTACTGCCCGCTGAAAAGGGCGGATACGGAATGCCTGCGCAGTGGAGCGACGATTTTCATCACTCCCTGCACGCGCTTCTTACCGGTGAATCAGATGGTTATTACACCGATTTCGGTAGCGTGCGCCATTTGGCGACTGTTCTCAGCGATGGATGGGTTTATGACGGAAAATATTCCAAGTTTCGCCGGCGGCGGCATGGAAATTCTGCGCGCGGAATTCCTCGCTCGCATTTCGTGGTGTTTAGCCAAAATCATGATCAGGTAGGCAATCGGGCATCCGGCGAGCGCCTGGGCACACTAATCAACTTCGAGGCGCAAAAATTAGCCGCGGGCATGACCCTGCTTTCGCCCTTTGTTCCGCTTCTATTCATGGGTGAGGAATACGGGGAGCCCTCGCCATTCCTTTATTTTACGAGCCACGGAGACAAGGATTTGGTCGAGGCGGTCCGTCGAGGACGCCGCGAGGAATTCGCCGAGTTCGGTTGGAGTAACGACGTACCTGACCCTCAGGATGAAACAACATTCGCGAATTCGAAGTTGCGACACCACATACGAGACACCGATCCGCATCGCGCGCTGCGAGGCTTCTACCAGGAGCTAATTCGATTTCGACGCGCAAATCGTTTGGGTGTGGACACGGATTTGGAGATTACGGAAAGCGAGAATTCCCGTATTCTGACCGTTTCCAGGGATGCGCTCGGCCGGTCTTTATTGATGATTTTCAACTTCGGCACAAGCGAGGTGCAACTTCCCTGCGCGGTTCGTACAGGGCAGTGGATTACCGAACTCAATTCGGCTGACGCGCGATGGCTCGGGCCGAGTGATGAATTCCCACGAGCCGTGGTTCCTTCCGACACCATTGAGCTGCCTGGTCAATCGTTTGTCGTACTTAGCCGCCAAGGTGGAAACTGAGGTGGCAAATTTACGGAATACATCAAAATTAAGTGGTAAATACATAAAAAGCTCGAGGCCTGGTGGTATGGAGCTTCCGCTAGTATGCAAACGATCTCCCGGAGGCCACCTCCAGCGGTGCCCTAACTTGATTAAATTCTGTGACGAGGAGGTCCTTGCGCGTGCCAGAAGAGCAAGTTGACGGGCGGCGACGTGTCGTCATTGAGGGCGTTCGCCCCGAAATTGATTGCGGGCAATTTGCAATCAAGCGGGTTGTCGGGGAATCGGTGGTCGTGGAAGCCGACGTCTTCGCCGATGGCCATGACCAGGTTGCATGTCGGGTCGTGTACTGGCGAGAAAATAGCAAGGAGGTGGAATCTTCACCGATGAAATTTCTTGGTAACGATCGGTGGCGAGGAGAGTTTTGCGTTGCGAGCCCGGAAAAATACCGGTACACGGTGGAAGGATGGATCGACCGTTTTCAATCGTGGCGCAGCGAATTGATCAAACGCATCGCGGCGGGGCAAGACGTTGAAGTCGAACTCCTCATTGGAGCGAAAATAATAGAAGATGCGGCCAAGCAGGCCAGCGGCGAAGATGCCAAGTTCCTGCGTCGTTCCATCAACCGGCTGCGGGAAGAAAAGGACGTCGAATCGAAGACGTCTGTAGCTTTGGAGCCCGAGCTGCTCGATGTCGTCGCGCGCTATCCAGACCGCGAGCTCGTCAGCCGGTACGAAAAACACTTGGCCGTTGTAGTTGATCGTGAGAAGGCGCGCTTCTCAACCTGGTACGAAATGTTTCCCAGGTCGTGTTCACCCGACCCTGCGCGGCACGGAACTTTTCGCGATTGCGAAGCGAGGCTTCCGTATGTCGCATCCATGGGATTCGATGTTATCTATCTTCCGCCAATCCATCCGATCGGACACACATTCCGAAAAGGAAAAAACAATTCTATCTCCGCGCAACCGGATGATGTCGGCAGCCCCTGGGCCATCGGTTCAGAAGAGGGCGGTCACAAATCGATTCATCCACAACTGGGAACGCTGGAAGATTTCAGGCATTTTGTATCTGCGGCCAAAGGACACGGACTGGAAGTGGCGATTGATATTGCGTTCCAGTGCACCATGGACCATCCCTACGCCAAACAGCATCGAGAGTGGTTTCGGACTCGCCCGGACGGCACGATACAATACGCGGAAAATCCTCCGAAAAAATATCAGGATATTCTTCCACTCGATTTCGAAAGTCCCGAATGGCATGCGCTATGGGATGAACTGAGAGGAGTTGTTCTTTTCTGGCTTGAACAGGGAATTCGCATCTTTCGCGTGGATAATCCCCATACGAAGCCATTTTCATTTTGGGAGTGGCTGATCGGTCAGGTCAAAGAGCAATATCCGGACGTGCTCTTCCTCGCAGAAGCGTTCACCAGGCCCCATGTGATGTACCGGCTTGCGAAAGTGGGTTTTTCCCAGTCCTATACTTATTTCGCGTGGCGCAATACCAAAGACGAGTTGACCGATTATTTCAATGAAATTACGAACACAGAATTGCGAGAATACTTCCGGCCGAATCTATGGCCGAATACTCCGGACATTTTACCGGAGTTTCTACAGGTTGGCGGACGACCCGCGTTCATGATCCGATTTATACTGGCGGCGACGCTGGGAGCCAGCTATGGCATCTACGGGCCGGCCTTTGAATTGTGCGAAAATACTCCGTACGAATCGGGAAGTGAAGAATACTTGAATTCAGAGAAGTACGAACTCAAGCATCGCGATCTCGATGCTGCCGGGAGCTTGAAGGACTTTATCGCCCGGATCAATCGTATTCGCAAGGAAAATCCTGCGTTGCAGAGCGATCGCAACCTGCGCTTCCACGGCACGGATAACCCATCGCTGATCTGTTACAGCAAAACAACCGATGACCTTTCCAATATAATTCTTGTCGTCGTAAATCTGGATCCATCCCACACGCAGGCAGGGTGGATCGACCTGGATCTCAATTCACTTGGACTCGACGCAGACCACGCTTTCCAGGGCCATGATTTGCTTGGAGAAGGGCGGTACTTGTGGCACGGAGCGCGCAATTATGTGGAATTGACACCGGAGAGTCTTCCGGCACACATTCTGCAGATGCGCCGCTGGACTCGTACGGAACACGATTTCGATTATTATCTTTAGATGAAGCCGTGAATCCCGATCGCGGAACTGCGGGTGGGAAGGGGGCAGCGTGTTGCAGTCGGCTTTGAGTGAATTCGATTTGTACCTGCTCGCGGAAGGAACTCATACCCGCGCGTACGAAAAGATGGGCGCTCACTTAAGTGAGAAAGATGGCCGTCGTGGCGTGCAGTTTGCCGTCTGGGCTCCGAACGCCGAGCATGTTTCGGTAATCGGCGATTTCAATAAGTGGAAGCCCGCAACTCACGAGATGCGTCCCAGTTCGGCAGGCGTGTGGGAATGTTTCATTCCACGGATCGGGCCCGGAGCAAAATACAAATATCATCTGGTCTCCCGAAATCGAGGCTATACGGTCGATAAGGCCGACCCATATGGTTTTGCGGCTGAGCTGCGGCCCCGGACGGCCTCCCGTGTGTGGGACCTCCAGGATTATTCCTGGCAGGACAATTCCTGGATGGCGAACCGGAAAGAAAATAATTCTCTCGACTCTGCGATTTCCATTTACGAAGTACACCTTGGCTCGTGGAGACGTGTTCCCGACGAGGGCAACCGGTGGTTAACCTACCGCGAGATGGCTCCTCTGCTGGCTGACTACGTCCATGACGCAGGTTACACGCATGTTGAGTTCCTCCCAATCATGGAGCATCCCTTTGACGGTTCGTGGGGCTACCAGGTAATCGGGTACTTTGCGCCGACGAGTAGATTCGGAACGCCGGCCGATTTCATGCACCTGATCGATTATCTTCATCAGCGAGGAATCGGGGTCATCCTCGATTGGGTCCCCGCGCATTTCCCGAAAGATGAAGCTGGCCTGGGATATTTCGATGGATCGCACCTCTACGAACATGCGGATCCAAGGCAGGCGGAACAACCGGATTGGAATACGTTTGTTTTTAATTATGGCCGCAACGAGGTGCAAAACTTTCTTTTAAACAACGCTCTGTTCTGGTTTGACAAGTACCACGTAGACGGTCTTCGCGTGGACGCGGTCGCCTCCATGCTGTACCTGGATTACGGGCGACGTGAAGACCAGTGGATACCGAACCGTTATGGCGGGAAAGAAAATATTGAGGCCATTCACTTTTTGCGAGCGGTAAATGAAAGCGTCTACAATGCTTTTCCGGATGTGATGATGATCGCCGAAGAATCAACCGCATGGCCGCAAGTGTCGAGGCCCACGTATGTCGGCGGCCTCGGATTTGGCCTGAAGTGGAATATGGGCTGGATGCACGATGTGCTCGATTATATGTCGCAGGACCCGGTGTTTCGCAGCTATCACCACCACCAGATCACATTCAGCCTGGTGTATGCGTTTACAGAAAATTTCGTTTTGCCCTTCTCCCACGATGAAGTTGTGTACGGTAAGAGGTCGATGCTGGGCAAAATGCCCGGTGACGAATGGCAGAAATTCGCCAACTTGCGGCTTCTCTACGGCTTCATGTTTGGACATCCCGGGAAAAAGCTTCTATTCATGGGCAATGACTTTGGGCAATGGTCGGAGTGGAATCATGACAAGAGCCTCGATTGGCATTTGCTGAAGTATCCGTTTCACTCGGGATTGGCGCGCTGGGTGCGGGATCTCAATACGGTATATCGCGGCCAGCGTTCCCTGTATGAACTGGATCGCGATTCCGTGGGGTTCGAGTGGGTCGATTGCAAAGACTCGCAAAGGAGCATCGTCAGCTTTATTCGCCGCGGTCGAAATCCGGATGAACAACTGCTTTTCGTTTGTAATTTCACGCCAATTCTCAGGCAAAACTATCGCATAGGCGTCTCGCGTGAGGGTTCGTGGAAGGAAGTTCTGAACAGCGATGCTCCTCTGTATGGTGGCAGCGGCCAGGGAAACCTCGGCGGCTTGGAAACTACTCCGCTCCCAATTCATGGGCGGCATTTCTCGTTAACCATGACACTCCCTCCTCTGGGAGTGGTAGTTTTTCAGCCAGAAACTCACGACGCAACGTGAACTATAAGAAAGGCGCTAATGGCAAAGCGGCCCGGTAGTGCGGCGGATCCACTCTGGTACAAATACGCGCTCATCTATGAGCTGCATGTGCGTGCGTTTAAGGACAGCAATGCCGATGGAATCGGTGATTTTCCAGGCTTGATTCAGAAACTCGATTATCTTCAGGACCTTGGCGTCACTTGTGTGTGGTTGTTGCCTTTTTTTCCGTCGCCACTCAAAGACGACGGTTACGATATCTCCGACTATCTGGATGTTCATCCGATGTATGGAACTCTCGGCGATTTCCGGGCTTTCCTTGAAGCTGCGCATGACCGCGATCTGCAAGTGATGATCGAGCTGGTGATGAACCACACCTCCGATCAGCATCCATGGTTTCAGAGTGCCCGCCAGTCTCCTGACTCGCCGGAACGCGATTATTACGTATGGAGCGATACCGATCTCAAGTATGAAGGCGCCCGCATTATCTTCACGGACACCGAGAAATCCAATTGGACCTGGGATCCGGTGGCCAAGCAGTACTACTGGCACCGCTTCTTCTCGCACCAGCCCGATCTGAATTATGACAATCCCAAGGTTGTCGAAGAAATGCTCAAGATCATGCGGTTCTGGTTGGATATGGGCGTCGATGCGCTGCGCGTGGATGCCATCCCATACCTGGTGGAACGCGAAGGAACGACTTGCGAGAATCTTCCGGAGACGCATGCGATTATCAAGAAGCTTCGCAGAGCGATTGACGCGGATTATTCCAATCGAATGCTTCTGGCCGAAGCCAATCAATGGCCCAGCGACGTGCGTCCCTATTTCGGGGACGGCGACGAGTGTCACATGGCATTTCATTTTCCCTTGATGCCGCGCATTTACATGGCGTTGCGCCAGGAAGACCGGCTGCCGGTCACGGACATTATCGCGGAAACACCTGAGATTCCCGAAACCTGCCAGTGGGGCCTGTTCCTGCGCAATCATGATGAACTGACGCTCGAGATGGTCACGAGTGACGAGCGGGATTATATGTATCTCGCTTATAGCGCCGATCCTCGAATGCGAATCAATCTCGGAATCCGACGGCGTCTGGCGCCGCTGGTGGACAACAATCGAAGACGAATCGAATTGTTGAACAGTTTGCTCCTCTCCTTTCCGGGAACTCCGATCCTCTACTACGGTGATGAAATCGGAATGGGAGATAACATCTACCTGGGCGACCGCAACGGGGTTCGGACTCCCATGCAGTGGAACGCAGACCGGAATGCCGGTTTCTCGACGGCGACGCCCGGCCGTTTGTACAGCCCGGTCATCATGGACCCTGTCTGGGGATACGAAGCCATTAACGTCGAAGCCCAGCAGAGCGATACGTCCTCTCTCCTCCACTGGATGAGAAACATGATCGCGTTGCGCAAATTGTTCCGCGTGTTCGGGAGCGGCACAATCGAATTTTTCGATCCAACCAATCGCAAGGTATTGGCGTATCTGCGGCAAGACGGAACGGAGCAAATCTTGTGCGTCGCCAATCTCTCACGGTTTGCCCAGCCCGTCGATCTTGATCTGTCAGAACTGGAGGGTATGATTCCCGTCGAGATGCTCGGCTACGTGGAATTCCCGCCCATCGAGCGTCAACCTTACCGGCTTACGCTCGCGCCGTACAGCTTCCTGTGGCTGGAACTTCAGCGGAAGGCCGAAACTGCGGAAGCCAGCGCGGTTGTTGCAGAACATGTTCCGTTCGACGTGACTACAGGATGGGAAACTCTTCTCGAAGGCGCGAGCCGTGAGCGCCTGGAAACGTGGGAGCTGCCGGAATATTTGCCGAAGCAGCGTTGGTTTGCTGGAAAGTCCCGAACAATTAAGGCGGCGAAAATCGTGGATTGGGCTGAGTTGGAGGCATCGCGTTCGGCGCTGGCACTGGTGAAAGTGCAGTTCGAGGACGGGATGTCGGACACATATCAATTACCACTCTCGATGACGTTTGGAGACGTTGGTGAGGAATTGCAACGCGCAGTTCCCAATGCCGGCGTTGCCGCCATCGTACTCAAGAGCGTAGGTGGCCTGTTGCACGACGGGACTCTTGACGACAAAACGTGCGCGGTTTTGCTTTCGTTGATCGAGAGTGCCCGGACCCTTGAAGCGCACACGGGCCGTATCCAAGGCACGCGCGGCAAAGGTTTTCAGGAGATCATGGGATCCGGGGAGACATCGCTGCAGGTGCGTCGTGGCTCGGCGGAGCAAAGCAATACTTCGATTCTTTTTGGCGATCGTTTCATCCTGAAGGTCTTCCGCCGCCTGCAAGCCGGCCCGAATCCGGACTGCGAGATCGGCCAATACCTGAACGAGAAAACAAGCTTCAATCGAATTCCTCCCTTTGCCGGGATGATTGAATACTTGCCTGCCTCGGCCGCTGAACCGACAGTCCTGGCGATGTTACAAGGTCTTGTGGCAAATGACGGCGACGGTTGGAAATGGACCGTTGAGGAACTAGAACGTTATTACGAGACGTCCGCCGCCGTAACGTTTCCGGAAAACGCAAGCGACGAACTTGGCGATCCGCTCGAACTTTCCACGCGCCCCACTTCTCAAGTGGCGCGCGATCATGTCGGCATTTATCTTGATGCCGCCGCGATGCTTGGTCGGCGCACCGCTGAGTTGCATCTGGCGTTGGCTTCACCGACAGAAGATCCGGCGTTCGCGCCCGAACCACTGACCGCCGATGACCTCCAGGCTCTGCTCGCGGATGTTCGCGCGCAGGCCGTGCAGGTCTTCGATGTGCTAAAAGAGCGAGTGTCGCATTTGCCGGATGAAACAATTGAGATTGCCGCTTCGGTGCTGAGTCGACGCCGGCGGATTCTAGATCATCTGGGAGCATTGAAATTCGAGGGTCTTCGTACCCAGAAGTTCAGAATTCACGGAGACTACCACCTTGGACAAGTGCTTCGCGTGAAAACCGATTTTGTGATTCTGGATTTTGAAGGCGAACCCGCTCGATCGTTGGCATCGCGGCGTTCCAAGCAAAGCCCGTTGAAAGACGTGGCCGGAATGTTGCGTTCTTTCAGTTACGCTGCCCATGGAACCCTGATTAATTACACCGCGCGGCATCCCGAGGATCTTGCTCGCCTCGAGCCCTGGGCCGATCTGTGGGAGCGGTTCGCCTCGGCAGAATTTTTGCGCGCTTATCGGGATACGGCGCTGGGTGCTGACTTTCTCCCCGCGAGCGACGCTGGCTTCCAGAAATTGCTTGATCTTTTTCTGCTCGATAAGGCGCTGTATGAAATACTCTATGAAATGAACAGTCGTCCCGCGTGGGTGCGTATCCCAATGTTGGGGATGATGTCGTTTCCCGTATGAATCGATAGAGGACTGACCAGTGGAAGTAGCCTCCATCCCGCAACAAACGCAGGAAAAAATCGTGCAAATCGATAGCGCCGATCTGGTGGTGGGTATCCTCGCCGATCTCGACCACGATGGCGTGGTGATGCTGTGTGAAGGCCTGCAAACTCTGTCTGGATCCCCGAAAATCCTGGTGCTACACAACGTTCAAGCGGGCGCCCCAAGTACGCCAAATTCACAGATGCCGGAACAAAATAAGTCGCTGACACTGCTTCCCTGGTCCGCCTTCGGTCCGGACCCGTCAGGTGCGCCAATACAGAGCATATCGGTGGCGTGTCAATCGATTTTCGCACTCACTGAGAAACTTGCGTCGAAGGCTTGCTGCATCGTTTCGTCTCAGATGGAAAACGTAACACCGCGATGGATTGGCCAACTCGTAGAGCCTCTGCTCGAAGCGGATTTCGATTTGGTCACGCCCTACTACGCGCCTCGCAAATTGCATGGGTTGCTGAACAACAGCATGGTCTATCCACTTACCCGCGCTCTTTACGGGAAGAGAATCCACAATCCACTCGGACCCGACATAGGCGTTTCGCGACGATTGGCTCAGAAGATACTTGGAACCAGCCGGAATTCCAAGCCCGGCCCAAGTCAGACAAATCCGCTGGCGTCGCTTGCGTCGGCGGCCGTCTGCGACAACCTGCAAGTATGCCAGGTGCACCTCGGAGCCCGCCTCTACCCGCCAGCCGATTGGACGAATATGAGCTCTCTGATCGCCCAGGTCCTGGGACCCATCTTTCTTGAAACGGAACGAAGCGCGGCTTGCTGGCAAAGAACACGAGGGTCCGTTCCTGTGCCGGCACAGGGCGAACATGCGTCTTCGCCTCAAGAGACGGCAACGCTGGACATTAATCGCATGGTGGAAACATTCCGGTTGGGAGTTCGTGACCTTCAAGAGATATGGGGATTGGTGCTCCCGCCCGCCACGTTATTGGAACTTCGGAAACTGTCGCGCTTGAACCCGGAGCAGGTCAATATGCCCGACGAATTGTGGGCGCGCATTGTTTACGATTTTGCGCTCGCGCACCACCTCCGAACGATCAATCGCGATCATTTGCTCCGGTCGATGACGCCGCTCTACCTGGCATGGGTCGTCTCCTATGCGCGTGAATTGGAGGGTACCGGTGCGGCGGCCGTCGAGCAACGAATCGAACGCCTGGCACTCGCATACGAAGTGACCAAGCCATATTTTATAGCTCGCTGGCGGTGGCCTGACCGATTCAATCCGTAGAGATTTTTTTGAACGGAGGTACTGTATGTGGGACCAAGTGAAGCAAGCACTCGATCAGTCGACAACGAAGTTCCTCACCGGCCTTGCACGCCTGCTGCCGGGAATGGTGGCGCTGATCGTGGCGCTGCTGATTTCCATCGTATTAGCCTGGATTCTTGCCATGGTGATGCGGCGGTTGCTTGCGA
>Ga0210384_10009442_pt1 | contig 10061 bp, 9 predicted proteins | sample IncBWH2MmetaG_FD_160574 | JGI IMG/M metagenome (GOLD analysis project Ga0210384, IMG submission 160574) | Forest soil microbial communities from Barre Woods Harvard Forest LTER site, Petersham, Massachusetts, United States - Inc-BW-H-2-M | ecosystem: Environmental > Terrestrial > Soil >...
AAACGTGTCGCGACTCTCTCCGACGATTTGCGGCTCTGGCAATAAACGATGCCGCTCTCATTCGGCCTCGTGCGCACGAACTCGAGCACTTGATCGTACGGTCGCGCTTTCGGCACCACCCGATAAGTGAGGTTTGGCCGATTGAAACTCGCGATGTAGCAACTTGGCTCGCGCAATTTCAAACGGTCGATGATGTCGCCGCGCACGCGCTCGGTTGCGGTGGCCGTCAGTGCCATGATCGGAACGTTCGGAAATTTTTCTCGCAACTCTGCGAGTTGACGGTACTCCGGGCGGAAGTCGTGTCCCCATTCGCTGATGCAATGGGCTTCATCTACAGCGATGAGATTGACGTTCCATTTTGCCAAATCAGCCAGGAATCCCGAAAGCATGAGCCGCTCCGGCGCGACGTAGAGCAAACGAAATCTTCGTGTATGCAATCCGCGCAACCGCTCGCGAGCTTCGCTCCCCGCCAGCGTCGAATTTAAGAACGTCGCGGCAACACCGCTCGCCTGCATCGCATCGACTTGGTCTTTCATCAGCGAAATTAGCGGCGACACCACGACCGTTAATCCGGGCCGGACCAAGGCGGGAATTTGAAAGCAAAGCGATTTACCGCCGCCCGTCGGCAGCACGGCAAACACATCCTTGCCCGCGAGCGCATCGCGAATGATCTGCTCCTGCAACGGCCGAAACGATTCGAACCCGAAGTATTGTTTGAGCGCTCCGCGCAAATCCATTTGCGCGCACTTTAAACATTTCGATCCGGATTTGGAAGAAGCAGATAAAGTAGCGCTGGCGAGCAGTTCGGCGGTCTGGAAATGGCGGATTGGCTCGCGAATAATTTTCTCTGGCGAGCCCCGCGGCGAGGGTCTCAGTCTCAACGCCGCCAGTGCTCGCGACGATCAACGGCGCAGCACTTGCCCAATCGAGCAGGATCGCCGGCTTAGCAACGTGGACGTATCGCTTGAATCCGTTCGCCGGATTTCGATTGGCAGGCGCCGATCACACTCGTACAGTCGTTGCGTCACTGGAGAATAAAGCCCGGGCGACTCCCGGACAACTAACACTCAACCAAAGCGATCACTTGAAAACGTATCTGATTACCACTGTCGTTTCGCTCATTAGCTGTCTGTCGCTCCGCGCCGGAGGTGCCGACGAAAAAGCGTTTACCGAAAAATATAGAACCGCTCTGGAAGCCAAAGACACGGCCACGCTTGAATCATTTCTCTACACGCAGGGTGCCGATCCGCAGATCGTCGAGTTTTATAAAATGATGCAGTCGAGCGGAGCCGGCGGAAAAATTGCGAAAATCGAGCTCGCCGCTCTGACAGCGGACGAGGCAGCCAAAGCTCTCGCGCCGCAGGAGTCGCCAACCGGCGGGAAAATTTGCCTGACGCTCAAGCCGACCAAAAAACTCGTGATTACCGCGGAGCAGAAAAGCAGCGAGGGAAGTTCCAGCAGCACCAGCACAAATTTTATCGCTGAGAAGGACGGCAAGTTCGTTATCCCCGTCCCCGGCCCATGTAAGTAAGAAGCCCTACACGGCCCCGCCCGCGCAACGCGCTTGCAAAGCGGACCCGTGCCTGAATGGTTGCGGGCGATGTCGGTTGGAAGCGAAGAGTTGGAAAAAGCGATTGAGCGAGCGATAGGACAGGGCCAATTGCTCGACTCAGCAGCGAAGAATATTCTTGCCCTGCTCGCCGGAGCACCGTCGGACCTTTACTCGCAAGTCATCGATGAGTTGGTTGCTGCCGAAGAATGGGCGGAGCTCAATGACCGTTTTTACAAGACACTGCAGTTCGGAACCGGCGGATTACGCGGCCGCACGATCGGAAAAATTGTGACCACTGCAGAGCGCGGCGACGCGGTGCACAGCGCCGCGGCTATAGGGCGACCTGAGTTTCCCTGCGTTGGAACCAACGCGATGAATTTTTACAACATCAATCGCGCCACGCGCGGGCTCGTCGCTTATCTGCACGAGTGGAACGCGAAGCGACTTAGTGGGAAGAGACCGAAGATCGTAATCGCGCATGACACGCGATTTTTTTCCAAAACATTTACCGACCTCACTGCGAGGGTGGCTTCCGAAAATGGATGCGACGCCAATGTTTTCGACGGACCGCGGTCCACGCCGGAGCTTTCTTTCGCCGTCCGATATCTGCATGCAAGCGCCGGTATTGTCATCACGGCGAGCCATAACCCGCCGCACGACAACGGCTACAAAGTTTATTTCAGCGATGGCGCGCAAGTGATCGAGCCGCACGCCAGCGGCATCATCGCAAAGGTGAACGCGATCACGCGCGAAACATTCGTGCCGCTACCAAAAAATCGCCAAGGAACGGTGACCACGCTCGGCGACGACGTCGATGAAGCATACATGCAACGGCTCGAGACACTGATTGTCAATCGAAGCGTGATTCGCGAAGCAAAATCTTTGCGCGTTATTTACACGCCGATTCACGGAACCGGTGGCGTGATCATTAAGCCGATGCTTAAGCGCCTCGGTTTCAATTTTCAAGTCGTCGAAGAGCAGGACCATTTCGATGGCGCGTTCCCAACCGTGAAATCCCCTAACCCAGAAAACGCGGACGCCTTGCAAATGGGAATCGAACTGGCGAAAAAGAAAAATGCCGATCTCGTCATCGCGACCGATCCGGATTGCGACCGCGTCGGCGTCGCGATTCGGACGAAATCGGGTGAAATGAAATTGCTGACCGGCAATCAAATCGGGTCGCTCCTTGCCTGGTATCGCGTGAAGACGCTGTTTGATCGTGGCGTCTTAAACAAAGAGAACGCGTCGCGTGGCGTGATCATCAAAACATTTGTTACCACCGATCTGTTGAAGGCAATCGCGGAGCATTACGGTTTGCGCTGCGTCGAAACGCTCACCGGTTTCAAATACATCGCCGCGAAGTTGGGCAAATATGAGGCCGCATTGCCCGAAGCTTCTCGAAAGAATTATGTCGATCTGAGCGAAGGGGAAACGAGAGAGCTCCGGTTGGCGCACTCGTCGTTTTACATTTTCGGCGGCGAAGAAAGTTATGGTTACAGCGCCGGCGATTTCGTGCGCGACAAAGATGGCAATGGCGCGGCAATCATGTTTTGCGAAGTTGCCGCCTACGCAAAATCACGCGAACTGACAATCGATCAACAGCTCGACGAAATCTTTGCCGGTTTCGGTTATTTCCAGGAGAAGAACGGCTCGCTCCTTTTCGAAGGAGCCGAAGGCGCAAACAAAATCGCGCGTTTGGTTGAATCGTACGTGAGCACGCCTCCAAAGGAGATACTTGGATCGAAAGTCACGGGAGTGAGAAATTTCGCCACCGAAACAATCCGCGACGTCGAGGGCGATGAGATTCCAAAAGAGAAGATGTCGGTCTTTGAAGTGGAAGACCGGACCAGGATTGCGGTGCGCGGGTCCGGAACTGAACCAAAGATCAAGTACTATCTTTTCGCGCAGGAGCGGCCGGTGGGAGGAAAATTCGAGATGGCCCAGCTTGAAGAAATCAAGGCGAAAGTGATCGGGCGGCTCGAGCGACTTTGGGATTGGTTGCAAGAGGACGCGCAAAGGCGTCTGGCGCGATAAGCTGCTCGACAGTGTGCGATTCGCTGCGAAGAATTGATTGTGCGGCGCGAGATTAATTTGAGCGGCGGCGAGATCACGCTTCTGAAAACGATGGGACTCTCGGGGACGTCCACTCCCGGAAAACAATTGGTGACACGGATCGGCGAAATGGAGACGGCCGAGTTTCTCGACGCGCTGAATGGGTTGATCTCGGTCGGCTACGTGCTCTCGAACAAAGCCATCATCGGATCGATGGAAGACGTGGAGCGCACCTTTTTTCGGGTTAACGCGTCCTACGCGCGCGATCTGCGCGATGCGATTAGGCCGGGCCGGCGCCGCGAGGATGACCGGTCGCGCCGCCGTCGCCGCCGCCGCAGTTGAGTTTCGCGAAGTGAACGGCTGGCGAAAAGCGCTGCGGGTTTGGCCGTGGCTTGCGGCAATCTCAAGTGGGCTGCTTTGCGCTGGTTGCTTTCCACCATTCAATCAAGCTTGGCTCTGCTGGTTTGCCCTCACGCCGCTCATCGCAGCGATTTGGTTTTCAGAAAAAAATTTGAACCGCCCGTGGCTGCACAATTTGCTGCTCGGCTACATTGCCGGAACCGTTTTTTTCACGGTGACGTTTAGCTGGCTCGGTTCGCTTGGAGTCCTGTTCGAAAATTTTTGGCTGCGCGGCTTGTCACTCGTGCTCTCGTTTTATCTCGGAATTTATTTCGCAGCCTGGAGCTGGTTTTGCGGACTGATCCGTCCTTCTATAGCGGCTGCTGTCTCAGCGGGGAGCGCGAATGATTCGCACGTGGATAAATGGAGCGCGATGCTAGCGCGCGGCCGCAAGCCGGTCGTCGCAGCGCCGAGTTCGCCGTGGCAAAGTTCGGCAAACAATTTGCGGCTTGCCTTTCTGCTCGCTTCTGCCTGGGTCGCGCATGAGTGGATCCGCGGATGGCTCTTCGGCGGGTTCGGGTGGAACGGTCTTGGTGCCGCCTTGCACGCGAATTGGCCGATTATTCAAGTCGCGGAATTCACCGGTGTGACCGGATTGTCTTTCGTGATTGCCTTCGCCAATGTCATCGTGGTCACGACTCCGCTTCGTTTATTTCTCGAGGCACGGACGCATCAAATGCGACCGCATTGGGACCTGAACTTCACAATGTTGGGAATTGTCGGCCTGCTTCTGTTTGGCTGGTACGTCGCTCGAAATCCTTCGCAAACAAAACCGCTTCGCGTCGCGGCGGTGCAGGCAAACGTTCCGCAGAACCAAAAATTCGATCCACAATTCACTCGCAAAATCTTCGATCAATTCGCGCGCTTGAGCGCGATCGCGCTGCGCGCAAATCCGACGCCCGATCTGCTGGTTTGGCCGGAGAGTTCCATGCCGGACCCCGTCCGCGACGAGAACACAGAGAGCTATCGGTTCGTCATGGATTTTTCGCGACTGGCAAAAGCGGATTTGCTCCTGGGCACGGTCGATGTGGAAGATGGACACGATTACAATGCCGCGCTGCTGGTCTCGGCTGCCGGCCAGCGAACGCAGATCTACCGCAAGCTCCATCTCGTCCCGTTCGGCGAATACATTCCGCTCCGGCATTCGTTCCCGCTTTTTGCCGCCGTGGCGAGCAACTGGGTTCGGGGCGATTTTGATGCCGGGAAGAATTACACGGTTTTTCGCCTAACAAGGGGCGAAGTGCAGATCGCGCCGTTGATTTGTTTCGAAGATACCATCGGCGACTTGACCCGGCAGTTCGTTTTGCGCGGAGCGAATCTGCTTGCCAATGTGACGAATGACGGATGGTTTTTGCACTCGGCCGGCTCAGAGCAGCATCTCGCCAATGCAGTTTTTCGTTGCGTCGAGACGCGGCGTCCGATGGTGCGCGCCGCCAACACCGGCGTGACTTGTTTCGTGAATGAGTTTGGGCGAGTCACGCAAGTTTTGCAGGACGAGAACGGAAGTGCCTTCCCCGAAGGTGTGCTGACCGGAGATGTCGATACATCGATTGCGCGCGAACTGACTTTCTATTCGCGTCACGGCGAACTCTTCGCACAGCTGTGCGCTTGCGTCACGCTGGTCGCAATCATCGTCAGGATTGCACTGCGCCAATCAGGTAGGGGCGGTTCACCCGAACCGCCCGCTCTTCACGCGAACACACGCGCTGCGGGCGATTGAGGTCAATCGCCCGTACCTTCGTCTCGCACAGATTTGCCATCCGTGTTAAAAACATCGCCCGTGCGCGTCGAACTTCCCCTCGACAATCTTAAAGAGCTTTGGCCAGAAGAACTTCGCGGTGCGCGAATTGGGGCCCTGCTGCATCCGGCTTCGGTTTCGGCGAAGCTCGAACATGCGTCGCATATTCTCGAGCGGTACAACGGCGATCTTTTCCAAATCGCCGCGTTCTTTGGTCCCCAGCATGGGTTTCTCGGCCAGACGCAGGACAACATGATCGAGTGGCAAAGCTATAAGCATCCGCGCCTCGGCATTCCGGTTTACAGTCTTTACGGCGAATATCGCGAGCCGACGCCGGAAATGCTGAAAGACGTCGATGTTTTGCTTGTCGATCTTCAAGACATCGGCGCGCGCTACTACACGTTTATCTGGACGCTTTATCTTTGCATGCGCGCCTGTGAAAAACACGATGTGGCAATCGTCGCTCTTGACCGGCCAAATCCGATCAATGGCCTAACGACCGAGGGGCCGCTGCTCGATTCGAAGTACAAATCATTCGTCGGGATGCACCCTATTCCAGTTCGACACGGCCGCACGATTGGCGAATTGGCCACTCAGTTTCGTGATGAAGCTTTGCCCAAATGTCGACTGTCGATCTTGCGCATGAGAAATTGGGAGCGCGCGATGTGGTTTGATCAAACCGGTTTGCCTTGGGTAATGCCGTCGCCGAACATGCCGACACTCGACACAGCCACGGTTTACCCCGGCATGTGCTTACTCGAAGGCACCAATATTTCCGAAGGCCGGGGGACGACGCGCCCATTCGAGATGTTCGGCGCGCCGTTCATCGACGCAGCAAATCTTTGTCGCGAACTCAATGAGCTGCGATTGCCCGGCGTTTATTTTCGTGAAAATTATTTTCAACCGACCTTTCACAAGTTCGCCGGAGAACTTTGCCGCGGCGCGCAACTCCACGTGATCGATCGTAACAGCTTTCTACCTTTCAAGACAGGCGTGGAAATCATCAAATGCATCCGCCAGATTTATCCCGACCAATTCCAATGGAAGCAACCGCCTTACGAATACGAACTCAAGAAATTGCCAATCGAGATTTTGCTCGGCGGACCGATCACAGATTTCTTCGACGATTGATTCTCGGCGTCGCGACAAGTTCATTGTCGATTTTGGCGCCGCTTCGCGCCGACATCCCGTGGCCGGAAGTTGTGCAACGTTTGGCGCAGGAAAATGAAAAGCTCGCGCGCCGCCCGCAGGGTCACAACGGCCAATACTTTGTTGTCTGCACGCTTTACTACACGCCAATGGAATCCGGTTTCACTTTCGAGCGCGGTTTTGATGCAACACCGGTGACGAAACCTGGATTACACGGCCGTACTTATCCTCGGGATTTCCTGCGCTCCGTAAGAAAAGAAGGTTTCGGCCGGATAATGACACCGGTGAACGGGCGCGATTACATTCGCTACAACGGCGGAAATTCGTTTGCTTTTGCCTCAAGGCCAACCGGCGGCGGTGGCAGTCTCGTGGCGCGTTTTTCCGCGGCAGCAAAGCCGGGCCAAAGCGGCTTGCGTCACGGCGTAATCATCGAAACGCGATCTTCTATCGTGCACGAAATTTTTGGCAGCACACGATGGAAAATTGTCGATACGGGCGGCGGACTCCGCCGATGGCAGATCGATCTTTATTATGGCGAGGATGAGCCGCTGGGTCCTGGTCGGTCCATGGCCCGGCCGCGCGGGACGACGTTTGAGTATGCGTATTCGGAAGGGAGAATTAGTAAGTGAGGTGAGTTCTTTCACCATTCGGCTGAATTTTCATGGCGATCTCGCCTTTTTTCTAAAATCGAAAGCGGGTAATAAACTTGTCGAACGCCGTCTCGGCGAGAAAACCTCGGTTAAAGATGTGATCGAGTCGTGCGGAGTGCCACATCCCGAGATTGACCTGATCCTCCTGAACAGGCAGCCGGTTGATTTTTCTCACATCGTGGAATGCGAACAGGAAATTGATGTCTATCCCATCCAATCGTTGCCTACGCATTTCCATGAAAATCGATTACAAATAAAAGTAATAGAGCGATTTATCGCTGATTGCCATCTCGGAAGGCTCGCGCGCAACCTGCGCTTGCTCGGTTTCGATGTCGTTTACGACCGGGATGCGCAAGATCGACAGCTGCTTGCCGCTCTGAACATCGACGACCCCAAAATTATCGCGGCTCGCGAAGGCTCTTGGAGTCGAGCCCTCCTCACGCGCGATCGCCGGCTGCTCATGCACAAGATAGTGCGACATGGCTATTGTCCCCGCTCCCAAGACCCGGCTGAACAAATCATCGAAGTCATGCGGCGCTTTGATCTTTTGTCCTCGATCGCTCCATTTACGCGTTGCCTGCGTTGCAATGCGCTGCTCGAAAAAGTAGAGAAAGCCGATGTGATTGAGAAGCTCGAGCCGCTCACGCGAATCCATTATGAGCAATTCCGGCGTTGCCCGGGTTGCCGCCAAATTTACTGGCCGGGATCGCATTTTGCCAAGTTGCGCGCGCGCATTGCAGGAATACGCGCGACGCTGGCGGCCGAATCTTGATCTGAGGGGCAAACATGAGAAAATCGATCCTTGTTTCGTTAGGCGCAATCGTTCTCTTCGTTTGCAGTTCATTTGCTTATGGGCCGACCGGTCATGAAATCGTCGGAGGAATCGCCGACAAGTTGCTCGCGAACACCCCAACGGCCACCAAGGTCAATGCACTGATCGACGGGATCACGCTCGAGAAAGCTTCGGTCATTCCCGACGAAATCAGAGCTTGGGATAAAAATGGCGTCGATGGTCTCGCCGCCTTTCCTCAGTATTCGGATCACCCAAAGATCGACAAGCAACTGCGCGATTTCTGGCGGGCGAATCCACCGACGCAAGATCTGAATTCAGCGGTTCCATCGCATCATTGGTTTCACTACACCGATGTGCCGGTGCTGAACGCGGCAAAATATTCAGACGGCAAAACGGGGCGCAGCAGGTGGGACATCGTGCATATGATCAATTACTGCATCGCGGTTTTGCAGGGTGAAACGCCAGAAAACAATCCGCGCAAGATCACCAAGTCTGTCGCGGTGATACTGCTCGCTCATTACGTGGGCGACATTCATCAGCCGCTGCATGTCGGCGCCGAATATTTTGATGAAGCCGGCCACGCGGTCGATCCAGACAAAGGCACAGCGGCTCTTGGGGACGAAGGAGGAAACACATTCGCGCTTCACCTCAAAACCGGAACGCCGGAAGAAATGACACATCGCGCGTTGAAGCTGCATCCGTTTTGGGACAATGAAGCCGTCATGGCGAACTTACCATCGCTACCGTTCACGATGTCGAAGGAAGAACGATACGAGAAGACTGAGCGCGCCAAGCGTCGATTAATCGATCGGTTCACGCGTGAAGAATCCAACAACTGGCGATTGCCGGGCAACATCGCCTTAAAAAATTACGCGGAGGCATGGGCTGACGAAATCCTGCTCATCGCACGCGAAGCACATGAACGATTGCGATTCACAAATGTGCACATGCAGCATGAGGAAAACAGGGTCGTGGCGGCCGGAGTTGCGCGGGAGAAAAGTGCGCCTGATCATGTGGCCTACGCCGATTGGGCAGCGACAATTGTTTGGGAGGAACTGCACAAAGCCGGCTGGCGCTTGGCCGATCTGCTGGAAAAGGCGCTTAGATAAAACGAGCGCCGACGTTTCATCGGCGCTCGTCAAATGCGCTTGTAAAATCGTGAATCGTCGAATCGTTAATCGGTTGTAACGATGTAACCTTTCAACGAATCACGGACGTCCGATTAAGCTTCGGTTTTCTTAGCCGACTTGTTGCACTCTGTCTTGAGTTTGGCGTATTGATCAGCCGAAAGAATTCCTTTCGCCTGTTTCAAGAATTTTGCGCGACTTTCTTTCGTGCATCCCGCCTTCGTGCACTCCGCCTGCCAGGCCTCAATCTTCGCCTTTTGCTCCGGCGTGAGATTGAGACTTGCCAAATTGGCGCACGCGGCCTGATTGGACGCATTCTTTGCGCAACACGCTTTGCCGCCTGCGAAAGCGGGTGATGCCATCAGCATCGCTGTCGCTACTACTGCTGTTCCGAGGATTTTAATCATGGTGAGTGGTGAGACAGGCGAGATGCAAGAACTGTTCAATTTGTATTCGTCGATGATCCGTCTTTGTCATTCTAACCTCAGAATGGAAAAAGCTGATGGCGAAGGCGACCAAGCTTGAATTGCTGAGTAGAAATGCCCGTTAGAACCAAGGAACGACGGCTGCCCAGCCGCCCCTCCTTGATACAGATCTTTTC
>Ga0210384_10009444_pt1 | contig 10060 bp, 5 predicted proteins | sample IncBWH2MmetaG_FD_160574 | JGI IMG/M metagenome (GOLD analysis project Ga0210384, IMG submission 160574) | Forest soil microbial communities from Barre Woods Harvard Forest LTER site, Petersham, Massachusetts, United States - Inc-BW-H-2-M | ecosystem: Environmental > Terrestrial > Soil >...
CGGATGATCCACCTGATTGATCACGATTACCCGTGGCAGATTGACCTCTGCGGCATACCTCCACACTCGGTCGGTCACTGGCTCAATGCCGGTCTGTGCGTTGACAACCACCGCTGCCACCTCAGCGGGCAACATCGCCGCGCGCGTCTCATGCACAAACATGTGAAAGCCCGGCGTGTCGATCAAATTGACTTTGATGCCATCCCACTCGGCAAACGCTACCGCATTCGACATCGTCGTCCGGCGCGCGACCTCTTCCTCGTCATAAGCCGTAACCGCCGATCCGTCTTCTACGCGGCCTCGCGTCGTTGTCATCTTGGCGGCATGCAGCAGAGCAGAGATCAAAGTGGTCTTTCCGCAATGCGCATGCCCCACTACAGCCACGTTACGAATATCACTCCCCAAGTAGACCTTCATATCAGACTCCTCTTTCCTGATCTGAACTGACAAATCTCATCGGTATCAATGACGGGCGAAACAGAATTGTGTATGTGATCGCGCCGGGAAAACTCCTCTGCAGCTTCCAATTCTTGCCAACTCGATCGCAAACTGACCGTCGAATTCAGACCCTCCATCGGCCTGCATTTCGAGGGAACACGGATGCTATCACAAAACGTGCCGCGCTTTTCGCTCGTATTTGCATCGGCTCATGCTGGCGTGCCGAAGGCCCTTTCTCGGACAATGCGGTCAGCACAAACGACCCGAGGCGACGGGTAATCCGGGTTCCGGGTTGAACAACCGGTTTTCCCAGAATGACGCCCTCGGAATGCAGGTGCAACGGGAGATGCATCGATCGATTCGTCTGCGTCGAAGACAACCCAAATTCGTCCATAACCACCTTACATGTTGCCAGCTTAGGCTGAACCCGACGGAAGGCTAAGTAAGGTCTATCTTCCGACGCGTGATCGACTTCTTCATCCGAGTCGATTTCTAAGTGTTCGATACACTTGATTCAGCGCTGATCAACCAAAAGGGCCGGCCGCCCCTTGCCCGATCCCAGCGTGAGAGGAGAGCCACCGATGCATTCTCGCACCTTCAGAATCGTCACTCTGATATTGCTGGCAGTAACGCCTCTACTTCCGGCACAGACATCGCCTACCCTCGAATCTTCCATCACCATCAACACCCAGGATCCCGGCACACCCTTCCCGCATTTCTGGGAACAGATATTCGGCTCCGGTCGAGCGATCCTGTCCCTGCGCCAAAGCTACCGCGACGATCTCCACACCGTAAGGAGCGTGACCGACTTCGACGCCGTGCGCTTTCACGGCATCTTCATGGACGACGTCGGCCTCTACGACCCCAATGCCACGACGCAAAACCCCGGTCAGGCCGTGCAGAAGGCTCAAGCCGGACAATCCCCCTACAACTTCTCCTACATCGACCAGATCTACGATGGCCTCCTCGCCAATCACATCCGCCCCTTCGTCGAACTGAGCTTCATGCCCAAGAAGATGGCCTCCGACCCCGCTGCGCTTCACGCCTTCTGGTACAAGCAGAATGTCTCACCTCCGAAGGACTACGCGCTGTGGGATGCCATGATCACCGCCTTCACCCAGCACCTCATCGACCGCTACGGCATTGAAGAAGTATCCCAGTGGCGCTTCGAAGTATGGAACGAGCCCAACCTCGACTTCTGGCTCGGCGCCCCAAAGCAACCAACTTACTTCGAGCTCTACGATCACACTGCCCTCGCCATCAAGAAAGTAAGCAGCCGCCTCCACATCGGCGGCCCCTCCACCGCACAAGCCGCCTGGGTCGCAGCCTTCCTCGAACACTGCAAGCAGAACAACATCCCCGTCGACTTCGCCACCACCCACGTCTACGCCAACGACACCGCCAAAGACGTCTTCGGCACCAACGAACAGATTCCCCGAGACAAAATGGTCTGCCGCGCCGTCCGCAAAGTGCATGACGAGATCGCCGCATCTCCACTTCCCAACACACCGCTCATCTTCAGCGAATACAACGCCAGCTATGCCAATGAGCCCGACGTCACCGACACCGTCTACATGGGGCCGTGGCTCGCAGGAACCATCAGCCAGTGCGACGGCCTCACCGAAGCGATGGCGTACTGGAGCTTCTCCGATGTCTTCGAAGAGCAGGGAGTCATCAAGACTCCGTTCTATGGCGGCTTCGGTCTGGTCGCCGAAGACGGTATCCCCAAGCCCGCGCTCAACGCATTCGCCATGCTGCATCAACTCGGCAATCGCCGCATCAAAGTCGATTCCGACTCCGCCCTCGCAACGCGACGCAGCGACGGCGCCATCGCCATCGCACTCTGGAACTACGCTCCACCAGCCGGCACCGGAGCTATCTACACTCCGCCCCCTGCAAACCCTGGCCCATCAAAATCATTTACCGTGAAATTACGTGGCGTATCCCCCAACGCGCCCGTGGAACTCTGGCGTTTAGACGCCGATCACGGAAACGTGATTAAAACGTATGACGCGATGGGCCGTCCCGCGTTCCCCACTCGCGATCAGATCACCCAGCTCCGCACAGGTGGCCGACCTTTCCCTCCGCAGAACCTTACACTTACGAACGGCGCGCTCACTATCACCGTTCCTCCGCAGGGTCTCGTCCTGATCAAGCTCTCGGCTCGAACAGCCGCTCATTGAAACCTTTCTACATCCAAAGAGTCAGATAAATGTGGAGTCCCCCAAAAGTACGATATAGCGAATGAGTGTCCGTTCCTCGACTCCACCTCACATCACGCGACGCAGCGCAACCAAGCTGCTGGGCGGAACGCTTCTCTCCAGCCTGGCAACCTCGTCGCTCGGATGGACACAAGAGCCCGCGGCGCCGAGTCCCACCTTTACCCGGCTGCTCAGCGATCAGGACCTCGATTTCCTCGAGGAGATGGAACACGCCGCCTGCCTCTTTTTTTCCGAGCAGGTCGATCCATCAAACGGCCAGGTGCTCGACCGCGCCATCAACAAAACCAGCACCGGGCAACTGGATTCAGCCTTCGTCTCCAGCATCGCCGCCACCGGCTTTGGACTCACCGCCTTATGCATCTCCGACAGGCGAAGCTACTACCCCACCGATCGCTTGAAAAATCAGGTCATCACCACCCTCGAATTCCATCTCAACGACATGCCGAACGAGCACGGCTTCTTCTATCACTTCAACGACGTCAAAACTGGCAAGCCGCTCATCAACAGCGAAGTCTCCTCCATCGACACCGCCATCCTGCTATGCGGCATCCTCACGGCACGCGCCTACTTCAACGATCCCAAAATCACCGAACTCGCCACGCAACTCTATAACCGCGTCGATTGGCCCTGGATGCTCAACGGTGGAAAAACTTTCTCCATGGGCTGGCGACCCGAAACCGGCTTCATCTCCACTCGCTGGGACCACTACTCCGAGCTGATGATGCTCTATCTCCTCGCCATCGGTTCGCCCACCAATCCCGTCTCGCCTGAGTCCTGGAGCGCCTTCACACGCCCCCCTATGACCTTCGGCCCTTACACGTACATCAGCGGCAAAGATCCTCTCTTCGTCCATCAGTTCTCCCACGCCTGGTTCGATTTCGCCCGCCAGCGCGACGCCTACGCCGACTACTTCGTCAACTCCATCGCCGCCACCCGCGCCCACAAAGCCTTCTGCCTCGGCCTCAACCGCGGCTACACCGACGACTACTGGGGCGTCAGCGCCTCCGATTGGGAGCACGGCTACACCGCCTGGGGCGGCCCTCCGCTCATGGGCCCAGTCGACGGATCCGTCGTCCCCTGTGCTGCCGCCGGATCGCTCCCCTTTCTTCCCCGCGAATGCGTCCGCGTTCTCCGTGCCCTGCGAGACAACTTCGGCAGAGACGCCTGGGGCCGCTACGGCTTTTGCGACGCCTTCCATCCCGAACTCCACTGGTTCGACCCCGAAGTCCTCGGCATCGATCTCGGCATCGGCCTCCTCATGGCCGAAAATCTCCGCACCGCCTTCGTCTGGGACACCTTCATGCAGAACCCCGAGCCAGTCCACGCCATGAGGGCATGCGGCTTCAAAAGCGAGAGAAAAATCGCTCCCGCCGAACCCAAAGCCACCTAGAGACACAATTTGTCATCCGGAGCGCAGCGGAGTGGAGGGATCTGCTGTTTGTCTCCGCCAGCCATCATTTCCCTCAAAGCCTGCAAATTCTATTCATCAGACACCACCGCAACCGGCCCGCGCTCCAAAAGCTCCAGCAGCCCAGCCTCATCCACCACCGCCACACCCAGCGACGTCGCCTTATCCAGCTTCGACCCCGCCTCCTCCCCCGCAACAACGTAGCTAGTCTTCTTGCTCACACTCCCCGAAACCCGGCCACCTGCCGACTCGATCTTCTCCTTCGCCAACTCCCGCGTAAGCGTCGGCAGCGTCCCCGTCAGCACAAACGTAAGCCCCTCCAGCGTCGAAGTCGTCACCCGCTTCTCCGCCGTCATCACCAAATCCACACTGCGAAGCGCATCGATGAGTTCCTGGTTCTTCTTCACCGCGAAAAATTCCACAATCGCCTGCGCCACTCGCGGCCCCACTTCATTCACCGCCTCCAGCTCATCCGCCGTTGCCTTCCGCAACTCTTCCATCGATCCAAAGTGCGCCGCCAGCAGCTGCGCCGTCCTCTCGCCCACAAACCGAATTCCCAAACCAAGCAGCACTCGCGCCAGGCCGGCACTTTTCGAACGTTCAATCTGTGCCAGCAGCGCATCGGCAGTCTTCTCGCCAACCCGCTCCAGCCCCAGCAACTGCTCCTTCTGTAACCGATACAGATCCGCAATGGTATAGATCAGCGGCTTGCGTACCGTGACCGGCGCGCCCTCCTCGTTCACCGTCTCCCCGCTCCCCGTCTCTCCGTTCAACGATGCACTCTGCCCCAGCAACTGCGCCACCATCGCATCACCCAGCCCCTCAATATTCATCACCCCCCGCGCAGCCCAGTGCAACAGCTCCTCGCGCACCCGCGCCGGACAAGAGTTGTTCACGCAACGCCAATCCACCTCACCCTCAATGCGCTGCAGTTCGCTCGCACACACCGGACAGTTTTTAGGAAACACAATCGTCCTTGCACCCCGGGGATGCGTCTTGTCCTCCACCACCTCAACGATCTTCGGAATCACATCGCCGCCCCGCTCCACCGAAACAAAATCGCCAATCCGAACACCCAGCCGCTCAATCTCATCTGCATTGTGCAGCGTAGCCCGCGTGACTGTAGTCCCCCCAATCGACACCGGAGCAAGCACCGCCACCGGAGTAAGCTTTCCCGTCCTCCCCACCTGAAACAACACATCCTCCAGCTTCGTAATCCCCGCACGCGCAGCAAACTTATAAGCAATAGCCCACCGCGGAGCCTTCCCCGTAAAACCCAGTCGCTTCTGTTGCGACGTCGCATCCACCTTAATGACGACGCCATCGATCTCATACCCCAGCGTGTCGCGCAGCGGCTCCGCGTCAGCAATAAACGCGATCACCTCATCAATATTCTTCACCGGCCGAACATGTTGATTCACCCGAAACCCCGCCTTCCGCAAGGCCTCCAGCGTCTCCGACTGCGTCGGCAGCAGCGTCTCCCCATCCTGCAGCAGAAAGTACGCATAAAAATCCAGCCGCCGCTGCGCCACGATATTCGGCTCAAGCGTCCGAATTGTCCCCGCCGCCGCACTCCTCGGATTCGCCGCCGGCGTCATCCCCGCCGCCTCGCGCTCTTCATTCATCTTCGCGAACGCCGTCTGCGGGAGCACGACCTCTCCCCGCACTTCAAAACTCTGCGGCAACCCCGCCGCCTTCAGCTTCGCCGCCGAAACACTCAGCGGAACCGACCGGATCGTCCGCACATTGGTCGTCACATCCTCGCCGATCGAACCATCCCCACGCGTCAACCCGCGCTCCAGATGCGCCGAGCCACTGACCCTGTTGTTCTGAGATCCAGCCCCATAGTGCAGCGCCAGCGAAAGCCCATCCAGCTTTAGCTCGCACGTATACCGCACCTTCTCGGTACTAGGCAGAGCATCCCGCACCCGCTGCTCCCACGCGCGCAGCTCCGCTTCGTTGTAAGCGTTGTCCAGCGACAGCATAGGCCGCGAGTGCGGCATCTTCGCGAACCCTTCCTTCGGCTTGCCCCCCACCCGCTGCGAAGGCGAGTCCGGCGTCACCAGATCCGGATGCTCCGCCTCCAGCTTCTTCAGCTTGTTCATCAGAGCGTCGTACTGCGCATCCGTAATTTCAGGAGAGTCGTCGACGTAGTAAAGATGTTCGTGATGGCGCAACGTATCGCGCAGCTCCTGCAGCTCTTGTTCCAGCGTAAGTTTCCGCGTCATAGGCTGGATTATAAAGAGAACACCAAACGAAGATCGGACGGCTTCCTGCCAGCGTTCTCCTCCCCCGGATCCTCATTTCTGCATCTCACCCTGCATGCCCTATCGCCTCCGCCGCTACCCCGAGCAAGCCCCCGCCGCGCAGGACGCGCAAAAGCATCTCGAGCGCCCCAGCGCCCAGGACATCTACGAGCAGGTCGCCAACAATGCCCGCCAGGAACTCGGCCGCTCCAGCGTCTCCCTCGCCATCTCCGGCCTCGCCGGCGGCATCTTCATGGGCCTCTCCGCACTCGGAAACGCAATCGCCATCGCGCTCCTCACTCCCGTCGGCACTACTCCCACCAACACCACCCTCTTCGTCGCAAAGATGTTCTACCCCCTCGGCTTCATCGTGGTCATCCTCGGTCGCTCCCAGCTCTTCACGGAAAACACGCTCTATCCCGTCGCTCTAGTCCTCGCAGAAAAGAAACACTTCTGGAAGACCCTCCGCCTCTGGGCCACTGTCCTTCCCGCCAACATCCTCGGAGCCTTCGCCTTCGCCGCGCTCGCCTCTCTTACCAACGCCCTTCGCCCCGACATGGTGCAATCCCTCGCCGAGCTAGGCCTCGAGGCCACTCACAACCCAGCCGCCACCATCTTTTGGAGCGCCGTCATGGGCGGCTGGATCATCGCCACCGTAGCCTGGCTAGTCTCCGGCTCCCATTCCATCACCGGCTCGGTAATGATCATCTGGATGCTGACCTTCGTCGTTGGCCTCGGCAACTTCGCGCACTGCATCGCTACCAGCGGCGAGATCCTTGCCGCCGTTTTAACCGGCCAAGCCCCATTTAGCAGCTACGCGCGCTGGATCCTCTTCGCCGTAACGGGCAACATCTGCGGCGGCGTCGGCATGGTCACCCTACTCGAATACGGCCAGGTCATCTACGGCAAAGACGCCGAAGCCGAAGCCATCGCCCCGCTATCGAAGGAAGAACCCAAGGCCGAACAACCGGCAACCTAGCGGCCGCCAGCTCTCAATTCGAATTCTGCGTCGTGCGCACTCTCTCCTCATCCAATCGTCAGGAACAAAATTCCCCAGGAGTGTGCATGTCCGCCACCGTAAAGATCGTCCGCTTCCACAAGATTGGCGGCCCCGAAGTCCTCCAGTTCGACGAACTCCCGCTTCCCGAACCAGCCCACGGCGAGGTCCGCCTCCGCGTAAAAGCGATCGGCCTCAACCGCGCCGAGATCATGTTTCGCAACAACCGATACCTCGAGACACCCATCCTTCCCGCCAAAAACGGCTACGAGGCCTCAGGCATCGTCGAAGCCATCGGCCCCGGCGTCGACCCCGGTTGGATCGGCAAGACAGCCAGCACTGTACCCGGCTTCTTCAAGCTCAACGCGCATGGAGTCTACGGCGAAGTTGCCATCGTCCCGGCGTTCGCCCTAGCCGAATATCCCGCCAGGCTCTCCTACGAAGAAGGCACCGCCATCTGGATGCAGTACCTCACCGCATATGGCGGCCTCATCATGCTCGGCCAGCTCACCAAAGGCGACTTCGCCCTCATTACAGCCGCCAGCAGCAGTGTAGGCATCGCCGCCATCGAGATCGCCAAAGCTGAGGGCGCCACCAGCATCGCCGTCACACGCACCGCCGCGAAGAAAGCAACCCTGCTCAAGCACGGAGCCGATCACGTCGTCGTCACCGACGAAGAAGACCTCGTAGCCCGCGTCAACGAGATCACCGCCGGCAAAGGCGCTCGCGTCATCTTCGACCCCATCGGAGGCAAAATCCTTGAATCGCTCGCCACAGCCGCCTCCACCAAGGGCATCATCCTCGAGTATGGAGCGCTCGCCCTCGAACCAACCCCGTACCCGCTCTTCACCGCACTCAGCAAGTTCCTCACCATCAGGGCCTACACCCTCTTCGAAGTAGCTGCAGACCCCCAACAGTACGCCAAGGCCAGGAAGTACATCTACGACCACATCGCCGCCGGCAGCTTCAAACCCCTCATCGACAAGACCTTTCCGTTCGGCGAAATCGTAGCTGCCCACCGCTACATGGAGTCGAACGCACAAATCGGCAAAATCGTAATCACTCTCTAATCAGGTAAGCAAAAGTAAGAAGGGGACGACGCAACAGCGTCGTCCCCTTCTCGTCCCGCTCGTACTAAGAACAATCCTCTACTTCGTTCCAGCCGAAACCACAGGCCGCTCGGGTTTCACATACGTATCCAACCAGCGATCGATCTCCCACAGCACATGCTGCTTGGTCTCAAGCGATCCATAGGCATGCGGTTCCAGCGGCAGAAACACCAGCCGGACCGTTGCTCCCTGACCCTTGAGCGCCGCATAAAAGCGCTCGCTCTGGATCGGATACGTGCCTGTATTGTCGTCCGCCTCGCCGTGAATCAGTAGTATCGGCGTCTTGATCTTGTCCGCATAGCTGAACGGCGACATATCGAAGTACAGCTTCGGATCCTGCCAGTAAGTCCGCTCCTCATTCTGGAATCCATAGGGAGTCAGCGAGCGGTTATACGCGCCGCTCTCCGCAATGCCCGCGCGGAAGATATCCGTATGCGCCAACAGATTCGCTGTCATGAACGCACCATAGCTGTGCCCCATTACCGCAACCCGCTTGGGATCGACCACGCCCAGCGACGCACCCTTGTCGATCGCAGCCTTCGCCGCAGCGACCAGCTGCTCGACGTACGTATCGTTCGGCTCCTGCTTGTCCTCGCCGATGATCGGGATAGTCGCGTTGTCGAGAATCGCATACCCCGCCTGGACCAGATAAAGATGCGACCCGCCGCCAAACACCGGATAGCGATTCGGCGATCCGCTCACCTGGCTGGCCGAATCCCGCGTCTTGAATTCCGCCGGATACGCCTCCATCAGCGTCGGCAGCGGGCCCTGGCTTTTGTCATACCCCGCCGGCAGCCACAGTATCGCGGTCAGGTCGACCCCATCTGCGCGTTTGTACTTGAGGAACTGCCTCGTCGGCATCTTGATGTTGTCGTAGCGCCCGGGGAAGTGCGTCAACTGCACCGGCTCTCCACCAGTAAACGAAACCGAGAAGTAATTCGGCGACATCGTCTGGCTCTCGCGGCGAATCATCACCGTCGAATCCGACAGGAGAGCCGTCGGCTCATCGTAGTAAGGATCGCTCGAGCGATAAAGAATCTTCTCCTCTCCGCCGCCCACCGGCATCACCGCCACAAACGGCTGGTCCCCCTTCGGCGACGCGCCCGGCGAGAGGAAGTACATACCCGTCCCGTCCGCCGTCAGCTTCAACACCATCTGTCCCGTCGCATTCATCGCCGTCAACGGCCGCCCAGGATTGTGGTACCGGTCCTGCGAAGAGCCCGAATAAATCGTCGTGGTCTTCCCCGTAGACGGATCGAACGCCAGCATCATCGACTTGCGATCCGAGAACCGCGCCACCGACACAATCGCCAGGTGGTCGTTGCCCCACTCGATCCCACGCGCCGCATTCGGCCCAAAGCCCCGCGCCAGACGCATCGGAAGCTCCAGAATAGTTGTCGCCGACCCGCTGAACGGAGCCGGCAGCGCCATCACCTTATCGACGATCGCGGCATGCTTCTTCGGGTCGCCGCCATCCGCAGCCTCAACCCAAACCACCGTCGCCGGAACATCCGCGCGCCACTGGTAGTCCCTCGGCCCCGGCTCCACCGCATCCCGCGAGATCGGCAGATTATCCACTGCGCCGCGGTCGGACAGCAGCTTCACCGCTCCCGCCCCCTTCACCGGCACCACCTCCGTCT
>Ga0210384_10009445_pt1 | contig 10058 bp, 5 predicted proteins | sample IncBWH2MmetaG_FD_160574 | JGI IMG/M metagenome (GOLD analysis project Ga0210384, IMG submission 160574) | Forest soil microbial communities from Barre Woods Harvard Forest LTER site, Petersham, Massachusetts, United States - Inc-BW-H-2-M | ecosystem: Environmental > Terrestrial > Soil >...
GTGAACACGCCAGTACCGGGCCCGAGTTCGATAACGGGTGCCGAGGCGGCCGTAATTTCGGCGGTGATCATCTGTGCGAGCGCTCGGCTGGACGGGGCGATCGCCGCGACCCGCAACGGGTCGGCCATCCATGCGCGCCAGAAGGAACTGAGGTCGGACATCCACATGCCTCGACCTCGTTGTGGAGTGTTCTGCGCATGCTTGTTCGTGAGAGGGAAATGCGTCATGGGCGTGCCCTCGTTAGCCACGTCCATGCCTCCTTCGTGAGCCGGTCGATCAACCAGCTGTTGCTCGCCGACTTCGGCGTATGCGGTCGTGACGAGTTGCTTCATGTGGCTCCTTTCATGACCACGCGCGTCATCGCGGTCACGACAGAGGACGCTCCTCAATCCAGTCGACGTAGAGGCGGCGCTCTGCGTAGAGCCACACCCCATCCTGCTTCACGTACGTGTCCGCGTAGCGAAGGGCAGCGATCATCAGGCTTCGTTTCGTGCCGTCAATTGTGAGATGGTGAGGCATGCAATAGACCTCGCCGGTGGCGCGATCGCTCGACAGGGTGAGGATCGTGCTCTGTCCCAGCAAGTGCATCGTCGCGGCGTATTTGTTCAGGTCGGCAAACACCGGAGCCAGCGATTCGCGCCCGTGCAGCTCCTGGGTCGGCTTTGGATCCTTGGCGTCCATGTACACGACGAAGTGCGTGTCTTCGGTGAACAGAGCCATTTGACCCTTTGCATCGCGCCGATCCGCACAGTGCGGGTACGCCTCGACGAGCTCTCGGATGGCGAGGCGATCGGCGGCTTCGGTGGGGGAAATGGTGAGGTGCTTGCTCATGAGAGGCGCTCCTTAGGACTCAAGAATGGCGCGGGTTTCGAGAAACGCCTCGATCCCGTATCGGCCGTATTCACGCCCGACCCCGGAGTACTTGAATCCTCCCCAAGGCGCCTGAGGATCATCTGTCATGCCGTTGATCACGACGCGGCCGGCCCGGATTTGTGACGCCACGCGACGCGCGCGTTGGAGGTCCGCGCCGAGGACGCCGGCGTGGAGACCATACTTCGAGTCGTTGGCGATCCGGATCGCCTCTTCTTCCGAGTCATACGCAATGACGCACAGGACGGGCCCGAAGATCTCTTCCTGCGCAATCGTCATGTCGTTCTTCACGTTCACGAACACTGTCGGCTTCACGAAGTAACCGGCCGCGAAACCTTCTGGATGCCCCTCGCCACCGGCGAGCACCTCCGCGCCTTCTTCGATGCCTTTGCGGATATACGACTGCACGCGGTCGTACTGCTTCTGCGACACCATCGGTCCAATGGCGGTCCTGGGATCAGCCGGATCGCCGACGGTAAAGGCGCGCATCGCGTCGCGGATGCGCCGCTTGATGTCGTCGAGCCGACTTCTCGGGACGAGGAGACGCGTCCCTGCCGCGCAGGCTTGTCCGCTGTTCAAAAAGGCCATGAGGAGCGCCGCCGGAATCGCCTGGTCGAGCGCGGCATCGTCGAGCAGGATCGTGGGCGATTTGCCGCCCAGTTCCAGCGTGACGCGCTTCATGGTCGCGGCGCCATCGCGCATGATCCCCTCGCCCACGCCCACCGAACCCGTGAAGGAGATCTTGTCGACGTCCGGATTCCGCACGAGCTCCGCGCCCACCACGTCTCCACGGCCGATCACGACGTTGCACACGCCTTGGGGGAGCTTGGCCTCATCAAGGCACTCGAGCATCACCTGCGTCTGGAGCGAGCTCAACTCACTCGGCTTGAGGACGACCGTACAACCGGCGCCCACGGCGGACGCCAGCTTGAGGCAGATGAACAGCGCGTTGGCGTTCCACGCGGTAATCAGGCCGGCCACGCCGACCGGCTCCAGGGTGACCGTCGTCTTGCCCCAGCTCTGTGTCCACGGCAACTCCTGAACGCCCTTCTCGGCCGCCAGAAAGGCATTGACCCCTGTCTCCACGATCGGCCTGGCGAACTGCACCACGCCGCCGTACTCCTCCACCATGGCGGCGGTGAGATCATCGACGCGGACTGAGACGGCCTGATGCAGCCGACGCAAGATGTTGGCGCGCTCTTCCTTCGTCGTTCGGCCAAACGTGGCAAAGGCGCGCCTGGCCGCGCCGATGGCGCGCCGCGTGTCCTCTTCGTCGGCCAGTCTGACGCGCGCGATGACTTGGCCGTCGGTCGGACGGACGATGTCCATGACTTCCTGACCATGGGATTCAACGAATGCCCCATCGATGTAGTGGGTGGTGATGGTCTTGATCGTGCTTTTTTCTGCGACGGTGTTCATGACGTCCTCCTGATGAACGTAACTACGGTCAGAACGATGTGACGACGACCCGGTTCAGCGAGCCGTCCTTGAGCGCTGCGTAGCTGTCATTGACCTGGTGCAGGGAGATCTCTTTCGACACCAGGTCGTCCAGATTCATCCGGCCTTGCAGGTAAAGTTGCGCGTAGATGGGGATGTCCTGCTTCGCATTCGTCGAGCCGAAGCTCACGCCCTGGATCCGCTTCTGCCCGCCGATCGCGCTCACGATGTTCGTGCTGATGTCGACGTCGGGGTTTGCGACGCCGACCAGGTAGAGTCCACCGCCCACGCCGAGCATGTCGAGCCCTTGCTCGGCGACCGCCTTCAGCCCCACGAAGTCGAACACATGATCGGCTCCGGTCGGCAGGAGACTGCGGACGGCGTCGACCGGGTTCGCGTGCGCGGAGTCGATCACATCCGTGGCGCCGAATCGCCGGGCTTGTTCCAGCCGCTTCGGCGCGACGTCTATGACGACAATCTTCGAGGCGCCGGCAATGCGCGCGCCACTGATGGCGTTGAGCCCGACGCCTCCAGCGCCGAAGATCACGACGCTGTCGCCGGCACTCACGTTTGCGGTATTCAGGACGGAACCTGCGCCCGTGACGACTCCGCACCCGAGCAGCGCCGCTTGCGCGAACGGGAGCTCCTTCGGCACGACGGCGAGTTGGTTCTCGTGGATGAGCGCCCGCTCCGCGAAGCCGCCCAATCCGAAGCCCTGGAACAGGGTGACTCCGTCTCGGCTCAGGCGAGGGACATCGGTCTCTCGACGGAGCGTCGACTCGGGGTGTCGGCACTGGAACGACCGTCGAGCCACGCAGCGGACGCACGCACCGCACGATTGGGCGAGCGAACCAACCACGTGATCGCCGATGCAGATCTGCCCGACATCTGGGCCGACTGCAGCCACGACACCCGCCACCTCGTGACCGAGCACCGCCGGCAGTGGGACGAAATTGTGGGTGGCGAACAGCAGGTCGGTATGGCATAGCCCGGACGCTCGTACTTCGACGAGCACTTCGCGCCCGACTGGCGTCGCGATGTCCACGTCCTCGACGTCGAATCCACGACCGATCGCGTTGACCACAAGCGCCTTCATGGCATCACTCTCCGTTCACACGGATTGTGCGGTCGCAGGCGTACTTGGACAACCTACGATCGGGCCGATTCGTTAACCCGATCGGGTATCTCCGAGTAATTCCGGGTCAGGAAAGCTCGATGATGCCGCGCTTCAGCGCGATCGTGACAGCGTGAGTTCTGTCGTGGGCGTCGAGTTTCGACAGGATGTTCTTGACTCGGGCCTTGACCGTATCCTCAGTGATGTGGAGCTGGTCGCCGATCAGCTTGTTCGTATTGCCGGCGGCGATGAGACGCAGAACGTCAATCTCGGCCGGCGTCAGCGGGTCGTCCGTCGCATGCGCCGCTAGCTTCACGGCGACTTGTGGCGAGACGGTCTTCCGCCCAGCGTGGACACTGCGAATCGTGTCGATCAATTCTTCCGGGACGGCATCCTTCGCTAGATATCCTGCCGCGCCCGCCTTCATCGCGCGCACGATCTGCGCGTCGCCCGTGTAAGTGGTCAGGATCACGACGCGGGCGTCAGGCCATTCACGGCGGATCGCGATCATCGCATCCAGACCGCTCATTTCTGGCATCTGCAGATCCATCAAAGTAACATCGGGCCGCAATTTCGGAAACTGTTGAATCGCTTCACGGCCGCTCGAGCACGCGCCTGCCAGCGTCACGTCGGATTCAGCGGCAATGAGCGCAGCGATGCCTTGACGGAGCAGCGGGTGATCGTCCACAACGAGAACTCGGATGGGATGCGACTGCTCGGACATGAGGAGCTACTCTACGGTGTTGTGGGGAGCGTGAAGTGGAGAGTGGCGCCGCGGCCGGTGTTGGCCGCCGCCCACAGACGGCCACCGTGCGACTCGACAATCGAACGGGTGATCGCGAGACCCATACCGGTTCCGTGTGCTTTTGTGGTCACGAATGACTCAAAGATGTCATCGGGATTCTCGGCCGGCAGTCCGATACCCGTGTCGCTTACCGTAATGAGCAACTGACTGTCTGAGCTCGGTTCGGCCGTGATCGTCATTTCACCGCCTGAATCCTTCATCGCGTCAATCGCGTTGAGCATCAGGTTCATCAATGCCTGCTGCAACTGGATGCGATCGGCCATGATGTCCGGTATGCCTGGCGAAAGACTCGTGCGGATCTCGATCGACGATTCACTGGCCTCTTGCTGGAGCAATACGGCCAATTCATGAACGATCAGCCCGACGTTCACGCGCTCGCGCTCAGTCTCCTTCTTGAACAGCGCGGTCGTGCGGGTGATCACCTCAGCGGCCCAGGCTGCGTCTTTGACCAGCCGCGACGCCGCATCGCGCGCCGCTTGCAGATCGAGGCGTTCCTCTGCGAGCGCGCCCAAGCAGACCTTCGCGTCGATTCTCGCCGCGATGATGGGCTGCTTGATTTCGTGAGCGAGGGAGGCGGCAACCTCGCCCATCATGCTGACCCGCTGCCGATGGGCAAGTGCCGAACGTGCTTGCTGGAGTTGGGTCTCGGCGCGCATCCGACCATCCTCGGCGCGCTTGAGCTCAGTCAAATCGAGTACGAGACTGACGCCGGCACTCGTGTCGTCATCGAACCTCGCCACGCCGATGAGTACGGGCACGCGGCTGCCGTCCTTACGGAAGTACTCCTTTTCGAACGGTTGAAGACTGCCAGAAGTCTCGAGCTGTGGTAGCAATCGTTCGTCCTGCTCCCGCCATTCCGGTGGTGTGAGATCCGTCCATCGGAGCCTGCCCGATCCGAGATCTTCGCGGTCGTACCCCACGATACGAAGGAAGGCATCATTGGCGTCGGTAATCCGACCGTCGAGATCGAAGGTGAAGATGCCGGTGACGTTGGCATCGACCAGCCGGCGAATCTTGGCTTCGCGTTGCTGCAACTCGCGGTACAGTCGCGTCTTTTCGAGCGACATCGCCGCCTGAGAAGCCAGGACGTTCAAGACCGCCATTCGGGCCGGTGTGAAGACCCCCGCGGCGAGGTTGTTTTCAAGGTACAACAGCGCCATGAGTTGCCCTTGCCGGAGAAGCGGCACACACAGCACGGATCTCGCGCGCTCGCGCCGAACGTACGCGTCGTTCGCAAACGCGGCAGTCGCCGACGCATTTTCGAGGCTGACGCTCTCCTGGGCACGCGCTACGTATCGAACCACCGACTCGGGTAGCTCGGCGTCGGAAACCGCGACATCGCGCGGCACGATCGTGATGGCCCGCTCGTTCGTCCGCGCCTCAGCCAGGATCCACAGGTGATCGCCGCGCGGCTCAATCAAGACTCCGCGTTCGGCGCCGGCCTGCTCGATTGCCGTCTGCAAGATCGTTTCGACCAGCTTGTCGAGCGCGATCTCGCGTGAGACAGCCTGCGAAACCTTCAGGACCGTCGTCAGTTCCAGCTGTTCCACCGGCGCGCCGATCGTGCCTCTCGAATCGGACGCCGGCAGCTGTTCGTTGCGGAGGTTCGGATGCAACGCGTCAAGCTGCCGTACCTTGCCATCAGCCCCCCAGCGCAGATAGCCACGTCGCGCGTTGCCAAGATAGAGACGCGCAATGTCCTCGAAACCGCGCGACGCGTAGAATCGGCCCGCCAACTCGTAGGCGAGCGCCTCGTTGTGGGCGAACCCCCTCGCTCTCGCGGCAGCGATCGCCCGTTGGTACAGCCTCATTGCATCCGTGTCCCGACCCCCAACGCGCGCCACCTCGGCACCCACGAGCGTTGCAGCGTCTTCGAGGTTGGCCGGGCAATTCTCGGCCCACTCCTGGAATTGGCGATGGTGAGCACCCAGTGCGTTCTGGTGCTCTGTTCGTTCCCCTGGAGATGCCGCCTCGCACAACGCAGCCAAGGTGAGCGCAGCGTAGAGGCGGTAATCTGCCGGTTGGAAGAACGTGGGTTGTGTCCAGAGAAATCGCTGCGCGTTCGATGCCGCACCCAACGCCGCGACGTAGTCCCCCGCGAAGAATCGCGCCTTCAACTTGTAGATCCAGTACTGGCAGGCGGCCGTCGACAACTCGGCGTTGTCGGCAAGGTGCTGTTCGAACACACGCTCGTCGAAGTCGGCGTCGTTGAAAGAGCCGAACGGCGATGTGAGGCCGCGCAGAGTCCGAATGAGCTGGCGCTGAGCGGTCATGATGTCAACGACGAGGCCGAACTGGACCCGTCGCGCGAAGTCGAGCCCGGTTTCCGCCTCGCGCTGCACATCCGCAAGCCGCCGACCCTCGGCCAACGAGTGATGAACAATCTCGGGGCAGCTATACGTCGCGTAGGTGATGTCACCGGATTGGTTGGCTGCCTCGAACGAGCGTTCCACCAGGGCACGTCCGACGTCGATGGGCTGGGTCCAAGGGATCACAAGGTGGCCAAAGATCTGGTACACCCGAGCCTCGAAGCGACGCAGGCCGCGCTGCTCCACGAGGTGCAGACCCAGTTTCCCGAATTCAAAGCCAGCCTGATACTTTCCGAAACGCGGCCCAAGTACCCAACCGAGATAGACGTAGGCGACCGACGATGCGTCGCAATGTCCGTGAACCAGCGTGAGGTTCACCATCCGGCAGCAGACTAGGCTGAAGAGATTCGCATCGCTGAACAGCGCAGCCGGGAGAGCGGCGTTGAGGACGTCCATGGCCGCGCGACAATCGGCGTCGGTCATCGACGGTACGTCGACGAACGCCTCGATCGAGCGACTACCGAGATGGCGCCACAGGCTCTCGTATTCCTCATCCACGACCTCGGCCGTGGGATGCGGCGACCAATGGGCACCAGTGCTCCGGAGAAACTCGAGGCACGCTTCGACCGCCGAATCGCTCCGTCCGATCGCCGTGGACAGCTCCTCACGGAGACACGTGATCGCCGCCAAGTCCGTCAGATTTGCAGCGCGGGCCGACAGCGCCATCAACCGTTTCTCCGCTGCGACAACATCGCCTACGAGGAACTCGCATTCGGAGCAATGCAGTTCGAGGGCGAACGCGAGCGCATAGCGACGCTTCCACGCGTCGGCCGACAGGAGAGACGAACCGGTCGCGAGATACGCCAACGCAGACGCGTGGGCGCCCGACGCCTTGGCCCGCTGTCCGGCAAGCAGATTGATTTCGGCCACCTGCTCACGCTCTTCCACGGACTCGATCAGCGCGACGCCGCGGTTGAACTGGCCGGCAAGTTCGAAGACATGCTCCGGAAGTGTCTCGGGCCGGGTGTGGGATGCGAGCAATCGCCCGATCCGCACGTGCTCCTTGGCCCGCTGGCTAGGGCGAATGAGCGTGTAGGCTGACTCCTGAACTCGATCGTGGACGAATCGGTAGCCATCCGCCAGACGCTCGACGAGTTCCTGACGAACCGCCGGAGAGAGACTTTCGTGGACCTGCTCCTCGCTGATCGCCAAGACGATCGCCAACTTCTGAGTCTCGGCGCGTTCTCCGAGACACGCGAGCCGCTGCAACGCCTTCTGCGTTTCGGACGGCAGCCGCGTGAGCCGGGCAACCAGGAGGTCCACGACGTTGTCGGTGTGTCCCTTGGCCTCGATGCGCCCGAGATCCCATTCCCAACTGCCGGCGCCATGCTCGAAAACGAGCAGCCCTTCTTCGGCGAGCGATGACATGAATTGGATGACAGAAAACGGGTTGCCGCCTGTCTTCGCGTGCACGAGGTGTGCGAGTGCAGCCGTGCCCGCCGGCTCACGGCGCAGGGTATCCGCAGCCAACTGTTCGACGTCTGTGTCGGTCAAAGGCGCGAGCGCGATCTCCGACACCCTCACTCCCGCCTTGCGGATCACGTCGAGCCTTCGCCTCAACGGGTGAGTGGCTGTGACCTCGTTGTCTCGATACGCGCCAACAAGCAGCAAATGCCGAACATCCCCTTGAACCAACAGATCCTCGAGCAGATCGAGCGTCGCCGCATCGAGCCACTGCAAGTCGTCGAGGAACAACGCGAGAGGATGGTCCGCTCGCGCGAAGACGCTGATGAACTTGCGCAGGACCAGCTGGAACCGGCGTCGTGCATCCTGCGGCGGAAGATCAGGAACCGCCGGCTGGTCTCCAATGATGAGCGTCAGCTCAGGGACGAGATCGGCAATCAGGCGACCGTTCAGGCCGAGCGCCTCGCGCAGCGCATCGCGCCACGGCGCCAGATCCGCTTCGCTTTTGCCCAGCAGGCGTCGGATGAGGCTCGCAAATGCCTGCGCGAGTGTGGCGTAGGGAATATCACGCCTGTATTGATCGAATTTCCCCGACGCGAAGAGTCCTCGAGGAGGTATGAGGGACTTATAGAGCTCGTTGACCACCGACGACTTGCCGACGCCGGCATAGCCCGACACGAGCACAAGCTCGAACGTCCCGCTCGACACGACCCTGTCGAACGAGTCGAGCAGGGACCGGATCTCTTTGGCGCGGCCGTACAGCTGCTCCGGAATGAGGAGACGGTCTGGCGTGTCGTGCTCCGCCAGGCTGAAGTCGTCGATCCGTCCCTCCGCCTCCCACTGGGTCAGGCAGCGCCGGAGGTCGTGTTCGACTCCGGCAGCGGTCTGATACCGATCCTCGATCGTCTTGGCGAGCAGCTTCATGACGATCGCCGAGAGCACGCCAGGCAGGTCGGCTCGCCGCGCGGCGGGCGGCACGGGCCGCTTCGCAATGTGACAGTGCACCCATGCCATCGGGTCTGAAGCCGCGAAGGGCAGAGTGCCGGTCAGCATTTCGTAGAGCACGACGCCACACGCGTAGAGGTCGCTGCGCGCGTCGATCGAACGGTTCATCCATCCGGTCTGTTCCGGCGCCATGTACGCCAGCGTGCCGGCAATGAACTCCGGCGGCTCCGGCGGACGGCGTTCCCGCGGAAATGGAGAGGAGATGCCGAACCCTCGTAACCAGACACGGCCCGTCGCGCCGTCGATCATCACGTTCGCCGGCTTCAGATCCTTGTGAATCAGTCCGCGTCCGTGGAGCTGGCGCAGCGCGGCGGCGAGTCCGGCTCCAACGCGAAGCACGAATCCGACGTCGAGCGCCACACCCACCTGGGAAGCGAGCGGCTCCCCCCCGGGATCCTCAAGAAGGAGTGCCGGCCGGCCTTCGCGGGTCGTCAGCGCGAGGGGCCGTACCGCCCACATCGGATTCAACTGTTCACGCAGCGAGTGCTCGTGCTCGAGCATGCGGACAACGCGAGGCTGCGGGTGCTCCTGACGCGGGATGACGACGAGGGTTGAACGTGACGGGAAGGCCGCGTCGACGCTTCGCCCGAGGACAAACTCATCGTCCTCAAGAATCACGTCGAGACGATCTACGGTCCGACCCTCAGCTGAAAGCTCCATCTGGCCCGAACCGAGCATACACCTGACTGGTAATCGACTTCGCGTCACCGAGCTCGGGATTACACGATCGGGTCATCGATTTGACTCGTTCGGAGGTTGTCGACGTACGGCTTCGACTGGAGAATCGGGCATCAGCGAGAGAGAGGCGGCGAATGCTCGTGAAGCACAACCCGGTCGAGGCGAAGGTCAAGGCTGTATAGCGAAGTCAGGGGAGATGCCATGCATTCACAAACGATGAGCACATTCGCGACTGGAGAGAGTGACGGTAACGTCCGCGGCTGGGTGATCTTTGCCGGCATCACGATGTTGGTGCTCGGGACGGCCGCAGTCATCTACGACGTCACGGCGACGTTGGCCTCGGTGTTCCTGTTCGGTTGGCTGCTGCTGCTCGCCG
>Ga0210384_10009447_pt1 | contig 10057 bp, 9 predicted proteins | sample IncBWH2MmetaG_FD_160574 | JGI IMG/M metagenome (GOLD analysis project Ga0210384, IMG submission 160574) | Forest soil microbial communities from Barre Woods Harvard Forest LTER site, Petersham, Massachusetts, United States - Inc-BW-H-2-M | ecosystem: Environmental > Terrestrial > Soil >...
GCTCTTCCGATCTTGCGCTGTTGCCTTGGCGTACCGTGCTCGGCAACGTCGCCTATGCCGTGACCTCGAAATGGCGCAGCTGGGATCGCACCAAGGTCAAGGCACATGCGCAAGGCTTCATCGATCTGGTGGGATTGACCGGCGCCGAGCACAAACGTCCGTCGGAGCTCTCGGGCGGCATGAAGCAGCGCGTCGGCATCGCGCGCGCGCTTTCCATTACACCAAAAATCATGCTGATGGACGAGCCGTTCTCGGCGCTGGATGCGTTGACGCGCGGCACCCTGCAGGACGAGGTCCGCCGCATTTGTCTGGAGACCGGGCAGACCGCCTTCATGATCACCCATGACGTGGATGAGGCGATCTATCTCGCCGACAAGATTTTCCTGATGACCAACGGCCCGGGCGCGGTATTGGCCGAGATTGTGGAAAACCCGCTGCCAAAAGATCGCGGCCGCATCGATCTGCACCGCCATCCGCTCTATTATGCGCTGCGCAATCATATCGTGGATTTCCTGATCAGCCGCAGCAAGATTTTCGCGGCAGACGTACCCGATCATGACCCCCGCCGTGTGCCGATGGTGCGGATCGGCAAGCCCGAACTGGTCATTGCGTCAGTGTCGGAGGAACCAAGACAGGCGTCATGGCCGGGCTTGTCCCGGCCATCCACGTCTTCGTAAGGCAAGAAAGAACGTGGATGCCCGGCACAAGGCCGGGCATGACGGGAGCAAGGGAGACGACAGATGAAACGATCCGACCTCACCGAAAAGCTGCTCGACATCAAGCGTGAGAAGGGCTGGAGCTGGAAGCACATCTGCGAAAAGATCGGCGGCTATTCCGAAGTGCTGATCGTCGGCGCCGTCCTCGGCCAGATGAAGCTGACGAAGCCGCAAGCCGCGAATGCCGGCGAGCTGTTCGGCCTCTCCAAGCCCGAAACCGCGATGTTGAACGAGACGCCGATGCGCGGTGAGGGCTTAGCCATGCCGCCGACCGATCCGCTGATCTATCGCTTTTACGAATTGGTGATGGTCAACGGCCCGGCCTGGAAGGCGTTGATCGAGGAGGAATTCGGCGACGGGATCATGTCGGCGATCGATTTCGACATGGTGATGGAGCGGCTGCCCAATCCGAAAGGCGACCGCGTCAAGATCACGATGTCCGGCAAATTCCTGCCGTACAAATATTACGGCAATAGCGGCAACGTGCCGGAATATGGCTTCAAGGAGGGGTGACGTTGCCGTCGCTCCGCGATGGAAACGTCATTCCGGACGATGCCAACGGGTCCGCCAAGGGCGGCCCGATGACAGGCTCCGCGGCGATCCGGAATCTCGAGATTCCGGGTTCGAGCTTCGCACGCCCCGGAATGACGGAGTGCTAGATTCCCGCCTTCACCTGAGCGACCGCCTCGGCCATCAGCTCGTTCATCTTGGCGCGAAGCTCCACTTCGCCAAGCGTAACGCCCTTGGCGGCGGTATCGCTTGAGATCTTGCGGGCGACGCCGCCATCGCCGGTTCCGTCTAACTCCGCGGCGATCACTTCCTTGGCATAGGCGCCGGCCGCATCGCCTGTGATTCCCAGCCGGTTCGCCACCCATAATCCAAGCAGCTTGTTGCGGCGGGCGATGGCCTTGAATTTCTGCTCTTCGTCGAGCGCGAATCTCTTCTCGAAGGCTTCCTCACGCTTGTCAAAGGTGGTCATGGCCTAAAACTCCGATAAGGCTCCGATTCCATGCGGAAGCTCAAGGGAGGGGCACGCGTTGCGGCGGCCCGTCCCGACACCTAGATATTCACGGAAAATGACTTAAACAACGGCCGCGGCGCCGCAGGGAGGACGGTAAAACTGAGGTCAAAGGGAGCGGATCGATTGTGCTGCATAGGCCAATCAGATAGGTTGCCGTCAGGTCCGGTTCTTGTTCTGTTTCCTAAGGGTTCCAGGCCTTCACGGCAGCTCCGTCGTGGGTTTAGGTCCTTGTCATTCGGAGCACACCAAATTCATGGATTTCAACAAAACCCGGTACATCCCAATGAGCCGTCGGCGCCGCATCTACGAAGGCAAGGCCAAGGTCCTTTACGAAGGTCCGGAGCCGGGAACCCTGATCCAGCACTTCAAGGACGATGCGACCGCGTTCAATGCCAAGAAACACCAGGTGATCGAGGGCAAGGGCGTCCTCAACAACCGGATTTCGGAGTACCTGTTTCAGCACCTCAACGACATCGGGGTGCCGACCCACTTCATCCGCCGTCTCAACATGCGCGAGCAACTGATTCGCGAGGTGGAGATCGTCCCGCTCGAGGTCGTGGTCCGCAACGTCGCGGCGGGCTCGCTGTCGCAGCGCCTCGGCATCGAGGAGGGCACGCAGCTGCCGCGCTCGATCATCGAGTTCTATTACAAGAACGACCAGCTCAACGACCCCATGGTGTCGGAAGAGCACATCACCGCCTTCGGCTGGGCGACGCCGCAGGAGATCGACGACATCATGGCGCTTGCCATCCGCGTCAATGATTTCCTCACCGGCCTCTTCCTCGGCATCGGCATCCGCCTCGTCGACTTCAAGATGGAATGCGGGCGGCTGTTCGAGAACGAGATGATGCGGATCATCGTCGCCGACGAGATCTCCCCGGACTCCTGCCGTCTCTGGGACATCAAGTCGAACGAGAAGCTGGACAAGGATCGTTTCCGCAGGGATCTGGGCGGATTGCTCGAGGCCTATACTGAAGTCGCCAAGCGCCTCGGCATCCTCATGGAGAACGAGCGGCCGGCCGGCTCCGGCCCGGTTCTGGTCAAGAGCTAAGAGGGATCGAAAGACGTGAAAGCACGCGTTACCGTCACCTTGAAGACCGGCATTCTCGATCCCCAGGGCAAGGCCATCGAAGGCGCGCTGAAATCGCTCGGCGTCGATGGCGTCGCCAGCGTCCGCCAGGGCAAGGTGTTCGACATCGAGCTGTCGGGCGCCGACAAGGCCAAGGCGGAGGAAGCGCTGAAAGCCGCCGCCGACAAGCTGCTCGCCAACACCGTGATCGAGAACTATCGGGTTGAGCTACTCTGATATGAAATCCGCAGTTCTCGTCTTTCCCGGAATCAATCGCGAACGCGACATGGCGCGCGCGTTGAAACTCGCCTCAGGCCATGAGGCCGCGATGGTCTGGCATGCCGACACCGAGCTGCCCAAGGGAACCGATCTCGTGGTGGTGCCCGGCGGCTTTTCCTATGGCGATTACCTGCGCTGTGGCGCGATCGCGGCGCGCGCCCCGGTGATGGACGCGGTCCGCGACTTTGCGGCGAAGGGCGGGCTCGTGCTCGGCGTCTGCAACGGTTTCCAGATTCTCTGCGAGTCCGGTCTCTTGCCCGGCGTGCTCATGCGCAATGCGCGGCTGAAATTCGTCTGCCGCGACGTGCATATGCGCGTCGAGCGCTCCGATACGCCGTTCACCCGCGGCTACAATGCCGGCCAGGTGATCCGCGTGCCCGTCGCGCATGGCGAAGGGAATTACGAGGCCGATGAAGAGACGCTGAAGCGCCTCGAAGGCGAGGGGCGGGTGCTCTATCGCTACTGCTCGCCCGAGGGCGTGGTCGATGAGGTCTCGAATTTCAACGGCGCCGCGCATTCGATCGCCGGCATCGTCAACGAGCGCGGCAATGTGCTCGGCATGATGCCGCATCCGGAAAACCACGTCGAAGACATCATGGGCTGCACCGACGGCCGCGGCCTGTTCGCGGGCCTCGTCGCGCATCTGCAGAAGGCGGCGTAAGGCAGGCCGCGCCCCGACGGGTCGCTCGCAGACCGGCGCGCGCTGAAGTCGCGCCTCCATCGTCATCATCTGTTCATACTAAACGGGCTCATAGAACAACCGGGGATTGTTTGGCGATTTTGGCCGCGCTATTTGAACTTGCGGCCGACGCCAGCCGACTTATTGCCCGGAAAGCCTGCCATGCCTGTTCTCCTGGTCATTTTGCTGCTTGATATCCCGCTGGTTTATCACGCGTGCAAGACCGGCCGCGCGCGGCCATGGGCGTTCATCATCCTGGCGGTGCCGCTCGTCGGTTCGCTTGCCTATATTTGCGTCGAGCTGGTGCCGGAGTGGTTTTCGAGCCCCGGCGCGCGGCAGGCGCGCCAGCGCATGGCCAACCGGCTCGATCCGGACAAGCGATATCGCGAATTATCGGATCGGCTTGCTGACAGCGATACGATTGCGAACCGGACCGCACTTGCCGATGAATGTCTCAACGTTGCGCGTTTCGATGAGGCCGAACGCCACTACGATCACATTCTGGCACTGCCGATGGGGGACGACCCCAAATATGCGCTCGGCAAGGCTCAGGCGCAATTTGCGGCCAAGCGTCCGGCGGATGCGCTGGCAACATTGGACGATCTGCAAAAGCGCTGGCCCGATTTCCAGTCTTCGGATGCTCATCTGCTCTACGCCCGTTCGCTGACCGAGGTCGGACGGCTCGACGAGGCGCTGGAGGAATATCATGCGCTCTCGGCCTATTTCCCGGGCGCCGAGGCGCGGGTTCGCTACGGCCTGTTGCTGCGCATGGTCGGGCGCACGGCGGAAGCGAGGATCGTCTTCAACGAATTGCTGCTGCAGATGAAGCGCGCGCCGAAATATCTGCGCGATGCCCAGGCCGAGTGGCTCGCGATCGCGGAAAAGCAGCTCTCAGCCTGAGCCGGCCGCCCTTGAAGAAGCAGGCGTGACGGCCGCGTCACAAGACAAGAGCACGTGAGCGACAGGTGGTCGCATCTTCGGTGGCCTAGAACTTGCTCCCCTTAGCCTCTGTTCGCGGATCGACGAATGGAGGAGCTCCATGCTTACTGGCAGGGCAATTTGCACGCTTGCGTTCGCTGCCGCTTTACTAGGCGGTCGGTCCGCGGCGGCCGAGACGACGTTGCGCATCGCCATGACGGCGGCCGACATTCCCGCGGCAACGGGACTGCCCAACAACGGGTTTGAGGGCATGCGCTTCCTCGGCTACCCGATTTTCGAAGGTCTGGTGTTGTGGGACCTGACGCGAACCGACAAATTGGCAGGCTTGCGCCCCGGACTCGCCGAGAAATGGGAGCAGGATCCAGAGGACACCAAGACCTGGATCTTCCATCTGCGTCACGGCGTGAAATTCCACGACGGCGCGGACTTCAACGCCGACGCCGTGATCTGGAATCTCGATCGCTATTTCAACAGCAACAGTCCTCAATACGAACTGCCGACCTCGGCGATGTCGCGCGCCCGCGTGCCCGTGATGAGCAGCTACAAGAAGATCGACGACTTCACCATCGCGATCACGACGACAAGGCCGGCGTCCTATTTGCCCTACATGGCCGTCTATCTCCTGTTCACCTCGCCGGCTTCGTTTGAAAAGGCAGGCCACGACTGGGCGAAGGTTGCGATGTTGCCGGCGGCCGGCACGGGCCCGTTCCGCATTACCAAAATCGTGCCGCGGCAGGAGGCCGATCTTGCGCGCTGGGATCAATATTGGAACACCGCTGGGATGGCGAAGGTCGACAACGTCGTGCTGATGCCGATCCCCGAAGCGAACACGCGGCTGGCCGCGTTGCGTTCGGGGCAGGTGGACTGGATCGAGGTGCCGCCGGCGGACGGCATTGAATCGTTGAAGGCGGCCGGCTACGCCATCACCACCGGCTCCTATCCGCATGTTTGGCCGTGGTTCTACAACATCGGCGCGACCAACAGTCCCTTCAAGGACGTCCGCGTGCGTCAGGCGCTGAATTACTGCATCGACCGCGACGGGCTGGTCGGCCTGCTCAACGGCACCGCGGAGCCTTCGGTAGGTTGGCTCAAGACCAGCGATCCGAATTTCGGCAACCCGGTCAATCACTACAAATTCGATGCGGCGAAAGGCAAGGCGCTGCTGGCCGAGGCGGGATACACGCCGGCCAAGCCGCTGTCGTTCAAAGTGATGATCTCGAATTCCGGCTCGGGGCAAATGCTGCCTTTGCCGATGAACGAGTTCCTGCAGCAGAACCTGAAAGAGGCCTGCGGTGTCGACGTCGAATTCGATGTCAGCGAATGGCAGGTCTTGCTGACCGCCGGCCGCGCCACGCCCGACAGCCCGAGCCTGCAAGGCAGCATGGCGCTCAACATCTCCTCGCCATCATCCGATCCCGGCGTCATGGCGCGCTATTTCTCCTCGGCCAATTTCCCGCCGAACGGCTTCAATTTCGAGCAATGGAAGGACGACGAGTTCGACAGCGCGCTGAAGACGATCGAGACCTCGACCGATCCGAAGGTCACGGACGAAGCCTATCGCAAGGCGCATGAGCGGCTGGTCGATAATCCGCCATGGCTCTACATCGTCCACGATCTCAACCCGCGCGCGATGAGCCCGAAGGTCAAGGGATTCGTTTCACCGCAGTCATGGTTCGTCGACCTGACGTTGGTGAGCATGCAATAGGGTGTCAGCTAGGTGCTGGTCGCGGTTTCCGATTGCCGGCGGAACTTTCCGCGCCACGCGCTTGATGGAACCGGAAAACGAGAACACCGGCTTGTCGGCCGATGTCAGCATGCCGCGCAGGAAGATGATGGAATTGCCGGCGCGGGTGATCTCGACGCGGCCCTCGATCAGCTCACCTTCACGCGCGGCGGCGAGAAACTCGCAGGCGAATGAGAGCGTTACGCCGGGGCCCTCCAGGATGGGTGCCGCGGTCGCGAACAGGCAATAATCCGCAAACGACATGAAGCAGCCGCCATGGACGTTTTTCGCGCCATTGAGATGCTTCTTCTCGACCCGGAACGCGCAGCGGATGCTGCCGTCGTCTTCCATCCGGTGCCAGAACGGGCCGTTGTTGGTTTCAAAGGCGTCCCGGCTCCAGGTGCGCCATCCCGCAAATTCGCCCTCGGTGCCGATATGCAGGTCGGGGCGGTTGAGGAATGCAGATTTGGCAAGCTCGTTCACGGGAAAAGGCCTTCAACTGGGGGGTAAAGCCCTTAAATCCGATCCGCTGGCGTTGTGCAAACCCGCTTGGCGCATGGCGGATTGCAAAGCTCTGGACAGCGTGAAATAGGGCCATAAAAGGCCTTTTCCGGCCCCTCCGATCTCCCTATGAACTGATCATGCAGACCAACGAACCCAAGATCACCCCCGAGCTCGTCGCCAGCCATGGTCTCAAGCCGGACGAATACGAGCGGATTCTGAAGCTGATCGGGCGGGTGCCGACTTTCACCGAGCTCGGCATCTTTTCCGCGATGTGGAATGAGCACTGCTCCTACAAGTCCTCGCGCATCCATCTGCGGGGTTTGCCGACCAAAGCGCCATGGGTGATCCAGGGGCCGGGCGAAAATGCCGGCGTGATCGACATCGGCGACGGCCAGGCTGTGGTCTTCAAGATGGAGAGCCACAACCACCCGAGCTACATCGAGCCCTATCAGGGCGCGACGACCGGCGTCGGCGGCATCCTGCGCGACGTCTTCACCATGGGCGCGCGACCCATCGCCTGCCTCAATGCGCTGAGCTTTGGCGCGCCGGAGCATCCGAAGACGCGGCATCTCGTCTCTGGCGTCGTCGCCGGCGTCGGCGGCTATGGCAACTCCTTTGGCGTGCCGACCGTGGGCGGGCAGGTTCGCTTCCATACCCGCTATGACGGCAACATCCTGGTCAATGCGATGGCCGTTGGCCTTGCGGATGCCGACAAGATTTTCTATGCGGCAGCCTCCGGCGTGAACATGCCGATCGTCTATCTCGGCTCGAAGACCGGACGTGACGGCATCCACGGCGCCTCGATGGCGTCGGCCGAATTCGACGATGCCTCGGAGGAGAAGCGTCCGACCGTGCAGGTCGGCGACCCCTTTGCTGAGAAGCTGCTGCTGGAAGCGTGCCTCGAAATCATGGCTGCCGATTGCGTGATCGCGATCCAGGACATGGGCGCGGCGGGACTGACCTGCTCGGCGGTCGAAATGGGCGCCAAGGGCGATCTCGGCGTCGACCTTGATCTCGACGCGGTGCCGACCCGCGAGGCCGGCATGAGCGCCTACGAGATGATGCTCTCGGAAAGCCAGGAGCGCATGCTCATGGTGCTCAAGCCCGAGAAGGAAAAAGAGGCGGAGGCGATCTTCAAGAAGTGGGGGCTCGATTTTGCCGTGGTCGGCTACACCACGCCGAGCATGCGCTTCCGCGTCAAGCATGGCGGCGACATCATGGCCGACCTGCCGATCAAGGAATTGGGCGACGAGGCGCCGCTCTATGACCGGCCGCATGTTGCCTCACCTGCGCTGCCGGTGATCCGCGCGCAGGATGTGAAGCCTCCCGTCGGGATTTCGCAAGCGCTGGAGAAATTGATCGCAACGCCCGAACTCGGCTCCAAGCGCTGGGTCTGGGAGCAATATGATCACGTCATCCTCGGCAATACCGTGCAGCGGCCGGGCGGCGATGCTGCCGTGGTGCGCGTCGAGGACGGGCCGAAGGGCCTCGCGCTCACCGTCGACGTGACGCCGCGCTATTGCGACGCCGATCCGTTTGAGGGCGGCAAGCAGGCGGTGGCGGAAGCCTGGCGCAACATCACCGCCGTCGGCGGAAGGCCGCTCGCCATCACCGACAATCTCAACTTCGGCAATCCGGAGCGGCCCGAGATCATGGGCCAGTTCGTCGGTTGCCTGAAGGGCATTTCGGAAGCCTGCCGCGCGCTGGATTTCCCGGTCGTCTCCGGCAATGTCTCGCTCTACAACGAGACCAACGGCCGCGGCATTCTGCCGACGCCCTCGATCGGCGGCGTCGGTGTGCTCGACGATTTCACCAAATCGGCGACGCTGGCGTTCAAGGCCGCGGGCGAGGCGGTGTTGTTGATTGGCGATACGCACGGCTGGCTCGGCCAGTCCGTATATCTACGTGACATCTGCGGCCGGGAAGAAGGCGCGCCGCCGCCGGTCGATCTCGCCGCCGAGAAGCGCAATGGCGACGTGGTGCGCGGCATGATCCATGCGGGTACCGCGACATCAGCACATGACGTTTCCGACGGCGGCCTCTTGATCGCGCTTGCCGAAATGGCGATCGCGGGCGGCATCGGTGGGCAGTTCCTGCCGGCTCCGGGTTCGATCGTGCCGCATGCCTATTGGTTCGGCGAAGATCAGGCGCGCTACATCGTCACCGTGCCATCAGCGGAAGCCGGCCTCGTGCTCGCCAAGATGAAGGGCGCCGGCGTGCCCTGCGCGCGCATCGGCACCACCGGCGGCGCTTCCATCGCAATCGCCGGTGAGACGCCGGTGTCCGTGGCCGCGCTGAAAGCGGACTTCGAACGCTGGTTTCCTGCATATATGAGCGGCACAAACTGAACTCCGTGCGCGCAAGTTCAGTCGATCGGCATATCCGATACAGCGACCAGCATGGTCAGGCTGAGTGCGGTGGCAATCAAAATCGCTGATAATCCCATCATAAGGTGTCCTTTCAAGTTGATCTCGGACGCCTCCCTTGACGGAAGATCAATGCAGGTTTGATGCCAGAAGCCCTGCCGAATCAGAGGATGTGGGTCGCGCCCGGTATCTTACGGAGAGCGGCGGTGGCGGCCCAGCTCGATGCCAGCGTCAGCACGAACACGATTACGGCCTTGATGATGGCGGTGAGTTGATCGAATGGGCCGAAGCTCATGCCGAACATCAGATATTGCAGCCACAGCACCGGCACGTAGTGGATGAGATAGATGCCGTAGGCGCTGTCGCGCAGGGGATCGAGGATGCTCGAGCCTTCATTGTCGAAGCGCAGGAACAGCGCGATGACGTTGAAGGTCTGCGCAGCGCCGTAGGTCACGAAGGTGAGCGCGTAACAAAGCTCCCACCAGAACGGCTGGTGATTCACGTCAGGCAGCACCGAGTGCTTGATGTAGATCAGCACCCAGAGGCAGGCGTAGCTCGCAATCGTCACACCAAGCCAGACCGGCCAGCGTCGCGCCATTTCGCCGTCGGCGGCGAGCAGGCCGCGATCGAAGCTTGCAGCTCCAATGCCGCAACCGGCGAAGAAGTACAGGAGGTAGAGCAGGATTCGGCTCGCCTGGATGGCAACGGGTCCGATCGCGAACCAGCGCGACGCGCCGAAATAAAGCACGCTCGGCACATAA
>Ga0210384_10009452_pt1 | contig 10055 bp, 15 predicted proteins | sample IncBWH2MmetaG_FD_160574 | JGI IMG/M metagenome (GOLD analysis project Ga0210384, IMG submission 160574) | Forest soil microbial communities from Barre Woods Harvard Forest LTER site, Petersham, Massachusetts, United States - Inc-BW-H-2-M | ecosystem: Environmental > Terrestrial > Soil >...
CTTCAAGGTCGCGGTCCGTAAGATGAAGACCTTGCCCCGGGCCGAAGTGGCGGAATTGGCAGACGCGCATGATTCAGGGTCATGTGCCCGCAAGGGTGTGGGGGTTCGAGTCCCCCCTTCGGCACCACATCTAATGACCATACAGTAGCGGTCTCCTGAAGGGCAGTCTTCGCGGCCTGCCGCAGTTCAGAGCGTACCTCATCGGCTGGACGTGCGACGCGGCGCTTCTTGAGGGTCACGAGCCCGTTCTCCCCGCCGCGACCGGCGATCACGACGCTCAGGCTCCGCTCCAGGGTCAGGCGGGCGTCTACCAACCAGCTCCCGTCAACCTCGGGGGTGGCGACGATCTGACCCACGAGGAGGCGCTTGAGGATCTGACGGGCCACCTCGGGCGACTGGGTCAGGAGCTGCCCCCAGTCGTCGAGCGCGGCCTGGAGCTGCCCCGCGAGCTGCCCGCCGGCCCACGCCTCCGCAGCCCGCTGCAGCCCGTCGAAGTGCTCCAGCTTGGCCCGCACGTCGGCCCGCTCGCGCTCCCGCTCGGCGATCCCGGCCTTGACCGACTCCAGGCCTGCCCCCGCCGCGAGGGCGCCCACGAGCCGCTCCAGCTCCGCCTCCAGGGCGCGGAGTCGGCTCTCTAGGGTAGACCGCTTGCCGGCGATCTCCTCGGGGCCGGCTTGCTGGTCTGCGGCCGCGTCCGCTAGGAGCCGGTCCACCGTCTCTGGCTCCCGCAGGAGACGGCCGAGGCCCACCGTCACCAGTTCGTGGATGTGGTCGGCGCGGAGGCCCCGGTAGTTCGCGCACACTGACTTCCCACGCGCCCGGTGGGTGCTGCAGATGTAGTAGGTGAAGCGCCGCTTGCTCTTCGAGACCCGCGTGACGGCGATCAGCGACCCGCCGCAGGTGCCGCACGTCAGGAGGCCGGACAGCAGGTACTTCCCGATGCCGATCTCGGGCCGGCCCTCGACGGTGCCGTCTGGCCGGCGGATGTACTGGGCGGCGGAGGCGGCGATGCGCCTCAGGTTCGCCTGCCAGAGACCCTCTGGGACGATGCGGAGATCCTCCCGCTCGACGCGGATCGCCTTCTCGGGGCCGACGTCGAGCCGGACCTTCGCCCCCAGCTTCACCGCGCGCCGCGTACGGCCGTAGACAACGACGCCCGCGTACCGCTCGTTCCGCAGCAGATCGCGGACACCGCTCGACGACCACTTCGTGCTGGTCCGCGTCACGCCGGCCAGCGTCCGCTTGTTGCCGGGGCCGGCGACGCCCTCGGCGTTGAGCGTGGCGGCGAGGCGCTTAATGCCGTAGCCGGCGACGTGCAGCTCGAAGATCCGGCGAATCACGGCGGCCTGCTCGGGGTTCACCTTCAGGTCGGTGTGCCCGTCGGCCTTCATGAGATCGTACCCGTACACGCGGCCACCGGTGTGCTGAGCGCGCTTGACCTTGTCGAGGAACTTGTCTGACACCCGCGTCGAGGCGCGCTCGCGCTCGAACTCGGCGGCGAAAGACGCGATGCCGAGCATGAGCACGTCCGTGGCGGAGTCCAACTTCCGCTCGGTGCCGTTCGCGGAGAAGATCCGCACGCCGCGCTCGACGAGATCCTTCAGCACGTACGCGACCCGCACGGCGTCACGGCCGATCCGGTCCTCGTGGTAGACCACCAGCACGTCGAAGGGACGGCGCTTCGACGAGGCTGCGTCCACGAGGCGGAAGAACGCCGGACGGCCCTCACGGGTGAAGAGCGCCCCACTGACGCCGTCGTCGGCGTAGACGTGGGCGTCATCAAGGATCCAGCCCTGCTTGGTGATGAACTCGCGGCAGGCCCGCTCTTGAGCGGCGACCGACTTCTCCTCGGCCGCGCCTTCCTGGGAGTTTGACTTCCTCGCGTAGATTGCCGCCCGCATGGACTCAGGCCTCCTTGACGACGTAGCCGTCCGCGTCGAGCGCGACGACGATGTCGGTGATGTAGCGGTGTTCGACGAAGACGGCAGCACCCCACGTCGTGGCCTCGGGGCCGATGTGCTCCTCGACCCAGAGACGGCCGGCCTCGCTGCGCGGTTCGAGAAGGAACAGGCTGCCGTGGTTGGCGACGGTGAAGTCCATGGTCAGCGTCCTCCCTCCGCGTAGTCGGCTTCGATGCGGAGGCCCGCGACGTGCGCCCGTAGCTTGCCCGCGTCGTGCGTGACCGCGTCGAAGTCAGAGCGCGCCGCCGCATCGGTGGCGTACGTGGCCCGCAGGCCCTGGATAGAGAGCTGGAGAACGGCCGCGCGCTGCTCCAGCTCCTTGAGGTGGAATGGAAGCGCGGTTGTCATGCTGAGTACTTCCCGGCGAGTGCGTCGAGCTGGCGCCCGAGAGCGACCTTCCGGGCACCCGTCGCGGTGTGGATGGCGCCCGTCAGTTTGATCGCCCGCTTGACGGCCTGCCACCACTTCCCGCGCCCTTCTGTCTCTTGGTACAGCTCGGTCGCCAAGAACTTCAGCCGCTGCACCTGCTGTTCACGCTGCTCGACCGTGGGGCTGCCTGTCCTCATCATTTCGTCCTCCCTCGGTTGTGGTGAGCTTCCAGCATGGGTCAGCATACAAGAGCGGACCTGTAAATACAAGAGCGGTTGCGTAATGTAGGAGAACGCTCTCGAACGCCAATCCCCGTGGTATCTTGCAGCCATGTCGCCCAGGAAGAACCCGCACGCCGTCGCCCTCGGGAAGAAAGGCGGCAAGACCGGCGGTGTCAACCGCTGGAAGAACGTCCCCGCCGCAGAGCGAAGTCGGATCTTGCGGGCCGCCGTCGAGGCTCGCTGGGCCAAGGTGAAGCGGAAGAAGATTTAGCACCGTGTGCTCCCTCTCTGGCGGGAGCCATCGGCCTCGATGCGGCGGGGAGGGCAAAGACACGAACGCCGCGCTGGCGCGCGGCTCGCGCCGTCCTTGCCCTCTTGGGCCGCATCCCCGGTGATGATGCTCTACCCCGGTTACCACCCGGTACGGCTCGGGTTGGTGAGGCGGCTGCTCGCCGCCTGCTCTTGATGCTTGTTGCTTAAGATCTCATAGGAGATCGCTCAGATCAACCGCCTCGACTTGACACCGCCCGGTGGCCTGGTCTACCTTACGTTGTAAGGAGGCCTTATGGGCCCGCTGACGCAGAACGAGATTTTGATCCTCGCCGCTCTCGGGAGCAACGAGCGATACGGTCGCGAGGTAATGGAAGAGGTGGAGACCCTTACCAAAGGCCGATATAAGTTGGCCTTGGGTGGCCTCTATACCACTCTGCACCGTATGGAGAAGAAGGGCTTAATCTCCGGTCGATGGGGAGAGCGGCACTCCGAGGAAATCCTCGCCCAACGCCGGTACTACCGTATCACTGGGGCGGGGCGTCGCGTCCTATCCGAGGCTGAGGCCGCTTTGACACCCGCCCTTCGATCTGTTCGCGCCTCCACCAGTGGCCGCCCATGAGTATCCCAAGCCCAGCACTGGTGATGTCGCCGTCACTGGTGCCGGTGCTGGCGCTGCTTTCCATCGTGTCGGCCTTTGCTATTGGCATCTATCTTGTCCGTCGTCGTGCAGCACGTCGCCGTCGCATGCGTGCCCTTGGCACTGAACATCGCTACTGGGCTCTGATGCAGCGCTCCCTCGAACAGGGCTGGGGAGACCACTGGCACGTGGAACAGCATATTCAATACGTCGGCGAGATGATAAGGCGACGAGGCATGGGCGCTGGCGTTGAACACTCGAACATCTATCACCTCAGCCGCTCGGCCAAAGTCCGTCGCGATGCCCACCATGTCCGGAGTGGCTTCTTCCACCTTCTGATGCACTTTATTCCGAGACAGATCCGATCCCCCTGGTTCGAGCATCTCCTGGAGGATCGCGAGCGCATGGCGTTGGAAGGGCGCAGCAGGCGGTTTATTGCCGCTGCCACCGCCGTGCAATGCCTAAGTCTCCTCGTCCATGTGCTCTGGGAGCGGCTGTGGGATCTTCTGACGCCCTTCAAGCCGCGCCTGAAGTAGTAGAGGCAAGCGCCATCATGCCTCCTCGATGAGCCGGAAACGCAGGCACCCGGCAGTGGACGCCTGGATCAAGGGCTTCACGAGTCGAGGCGGCAAGGCTCGCGCGAAGAGCATGAGCGCCGACGACCGCAGCGCGAGCGCGAAGAAGGCCGCCAAGGCACGATGGGCCGATGTCTCACCCAAGGCGCGCTCGCGGCGGATGCGCGCCGTAGTCGCGGCGCGGTGGGCCGGACGCGGGACGAAGAGGGCAACGTGAGCCCCAGGTTCTCGGAGCGCATCGGGGCAGTGAAAGTCGAGGTCCAAGTGGAGGCGATGAATGCCCCCCTGCGGAACTCGATCTGGAACTTCATCGACCGCCTGATCCCGCCAAAGAGCTTCGGTTCGCACCAGCGCAACACCATTGACATGATTGCCCGCGACGTACTCCGCGTTCCAGTGCAGCGCGTCGATCACAACGCACCCGTCTGGTGGTTGCTCGGTCACGTCGAGACAATGGCATGGGCAGAGGTCTACGACCTTCTCGAATACGCTGTGGCGCACGCGACCACGGTACAGGGCCTGACGCGGGTGATGAATGCCCCGGAACAGGCAAACCAGATTCTCGCACGAGAGCATTCTGCTTACCGTTTCGTGGGCGGCAAGCTGGTGCCGATCACCAACGCCACCGAGATCCAAGAGATCGAGCAGGCCGCTGAGCGCGCCTCAACTGTGGGCCTTGATGGCGTCCGTCAGCAGATCGCGCAGGCGCTGGTGCTATTCGGGCAGCGTCCCGTTCCCGACTACCGGAACGCGATTAAGGAGGCCATCAGCAGCGTCGAGGGCGTCGTGAAGATCATCAACGGGACACGAGGTGGCGGGCTACATGAGGCGCTTGAGGCCGTGGCCGCCAACATCGAGATGCATCCGGCGTTGAAGGGCGGCCTCGAGAAGCTCTACGGCTACACGAGCGACGAGGACGGCATCCGCCACCCGATCCTCGAAGAGGCCACCGTAGACGAGGCCGACGCTCGGTTCATGATCGTGACCTGCTCGGCGTTCGTGAACTTTCTCATCGTAAAAGCGGAGGCCGCAGGTCTGCTCAAGGCGCAGTGAGCCGATGAGGTAATGCTGTCCATGTGGACTAATCCTCTCACCATCGCGCTCGTGGCTGCAGGCAGCTCGCTGCTCACTATGCTCGTAGCCCCGTGGCTCCAGCACCACTTCTGGCGATACCAGCAGCGCGCGGAGCTGCGCCTCGCGGCGATCAATGAGTTCACCCGGCTCACTTCCGACTTCATCACGGACTTCATTTCGGACGAGAAGAACTATAAACCGGCCCCCGACTGGTGGAAGGCGTTTTCGACTCTCGGCAGCAACATCAAGACCCTGTTCTCCGAGGCTACCTACCGCGCGTTCAAGACGCTGGAGGAGATGATCGGTCCGGGGCCGGGGCTCGGACCGCAAGGCAAGAAGAGCGTCAACGACTTCGTCGAGGCGCGGGATGCCGCCCTCCGTGCCCTCTACGCGGAGGTGATCCCGATTCGGGGAACCTGATTCACCGGGCGTCCATCACGTCCGCGTGCAGTCTGTAAGCCTCCGACAAACTCACATGAGCTTGCGTCTCTTGAACGCGGCGACATCCTTGGCGGTCAACTCGAACCACTCGCCGTTCTTCCGTCTGTCGCTGAATCGACGATGCCAGTAGTCCTCGATGCCCACTGGATCATCCGTCTTGATGGAGTGGACATTTGACGCTCTCTCGGGAAGCTGAATCGCCAACTCGCGCTCTCTCCGACCGGCAGCGTTAGTCCGGCCAATCTTATAGTAGCGACCTGACTTGAGGAGATAGACATACCCGAGCGTCTCTTCCGCTCCGCTGGATGAGTCAGCATCAGCGTCCGCGAGTACGGTGCCGACCACGGGTATGCAGAGCGAGAGCACATCGTCGTAGCCGGACCGGCTCTTGCAGAACGTCGTCAGCTTCTCGGCCAATGCCTTCTTGCTCCCAAGGCGCTGGAATGTCCTTGCGTTCGGGAACTTCTCGTCGCGCCGCGCCTTGAGCTGTATCTCGGTTCTCTCGGGAAAGCGTCCGATCTCGCGCGCGAGCGATGCGAGCCTTTCCAGGAGGTGCTCCTCGCCGTACCCGACCTGAAGGGTGTTCGGAGTGAGGCCCGCCTCCCGTACCGCGTCTCCCCACCGCGCCCAGTACTTCCCGAGCCAGTCTGTCTCCTTGATGCCCGTCTCAGCGTAGAACCGTAGCCTGCCGAGCGGCACGCCGCCGTTTGCCTTGGCGGTTCGCGCTATTTCCGAGAGTACGTGGGCTTTCGTGAACATTTGTCCGCGAGGAGTCTAGCAGAGGCCCACGCTGCTCGTCGACGTTGCAGCCGATCACGACAGGCCGACGGATCCATGCCGGAGAATCGCTGCCGCTGGATCGCTACTCACTTCTCCTTGGGCCCACGCGGGTCCACGGTGTCGGGGAGACACTTGAAGGCCGCCGCCACGATGCGGCGATCTTTGTCCTTCCAGACAATGCCACTGCCGCCCCTGTCACCAGTCGTGCGCTCGACTTCGGCTATGCAGGCGTCTCTGGTCTCGTAGGCGGTCGTAGCCTGTTCACCGCCGCCGGGGTACGAGGTTGTCCACAGCACCCACGCGCACTCGGCCGAGGCCGACGTGGCGAGGGCGAGCAGGCAGCAGAGGGCGGTGATCACGATGCAGGGCGAGCGTCGGGTCATCGGCGGTCCTCCTCACTACCAGATTAGGGCAGAGGGGATTTTCTCGACGACGCGCTTTTCGCCCGGGGCCTACTCGATCACCTGATCCGCCCGCTGCAGGAGCGACGGCGGGATCGTCAGGCCGAGCGCCTTGGCGGTCTTGAGGTTGATTGCCAGGTCGAACTCTGTCGGCTGCTGCACCGGCACATCACCCGGTTTGGCACCGCGCAGAATCTTGTCGATGAAAGTGGCGACAAGCGTCCAACTCTCCACCAAGTTCGGGCCATAGCTCAACAGCCCCCCCGCGGATACAAACATTCGATGCACATAGAGAGTCGGCAATTTGGTTTTCGCCGCGAGCTGGACAAGCTTGTCGCGTTGCTCTCGGGTGCTGCCCAGCGGGGCGCCGCCCAGCACCATCAGCGCACCGGCGTTCTTCTTTGCAATCGATGCAAACGCCCCCTCCAATTCTTCGGGTGATCTGACCACTGTGGACAGAGCCGTCAGGCCCATGCGCCTCGCCGCGTCTTGAATTGCCTTGAGTGATAGGGGATGAGCTGGGTTTTCGGACATGAGCACGGCCATGCGCGTGGCCTTGGGAACCACAGCGTGCAACAACTCCACGCCTTTGACGCCCGCTTCAGTGGCAAGAAGGCTCACGCCTGTCACGTTGCCCCCGGGACGCGCGAGGCTGGCGACAAGCCCGGAGCCTACCGGGTCGGTGACGTTGACCATGACAATGGGGATTGTCGCCGTTGCCCGCATCGTAGCGATGGTCCCGAGGGTTGTCTCAGCGACGATGACGTCGGGTCTCAGCGCAACGAGCTCGGCGGCAAGGCTCGGGAAACGCTCGTTCTTGCCATGCGCCCACCGCTGATCAAAGACGATGTTGCGTCCCTCGATATATCCGAGATCGCGCAACGCTCTCGGAAGTCTTAAGGGCTGGCTCCCTGGGGGCGGTGGCGAATCCTGCCGCAAGATTCCGACTCGATAGACTGTCGCCTGCTGCGCCTCGATGGCGAGCGGCGCGGCGAGGAGGCCGCCTGCGATCACGCCAAGGAAGGTTCGTCGTTCCATCACCATCGCCCTCCTCAAGGGGTCCGAAGTCGCGCAGAGCATAGCACTTCAGCCTACGCTTCCGCGTGTCGCCTCCCGGCGCGTCAGGCAGGTGGGCGCCGGCCGTCGAAGCTGACCGACCGGCGCTGCTGACTACTTCGAGACGACCGGCTTCTTGTTGGTCGGCTTCTCCTTCGTGGCGGGCGCGAGCCCGGCGCTCTTCAGGAGCGCGGTGTGGGCGGCGGTGCCCTTCTCGAAGGTGTGGCCGGTAACTGTTGCGGGCTTCTTGGGTCTGGCGGTGTTCGTCGCTTCCGACATGGTCGACTCTCCTTGTTGAGGTTGAACTCCTAGAATCCCCGGAGCTGCCGGCGCGCCTGCTCCGACGTGAGCGCCGGCGTAGGCGCGGTGATCCCGCGCTGCGCGATGGGCGTCACGTACTTTGCCTTGGGCGCGGTCTTCTTCGTGGGGTGCTTGGGCTTGTGCTTCGCCATGGTCCTGATCACCTCCTCCAGGGGTTGAGCTTCTGCGGCGCGAGCTTCTCGCCGTACCACTCTTCGAGGCGCCCGGCGACGCTGGCTCGGCTTGGTGTACGACGTGCGCTCCTTCATCTCGCGGAAGATGCCGGCCATCAGCGCGCCCTTCTTGAACCGCTGGAGCGTGCGCTCGATGGGCTCACCCACGCGCGGGATGATGGCGTAGTTGGTCACGAGCTACGCCCCGTAGACCTGGGTCATCAGCTCGCCCATGCGCTTCACGAGGGGAGCCCGCTTCTTCGTGTCGGTCATGTTGATGTAGTCGGGGTTCTTGCGGATCGCGGCGATCTCCTGCTCGACCTTCCCGCGCATGACCTCCTGGGGTGACAGGATCTTCGACTTCGGCTGCTGTTGCGTGGGCTCAGTGTTCGAGAAGCGCGTCGAGATCTTCATCAGGAGGGCCACCTTGTCGGTGACGGCCTTCTTGCCTTGCTGATACTCGGGCGTCTGGCGCAGACGCTCCACCTCCATGGTGGCCTTCAAAGCGGTCATGCCCGTCACGCCACGCTGGTACATCGCCAGCGCGTAGACCGCCGCCGGGCTGTTGCCGATTACTTCTCCGACCTCGTTGGGCGTGTTCAACCACGCGCGCACGTCAGCGCCGAGTCGGGCGACGGCCTTGCTGGAGTCCGCGATGAGGGCCTGCGTCTCCTCGACGCCCCACCGGCTGTTCATCACCGACAGGCACTCGTCGGCATTGGCGAGGTTCGGCTCTTCGCCCGAGGGCATCACGGTGGCTGCGATGTCCATCGCCGTCTCGTAGATCACCTGGGCTTCGACCTGCGAGATGTTGGCCTGCGTCGCAATGGCGGCCACATCCTCGGCGTAGCCCTTCGCCGCTTCCTGCTGCGAGGGCGTGAGCGTCTCGGGCACCTCCAGCTCGAACGCGGGCGCGCCGGGCTTGAGCAGCGCGGGATCCTGTTTCTCTTCTTCGCCGTCCTGCTCGCCGCGCTCGACTACTTCTTTGACGGCGTCGGCCGCGCGCTTCGAGCTGGCGTCGCGTTCGGCCTTGTCCTTCACGGCAGCGGCTCGTTTGGCGTCTCGCCCAGCGATGCGCGCCTTGTCCAGGGTGTCCTTCTCCTCCTGCGACAGCAGATGCTCGATCCGCTCCAGCGCGTGGGCCGGCAGCAGATCGACGGGAATGTAGTCTGCCGGCGGCGGTGCCGGCTTGGGTGCGTCGAGCGATTCCTGCGAAAGGTTCTCGGTTCCCATGTTCGTTCAGTCTCCTGTTAGGTGTGGAACAGCTAGATCGAGTCGCTTACACCCTCGGCGCGCTGCTGGCCGAGACTGAGCGGCGTATCGTGGGACGAGACGACGACATCGGGGCCGGGCTCTCCATCGACACCCTTCACGGCCGCGATTACCTGCTTGCACGCCTGCTCGACCGCGCTGGGCTCGTACGGCGCCGCCTCCTCGCACGCGCGCCCCGCCAGTTCGAGACGCAACTCAGCGAAGTCCCCGGTGCCTCCGATGGTCAGGGCCTTCTCGCACGCCTCGACGGCATGATGCGCGGCCTGATACCCGAGTCGGATCATCTCCATCAGTTCGCCGGCATGTCGGTACAGCACCATCAACTTCTCCCGTCTCTGGGCGTCGCCGACTGGGATTGTCTTGGCGTACTTCGCGAGGGGCCCGTGCGTGGTGCCGTTCCGGCCGGCGCCACCGTAGTTGTCGAAGAGTCGCTGGAACGCGGCCTTCTGCCGCTGCGCGCGAGCCAACGCTGCAGTGAGGATCGCGCGGTGCTGCTGGAGCTGACGCTCGGACTCTTGAGCC
>Ga0210384_10009453_pt1 | contig 10054 bp, 9 predicted proteins | sample IncBWH2MmetaG_FD_160574 | JGI IMG/M metagenome (GOLD analysis project Ga0210384, IMG submission 160574) | Forest soil microbial communities from Barre Woods Harvard Forest LTER site, Petersham, Massachusetts, United States - Inc-BW-H-2-M | ecosystem: Environmental > Terrestrial > Soil >...
CCCGCGGGATCGCGTAGTCCATGAGGGTGCTGGTGAGGAGCTGCCCGTCGCCGTCGTAGACGATCGCCTCGAGCAGGGCCTGGCCGAGCCCCTGGGCGAGGCTCCCCAGGAGCTGGCCCTCGGCCAACAGCGGGTTGATGATGGTTCCCGCGTCGTCCACCCAGACGAGCCGCTCGATGCGCAGCTCCCCGGTCTCCCGCGCGATCGACACCGCGCAGACGAGCGCGCCGTAGCTCCACACCTCGGCCTCGGCCTGGAAGTACGTCGTGGCCTCAAGGCCCGGGGTGTCGCCGGGCGGCAAGGCCTGGCCGCCCGCGTAGGCCGCGGCGGCCACGTCCTTCCAGACCACGCGCTTGGCGGGGACGCCGGTCACCTGGAAACCGCCCGGCACGCCGATGACGTCCTCCGGCGCGGCCTCCAGCAGGCGCGCCGCGATGCGCCGCCCCTTGTCGCGCACCTCCACCGAGCCGCGCACCAGGGCGCCGCCACCGAGGGCGACGCTGCGGCTGCCGAAGGTGCCGAAGCCCTCCGGACCGGAGCGCGTGTCGCCGTGGAGCACCGTCACCTCGTCGGGCGTCACGCCGAGGTGATCGGCCACGACCTGCGCGAACGTGGTCTCGTGGCCCTGCCCGTGCGCGCTCGATCCGGTGATCGCGGTGACGCGTCCGGAGCGCTCGACCCGGATGCTGCCGCTCTCCCAGCCGAGCGCGCAGGGCTCGACGTAGGACACGACGCCCACGCCGACGATCTCGCCGCGCGCACGCCGCTCGGCCTGCCGGCGCCGGAGGCCGTCGTAGTCGGCCGCAGCCAGCGCGCGCTCCAACGCCTGCGGATAGTCGCCCGAGTCGTAGCTCTGGCCGGTGATGGTCCGGAACGGAAAGCGCTCGGGCGGGATCAGGTTGCGCCGTCGCAGCTCGGCCGGATCGATGCCGAGTTTGCGCGCGGCGGTGTCCATCAGCCGCTCGATGTAGAAGCACGCCTCCGGCCGTCCGGCCCCGCGATAGGCCGCCACCGGCGCCGAGGTGGTGACCGCGCCGGACACCGTGATGTCGCAGCTAGGGACGACGTAGGCGCCGGGGAGCAGCCGCGCGTGATTCCACGGCGAGCCCGCCGCCGCGTTCATGAGCGAGGAGCCGAGCGGCGAGGCGATCCGCGCGCGCAGGCCGGTGATGCGGCCGCTCGCGTCGAGCGCCAGCTCGCCCTCACAGACCGAGCCGCGCGCCTGGTTGGTGGTGGCCTGATCCTCGCGCCGCGTGGCCACCCACTTCACCGGCAGCGCGAGGCGGCGGGCCAGCCAGGCGAGCAGCACGTCTTCGCGGTAGGGACCGGTCTTGACCCCGAAGCCGCCGCCCACGTCGGGCGCGATCACCCGCACCCGGCTCTCCGGCAGCTCGAGGAGCCGCGCGACCTCGGCCCGGATGCGGAACGGGGCCTGGCAGGAGACCCACATCGTGAGTTCCTGGGCGGCGCGGTCGAACGTGGCCAGCACCGAGCGCGGCTCGATCGCCACCGCCGACACCCGCACCTGGGCCACGCGGAGCCGCACCACGTGCGCGGCGGCCGCGAACGCGCCGGCGGCGTCGCCCTCGCGCAGGGTGCGGTGCAGCACGCGATTGCCCTCGACGGCCGCGAACAACGCCGGCGCGCCCTTGGCCAGGGCCGCCTCGGGCTCGGCCAGCGCGGGCAACGGCTCGTACTCCACCCGGATCAGGTCGAGCGCGTCGTACGCCGCGTAGACGTTCTCGGCCACGACCGCGGCCACCGGGATACCGGTGGCGTGTACGAGGCCGTCGGCCAGGATCGGATGGGGCGGCACGCGCATGTCGGGCATCAGCCGGTTCACCGGCATCGGCGCGAGGTGCGCGGTGTCGGTGCCGGTCACCACCAGCCGCACCCCCGGGGCGCGGCGCGCGGCCTCGACGTCGAGCCGCGCGATGCGGGCGTGGGCGTGCGGGGAGCGCAGGAGCGCCACGTGCAGGCAGCCCGGAGGCCGCAGATCGTCCACGTAGCAGCCCGCTCCGGTCAGGAGGCGATGGTCCTCGCGCCGCTTGAGCGGCCGCCCGATCCAGCCGTCGCCCTGCCCGTCGCCATGCGCGTCGCTCATCCGAGGAACCGGGAGACCGCGCCCACGAGCGCCTGCGGTTGCTCGTAGGGCAGCATGTGCCCGGCGTCGGGAACCAGCTCGACCACCGCGTTCGGAATCAGCGAGGCCCAGCGCTGGGCGTAGGCGGGGACGATCAGCCGATCGGCCTGGCCCCAGAGGATCAGCGTCGGGGCGGTGACCCGGTAGAGGCGCTTGGAGACACGACGGTTCGGGATCGGGAACAGGATCTTGCCCGCCATCGCGAGGCGGCGCTGCTGGCCGAGATAGAACTCCTTGAAGGCCTCCATGTCCGAGAAGTCCACGCCGCCGGTGAGCAGCGCCTGGCCCTTCACCGCGTCCTGGAAGAGCAGCTCGACGAGCTGGTCGGGGAGCAGCGCGAAGATGTCCGGGATCGGGTGCTCCTCGATCCACAGGCCGGCCGCGTCGACGAGGACGAGCCTGGCGAGATCGCTCGGGGCGATCGCGGCCATCTCCGCGACGATCATGCCGCCCATCGAGTGGCCGACCAGGTGTGGCTTCGTGAGCCCGAGGGCCGACACCACGTCCCAGCCGTGGAGCGTGAAGTCGAGCATGTCCTCCAGCAGCTCCTCGCCGGACGATTCGCCGTAGCCGGGCAGCTCGGGCGCGAAGACCTGATAGCGGGCCGCGAGCTGGTCTAGGAACGGGTTGTCGGCCAGCAGACCGCCCGCGCCGTGGAAGAACACCAGCGGCACGCCGCTGCCCGCCTCCAGCACGCGGCAGCGCGTGCCCTTCTTCGTCTCGATCGTGCGGGACTTCATTACTTCGACTCCCGGACGGGGATGCGCGTCCCGCGCTTCATTGCGTCGACTCCTTCATTGCACCGACTCCAGGCCCCGGATGCGCGTCCCGCGCTTCATCACCGCCACTCCTGGCCCGGCTTCTCGGCGCCCGGCTGCATCTCCTCGGGATGGAGACGATCTTCCATCGGCTGGATCCACCAGCGATGGTCGTCCTTGAATGTAGGCCACAGATTGCGCAGGTGCGGCATCACCTTCTCGGCGAAGAGCTTGGTAGAGTGGCGGGTCTTCCAGTCCGGCATGTTGCCGGTGTGGAGCAGGCAGAAGAGATGCCCGATGCGCAGGCCGGTGATGCACTCCTCGAGCTGCTGGCGCACCGTCTCCGGGCTGCCCGCGATGATGAAGCGCTCGTCCACGAGCTGCTTCCAGGTGAGGTTGGCCATCAGCTTCTGCGCCTCGAGGCGGAGCTGCGAGAGCGCGCCGTACTTGATCGTGTTCACCGTCCGGTAGCCCGGCGGGTCCGCGAAGGGCGGGAAGACGTGCAGGCACCGGTTGAAGAAGTAGAGGCAGTGCTCGGCGTAGAGCTCCTCGGCCTCCGCGTCGGTGTCGGCCACGCAGATGATCTGGGCGAACGCGGCGCGGTATGGCGAGTCGTCCTTGCCCCGCTTGGCGACGCGGTCCCAGTAGCCCTCGAGCAGCGACTTGCCACGCAGGTACCCGTAGAAGGAGAGGTACGAGTAGTTGTAGTCGTAGTCGAGGCAGAAGTCCCACGTCTCGATCGAGCCCCCGCCCGGGATGTAGATCGGCGGGTGCGGCTGCTGGATCGGCTTGGGCCAGCAGTTCACCCAGCGGAGCTGGTTGTACTTGCCGTCGAAGGCGAAGGGCTCGTCCTCGGCCCACGCCTTCATGATCAGGTCGTGGGCCTCCTTGTACTTGTCGCGGGTCAGCGCCGGGATCTGGCCGTAGCAGAAGTTGGTGTCCATCGGGGTCCCGACCGGGAACCCGGCGACCAGCCGCCCGCCCGAGATGACGTCGAGCATCGCGAACTCCTCGGCCACCCGGATGGGCGGGTTGTAGCCCGCGATGGAGTTGCCGATCACACAAATCGCGGCGCGAGAAGTCCGCCGGGCCAGGCCGGCCGCGATCAGGTTGGGGGAGGGCATGAGCCCGTAGCCGTTCTGATGGTGCTCGTTGCACCCGATGCCGTCGAAGCCCAGGGTCTCCGCGTACTCGAGCTGGTCCATGTACTGGTGGTAGACGAAGTGGCCCTTCTTCGGGTCGTAGAGCTTGCTCGGGATGTCCACCCAGACCGAGCGGTTCTTCTCCCGGAAGTCGTCGGGCAGGTACGGCCAGGGCATGAGGTTGAACCAGGTGAATCGCATGGACGCCTCCTTCGACTGGATGGCACGCGCGGCCGGAGTGTATAACATATTGGGCGATGGCGCCCAGGGGAGGAATGAAATGGAGTTGTTCATCTTCGCGCGATTTCACGCGCGTCCCGGGAACGAGCGCGCGGTGGCCGACGCGTTGCTCGACGTCCTCGCTCCTTCGCGTGAGGAGCCGGGCTGCCTGAGCATCCACGCCTTTCGATCGATTCGCGACCCGCGACTGTACTACATTCATTCGCATTGGAAGGACGAAGCGGCGTTCGACTCGCACGCCGGCTTGCCGCACACGGTACGCTTCGTCGGACGCGTAGAGCCGCTGATCGACCACCCGCTCGACGTCACCCGTGGGGAGCGAATCGGCTAATATGACGTCGCCCATGCAAGACGCCCCCGCGGGGAACGCCCAGCTCGGCCGGCGGCTGGTCCTCGACGAGCTGTTCGACCTCTCCCTCTACCGCGCCCTCCGCGGCGTGGCCGGGGGCCCGCTCCGGGCGATCCTCGACGAGCTGATCCCGATCGAGACCCGCCACTACGAGTTCTGGCAGCAGTTCTTCGGCCTCGAGATCGCGCGGCTCGACCTGGCCCGGCGGGTGAAGCTCCTGTGGCTGGTGGGCCTGGCCCGGGTGTTCGGCGCGCCCGGCATCCATCTCATCCTGGAGGCCATCGAGGTCTTCGGGGTCCGGAAGTACCTGGCGGTGTGGCGGCAGTACGAGCACGGTCCGCTCGGCGCGGCGGTGCGCGGCATCCTGGAGGACGAGTTCAAGCACGAGGACACCGTGGTCATGGCGGAGCACGGCGGCCGCCAGATCAGCCCGCAGCGGATCCGTGACATCTTCCTCGGCCTGAACGACGGGCTCGTCGAGATCCTGGGCGCGGTCAGCGGGTTCTTCGGTGCCTTCGCCAACGTGACCACGGTGCTGATCGCGGGGCTGATGGTGGCGGTGGCCGGCGCGCTCTCCATGGGCGCGGGCGCCTACCTCGCGGGCAGCTCCGAGGCGGAGCTCCGCGACACCGAGACCCGGCGGCGCCGCTTCCTCGGCGAGCCGGAGGCCGCGGTGGAGGCCGGCGCCTCCCCGATCGGCTCCGGGATCTGGGTCGGGGCCAGCTACGTGCTCGGCGCGGTGGTGCCGGTGCTGCCGGTCGCCTTCGGGGCGCGGAGCCTGCTGCCGTCGCTGTTCGTGGCGGGCGGCGTCATCGTGGTCGTCTCCGCGATCCTCGCGTTCCTCTCCGGCATGGACGTGAGGCGGCGGATCCTCCTCAACCTGGGGATCATCGCGGCGGCGGTGGCGATCAGCTACGTGATCGGCCTGCTCGCCAAATCGATCTGGGGGATCAGCGTGTGAGCACGGGTGGCAGGACGCGGGACGGCGCGCCGGCCTCTTGACTTCTAGACCGCGGGGCCTACGATCGGCACAGGCGCTGTCTCCAGGAGGCATCCGGCATGGGTGAGATCCTCGGTCTCGGTCTGACGCACTATCCGCCCCTCATCGGTCTCGACGCGAACATGGCCGACATCCTGCGCGCGGTCCTTCGCGATCCCGGGCAGCCCGAGCGTCATCGCGACCCCCGCAGCTGGCCCGAGCCGATGCGGCGCGAGTACGGCGACGACGGCGGCACCGTCTCCGCGGCGGCGCATCGCCACACGCTGCTCCAGCACTTCCGGCACGCCCGCAAGCTGCTCGACGACTTCCGGCCCGACGTCGTCCTGATCTGGGGCGACGACCAGCACGAGAACTTCGTGGCGGACATCATCCCGCCCTTCTGCGTGCTGGCCTACGACGAGATCGAGGCGCGACACGGCCACCGCGACGTCGCCAAGCCCAACGTCTGGGGCGAGGGAGCGGACACGGTGTTTCGTCTCAAAGGGCATCGGAAGGCCGGCAAGTACCTGGCCGGTCGGCTCCTCGAGCAGGGCGTGGACATGCCCTACGCCTACAAGCCGCTACATCACCAGGGCCTCGCGCACGCCTTTCTCAACACGATCATGTTCCTCGACTACGATCGGGTCGGATTTCCTTACCCGGTGCTCCCGTTCCAGGTGAATTGCTACGGCCGCCGGGTGATCGCCCAGCGCGGGTTCCGGTCGAGCCTCGCCAACCCGATCGCGGAGGCCGATCTCGATCCACCGTCGCCCACGCCCCGCCGCTGCATGGAGGTGGGCGCGGCGACCGCGCGCGCGATGCGCGAGAGCCCGTGGCGCGTGGCGCTCATCGCCTCGTCGAGCTGGTCGCACGCCTTCCTGACCGACAAGAACTCCCAGCTCTATCCCGACATCCCGGCCGACCGGCGGCTCTACGAGGCCCTGCGGGTCGGCGACTACGAGACCTGGCGCAACACCGAGCTGGCCGCGATCGAGGACTCGGGGCAGCAGGAGATGCTCAACTGGTACATGCTGGTCGGCGCGATGGAAGCGCTCGGCCGCAAGCCGGATCAGTGCGAGTTCATCGAGACGTGGTCGTTCAACTCTAACAAGTGCTTCGCGACGTTCAGACCGTGATGACCGTGATCTCGGCGTGAGGCTCGCCGGGAAGGTCGCGGTCGTCACCGGCACCAGCCCCAACATCGGGGCCGGGATCGCCCAGGGGCTCGCCGACGAGGGGGCGAGGATCGCGTGTCTCGATCTCTCCCCCGAGAACGCCCGGCAGTGCGCGGCGTGGATCAAGGGCCGGGGCGGCGAGGCGCTGGGCATCACCTGCGACGTGACCGACGAGGCGCAGGTGGCGGCGGCGGTGGCGCAGGTCCGCGCCAGCTACGGCGGCGTGGACGTCCTGGTCAACAACGCGGGCATCCTGGGCGGCCTGAGCGTGCTGGAGATGCCGGTCGAGCGGTGGAGCCGCCAGATCGCGGTCAACCTCACCGGGACCTTTCTCTGCACCAAGCACGTGGCGCGGTGCATGGTGGAGCAGGGGCGGCCCGGTTCCATCATCGTGATCGCCTCCACCGCCGCGCATCAGGGACAGGCCGGCAACATCGCCTACTGCACGAGCAAGAGCGGCCTGCTCAACTTCACCCGTGCCGCCGCGATGGACCTGGCCCGGCACGGTATCCGCGTCAACAGCCTCACCCCGACCGCGACCGACCGGGAGGAAGGCATCGAGCGCGCGGTGGCGTGGGGCCGGGCGGAGCCGGAGCGGCGCAGCGGCCCGCTCGACTTCCGGAGGATGGTGCCGATGGGCGAGCTGCCGAGCCCGCGCCACTACGCGCGCACCGCGGTGTTCCTGGCCTCCGACGACTCGGAGATGATCACCGGCGCCGACTTCCGGGTGGACGCGGGGGCCATCGCGAAGTACTGGCCCTGGATCCCCGGTGCCTGATTCCCGCTCCGCGCGGCAGTGCCTTCAGCGGAGAGCGCCCGCGACTTCCTTCTCCCACCGGCGCATGAAGGCGCGCGGGTCCGGCACGAAGCCGGTGATGACGAACTGGTGCGCGCCGGCGGCCCGCGCGCGCGAGATCTGGGCCACGCAGTCGGCGGGCGTGCCGGCGATGGCGAAACGGTCCGCCAGGAACTCGGTCAGGTCCCAGCGGTCCGGCAGGCTCGCGTTCGCCGCGCCCGCGATCTCGTGTTGGTGGGCGTTGTACTCGCGCTGCAGCGCCCGGATCTTCTCGTGCAGGTCCGGCGGCACGCCCTTGCCCTCGAGCGTGAAGCGAAACGCGTGATTGGCGCTCGCCGCCAGCGCCATCTTGATCGGCTCGATCGCCACGTCCCGCCGGTCGGCGAGGCTGGTCTTGGCGAACCACCAGACGTCGAGGTCGGCCAGCGCGCGGCCGGCCGCGCGGGCGCCGCGCTCGATCGCGGCGAGCGACAACGCGATCACCTCCGGGTTGAGCCCCAGGCCCACGATCACGCCGTCGGCCACCCGCCCGGCCAGCTCGAGCGTGCGCGGCCCCTCCGCGGCCAGGTAGATCGGCACGCGCCGCGTCGAGCGGTGGACCCGCCAGGTCCGGCCCGCGCGCGCCACCGCCTCGCCGGCGGTGAGCCGGCCGAGCGTGACCACGGAGTCCTCGAGGCCCGCCACCGTCGCGGGCGGCGCTCCGATCGTGTAGATGGCGCTGTCGCCCGAGCCCAGGCCGAGCACCGCGCGCCCGCCGGAGAGCTCGTCCACGCTCGCGATGGCGCTCGCGGTGACCACCAGGTGCCGCGTCAGCGGGTTGGTCACGAGCGGCCCGAGGCGTATCCGGCGTGTGTTGAGCGCGGCGAGGGTGAGGGCCACGTAGAGCTCGCGGAAGACCGACTGCGAGTCGGCCACCCCGAGCCACTCGAAGCCGTTGCCCTCCGCCTCGCGGCACAGCTCGCCGAAGCCGGTGAGCGATTCCGGGAGGAACACGATACCGAACCGGGCGGTGGTCATGAGCGGGTTCACCGTAGCACCGCCGTCGCCCCGGAGCCAGCGCCCGCGGTGTAGAATACCGGCGGTCGCCAGGAGGCGGCGCCGATGCCGAAGACGATCCACCAGCGAGTGACCTTCCGCGCGTCGCCGGAGGCGCTGTTCGACACCTATCTCAGCAGCCGCAAGCACTCCGCGGCTACCGGCGCTGCCGCGGCGATGAGCCGTACGGTGGGCGGTCGGTTCACCGCGCACGGCGGCCATCTGAGCGGCCGGAACCTCGCCGTCATCCCCAAGCGGATGATCGTGCAGTCCTGGCGAGGCTCGAACTGGAAGAAGCGGGATCTGGACTCGACCCTGGTACTGGTCTTCAGCCGCGTCCCCGGCGGCGGCCGGATCTCGATGACCCACGCGAACGTGCCGGACGCGAACGCCGCGAGCATCACCCGTGGCTGGGACGACTACTACTGGAAGCCCTGGAAGCAATACCTCCGGCGGAACCGCCGGGCCTGAAGCCGGACGCTGGACGTCTGAAGGAGGATCGCCGATGCCCCCGACCAAGCTGGCTCACGTGGTGTTCCAGACGAACCGCCTGCCCGCGATGCGGGAGTGGTACTGCACCGTGCTTGGCGGGCGAGTGATCTACGAGAATCCGCATCTCTCGTTCGTGACCTACGACGACGAGCACCATCGGGTGGCCTTCGTGGACTTCGGCCCGCTGGCTCCGCGCAGCCTGGATGGCGGTGAGCTGCGCTTCCAGCCCACCGACCAGCCGGGTCTCCACCACGTGGCGTTCACCTTCGGGTCGATGGGCGAGCTGGTCGACACCTACGGGCGGCTCGCGGCCCAGGGGATCCGGCCGTTCTTCTGCGTGAACCACGGGCCGACGACCTCGATGTACTACACCGATCCCGACGGCAACCGGATCGAGCTCCAGATCGACAACTTCGCGAGCGCCGAGGAAGGCCAGGCCTGGATGCACTCGCCCGCTTTCGACCGGAACCCGATCGGCGTCGAGTTCGACCCCGAGGAGCTGGCGCGGAAGTTCCGCGCCGGGGTGCCGGTGGCCGAGCTGGTGGTCCGGGACTAGCCGGGCGATCGCGCATGGACCCGGGACCGCTGGCGCCGACCGCTGTCGTCGAGTTGCTCTGGGCCGCCTCCACCATCATCCGCGCCGAGCTGTCCGCGCTGCCGCCCGCGGCGCTCGGGTGGCATCCGGCGCCCGGCGAGTGGTGTGCCAAGGAGGTCCTCGGTCACCTGATCGAGAGCGAGCGGCGCGGTTTCGCGGGCCGGATCCGCATCATCCTGGCGAGTGACGGGCTGGCGAGTGACGGGCTGGCGAGTGATGGGCTGGCGAGTGACCGGCCGCAGCTCGAGGGCTGGGACCAGGAGGTGGTCGCGCGCGAGCGGAAGGACTGCGATCGCGACTGGTCCGCGCTCTGCGACGAGTTCGCCGGCCTTCGCGCGGACAGCGCGGCC
>Ga0210384_10009455_pt1 | contig 10054 bp, 7 predicted proteins | sample IncBWH2MmetaG_FD_160574 | JGI IMG/M metagenome (GOLD analysis project Ga0210384, IMG submission 160574) | Forest soil microbial communities from Barre Woods Harvard Forest LTER site, Petersham, Massachusetts, United States - Inc-BW-H-2-M | ecosystem: Environmental > Terrestrial > Soil >...
AGGGTGGAGGCCGGCAACACGATCGCCGTCAGGCCCGACGCCGTGAGCAGGCCGGTGTTCCACCAGCCGAGCTTCACCGTCTCGCCGCGCCCGAAGGAGGGAAAGCACCAGTCGGCCGGCAGGCCGAGCGCCGGCGCCCAGTTCTTGCACTCCACCGAGAAGACATAGATCAGCAGGATGCCGATCACGAAGGTGGGCATGGCGACGCCCGCCAGCGAGAAGGTCATGATGGCGCCGCTGTCGAGCTTGCGCCGGCGCAGCGCCGTCAGCACGCCGAGCGGGATGCCCATGGCGAGGGCCAGCAGGGCCGCCACCGCCACCAGCTCGAGCGTCGCCGGCATGCGCTCGGCGATCAGGTCGGAGACCGGGCGCGCCAGCCGGTAGCTTTTGCCGAAATTGCCGGTGACGGCGTTGCCCAGGAAGCGGGCGAACTGGACGGCCACGGAATCCTCGAGCCCGAGGTCGCGGCGCATTTCGGCGCGCTCGGCCGGCGTCGCCTCCTGGCCCACCATGTTGTTCACCGGGTCGCCCACGAAGTTGAACAGCGCGAAGCACAGGAACGACACCGCCAGCATGACGGCCGCGGACTGCAGCAGGCGCGAGACGATGAAGGCGAGCACTGGCTACGCGGCAAACCTCATCCTGAGGAGCACGCTGCAGGCGTGCGTCTCGAAGGATGGGCAACAGTCGTGATGGATCCCACCACGGCGCGGGGGTTAGCCCGCGCGATCGAGACGCCGCGCTTCGCGCGGCTCCTCAGGGTGAGGCTTCTACGGCGACACGGGCTCACTTCATCGTCGAATATTTGAAGTTGGGCGCGTCGTTGGCGAAGATCGGGATCGTCACCTTGTCGCTCATCGACCAGACGATGAGCTGATGATGCAGCGGCAGGTACGGCATGTCGGCCACTGCCAGCGCCCAGGCGTCGGCGATCATCTTGTCGCGCTTGGCCTGATCGACCTCCTTCAGCATGGCGTCGGCGAGCGCGTCCATCTTGGGGTTGCTGTAGCCGGTGTAGTTCCAGCCGCCGACCTTCTTCGCCGCATCCTCGGTCTGGTAGAGGAAGGTGAAGACATAGTGCGAATCGAGCGTCGGCACACCCCAGCCCAGCAGGTACATGCTGGAGTCCTTCTTCTGCAGCTTGGGGAAGTGCAGCGTCTTGGAGCGCGCCTGCAGGTCGATCCTGATGCCGATCTGCGCCAGCATGCCGGCGACCGCCTGGCAGATCTGCTCGTCGTTGTTGTAGCGGTCGTTGGGGCAGTCGAGCGTACGCCGAAGCCGTTGGGATAGCCCGCCTCGGCCATCAGCTTCTTGGCGCCGGCGACGTCGTATTTCAGCCGCTCGTCGAGCGCCTTGGTGTAGCCGTGCACGCCGGGCGCGGTGGTGAGCCCGGCGGGGGCGGAGAAATTGCGCATCACCTTGGCCTTGATCGCGTTGATGTCGATCGCCTGGTACATGGCCTGGCGGACGCGCTTGTCGGCGAACGGATTCTTGCCCTTGACGTCGGAGTATTTGAGCTCGGGCGAGCCCACGTCGAGGCCGAGGAAGATCGAGCGCACCTGCGCGGTCTCCTCGGTCTTGAGGCCCGGCGTCTGCTTGATGCGCGCGATGTCCTGCAGCGGCGCGTCGAGCACGAAGTCGACCTGGCCGGAGATCAGCGCCGCCACCCGGGTCGCCGGCTCCTTGATCGGCGTGTAGACCAGCTCGTCGGAATAGTTGGGGAAGTCCTTGGCGCCCCAGTAGGTCGGGTTCTTTTCCAGCACCGTGCGCACGTCGGGGTCGCGCTGCTTCACGGTGTAGGGGCCGGTGCCCATCGCGTTGCGCACCGCGAAGGTCTCTTCCTTGTCCTTGAAGCTCTGCGGCTTGGCCACGTTGTGCTTCTCCGACCACGCCTTGGACATGATCAGGATGGCGCTGGTGTAGTCGGGCAGGATGGGGTTGGGCCCATCGGTGATGATATGCACGGTGAGCGGATCGATCGCCTTCACCTCCTTGATCGAAGAGATGTAGGACCTGAAGTCGGAGCTTGGCGAGAGCGCGCGGTTGTAGCTGAACACCACGTCGTCGGCGGTGAACGGCGTGCCGTCGCTGAACTTGACGTCGGGCCTGAGCTTGTACTCCCAGACATCGGAGGCGATCGTCTTCCAGGACAGCGCCAGCCCTGGCACCTTGGCAAGCGAGGGGTCCCGGCTGATCAGGGCTTCGTAGACGTGGCTGTTCATCGCCGTCGTCGGCCCCTCGTTCTGGGCGTGCGGATCGAGGGTGAGGGCGTCGCCCTGACTCGCCCAGCGCAAGGTCTTGGCTTCGACCAGCGAAGAGGTGCACAGCGCGGCCGCGGCGAGAACGGCCATACGAGCAACGAACATGGCCATTGCCTCCTGCAGATATTGTGCATCGACCCTACCGGCCGCTCCCTGGTCGATCAATGGCAGCTCGGTGCACGGGACCGCATCCTCCGCTCGTCCCTTCTGTGCGCCGGTCATCCCAAGAGCCTTGCCGGTCGTCACAATTCGCGGCGTGATCCGGGGGCCCTCGACTAGAAAGCAACGCCTGTCGCGACCCACATCGAGGAATCCCCATGAACCGGCGTACGCTCATGATCCTGGCTGGAGGCTTACCGCTGATGTCGACCGCCCGTGCCCAAAACGCCCCCGCCGTCATTCGCCGCAGCCGCCCGGGCGATCCTTCCTGGCCGTCGGCGGAACAATGGGCCCAGCTCGATGCGAAAGTGGGCGGGCAGCTCATGCAGGTGCGCTCGCCACTGGACGCCTGCCGCGCCGCCCCCGACAGCGCCGAGTGCGCGGCGGTCTTCCGCGACCTCAAGAACCCCTGGTACATCGGCGACAATGTCGCGCTCACCCAGACCAGCGGCTGGGTCGACGCCTGGACCTCGGCGCCCAGCGCTTATGCTGTCGCCGCGCGCAACGCCGCCGATGTGGTGGCGGCCGTCGACTTCGCGCGCACGCACCGGCTGCGGCTGGTGGTGAAGGGCGGCGGACACAGTTACCAGGGCACGTCGAACGCGGCCGACTCGCTGCTGGTCTGGACGCGGCCGATGGATCGCATCGACATCCACGACGCCTTCGTGGGCCAGGGCTGCAGCGATGCCCCGCAGCCCGCGGTGTCGATCGGCGCCGGCGCGGTCTGGCTGCACGCCTATGCCGCCGTCGCCAAGGCCGGCCGCTACGTTCAGGGCGGCGGCTGCCTCACCGTGGGCGTGGCCGGCCTGGTGCAGAGCGGCGGCTTCGGCAGCTTCTCCAAGCGCTACGGCTCGGCTGCGGCCAGCCTGATCGAGGCCGAGGTGGTGACGGCGGACGGCGCCGTGCGCATCGCCAACGCCTGCACCAATCCCGACTTGTTCTGGGGTTTGAAGGGCGGTGGCGGCGGCAGCCTGGGCGTGGTCACGCGGCTCACCTTGCGCACCCACGAACTGCCGAAGTTCTTCGGCGGCGCGTTCGCCGCAGTGAAGGCCAATTCCGATACCGCGTTCCGCCGGCTGATCGAGCGCTTCGTTGCCTTCTATCGCGAGGCGCTGTTCAATCCGACGTGGGGCGAGCAGGTCAAGTTCTACGGCGCCAACGTCTTCGAGGTCGCGATGATCTTCCAGGGCATCGATCGCGACCAGGCGGAAGCGGCCTGGCGGCCTTTCGTTTCCTGGATCGCCGCACAGGGCGGCGATTACACCATCGTCGCGGCGCCGATGTTCTTCACCGCGCCGGCGCAATATCTGTGGGACGCCGAGTTCCTCAAGAAGAACGCACCGCAGATCGTGCTGAGCGACGACCGTCCCGGCGCCCCCGAGGGCAACGTGTTCTGGCGCTCCAACCAGGACGAGGCCGGCTGGTGCCTGCACGGCTACGAGTCGACGTGGATGCCGGCGTCGCTGCTCGAGCCGGCGCGACAGCCGCAGCTCGTCGACGCCTTGTTCGCCGCCTCACGCCGCCGGACGACGTCGCTGCACTTCAACAAGGGCCTTGCAGGAGCGCCGGCCGAGGCGGTCGCGGCGGCGCGCGACACCCCGACCAACCCCGCCGCCGCCGAGGCCTTCGCGCTCGCCATCATCGCGGCCGCGGGGCCGCCGGCCTTCCCGGGGATCGCCGGCCACGAACCCGACCTGTCGCTTGCCCACAGGAATGCACGCGACATCGCCGCGGCGATGGGCGAGCTGCGCAAGCAGGTGCCGAATCCCGGCTCCTACGTATCGGAGTCGAACTATTTCGAGGGCGACTGGCAGGGCGCCTTCTGGGGTACGAACTATCCCCGGCTGCGGCAGGTCAAGGACAAGGTGGATCCCGAAGGACTCTTCTTCGTCCATCACGGAGTCGGCAGCGAGGATTGGAGCGCCGACGGCTTCACGCGCCTGAAGTAGAGGCGTCGGGGGCCTTGGGGCGCTGGCCGATCTTGGGTTCGGTGCCCTTCAACAGCCGGTCGATGTTCTGGTGGTGGCGTGCCCAGACCAGCGGCACCAGCAGGGTGAGCAGGATGGCCGCGCGCGGATCGGCCAGGAACCAGGCGGCGATTGCCGCGACCAGGGCGGCCAGCAGCGTCGCCAGCGAGGAGTAGCGGAAGATCGCGGCGAAGACGAGCCAGGCCGCACAGGCGACGGCGCCGACCGGCCATGACAGGCCCCACATCACGCCGATCGTCGTCGCCATGCCCTTGCCGCCCTTGAAGGAGAGCCAAACCGGGAACATGTGGCCGAGCACCGCGCCCGCCGCGGCGCCCACGGCGGCGAGTTCGCCCAGCTGGGCCGCGATCAGCACCGGCGCCGCGCCCTTCAGCGCATCGAGCAGCAGGGTGGCGCCAGCTAGTTCCTTGCGGCCGGTGCGCAGCACGTTGGTGGCGCCGATATTGCCCGAGCCCACCTTGCGGATGTCGCCCAGCCCCGCCGCGCGGGTCAGCAGCAGGCCGAACGGGATCGAGCCCAACAGGTAACCCAGCAGGAACGGTCCCAGCATAAGGACCAGGGTGGAAATCATCCGCGGCGCACCCTTCTCAGGCTCTACGGGCTCGTGACCTTGCAGTTGGTCGAGTCGATGTAGGTCGTGGTCGGCGGTCCGATCAGCTCGGTGGTGATCCGCTCACCGGGCTGGATGAACACCGGCCCGAGATAGTCGGTCGAGACTGGCCGCCCGGCATTCATGAAGGTGCACTCCGCCTGGGTGTTGATGGCCTTCGGCGTGTTGGAGGTGAGTGTCACCGTGACCTGCCAGTAGCGCGAATCGCCATAGGTGAGGTTGGTCGCCCCCAGGGTCACCAGGGGCTGCGGCGTCGACGAATAGGGAATCGGCCGCGGACCGGTGCGGCGCATCTGCGGCTGCGGCTTGGGGCCGACCCCCTCCGGGACGCGATAGGTCGAGCTGCTCGGGTCGAAGGCGGCATTGGGATCCTGCGATGATGGCGGTGCTCCCATTGATGGCGAGGGACCGCTTGATGGCGAGGGACCGCCGAGCGTGGCGACGCCGCCGCCCGGTACGGCGAGCGGCTGGGGCGCGAGCGGCTGCGGTGACATTGGCTGGGGCGTGATCGGCGCGCTGCTGATCGACGATCCCGTGCTGGGTGGCGGGTTCATCTGCATCGACGGTGCAGGGGCGGCCTGCAGGGGCGTCGGCGTGGGCGCCGGGGCGGTCACGCCGCCCACCTGGGTCTGCAGGCGGTCGTAGCAGGACAGGCGCTGCTGGGTGTCGGTGATCTCGGCGCAGATCTGGATGTGGCGGGTCAGGGCATCGAGCAGGTCGTCGCGCGACTGGCCGCGCGTCTGGGCGTGGCCCGCGCCGGCGAGCGCCACCGTCGCGACCCCGAGAAGAAGAGACTGTCGAGCTATCATCCATCGCCCCGGTCTGTGAGAAGGCGCCGACAATAGCAGACGAAGTGGCCGTTTGGAGGCAGCTTTTGGCTCGCGGGCGCGGCGTCAGGCCGCCTGCGCAGTCGTCGTGAAGCTATCGTCGCGATAGATCGTGCGGCCGCCCACGATGGTCGCCATGACGCGGCCCTGCACCGGACGCTCGTCGAACGGCGTGTTCTTGGTCTTGCTGCAGAGCTCGTCGCGATCGACCATCCAGGCATAGTCGGCGTCGAACACCACGAGGTCGGCCGGCGCGCCCTTGGCGAGCCTTCCGCCCGGCAGGCCGAACAAGCGCGCCGGCGTGCTCGACAGCAGCTGGAACAGGCGCGGCAGGGTGAGGTGGCCGTTATGCACCAGCTCGAGCGAGATCGGCAGCAGGGTTTCCAGGCCGATGCCGCCCGGCTCGGCCTGGGCGAAGGGCACGCGCTTGCTGTCCTGGTCCTGCGGCCGGTGGTCCGAGACGATGGCGTCGATGGTGCCGCTCTTCAGGCCTTCGACCACGGCCATGCGGTCCTTCTCGGCGCGCAGCGGCGGCACCAGCTTGCCGAAGGTGCGATAGTCGCCGACCGCGAGGTCGTTCAAGGCAAAATACGGCGCGGCGGTATCGCAGGTGATCCTGAGGCCGCGCGCCTTGGCAGCGGCGATGGCGGCGACCGCTTCGGCGGTCGAGATCTTGGCGAGATGCAGGCGCCCGCCGGTCATCTCGGCCAGCCGGATGTCGCGCTCGACCATCATCACCTCGGCGAGCGGCGGATTGCCCGACAGGCCGAGCCGGGTCGCCGTCTCGCCGCTGGTCATGGTGCCGGTCGACAAGGTCGGCTCCTGCGGCAGATGGACGATCAGCGCGTCGAACGCCTTGGCGTAGTAGAGCGCGCGGCGCATCACCTGGGCATTGCCGACGGCGTGGTCGGCGTCGGTGAAGGCAACGGCGCCGGCCTCGGCCAGCAGGCCGATCTCGGCCAGTTCCTTGCCCTCCAGCCCGACGGTGAGCGCGCCATAGGCGTACATGTTCGCGAGCTTCACCTGACGGGCGCGGCGGGCGACGAACTCGATCAGCGAGGCGTCGTCGAACGGCGGCTCGTTGTCGGGCAGCAGCACCAATGAGGTGATGCCGCCCACCGCGGCGGCCGCACCGGCGCTCGCCAGGGTTTCCTTGTGCTCCTCGCCGGGCTCGCCGGTATGAACGCGCGTGTCGACCAGGCCCGGCGCGAGATAGAGGCCGCGGCAGTCGACCGACTGGATGCCGTAGGGCGCGCCCGAGGCGAACAGGTTCGGCCCGTAGTCGGCGATCTTGCCGTCGCTGATCAGCACGGCGCCGCGATAGTCCGAATCGCCCACGGGATCGATGATGCGGGCGTTGATGTAGGCGGTCGATCCGCTGTGCTGCGGCGCGCTCGGATCGACGTTGCCCTTCACGCGGCGGCTCCCGCCAGCGCGTTGCGCCGGCCGCCGATCAAGGCCTCCAGGCAGGCCATGCGCACCGCCACGCCCATCTCGACCTGCTCGTGGATGACCGAGCGGTCGAGGTCGTCGGCGACCTCCGAATCGATCTCGACGCCGCGGTTCATCGGGCCGGGATGCATGATCAGCGCGTCGGGCTTGGCGAACCTGAGCTTCTCGTGGTCGAGGCCGAAGAAGTGGAAGTACTCGCTGATCGACGGCACGAACAGGCCCTGCATGCGCTCGGTCTGCAGGCGCAGCATCATGACGATGTCGACGTCCTTGAGGCCGGTCTTCATGCTGTAATGGACTTCGACGCCCATCTTTTCGATGTCGGTCGGCATCAGCGTGGGCGGGCCGACCACCCGCACGCGCGCGCCCATGATCTGCAGCAGGTGGATGTTCGAGCGCGCCACCCGGCTGTGCATGATGTCGCCGCAGATCGCCACCAGGAGGCCCTGCAGGCTGCCGCGTCGTCGCCGGATGGTGAGCGCGTCGAGCAGCGCCTGGGTCGGGTGCTCGTGCTGGCCGTCGCCGGCGTTGATGACGGCGCAGTTGACCTTCTGCGACAGGAGGTTGACTGCGCCCGATTCGGAGTGGCGCACGACGATCGAATCGGGCCGCATGGCGTTCAAGGTCATCGCCGTGTCGAGCAGGGTCTCGCCCTTGCGCACCGAGGAGGTGGCGACGTCCATGTTGATGACGTCGGCGCCCAGCCGCTTGGCCGCGACCTCGAAGCTGGTGCGCGTGCGCGTCGAGTTCTCGAAGAACAGGTTGATGACAGTGCGGCCCGACAGGAGGTCGCGCCGCTTGTCGATGGATCGGTTCTGGTCGATGTAACTTTCGGAAAGGTCGAGCAGGCCCGAAATGGCTTCAGGCGCAAGACCCTCGATGCCGAGAAGGTGGGGCAACCTCGGCACGCCCATGCGTTTTCTTGTCACTAAAGCGCGACGTTAAGCATGCCGGTGTGGCGCCCGCAAGGCGGCGATTTGGTGGATAACCGGATCGCCGCCGCTTCACGCCAGCCGCACCTCCGCGCAGGAACACACCAGGGCCGGCCCGCGCGGCGCCAGGAAGTCCGACCAAATGGCGTTGTGATGCTCGATGATCTTCGCCGCCGCGAGATGCGGCCGATCCGACGTCGTGTGGCCGTCCGACGGCACGGTCGTCGGATAGCCGCGCGCCAGGGCGCTGCGCACGGTGGTGTCGACGCAATAGTCGGTGGCGCAGCCGGTGACAATGAGCCGGTCGATCGCACGGTTGCGCAGGAACTCTTCCAGCGAGGTATCCAGGAATGCGTCACAGGACTTCTTGCGGATGATCGCGTCGGCCGGTTGGACCTCCAGCGCGTCGAGCAGCTTCCAGCCCGGCAGGTCGGGGTGATGGGGATCGCCCGGCGGTCCGTCGTGCTGGATGAAGACGACCGCACCGCCGGCTTCGCGCACCATGCCGGCGAGCTTGTTCAGCCGGCCGACCAGTCCCGCCGCGTCGTGCCGCGGGGTCGACGGGCCGAACGAGCCCTGTTGCATGTCGATGACGAGCAGGGCGTGAGTCATCAGGCGTTGTCTCCACTTCCGGGTCGTGGACCCGTATAGCGGGCGCGCGGCCGAATCAACGCGCCATGGGCGGCCTGTTCCAGCGCGTGGGCGATCCAGCCCACGGTGCGGCCCAGCAGGAAGAGGGCGAGGGCGGAATCCTTCGGCAGGCCGAGCACCCTTTCGACCATCACCGTGGTGAAATCGACGTTGGCCTTGCGGTCGATCAGGGCTTCGGCGGCCGCCGCCAGCCGCTCGGCGAAGGCGAGCTCGGGCGATCGCGGCATGGCCTCGCGCAGCAAGGCGAACAGGGTGGCGGCCCGGACGTCGCCGTCGGGATAGAGGATGTGGCCGAAGCCGGGAATGTAGATGTGGTCGCGCACCCTCTGGGCCAGCTCGGCATCGAGGTCGGTCGTCTTCCTCAGGTCGTCGAACAGCGCGGCGACCCGGCGCGTCAGCCCGCCATGGCGCGGGCCGTTCAGCGCCGCCAGCCCGGCCATGGTGGCGCCGTAGAGGTTGGCGCCGGTCGAGGCCACGACTCGGGCGGCGAAGGCCGAGGCGTTGAACTCGTGATCGGCCGACAGGACGAGAGCAGCGCGCAGCAGCGGGGCGCGTTCGGATGGCACCTTCCAGGCTGCGGCAAGCTGCTCGTGGACGGGAAGCGGGGAGGGGGGCCGCGCCGTCACCGCCGCCGTCAGCAGCCGCAGCACACGGACGCCGGTTTCAAGCATCGCCGAGCGGTCCTCGACCCAGCTCGGATGGTCGAGCGCTGCGGCCGCGGGCAGCAGCACGAGGCAGCGATCGACCGGCGCGAGCGTGGCCGCGGCCAGCCAGGCCCGCCGCAGCGCCGTGGTCATGGGCGGGATATTGCCGGCGGCGAACGGCTTGTCGTCGCAATTCCATAGAAGGCGGGCGGTGTCTTCCAGCGAGGCCGTGCGGGCGAGCTCGGTGGCATCGAGGCCGCGATAATAAAGACGGCCGTCCTCGATCAGGGTCAGCGCCGATTCGAGAACCGGCGTGCCGAAATCGAGCGCATGGTTGGCGATCGATTCGGCCTTGCGGCCGATATCGCGGCGGCGCTTCAGGCGCACGATGTCGTCGGCGCGGTAGCGCCGCTCGCGACGGCCGTCGACCGCCTCCGAGCGCAGCAGCCCGCGGCTGACATAGGCGTAGAGTGTCGCGGCCGATACGCCAAGCCGTCGCGCGGCTTCCCGGGAACTCAGCCATTCGTTCG